>Ga0209367_1000265_pt1 | contig 45718 bp, 28 predicted proteins | sample WorMetLIZISLAND2_FD_187412 | JGI IMG/M metagenome (GOLD analysis project Ga0209367, IMG submission 187412) | Marine gutless worms symbiont microbial communities from Max Planck institute for Marine Microbiology, Germany - Olavius geniculatus... ... | reverse complement strand
GATTTCGTAACTGACGTTGTTGGTTCGTTGGAGTACTGCAGTGCAGTTGCCTCTACTGTTGGTGCCACAGGAAAACCTCAGCTGGTACTCTGTTCTTAAAATTTCTCGCAAAGTAACACATGCTATCAAGTGCTGATTCTCGAACGATTATTTTTGTCAAAAACTATTGCTATTGAACCAGGACTGTTGGAGTTATTGCAAAAGGTGGCAGGGGTCCGGTTTTTTTTGAGACACAGTGTAGAATTTTTAGGCATAGATATGATGATGGACGGTTGCGTAGCAACAGGGTGCCCGATGGAATCAAAAATTGCAAATTGAAGCAAGTGTTGATCTTCAACTAATTTTCAGATACACTAGTCACTGTACCGGTTTTAATCAACATGAAAAACAACAAAGCTGCTTCTCAGCAAATGTGGCATAAATCAGACAAGATCATGTACCACTAGGGCTGTTGAGCCAGTAACCCTTTTAATCATGCGAGATGCGTCAATCACAATATCAACGCGCATTTTTTGGTTTCTCTCTCGGGTTTACAGGAATGACTGAAAGCCGTTTTCAACCGATGCTGTTAATGACACATCTACAAGATGTGACCACAGTCAAATCCGCCATCAAACGATGATTGGCAACAGACATTAAATGACTAAAATAAACTGACAGTTTGTTGTAGTTCAATTGCAAAGTCAGAAAAGTACAGTAGTGCTGCAACCACACGATAATTATCATTCATCAAATAACCAGAGTTCGACTGTGGGCAGTTTCTGTTGTATATTGGCATGCCTGCTTCACACAATTCATGCCTGCATGTTAAATTTTAAAAATTTTTTTACTGGCCTTAATTTCTTTCACGATTTATTCCTTAACATGCCGATTAACACGTTAACTCAACAGCCCTATGTATAACATATCAGCATTCAACTAACTTCAGTACTTCACAGGCAAAAACAGACAGACACACAAGTGAGCATAGCAAACACAGCTGGAAATGTGCACAGATGTTGTCATTACACATATGTCACGCCAGATAATTAACAAAACAACTAACGGAACAGTGGAACACTCATATATGTTCATTGTTCAACATGTATTATGATAAAATTATCCAGAAAACTTGGCTTTCGAGAAGTCCATTTCCGGATGTGCTTCCATAAACCTGAAAAGTTACACAAATATCACCAACTTACGTCAACTATCATGGCAAGATGGTATACTACACCGTGTCTCAGAAAAAAAAACAGTCAAAATAGTTTTTGTCATAACTTTGTCAAATTTCTACTAAATTTGATAATTTTTGGCACAAAGATGGCCAAGACGATGAAATTATGCAAGGTGCACTCAGTTTCCACCCCTCCTAATTTATGTCAATGCACTACCATGTAAAACATAGATGTTCCAAATTGTTGCATAATGCTGAGCTATTTTCCAAGAAAACGTTGTAATGACTTAATTAAGCACAAAATAATACTCAATGTAAATTATTTAACAGAATTATAAGTTTGTATAACGACCTGCTTGCAAATCATCAGAATTTATGTCCAAAGTGGGCCCCGCATACAAAGACAATGGCTTAGATACAACGCCATTGACTGATAGCGGAATCATCGACTGACTGATCAAACGGCATTCACTCATTGATTTAGACATTTTTAAGCTTATCAGTCAGTTATTTTGTTGTCTGCTATTTTCACCATAAAATATTTAATACCACAAAATTATTAAATCGCATAGCACTTTCTGTCGAATTGATGAAGCAAAGGTGAACGAACTGATACAAATAATTACCACGTAATTTAACAATGTGAAGCATCTGTGTTTCATGATAGTGTGTTGACATAAATTAGGCAAGGTGGAAAAAGAGTACACCTTACATATTTCTATCGTCTTGGCCATGTCTGTGCCAAAAATTATCAAAGTTGGTTGAAATTTGACAAAGTTATGATGAAAACAATTTTGACTGTTTTTTTGAGACACGGTGTATATACCTTAATGCATGGAAATGTGCACATATCCAAAATACCCAAGTTAACTCAGCCTGGCCAACCCTCCATACATGGGCATAATGAGTACGAGTACTGTAGGAGGTAGTTACAACTCGGACAGGCGAGTGTCTGCATCTTGGTATATAACCAACCGCCAAGGCAAACTTAGCCTTACATCCATCCGGGGTAAGTAAATCAATTACCAGCCTGTCTGACTGGGGTTATGGTGGGGCACATCCACCTGTGTTGGGTAGCATATGGGCTGTCCTATGTTTCACCATCTGATGCTGGAATATTTTAACGTTCATGGCATCATACAAAACAGTTATAATAAAATCAGTATAAACATATAAAATTACTACAATTAATTTTGGACAGTTTTTCAGTGCCAACAGCTTATTACCCATAAGCTGGTTTGGTTCCTTCAGTTGTGCTGCTTTCTGTCCTGGAAAAATTCTAACTTTTTCAAAGTTTTTTTTCTAACTTATTTTTCAAGGTGGTGGCTACCATGCAGTATGGAATATCAAAAAATTGCAAATTCATATGCTTACATGTTCAAAAATCTGAACCATAGTAAAATATTTTGCTACTATTGGAACAAACAACTAAAACTGAATTAAATTTGGGGAGGATTTTTAGATGATGTTTTGGGCGAGTTTACCAAATAAAACCTGCAGAGTTTTTTGGAGCATGTGCCTGGGTGTCTTTAACTTCGTACATGGTCAGCAGCATAAATGCTACGTACTTTTTCAGCACTTCGTTCTTCTTCTGGTCATCGGAGGTCGGAAGTCCGAGCTCGCGCTGTCGCTGGTCGTACATCATCTTCTCGACGGTTGCCCGAGTGTCATCATCAAGGTCCGACAACTGACACCACCACACAGTAACTAGCACTGTAAACCGTGAAATCTCCGCTAGAATTTTTTCCAAAAACTTCTCGAAAAACAGTAAATTTCCGGGAAATTATCAGTAAAGTAAATTTCCAGCTAAAGATAACTTCTGAAGACCGGAAAATGTTCCGGAAATTATTCGGTTATTCGCTGTCACAACTTTGTCAAATCATGCAGACTAAGAACCAATTAGATCCAAAAGTATTAACAACAGTAAACAGCCAGACATGGCATGCCATCTGGACACATGGCAAATGTCATATTAACTTCCACATATGCAGTATGGACTCCACATGGAACCCCTATGAGAATCTCTTAATCTCATACGTATGACATCCATATCAATACAATATGACTTTGCTATTGGGGTAATTACTAACTTTTCCAAAAAAATTTCTGCAAAAAAATTCAAAATGTCATTTATCCACAAATGTTACAACCCCAAAACATACAAGTCACATATAAATAAGTGGAACATGCATGCTTTAGGTAAATCAAACAATTGGACACTTTTTGAAAGGATTAGCCACACCCATTGCAGACCTGCAATAAAGTAGGGTCATACTGAACATTCTTTTGATTAGTTGCAAAAGGTACGTTATGTAACACATTACATTTGCTTTCCGATGTATGCGGTGTAAATGGTATAAAGAAATAAAAATAACACGATCCACTGCACTGCCTCTGCCTACTGGTGGAGAGTGAAGATATAACAACAGTACAGACCAGAATGGCAGCAAATGACAAAATGCATATAACAACAAAGTTAGAATGGAACCTAACAGTAACAACAGCGACTATAATGCCTATAATACTAGAAAATTAACAACATCTATTAGAATGCTAAACTCCAAACAGATCTATCAATAATGATCATCTCTTTGCACTTGGTACTTGTAATCTGGTTGAGTTGTGCTTCTAAGTTAAATTGCAACGTTCTCAGAGACTAACCTTAGAGTTCTCGGGCTGCACCTTTTTTGTGTTTATTTCGGGGTCTGTTGTGATAACTCGACTCCACCATTCGATCTTGTTCACCTGTCAGCATCCGTACATAACAAGAAATCCACTACATCAGTGGCTGAACACCAGCCAGCAAACATCATACACCACAGTGCACCACTTCAAGCCACCCACGCTAACTCAGCCTGGCCATCCTTCCATGGGTAATTGGTGAGAGAGTACTAGTATTGCTACCAGTTAGAGCCCTGCATGGGCGGAAAAATTACGGCCCGGCCCGACCCATCACTGATTTGGCCCGGCCCATTTACTTTTACAAATTTCTAGGCCCGGCCAGTTTCAGGCCCGCCAAAGTTTAAGCCCAGCCCGAACCGCCCACATAGTAAGGAAGCTTAATAATTACCATAACCATAAGAACACGTGTCACATCGTATCCGCCAAAATAAATACAAACAGGCACTATTACGTCAAGCAGTTTAAAAAAGAGTTTTCATCCAATGCAACGAAGTAATCATGCGCAACTTAGTTGCCACAACTGACGCAGACTAGCAGTAGGCTACGCTAGTGCTACTTCGATCAAACTCAAAGTACGTCTGCCGCTCTCTCTGTGTAACTGGTATTTACATGCTGACGTGCATGCAGCGTCTTAATTAATAGCATTTTAATGTCGGAAGCATGCATACAAAAATTACAAGATGAGGGATGAACGATATGTCTAGTGCAATTAGGCTACGGATGTAGTCCGATGGGATATAAGAAAGCTTTACTTGACACGCTGTGACGCTGATGGTGTTGCTACGGCAAAGTCATCAAGTGCAGCAGCGGTCAGACACAGACAATTCTGTTACCATTTAAGCGCGATGAATTGAAATCATGACTAATGTGGCCAGCTTAAAGGCAAAAGTGACACCGGCGACAAGCTCGGTGCAGTGTTAACTGTTAACGAGCACAAGAACGACCAGCATCCTGCTGTGCTGAGTCGCGATCTTTGACCAGTCCTGTGATGCTTACGTTAAAGATAATGGATTCAATCCAGCCACCCCACTTGTGCAGGCACCCCAGCACACGTGTGATGACATGCCATGATGAAATCCGTTATATCTTGCATCTGTAATTGCATCAGACATATCATTTATCCTTTGTATTTAGAATTTGGACTTTAAAACTTATCCCATTTTTGATTACATGGCCTTTAAAACAATTTACCTGGTGCAAAAATGTATCAGTCACCCCGAGGACTGTGAAAATGAGACAGCTTTCAGTAATTCCAAGTAACATTTCCTCCACTTTGGGGAAATGGCTCTGGTGTCCCCACCCAAAACATTGAGGTGCATATGTTGGCTTGTCCATGAGTGCTACTAAAGTTTTACAATATGAATCAGAATATAAACACAGGGACTGATGATGACCTTTTCCACATTGACAATGACAGTCTGCCTATCCTCAATGCACCACGTTGACTCCTCGACTTTGATCTCATTGTACGTCTCACCATCAAGTATTGGTGGCTGGCCGCGCAGCCCGATCTTCAAGTGCTACAGCCACATAGTAATATGCAGTGTGTAAGAGAGTCATTGTCGTTGCACCACAGTCTAGTTATACGTTCAGTTGCTACTGTGGATATTTTGTAGTTCTGAGGATATTGCTGGACAATTAATCCATTACTTATGATGTTACACAGTGATTCGCCTAAGCTGTCGGTCACCTAATTAGCTCAATCTGATACAACAAAGCCTCAGCTCCAATGGTCTGTATTTTGAATTGTGATGCACCATATTTGCCGTATTTAGGCACATGGGAGGCATATTTAAGGGGGAGGTTCAAACAAACGCCTCCTCCCCCATGTCAGCCAAAAGCAGTAAGCATTGCATAAAAAATAACCAAAAAAGTCATCGCCAAATGTGACTTTTGAGTTTGAGATGCATTAAAGTGCAAACTCACTGCGGAGCATAAAGCGTAAAAAAACGTAAAGTCCTTCCCGAGCCTTACGACCCATAGGGCGGCGCTGATCTCCGTTTCCTTTTGAGGAGCATACAGCACTCATCCACAACTCCTGACTAACTTAATGCAGAGACCCAGAAGTGGAGTTGAACAAGCATATGGAAAAGTCTGGATATGCGACTTAATACTAGATAAACTTACAAGTTTACAAGTCCTAGTCATATGCTGGGAAGGGGGGCAGCACATAATAATAGTGATAATAGCACCTGTAGCAAGTCAAATAAACTGCACACAAGCCTGTTCATCGTAACAGCTACAGCACTCACCCGTTTCTGAAAGTCAACAACCACGTCTCTGCTTTTGACGGCAATTTTTAACGGAACTCGAATCTGTACAAAATATCAGTAACATTACATGGCACACAGCATTTGCGTATCTATGGAAAATAGAGTGCATCAACATTGAAAGTTAATGTTCAATACAATAGTGTGCTGGCAGCAGTGCTTCTGTTTGCAATACTTGACACTAACACATTTCAAAATATAATGAATTCATCAAGGGACTGGCGTGAATATTAGTCACAGCAGGTTTGACATTTATTCACATTATGCAGCACATAAACAGTAAACAGTGTAAATACTCTAGCACCTTGGAAACATATAATCTGACCATTAAAGCAAATTGTCTGCTTTTATTGTTATTATAATAATTCCTACACAGTAGCTTGTAAACATTTAGTCTGATCATTATTAAACAAACTGTCTGCTTTTATCATTATCATAAGCATTCCTACATACATCATTAATTAGTGCTGCATAATCATTCCCTAAAAATTTCATTGAAATAGGAACATTTTCCATTAAGATACAGAAGAAAACATGTTTTTTCTGAATGCAGCGCATTATAGCAATGCAGATTGCAAAAAAAGGAATGGCTGTCTCATAAGTTACAAAATAGCATGATTTTGTTAATTTTCAAACTGTGAAAAATCCGAGACATAAGTTTTTATAACATTCACAGCTTGACATGAGAATGATTGGTAAGAAGCTCAGTAGTTTGCTGTGCTGGCAAGAGGCAGCATGTTCAGCGTTCACCTCGACTTCTTGCAGAGTCTGAGTCCAGCGATAATTTTCCAGGTCAGCTCCATTGCCAGAGTTTGGCTTCAGTTTGTCTTTATCCTTCTCATCTTCCTCTTCTTCATCCTGTTCACATCAGCCACAGCTGTATGTACAGTAAGGGTGTCTGGAATTGACAAAAATTTTGGTTCTCGGTTTTCTAAAATCTTAACCAAACCAACCCCAGATTTTAAAAACCATGAGACATGCAAACGCATGAAGTTGTCTGACTATCTACTTTGTACCCAGGTTTGTAACTTGTCAAATAGATGAATCATAATTATAAACAAAATTTCGCCTTTGTGAAGCAAAAACCAAAAACCAGAACAAAAACTGAACCATGGTTTTTGCTAAACCGAAACAAGAGCCGAAAACCGCATTTATTTGCCAAACCGAAATCCGAACCAAAGTCAAATATTGTAAAACAGACACCCGAATGTACAGTATCAGATCAGCGTGGCCTAGTGGTCTAGTGGTTAGTGTGCTGAATTTGCAAATTTTTGACAGCTCAAGGAACTCCTGGCTGTTCTACAGCCAGAAAACAGATCCTTAGTAAGTTATTCACACACATGTAGGCAGGTGTGATGAGTCACCAAGCACTGTAATTTGGTACCAGACTAAAGCCAGCAAGGAACGTAATGTCCATGAGAGAGGTATCACCTACATTCCATGCCGTGAGTGCCTCCTGTTAGTTTTGCAACCACTGGGTACAATCAGTCAGACCAGTACCAAAATACGTTAGCTGAGAGTCAAAAATATAACTCTTGCTTTCAGAATTTACCCAATGTGCTCACTCAGTATCACAAATCCAAACAAATATTTGTCAGTCTTTAAAAATTTACATTTAATTTATGTCCAAAATTAAAAATGATGACAGACCTTATTTGTTTCTTTGTTGTTATCAGCAGTAGATTCATCAGCTGCCAAAGCAGCATCACCATCAGCTGATACAGATGGCAGTTCATCAGATGCTCTCTTCTGCAACGAAACACACCATTCATATACGTATTATTAGCAATGGCATGAGACAGTTCACACCAGAAACGATCAGGCAGATCTGTGGTTCAAACCAATCAGTTTGATTGCAGATGTATCAAGTGAACTGTCACGATTAACACATTGTTACAAGTAGCTTTTGCAACTAATATAAAATGACAAAAACATTTTAACACCAACATAATTTAATACTACAGGAAATGTAAGAAACAGCATCCTGACTTTGAATCACCATAATGATTATGAAGCTTTGCTGCTAAAACAATGATGTTCAAATTTTAAAGTATTTCTACAATTCTCCACATAACAAACGAAAAATGCACAACATGAGATGTAGCTTGTTCTGCATCATGGAATAAATGTAAGTTGAGCATTTCAAGTTATAAAACAATGCTGCCAGCCAGTACTTCTCAAAATACAGCCACACATAAGCAGTGTCAAAACTATTTGTTAAAAGTATTTCAAACAGTTCCAATGCTACAGCAAAGTTCATCGTTTCTTCTTGATGCAAACCTATTATAAGCTTACAACTGAATTCTAATACTTCAAACATAGGACAAATTTAACAAAATTTTTTCAAATATTGGTAACACGTTCTTTGCCAGAGCATAAACAGATTACCAAGCAAAATTTCTATAACATTCTGCACTTCAAATTTCTAGAGTTCTGCAGCTGAATATTCCAATAGCCCAAAATACAGCAAAGACTTAATATCTTCAAGCAAGGAAATAACAACGTTGAAAGTTGCCATTCACCTTCTCTTCAAGTTCTTTCTGCATCTTATCAGCTTCTTCATCAGTTAATTCACGTATTTTTGGCTCACCAGCGGCCAATTTTTCCTCTTCCCTTTTCTTTGACAACCTTTCCTGTCGCCTTCTTTCTTCATCTTCTCTCTCTTCTTTCTCCTTTCCAGCTCTTTTAAGTGCAACTTTTTCATACTGGTGAAATTTTTCAAGCAGCAACTAAAAGTACATAATAATAATCAGTCATAGATATTTCTCACAAAGTACCACTTATAAACAGTAACAATAACTTCATTTCAAACAATGCTGCAGTCGAACTTAATGCTACTTTTTCATGAAAGCCTCTCACAGAGAATAACAGTAGAGTTCTAATGTTATAAGTACCAGTACCCTAAGTAAGTTGATACCAAATTTACAACAACAAAAAATGTTTAACAACTAACTCCACCCTACTGACGGTTTGTATGCCACATGTATTTCTTAAAAATTACAAATAACGTATCAGCAATTTTTAAGCTAAACATTTGCAATACCCAGACATTGTGCATCATATCAAAATGAATTCTACAAAAACATAAAAATTATATTCGAGCAGTAATTTAAAATCTGAAATGCATTCAAGCAAAACCTCATATTATATTATTGTTTACTGTTACAGTACTTCATATGACTTTATACGAACTTATTAACAGTCATCATCGACAATTCAATCTTGCAAAGCAGTTCCATGAAAACTGAACTTGAGGTTAACATCAAATCACTATATCATTAATTCAATATCATCCAAAATTTTCATACATGTGTCTAATGTCTATCAGTGATTTGCAAGTAAAACTGAAAACCTACTAGTACTAACAGATATACGACAAAATAAGTCTAAAAACTTTCCAAATTTTCAAACATAACTCTGTAATACCTTTTCAGCAGCACCCGATCCACCACCAACATAGAAGTCAGTCTTTCGTGCCAGGAAACTGAACACGTATTCAAGTAGCTAAAAATAAAGCAGATATTTCTTGTCACTCATATTCAACATACATGGAGTTATACAAGAATCTCAGTTACTACTTAAGACAACAAAAAGTCAGCTTCATACTTTCATTTCCTTGTAATGCTACTGAGAGTTTGGCTACATGTGTGTCTGGGGGGGGGTTCTTCAAATATACATGACTGGTAATGGATGCTGCATGTCTACAAGCACAGCACCCAGTTGTTGGACGAGTTCGTGGACGAGTTCTATCTAAAAAAAGCATAAACAGTGAGAGCATAAGTGCCAACTAGCGTGGGTTGACTTAGTCTAATACTAAGCTGTCTGTACTGTCCATCAGGACAGCTTAGATTTGCACCGTATATCCACTTCGGTGAAGGACTTCAACTTCAAATTTTTTTGTTCTGATTTTTGCTGTTTTTTAGTCGAATTTTGTCCAAATTTTTGGTATTTGATTTTATGACAATAAATTTATTTACCGTTTTCAGAATACCTCCAGGCGGGTAAAAGAAGTTGGTGCAAGGAAAAAAATTATGTGTGATGTAACAATATCTGCTGCAGCCAATTTTGTCTTTAAATAAGAACGGTTAGTTGCCATGACAAACAGGGTCGTCATGGGACAAATTTAAATGACACCATCGGATAGCCCGGGCCCGAAAATAAGGGAGTAGGTGCAAATAGCGCGCAATTATCTTTTACGAGTGCCGAGTTATAGTCAATTTTCTCCCAAAATTTGTTGCCATGGTAACAGGGATCAGCAGGGGAAAAATTTAATAATAATGGCGGACTGTCTGGGTAATTAGCAGCGTAGCAGCTAGGCTGCTAGGTCGCTAGGCGTAGCCACTAAACATCCAGACGCACCCTGTCTATTAACTCTCTGTACATGATTATATCTGTTGAATAAAAATTTTAAAAATCTCAATCTAAAACTCTTCTTTCTGTGGACATTTAGTTTAGCTTTTTCTGCTGTTGTTTTATATGATTTTATGTGTTTTTTATGCGTGCCACGTCATAAATAATTGACTGATTATTAGTTGTCGTTTTACTACACTGTTAAGCGTTTTTTGTTTATAGTGAGTTCAAATACATTGCATGCATGCATTTAAACATGTTTTACAAAAAGTTATTTGATGTTTAAACGGTGCCAGGAGCTTCTGATAAGCAGTGTTCGTCTATGATGTAGTTCAACATCGCATCATTGACGAATGTTTTGTGTAGGGTTGACTGGTCTTTCAAAACAACAGTCACCTGGGGGGTATGACTAATTACCGCAACGGACCGCAACGGACCACAATGGACCGCAAGGGAGCCGCAACGGACCGTAAATGAACAAATGTAACAAATGTTGTTTGCTGTTGCCCTTTGCCAACACAAATAGAAATATAACAAAATGTAAATAAAATCCTATAGTCAGTCAGTCGAATCTAATTATGCCCAAGCCTAATTAAATGAATTCACTAAATTGCGTGGGAAGAATAAAAACGTTTAAAAACGTTGAATAAAAAACGTCATAGCAGGGGCTCTAGCTTGTCGGTATAGTACTGCTGCAGTGGCGCGCACAGCTTCGGCAGGACCGTGTCTCTGATACGTGTTGCGACAGCGTCGAACGTCATGGCGTCTGTAGCTGAAGTCAGTCGTTTTGATGACGCTGCCTGACTATCGGAGTTGTTCATGCATGTGAGTAGAAATCGGTACCCAGTAGAAATTACTAGGCACTCATTACCGGCTCAGCCGACTTCTGACGTTTAGCTGAGCAGCATTTTTAGCAATATCTCAACAAGTCATGCACATTTCCATGAAACACTCACACCTTAAGTGGGACAAACTTGGAGCTAAAAAAGGTGAGCAGGGTCCGTTGCGGTAATTAGTCATACCGTCACCTGGGTGTTAGCCACTAACTAGGATCATACTTACTTCTTGAATTCCACCATCGCATTGCTGAGCCATACTGAGAAGTAAGCCATCAAACTTATCCTGATCATTCGCCATGGTATAAACAAGTTTTTAAAGCACGAAATATAAAGTAAAGAAAAACTTTCTCTTTCGGCCAAAAATACATAGAATATTTATTCAGACAACACCGATCGAAAAAATTCGACTGTTAGCGGTGGGCTTGGGGGTCGAATTATTTCTTCCAAATCCGAGTCTTTAAAATTATCAATAATATTTTTCTTCTTCTTTTCCAATAATGCACATATCCTCTTGCGAGTAATGTCGTGCATAATATATACTGTACTCTAAATAGTTCTGGCAATTATTTTACTATACTTTTTTCGATGCAAATTCACAGCAGGTGGGCCTAATGATAAGCCTATTTATTTTCAATAAATTTTCACGGCAGAACCATTTCATGTTAGCTTCCGTGAAAATTCACGGCATATAGCGAGAATCGACTACTTATTTTCCGTGAATTTTCACGGCAGATAACACCTTGCACTTTATTTTGCTACAATTTATAGAAAACAACGTAATTTTGTGCCGCAAAAAGTTTTAAAAACAATCGCTTTAACAACAATACAGTTATAAGTTGGAGGCCTGTTTTTGTACCACCCTGTAATTACTAAGACTAATTATTCGCGTAATAGAATTTAGAGTCTGCACAGCCTTACTAATTTAGATTTCCATGTGAAAAAATTTGCAGAACAGTATATAATATGTTTTTCGTTCAGTGGCGCAGATAGTTCGTTGTGCAGCGTTTTTATTTTAAAATGTCATTCGCCAGTTTTTGTATATCCAGATTTCGTTTAACTCAATCGGGGTTACGTATAACCAGGCGATGCTTCGTGTCATTCGCACCAGTTTCTGCGTTGTACAAGAAGTGCACTTCATTCCGTTGCCGTTTTGCAGTATTTGAAGGGTGCTTCGTTAGGACTGCTCACAGTCAAGACTGTAAGCGTACGCCGGTTATATCGTACGCTGCCGCGTGTTTATTCTTGTTCGCTGCAGTACTTGTTCCCGCTTTCGGCATCATGTTCTATAACAGAAGAGAACGGCGCAAGTTGTCAACGATGTATGAAGATGAGATAATTTATCAGACGCCATTTGTTGATACAAAGTCAGGATTTCTTGTACAGCGCAATGGCTACTGGTTTCCAGTTGTACTGTTTTCAAATTTCCAACGGTTTGAACAAATACGTCATTTTGCACTAAACGATGATGATATTCTTATTGTCAGCTTTCCAAAATCCGGTCGTGTATGATTGCTTGTTGATTTAGAAGTGCTGTTACCAAGTGTTACCATACATTGTATAGTCCAAGTTACTTAGATGTCACTAATTATTATTTGGTTTTGCTTTTCACATATTTGCTTGAATATTGAATCATTCGTTGAACCATCTGCTTAGTTTCTAAGGGCTGTTCCAATGAAATTCACACCCCACAAACTGCAGCTGATTTTTACCTAACACTTTCCCTGGCCATATTATATGTACTGGTACTAACCCAGAACCCTCTGTATAAAATACCGGGAATTAGGATTTTTTGAACAGCCCAAATGCTTATTTTCCATGATGCCTGAAAAGCATTGTAAAATGGTATTTGTAATCTTTGACTTGTGTTATTTATAGATAGAACTTAAACTGTGCTATCGCAGTTGCATGCAGTTGTCAACTGTTGATATTTAACTGTTCTGTGGCCCATTGCTTGTTACGTGTATAATTTTTTGATTCTGTATTTATTTATTTTGCATCTAATTAGACATGCCAAAGCAATGCATATGGGCATATTGCTGTGTTTGGCAGGTACAACATGGCTTCAGCAAATAGTTTGGCTGATTGTGAATGGAGCTTCAGTGGGAAATGATGATGGCCTGAACATGGAGCAGAGATTTCCATACATTGAATATGAATACCCGGGATTAAGTGAAATCAGAAAACGGAGAAGTCCCCGATTGATAAAATCTCATTTGCCATACCACTGCTTGCCAGTTGTAGTTGAAGATGGACATGGAAAGGTAAAATGAAAGTTGTGAGTTGATGTGTTTACTTTTGTAATATTATTCTGCTGAATGGAAATGATTTAATTTGACAACAAATATATACAGTTTGATTACAATATTTTTAGTTTATTTTATATTCAGAATTATTACAACTAGCGTAAATGTTACACTACACTGCCTATTACCGGCAGTCTGATTAATTTGTATGTTTGTTTTCCTTTGTGTAAGGCACACCGCTAATTTTGGTGCAAAACTGAAGTGTTGTTTGTAGGAGTGGGATTAGTTTACTTTTATTTCAAGTGAATGTTTTGACTGCAAGAAGTGAGATATGCAGTGACTCAGCTCTACTTGTTTGTTACGTCTACACATGTAGCAGTTAGTGTTTCAGACTCATTGGTCAGTTGGTATTGTTTTTGATACTGAAAAGAAATGCTGGACATTTTGATCTTAATGAAAATAGCTGCAGTTAGGAGTCATGAATGCTCTGTCTTAGTCTCCATTATAGTAGTTGTTTTCATTGAGTTGCAGTGAAACATTATAATTGAAGCGACATTGATAAGGCATTGAGTTAATTTGCAATAGATAACATGACTTGCATGCATTTACATTGAAATGTACCATCAAGTAATAACTGTTTTACTCATTGTGTATGACTAGGGAAGAAGCTGTGTCTCTGTTGTAGGTGATATACATTGCCAGAAATGCCAAAGATGTCTCTGTGTCATATTACCATTTTTATCGCATGTTGTCGATGACAAAATATCACGGAAACTTTGCTGATTTTTGTAAGCTGTTCATATCTGGCAGTGGTAAGAACATTCTATGTAATAAGTGATTCTTTCTGTTAGCGCTTGTGTTAGCATATAAGGTGAATAAGAAGGGTGAATAGTAATCATGTCATTGTGCACTGTGGCTTGGATATAGTGCTCTTAATTGACGTTTGTTGCTAAGTGCTACTGCTATAGAGTTGCAGTGTTTCTAATGGCAGTTTTGTTTATTATTGTGTTACAGTTACTTTTTGCATCGGAAACAGCAAAATTATAAACAGTCTTGTAGTTGTGTATTTGGGGTGAGTGACCAGAGGACTTCTTACAGTTGATAATAACTGCTATTAAAAGAAATTTGGAGCCCAGCAGTGTTTAGACTTTTTCCATGGTTAGGTTCATCTTCCATGCCAAAATTGTCTATTCAATCCGAGTTTGTTATCTGCTTTGTATTTGCCCTTTAATTATTTTTTTGCATTGTCTAGTTTGTTACCTCGTATTTGTTTATGTTTCAGTGGCCTATGGACCGTGGCAGGATCATGTGCGTAATTTCTGGGATCATAGATATGACAACAATCTTCTGTTTCTGTCATATGAAGATCTGCACCAGGTATTTATAGATGTTAATGTGAATATTGATGATATTATTATTATGTAATAAAATGTTCGTGTTAGATTTTTGTTTGTTGTCATGCATTTGATGCTATTGTTTGGGTGCCAGTCCAAAAATACTTCTCTAAATGTGTTCTGTTTCAGATTTTAGGAATAACTGCCCAACTCACTTTTGTAAATGCAATTAAGAGTTACTAATTGTTATTGATTGCACTTAAGTTATATTGTAGTTAAATTACATTAAGTTAAATTACATAAAGTGTGTGCTGCCACTTGGTGTTATGTCCATGAGACGGCTTGTCCAGTTTTTTCTTTTCCCAGTCTCTTATGATCATTTCAAAAGCAGAATTGTTAAATTCTCATTATAGCCTCCATGCTTTGCATATTCAAGGCATTTAAAGTCAGATGTATGTGTGAATATGCAGTGTGTCTTGTTGATGCTGGTTTTACAGAAGCCAGAAGAGATGGTCAGTAAGATTGCTCAGTTTCTTGGTCATCATCTTAATGCACATCAAATAGCAGACATCGTACGTCGGACGTGTTTTCACGCCATGAAACAAGACAATTCGGTCAACTATTCTTGGTGGGATGAACTTGGCTTGAGATTGTCCTCCGAATCACAGTTCATGCGAAAAGGTGCAGCTTCCATTCAGCTGGTGTCTAGCAGTTTGTACCAGAAATTTGTAAATTTGTATGCAGCGATGTCGGTGGTTAAGAAATTGGGACTGGAAGTTGCAGTTTTCTGGTGGACAGCTGCATTTTTCGGAATTTCAATTTTTTCACTTGGCTCCACTAAAATCAGGGGATTTTTACTGGAGATATTGTATTTTTGGAAAAAAGTTTCCGACAAGAAAAAATTTTTTCAACGTGCTAAAATTTGGGGGGAGCAATTGAATTGCCTTCCTTTTTTTCCACCCATAATGCCACTGTTTGTATGAAATTTACTAAATGATGTTACCATGATTTTATCCAATGACAATAATAATAATTCAATCACTGCTCTTTCTCGTCCATAATTCATAATATGTTGTGACTGTTGGTATTTAAAGTTTTAAGACATGTTTATCTTTATCATATGATTTAACTGGATGAACAAGATGGTTATGGCTTTTAGTGTTTTGATCCCTTTGTTTGCATGACGTGAAAGCTGTATTTGGATTCTGCTTTAATAATTAACGAAGGTTTACATTTGGGTGTCGGACTGCCTTGCGGTAACTTTTGAAAGTGGGCCAAAAAATTAAACAGAAACTGGAAAGAAGAGTGGTCATGCTAGTGACTGACATGTTTGTTTGTTTGACATGTTTTCCTCAGTCTAGAAGGAACTTGAACACTCGAGACAGTGGCTTAACACGTATTTTGTTACACCCATGACCCACATGTTGTTTGTTTGATCAAGTTTTAATGCACCCAAGTAGCTAACAACACGTTATGCCACTGCAGACAGTGTTAGATATGGACAGTATACGAGTCCAGTCGTAGAATTGGTGAATCTAAGTGTGAACAGTTCAGTCTGCATAATGATGTATATTGAAATGGTATTCAAGTACTACTCGAGTAGAGGTACAAGTACTCAGGGGTGTTTGAGGCAATTAATTGGTCAATCACCTAAATCAATCGCCTAAACGCCCGCCAGACAATCGAAAAATCGATCGCCTACTTGCTGGCCGTGCTCAGTGATTTTTGGTCCTGTTGGTCGCCGGACTGATGCAAATTTGCGATCGATCAATTTTTAGTTTTTACTCTGTCGTCGTTTAGTAATTTAGAAGCTAACTTTAGCAGGCGGGACGATACAAAAGTGTTTAAAAAGATAGGCTTACTCATTTTCTACAATTTTTTTCTGGTTATTAGGACTTACATTTTAACATTTCATTTGTAGCATGCTGCTCTGTCAGTTATGCCTTTGTCCATTATTTCGTGGATCTGTGTAAGCGCTCATTGAGCACGAAGACTGATAATCTTAGCCAGGGGTATCCATTATATTGACACGTTGAAGTATCTTCCTGCAAAAAAAGTCAGAGACTAAACTGCGAAAATTTTTGCATAGATCATAAACGACTAAATATGTTGCCATGATGCGTTTTGTGAGCCCCAAAATCGTACAAATACATCTGCAGCCGAGGCTCCACTCCGGACTCTGTAAACATCCAGCTAAAACTTTTGGAGAATGAAAGAAAGAAGTGAAATTGGAAGGGAAAAAAAGAGGGAAGAAAGGAATGGAAGGGCTGATGCGACTTGGGGCGGCTGCTTTCTGTCGCTGAGGGGCAGTGGAGACCCATGATCTTAAGTTATTATGTCCCCATCGTAATCCATCACCTATCGATCGCTTACCCTATGAGGCACGATCGATTTTTCTCATTTTCAAATGGCAAGCGCTGCAAGTACCAAGTACTACATCTCTGCAAAATAACGACATGTGTCAACCTTATCATGATATTAGATGGACATTGGTCAGTGTTAGGCTTATATCTTCTCATCTTAATTCTGTCATCTTTGTTTGTCGTTTTCAAGCATTATTAAAATAATTGCTGTTCATCATAAGGTTGACTTGTGTCATTATTTTGCAGAGATGTAAATCATGTAAATGTACTTGGTACTTGTACTTGTACTTGACGTTTAGGAACTTGCCGCCACGTGGCAAGTAGTTTGTTTTTATTTTCTATCCAGAAAGATTGTCGAAAACTAAACATTGAAATAGCCCGCAACAGTGCAGTGAAATCCTTTTATTAGCCACTAATTTCATGCTTTAATTTGAACTTCCTTGCTTTTGGTGGGCCTTAGCTATAGTATGTTCGGTACTTTGATTGTACTTGATAGTTAGTTTCACATAGGCCTACTTGTACTTGTACTGGTGGTGTTAATACTTGCAACATCTCTGTTATTTTGTGCGTAGGTGTGGTAGGCGACTGGGTGAACTATTTCAGCGCTGATACTGAAGCGGAGATGCAGCGCGTCTGCATCGAGCCGCTGCAGCGGCGAGGCTTAACGTTCACTGACAGACCACTTTAGGCTCGTTACACCACGTCGCTACATCAATTTACCTGTGTCAACGGCGCACTGACTGCAGCGTAGGTGTGCATTAGAACTAAAAGAACTGGCATGCGGGTCACGTACGTCATGTGACAAACTGCAGGTGGGCCTGCTGCATCAATCAGTCAATCAGACCTGTCGCACAGCTCTCAGTCGGCGGTGTAGTCTAGTGGAATGGCCCAAATAATATCAGGAAAAGGGGGAACGGTGATACAGTCGCGTTCTTCCATATAGGCCTGCAAAAAATAATAAATAATACAAGATGGTTGTCACCAGAACTGATGCAGTTTCCAAAATATCTTTGTATATCTATAGGTGCTGCTTGTATACTTACATAAACAGTAGGCCTATAAAGAAGTGAAAGAACGTTGTAGGCCTAAAGATTAAGAACAGTGCCGGCGCCAGAGAGTTGGAGGCCCCCTCTCAAATACAATTATGAGGCCCTAATAACGGGAGTCTGGGAGCGGAGCCCCCACCGGAGTCCAGGGACAGCCCCCAGCATAGTCCAGGGGGTCATGAGGGCAAAGCCCCGCTGAAGCTGAAACACTTTTGGCTTTTAAACGTTTAATGGAAGGCGCAGATTTGCCCAGTTTTCAAAAAATTTGAAATGCAAAAATCACATACAAACAATTTGTGTTGTCTTTGCAAAAAATGAAGTTTAATAGGCCGCAATACGTCGCATATTATTGTACGTTAATGAAAAGTAATAGACTTGTCCATATTGGGTAAACTTTCCACTTACGTGAGCCCGACCGGAGGGTACGAGGGGTCCTTCCGCCGGCTCTGATTAAGAATGCGGCGAAGTCGTCATGTCGGCGTTAACTTAATCCACGTTTACACTCGGCGACACGCGTTTTGCATTTAGCGTTTCAAGTTGTAAGGAATGATGATTTTGTGTTCATGACCGTGACGTACATGTACGTCGGTTTCTGTGGATTTGCTTCTTGTGAATTTGCTGCAGACTTTCGGTTCGTTGTAGGTCTTTTGTACGTACAGCATGTACATAGGCAAATACATAGGCGTTACCAGAAATTGGAGTTGGGAGTCTGGTAGGGGTGGTTTGAGACCCAAGGGCCACTAATCGAGGCCAAAGGCCGAGAGCAGGGCTGGAGTTCTTGGGAAGGGGCAGAGAACCTTTTCTTCACCAGCTAGGGGATGTGGGATATAGCGCTGTAATTATCTCCCCCAGAACTTTTCGTCATGAAAACGTTAGTTTTACCGCACAAGTTTGGATATTTCTTGGGCTGTGGGGGTGCACCCTTGCACCTTTTCTGGCTACGCCTGTGACTAATATAGAACAAAATGATACAACAAAGCGAAGTAGGCGAAAGCGTTGTTTGGGTCTCACAAGCCATAGATGTAAAAACAAGAAGCCCAGCTGTCGCTAGGAAAAGCCGACCGTGACGCCTACGTCCGATCGAAGCCAAGCGTCCGACTTCAAATCACAGAGAAAGCCATTTCTCACATGTGACGCAGTTTCGATGCACGCTAGTTTGACAGAACGCTGCTGTTGAAAGCTACAATTAACGTGGTATAATACCCCGTTTACACGATGAAGCAGACTTTGAGCTCTTGTAAACGGGGTATAACACCTATCACGCGGGGTGACACGCGGTCGTCTCGCCCGGCGATATAGATAGCTACAGTCGTAGGTAACCAACGCTGATATCGGACGCAGATTTCCCAAATTTTTCTCACAGTAAAAACGCTTTAGTAGGGAAGATGCGCTACAGCCTATACAGTTCCTGTTGCAGTACTGACCTTCAAGATCATCCATGGTCAATGATTTTTAAGTCATTTGAAAGCCAATATGCCATTTTCTATTAGTGATCAATAACAACCTAAACCCTATTTTAGCCCCGTTTAGCCGCAATAGCGCGTAACGATCTTCAAGGTCATCCACGGTCGATGAATTTTATCTCATTTAAAACGGCGTATGCGATTTCCTATTAGTGATTAATACACTGTGTCTAAAAAACATCCCCGACATTTTTGACTATAACTTGAAAACCAATTACCAGATTTTGATAATTTTTCGTACGAATATTCCTAACACAACTTGCCATCAAACGACTGTTTAGTTTCTCACCTCACCCAATCTATGCTTTTGCACTACCTAGGGAAGCAGATCAAGCGAAGTATGTGATGAAATAAACAGAAAAACTGAAAAAACATCCCCGACGGTGTCGATCGTAACTTGAAGGAAGATCAGCAGATTGTAGTATTTTTGGCAGAAATATTTCTGAAACAACTGGCTATTAAATAATTGTTTTAGTTCCCACCTTACCCATCGTCTGCTTCTGCATTACCTGGGAAAGCAGACCAAGCATAATACGTGTTAAAATGAATAAAAAACGTCGATAAATTTTATTTATCTTAATCCATGGGTCCCCAACAGCCGGTTTATTACAAGGTTTGACTGTCATGCAGCAGTGTGTCTACCATATGAAGTTTGGGAATGTTTGTGAAGTCAAGAAGCGACTGGTACAGCCTGGATTGATCTGGAGCAGAATTTTTCGATACTGCTGTCAATGAATGGAGAAAGCATCTCCTTGTCTGTGTTCGCATAGTGGGCCACCACTTCAAGCAGTTTTACTGCAGGCAGTTGAAAAATAGACAACTGGATGAATTGTCAGCCAAAGTGTCAGAAATGTGAACAAAATGTGTTTTTACGCATTATGTTAAATTAGCAATTATATCACATTGGATAAAAAGCGATATTTCGCTGGTTGTGTTTTCCCCAAGTAGTGCAGAAACAAACGCTGAGTGAGGTGGGAAACTGAACGGTAATTTGATGTGCAGTTGTATCAAAAATATTTCTACCAAAAATTATCAAAATCTGATGATTGGTTTTCAAGTTACAGTCGAAAATGTCGGGCATGTTTTTTGAGACACGGTGTAGAAACTTTGGCCCTATCGTTTTCGAGATATGGCCAGTTATCCATTGAATTTCCCACCCCCTTCATTTAACCCCAATTCGAAAATGTTCTGCTTGCACTAGCTTGTCTAAATTTTGCATGCCCGAGTTTAAGGCGCATGGCGAATTATTCGTGTAAAAAATTTTACGCTACGACCTAACACTTAGCCACAATACATACGTTACGGACGACGACAACGGATGGACAGACACAGACGACAACTCGTACCAATAGGTCTAGCTCGACCATTACTTACGTACGGTCGGCTAAAAACGTTCCCGAAGAAAATAAACAAAACTTTAAAAACGTTAATACGTGACAAGAATTTTAAAAACGCTTAGGAACGTTGAATAACAAAGTTAGCCCTAATTTGTTCAACATCTTGTTAATGCTGTAGGTGCGGTAGCCTATAGCATAGATGGAACTAGAGAGAAGAAGATCGATATTATCCAATTTCAAGTCAACCTGTGGTCATAAGATTAAGAGTCGCTAGACTAATTAAGTAAACTACTACAACTGTGGTTTTAAAAGTGTTTTTGGAAGTTTTTGATAGAATTTTCAGTAAACGTTTTTAAAAAAAAAACCGTTGAAAAAAAATTTAAAACGTTAAAACGTGACAAGAATTTAAAAAAAACTTTTAAAAACGTTTATCGCATGATCTATGTCGCAATTAGCGAGCGTCATACGTGCGTGCTGCGCGTGGCATGCGTTTTGCGTGCATATAGGGCGGCCACATAGCGCTGGGTAGTCAGTGTAATATAGGCTACGGTTTGTTCTTACGCGCTACTCGTGTAGGCCTACATTGCGCTTTCATTGGTTGCATTGAGCTGAAGTAAGAGTGATGATGATGCGTTGTTATCAAGTGGCTGTCATCACTTTACTGTTGACCACTGCCGGCGTCATCGACAACAGCAGCAGTCTTGCACTTGCTCGTCAGCCGTCCGGTAAAATTGTGACTCTGCAGTTTACACCTACGACTCCGAACGCCGACGAGACTAAACTCAACATTTAGGGACTGTCGCCGACAGTCGAGTTGAGGCGCGTCGGCCATTATAATGATATACGACGCCAGCATTGGCGATAGAATATTGTTATTATCCTCAATTTTTTTTACTCGATCCGTTGTCTAAGTTGCGTTTGTCAACTTTTTGAACTGAAAATGTGGGTTTTTTTTGTAGGCTTATGTATATACAGTACATGTAGATATACATGTATGTTTCTTTCAGGGCCGTTTTAGTACGGACTGCAGGGCTTAAAGCAAAAGTTAAAAGCATTTTGCAGTGGCTCTAGTCAAATTTGGTAAAATTATAATGGTAGGTCCGAGAATCAAAAGTAGGCGCTTAGCTGGTTAGGGAGACCCTGCCAATCATGCAAATCCGTAGAGAAAACTGTGCTCCTCACTAAAACACACCGAAAGTGCACCAGAATGCAGACTTTTCATCTAAAAATTAAAAAAAAAATTGGGAGTAATATCGGGAGGGGCCTCTTTTCACTAGAGTTGTCAAGTTATTATTGTTGTCGTTGTTGTTGTTATAACTGTACAGACAGCTGTGAAAAAACCTATAGGCCCTACTTCTTTTGCGGTTTTGAAATTCCTTACAATTTCATTATCTTCGTCAGATAAACTTTAGCCTATTTAGTTTTATAGTGGTGTATAGTTAAATTTCGCGTAGGCCTACATGGCTACGTATGTTATGTAGCTGTTGATGCTGGGCGGCTGCAGAGAGGCAAGTCGCTTATGTCGTCGATGTTGACTGCGGCAGCTGCACAGTCAAACGGTGCTCGCCATCAGCGTGCCGTCACCGAACTACGCCAGAACGACATGTAAACTACTCGTCCAATCTTGTTCAGACTTGCTGTTAGGCCTTAACAAGTCGTAGGCCTACAACAGGCTGTGAAGCAAGTCCACAGCATATTAAAGATGAGATTGATGAAAGTGAAAAGTAGTCCAGAGTAGTTTCAGCGCTATGGTGTTGACATAATAGGTTCTACTGCATTAGAGTAAGCTTGACTAAGATTAACAATAGTAACAAAGTAGGTTCACGATCACTACGATGCTAGATTGGCTATAGCATGGGCGGGGGCGTTTGTCTCTCTAAGGCTTTAGTGCAATTTTTTTATCGTCGCTTCCGTCGCTCGCTTTTCAACTTTTTCCATCTTTTTTTTATTTTTTCATTTTCCAGGACTTCTCTTCCACGTCTAGCTAGAAAGTTATGTGCAAGCACTGTAAGCTCCCTCAATGGAAAGTCAACTTTTCCGCTGTCATTTTTGGCCATACGTGTTGGGCCTAAAACGCTCTTAGAAGCAAGCTAGAGACAGAAGTGCAGTGGTAGAAAAATAAAAAGTCTACAAACTTGGCCCTGAAGGTTACTAAAAACTTCTTTTTTACTACTCACTTGCTCAGCTACCAAGGTTTATAACAAAGATGTAGCGCAAGACTTTTTTCAAGACCAAGACCAAGACTTTAGGCTATTTTTGTCTTCGCGGCGCCTTGGGACCACCAGGACAACATGAGTGATTTATAATGGGCGTGGCGTGGACATTTAGTTAGTTCGCAAATTTTAAGGCTTTCATTTCAAATCACAGACGCCGCAGCTATTGTTAAGTGTTTAGGCCCAGATGCTTTGGTTTGGTTTGGTTGCTACAGTAGCAGATCATCGTCGCAGTGTTCGCGGTTCTCGTGCAACAACACGCTGAGATGCTGCATCATCATCATCATGGGCACTATAGGAATGCGATTATCATTATTCTGATATTATTATTATTATATTATTGTTGTTATGAGAATAATCATCAGTCCAGTAGGTTATCAATAGGCTGAGATGCTGCGAGGGAGAATGCATCAACGTCTTCGGCACCAATCTGTGCATCGTGTTTCGACGCTTCGACTTCAATAGTTGGTAGCCGCCTCCGGCCGCTCAGAGTTGTGCCCGTGAACGGCGTGAAGAGACTATCATTGTGACATTGAGTCGTTCGTAAACGACTCGCTCAGAGCACTATAGCTCACAGCACTACATAGGCCTAATATTATGCTATAGAGATGTCGTATATGCCTATGACTATTAAGGTTTATTTGCTAGGATATCTTACTGATACTAATTGCAGTGCGCTCCTGCAGTGCCGTTTCACGCAATCCTTTAGTTCATCTCAAGTACTGCTTCCTGGCGGCCAGTTTCCACTGTGCTGGCCCACGTTTTTCTGGCGTTGATATTTACAGCATTTCACTATAATGGAAGTTGTGTCTGTCTGTCCGTCACACAGTAACACTCGGTAGCTCTGTCAAAATGACTTAAATATTATCAAATGTTGTCAATTTTTAATGTTTGTTTTTATTCTTTGCGAATAAAGTTTATTATTTTGTCGAAATTTGGACTAGATTTAAGTCCTGCTGGAAGCATTAAAATCTAGACGGTCCGAGGCCTGCTACAAATTACGTAAACGTTGTTACTACAGATATATACTAAAATAAACTTACAACTTAAAAAGTCGAAATGAAACGGAAACGGAAATGTGACTATTTGAAAATCGGCATGCAAGCCGATCAACGTTAATGCCGGGGTCTGTCATAAGAACGTCCTCGGAAAAGTTTCCCTTAGAGGCAAAGCAGAGCAAAGCGTATTACGTGGGCAAAATAAGCTATACGTAATGGAGCTGCTGTGATGTTTGTAATGGACGTGGGGTGAACCAATCTGTTCGATGGGAACCGCTGTTTGCCTAAATGTGAACTCTTAACATAGAAGTGTCATATTGGCCTAATACGTTTAATAACAAAACCGCAAATCATGGCATCGGTCAAATTGCCCATCTTGGCTACGTCTGACCACCCGATGAACACATGAACCTAAGATTATTCATGATGATGAATAATAAGCGAATAACCTACTGTAAGATTTAACGATCAGAGAAGCTACGAAAGATGGATGCTCACAATGGACTAGCGACAAGTATGTAGACGTATTATGGCTAATTCACCCCTACGACGCTGACGCAACTCAACAGTTGAGTCGCGTCGTGTGAACAGAACTGACGACGCGACTCAGTTTTCGGCGACAGTCTTCGACATTTGAGTTGCGTTGGCGTCGTAAGTGCGAATTGGTCATTAGCGGGTAAGCCTAAAAGCAAAAACATGCGGACTGAAATTAAGATTAGAAGATTGTCATAAATGTCATATCGGGGAGGGGGCAGCAATCAAGTTGTGCTGCATCGAGCAACCCTCCAGTGCTGGTCCACGTAATCTGTTGGTTCATCTCAAGTGCTGCTTCCTGGCGGCCAGTTTCTTCAGCGCAACTTAGATATTTCATTAATTAATTTGTGTTGTAGTTTTATTAATTTTTTTACATTGCTCAAACTGGCAGATTTCAATCATTTTTCCCGTGCAAATTTTCGTATTGAATCGGATATATTCACCAGATCATGGCAAATCAGTCTACAGGCATATCATTGTTGGTCGCATTAATAAAGTTAATCTGCGTTGAGCCAGATTAGTACAAATAGTCTACTTATAGTCTGTCGTCTTGGTATTCGACCAAGCCTCCCAGACCAACTCAGCCTGGCCATTCTTCATTGGTAGGCATAGTGAGTACTGGCAATGGCTTCTTACGGTAAGCAGCAAGCCTATGTTTATCCGCAACAGTTTTCAGACTAAATTAGTGGATATTAGCAAATCACGCATTTTGATGGGGTTCCCAAATTTGACGTCCTTGTACATAAGACTCCTTGAATCTAAGACGGTTATCCCAAAAGTTTCCAGCTTCGACATGTTAGACAATAATATTTTTCACAATCTATATATCAGTGACTGATATGAGTTTGCTGCGGATATGACGTCATTGAAATTAATGACGTCATAGAGCACTAAACCGAAACGATTTGTAGCGCTAACGCAAACAGCATAAAGTCAGGCTCGCTGAATTTGTGCTAGCCGCAAATAAAAGCACTTGAGTGAATTACGGCTTCATGCAAATATGAAGAGCGGTCAAAAATTTTGAGTATCAATTATATTAAACAAAAACTTTTTTATTGTCTATAGATTTGTAAAACCTATTTCTCTTGTCTATTTGTGTAAGCAGCTTGTGAAAAATTTTATTGAAAATTTAATTGCTAATTATATCAATTGCGTTAATGAAAGGCCAATCAAGATTTGTGACTAGTCACATGGGCCCCTTATAAGCAGGGGGCTGGAAGCGAGCCTTAAGCCCAATTAGTCCCTAATTTCATCACTGACCCCCAATGACTATTATCTATTCTGAAATCTGAAATTTGATCATGGTGATGTCTGCTATACACGATGATAAACGACTCGAGCCTCTTTCGTTGACGTTAAAAATCGTTTCGGTTTAGTGCTCTATGACGTCATAAATTACAACGACGTCATATCCGCAGCAGACTCATATATGAGTCAGTAAGAATGTACGTTTCACTGATGTATAGATTGTGGAAAATATTGTTGTCTAATACGTCGAGGCTGGAAACTTTTTGGATGGCTAAATTTTAAGCTGCTAAGCCTAATGCTAAAAATATCATACGCAGGTTGTCTTGGTCTATCGCCAATCATTTTGCGTAATTCAATCTTGAAATGTGCGCCCCAGCCTATATACTTGAACGCAAAAACTAATGCACCAATTAATGCAATGTTTCATAATATTAGCTCGCAAACGTGGACCAATTTTCATAACAATTTTTTTTCGCTTTTGCACCTTTGAAGAAATACGTTCTGCGACATCGCTCCAAATTAGAGGTTCAAGATCGTTAAAATGTTGGTACAACGGGAAAGCTCACCAGCAGTGCTTTTTATGATAGGTAGCAAGTCTGTGCTTATCTGCAATCGTTTTCACGCTAGCCAAGTTGATAGCGATAAAATAACGACTTCTTATGAGGGCGGTACCCCTCTTTGACGCGCTCCGTTCGAGGGGAACCCCGACATCCTGCCGAAAAAATTTGTAACAAAAACTAGTCTTCGTGACAGCACACAGTGAAGATTTTATGATTTTAGCTTGCATCGTTTTGCTAGGGCTGCAGGTGTGACAGACACGAGCGGACAGACAGACGGACAGACGCCTTTACGATAGCATAGTTGTCGCGCGTAAAAAGTGACCGACTGCGATTTGGAGCAACATGACTGGCGTATGTTGTGACTTCATTGTCTATAGAGTGTTGATCTGCCAGTCGAGAGTGACCATTGACCAGTACCGGGATAGGCCTATACACACGAGCCAAGTTTGCAACGCACAGGCGTGTCATAATTATGTCAATTACCACAATGAAACGTAAAAAATGCAGACATTAGAATTGTATATACAGCACAAAGTGCACGACTGGACTCGGCTGAAAATCTTGCAAGTTTGTAGGCTACTGGACCAGCATTAGTCACAGGTCGTCTGAGTCAAGGCTGTCATGTATGACACTTGACAGACTGTCACGAGTTAGAGAGGCGGCGGCTGAAACAGAAGTAATGAATGACTGGGATGAAGGCAGGCAAGACATGCTGCTGCAGTGCCAGATAGACGACCGGTAATACACGGTCTTAGATGCGCCCGTCGCAGCAGCTGATGACGTCACTGCCGATGGCGTCATCAGTTGTGACGTCACAGCCGGTCTTAGATGCGCCCGTCAGTCGGCAATGAATCGGTGCCGGAAGCCGCACCGAGCTGCGACACTTATACACTGATGGGAGCGGTGGCGAGTGACTGCGACACGTGAACCGATGAATGTCCATCCGTTCGTCTGTCCGTCTGTCGCTCTGTCCGTCTGTCTGTCCTGGCGGCCGTCTGACGACGTCGATGATAGTCGGACGTGACTTCATTAATTGTCGACGAGTGGGGATCACGTGGACAGCTTAACTGCTTGCTGCCTTCTATGATACGACATGATAGCTTTTTCTCTGTTCATTTCTACCAGCTGTTATGTCTACTCGCTTCCCAATAATCGAGTCCGCTCTACTCAGATCGTCTGATCTCCGTAGTTTATGGTATTAGTGACTTTATGTCGACGAGTGGGGATCAGGAGGACCGGATTGGCCGGTAAGAGACCGTCCGGCCGGCGACCGCCACCCAGCTCGGTCGAATATGAAGTATTTCATGCAACATCCTACGTCATTGGTCGCCCATCTCATCTGCCTCTATACCACTGGTCACTCGCTGGTCAATGGTCAAGTCTTGCGTCTCGAATTCATCTGCCTCTATCACTGGAGGCCTGCAGTCTTCTCTCTCTCATTCACACCGCTGGTAGGTGGGTTACACGCTCTCGCTTCATAATAATACGACATCGATTAGTTTAGCTATAGGCGCTCGTTATCGCCAACGCGCCGTTCAGTCTTATTTTTAATTAACTGAATAGGCTAATGCTTTGCTATAGGCTTAGTCTAAAATTACTCGTTATGTCTCGTATTTTTTCTGCGAAATATATTTTAAACTAGTTACTTTTTATTAAAATTCAGCATTTAAAAAAGTCGCGAGTGGAGATCAAAATGACTAGACAAAACTGCCGCGGTCAGTTAAAGTATTAAACACTGAACTCAATCTAAAATTAGCCAACATAATTGCAAACATTCCGCATTAAAATTTTATGAGCTTTTTGTTGCTTGTTGAAGTCAGCGTCTAGATCAGCCGAACTTTATGTCGGGACGAGAACCGAAGATGACGTCACTGCTGATGATCCTCTGCCTGCTGACGTCACCACAGATGCTTATGGTAGTAGACGCGGGAATGTGCAGCAGTTCGTCGTGTCTCAACGGCGGTCAGATGATCATGCCAAACAGCGTCTTCGGCTACTGTCGCTGCCGATGTCCTCCGCATTTCAGCGGTCCGAAGTGTCAGTTCGTCAGTAAGCGTGCTGACGTAGCCGCCAAGGCACCAGGAAGAGGACTGCAGATCGTCGACAGAGGAACGTCGAGTGACGTCATCAACAGTCGTGATTACAGCAAGCGGCTCGATGAGTTCACCCGTCAGTCACTAGACGACGCTATCGACATACAGCACCGGGAACGGCAACATGCTCGCGACAGTTTGACAGACTTCGACGCCGAATAGCGATCTACTGCCGGTAAACTGCACACCGCACACTGCACGTGTTCTACACTTTTTCTTACTTGAGTTCACAACCCTTTTACTTTTGTGATATCTTTGTTATATTGCATCCGATTTTGTTAATTTTTGGCAGAAACACAGCCCGGGAAATTTGAAACAAACACATTGGCCTATATACGGATTATTCACATTTCGTTTTACATATTCATACTGCGCCTTGTAAAACTAGCAATACACCAGAACGCACATTGCGACGTCGGCCGCTTCCCGTTCATCTTGTCATCGAACCGGAATCTCGCAATTTCTTTGAAAGCTCATTTAAACCTTTTGCATTCCAACTTTGAGCAAAAAATTTACGAATTTATTTTTAGCTCTGCAAAACCCTCGAATTTATATAAATTTTCTATCAAAATGCGAACTTCCGTCATCTCCTCTGGTCTGCATGGCGTGAACGAGGTAGTCGACCACGTGGTGTGGACGGCTGCACGCCTGTGTGATAATTGGTGGATGAGAGTTCAAGCGCGATCTGATAATATGAACGTTACTTGATAGTTATCTGATGTGACAATTTGACTTTTATGTGGAGATTTTATATTTGACGCTATATGCCTACATGTACTCTGTGCCATAGAAATCGTTGCCCGATTTCACAAGGTACAGTACTAACATTATAAAACGAGATGTTGTGGGCTGTGCATTTGTTTGTTTCAAATTTCCTGTTGTATGCTCCTGCCGAAAATTAGCAAAAAATCGCACGAAATCTGACAAAGATATCGTAAAAATAAAAAGGTGAACTTTTATGAGACACAGTGTATGTGTCGCGTTGGCGTCGTAGGTGCAAATGGGTCATTAGTGGGTGAGTCTAGAAACAAAACATGCAGATAGAAAATGAGAAGATTGTCACGAATGTCATACCGGGGAGAGGGCAGCAGTCAAACTGTGTCGAACAGAACACTTCTGCAGTGCGCTCCTGCAATGCCGTCCCATGTAATCCGTTGGTTCATCTCAGGTCCTGCTTCCTGGCGGCCAGTTTCTTCAGCGCAACTTAGATATTTCATTCATTAATTTCTATTGTAGTTTTTTTTAGTTTTCTACATTGTTCAAACTGGCAATTTCAATCAGTTCTTCCGTGCAAATTTTCGTATTGAATCGGATATCACCAGATGGCGAATCAGTCTACAGGCGTATCATCGTTGGTCGCATGAATAAAGTTACTCTACGTGGAGACGGATTAGTACGAATAGCCTACTTATCGTCTGTCGTTTTGGTATTCGACCAAACCTTCCAGTGTATGTAAACATAATACTGTATCAGCTGAAGAAACTAGTGGTTAACGCGTTGATCTCGATCAACGAGCTTGCTTTACGCAGGGTCGACAGCTTAATCCCGATTGGGGCTTGGGTTCTGTCCTGTTCGGTAAAAATGCACGGGCTTCACATGAATTTTCTGTTCATGAACTACGTAAATAAGTAACTAACGTCGTAAAGTCCAGGTTTCGCAATTCGGCGAGCAGACTAGATTACAGAACCTACCCAAGCTGGAGAATGTAGTCAGTGCCGGCGATAGCAAGTTGGAGCCCCCATAATGGCCCAAATATTAGTGTGAGGCCCGATAGCGAGTGCGGTAGCGCCAGCCAATAACAAGGGTCTGGGGCAGAGTATTTCGGCTTTTAGAGGTTCAATGGAAGCAGCACATTTGCCCACTTTTATAAGATTTGCAAACTCAAAAAATCAGATACAATTTGTGTTGTCTTTGCAAAGAAATAAAGTTTAATGGGTTACAATGTAATAAACATGTCCATTTTGGGTAAACTTTTTAAATGTTTCCTTATTTTTCGGATTTTTTTCTCTTTTTTAAAAGCAATTTTTTTCATGCAGAATATGAGGCCCCCTGAGCATATGTAATCCCCCCGACCGCGGGGGTTTACATATTTGTATGCGGTTACATACAACACGCCACAAAAAGAGGCCCCAAAGAGCAGAAAATATCTTGCTGCTGTCAAACATTCTCTGGCTTGTGATGCCCTTTTTTGTAACTTGTTCGGGCAAACAGGCTAAATCCGCCTCTGGCTCTACGCAGGGCCTGACTACTTGCTTAATTAAGTACGAAGAGCCTTGATCAGAGGCTACGATATTTCGATGTGTCTGTGAGTCTGTTATTTGTGTGGTCACTCGAATGCAGCCGTAAAGTTACTACTGCAGACGGAATGCTAGACTACTCGGAAAGGATCAACCGTATTTTTGTTGCACTGAGAAGGAAAAGTCCCCAGTCATTCTATCTGTAAAAAAGCGTCAAACGCATTTTCTTTCCAACTGCGAATCCCGGACGATCGACTATAGCGATTTTGAAAATAGTTCCAAAGTTCCGAACCGAAAGTACATTATTTCTTTCAAAATATGATAAATAGGCTTATGATTAAAATTTCAACGTCCGTCTGTGCAAAAGTTTTCATCAGGGCGCAAAGTGACGACATGTCCTGTGTATCTTAGCAGTTACGGATTTATTTTAATGAACTTTTGCGGAGGTACAGAGAGTGGCCCAAAAAACCAAATTCGCTGATTTCGACGGCAATCTGATTCAGGATTTGAATCAAGGACACTGGACTATACATGTTATATAGGCGTTTACAGCAAGGACGAGAAACTTTTAAAATACGCGGGACCTATTCAGTGAAACGTTTCACAAACGACAACGTCAATGATATGGCTAGTTCACACCTACATGTACGACGAGTAGCGACTCGATAGTTGAGTCCAGTTAAGTCGCGTCGGCGTCGTTGGTGTGAATTGCCCATTAACTATATCAAAATGCAACTAGTCACTCACACGTATCGCTCTACTCCCTAAGTTAGCGAATATTATAGGACAACTACATGAATACTTCAGTTTGACTGACATATGCTATGTGTATAGATGACGACACTGTCTGACGTCCCACAATCTACATTGTACTACAGCCTACAGTTCACAGCCTGTTCGTTCTTTCACACTGGTCGCCAGTAACTGCCGTTGTTGTATCACTAGCATATTGTGTCAATGGTTATTAGCTGAGTTTGGTATGGCACTGGTTTCGTAGTTTCACATTCGACTAAGCTGTCTTTCGACCAGTAAAATCTTTGATCTTCGCAATGACAAAATGAAACCATAGATGTTAAAAGCATTAATTTGCAAATAAAACATGAAAAAAACATGTTTTTTTACTTTTATAAAACTTGTAAAACATACATAAAACACTGAACTACATTTAGCATAATAACATGTTAAAACAAAAATCTACCATTTGTGAAGACTGAAGACCGGAATGTACTGGATGTTATTATGTAACCGTGATTATGGTACAGATCAAAAACAGGATTAAACGCAATTTGCCTATGAGAAATCCATCATATTTGTCATTTTGTACGTTTATTTTTAATAAGAACAAAAACACGACATTAAAAATAGAACAAAAAACATAAAAAAAACATTTTTAAAATAAAAACCATAAAAACATGTTTTTAAAAAAATATTAAAAACATAAAAATGTTTTAACGTCTATGAATGAAACTCGCTTTTCCGTACAGAAGAAACGTTTTGCCGTTACTTCTACACAACTTCTAGGACATATTTTTCATTGAACAAAAGTAGTGATGTAGCGGTTAAAACCGAATCTTTAAGACTATGCTAAATGGCGTCGAAATCCCAACGAAAGATGTGCAAGATTTTAGACGTCTGATAAAGTGACTGTGCGACGACAATAAGCAACTAGAGTAAATGTCGAAATCAGCGCCAAAATGGCGATGTTGTCATTTTTCGGTTGTCATCCGACCGTTGTCGCGTAGTCGCATGGCAACAGTCTCGTTGAGCTCGCCATGGACAAAAATTTCCGATTAGTCGTTGGAATTTCGACTTTTTCTGGCATAGTTTTATTTTTTTACGTGCAGCCAAATGTTTGAATTATACGCCACGAGTTCAAAGACCCCTTTTGTGATATGTGCTCGCAAACGTCGACCGATTTTCGTAATAATTTTTTTCGCTCTTGCATGCGTTTTGCGATTTTGGACATCCCTTTAAATCTGATGCCGCATGGAGAAATCTATTAAGGCTTATTCATATTAGCCACAATACACGTCGGACGATAGCTTCGTTTTAGAATAATAAACTACATATATTTCTGTTTGTCAAAGTTATTTAATGTTTAGCTCTATACATTTTCTTTCGGAGCGTCATTGTTGACATTTGACTTTGACACGGACGCGGGGTATTTTGCAACAGTGCCCGCTAGGCTAATTCGCAAACTAGTGTATGCGTGGGACAGCTGATCGAAAATAATTATGACATCTCCGATATACATTTCTTAGGAATAAATAATTTTACACGTAGTTTTTAATTAAGCAATTTTGCTGCAAGTTGTAAAGTAAATAGGCCTATTTAAATTTTGCTAGTTAGTGCGGCAGCATATTTGATGCAGAGGAATAGATTTAGTTGATTACTATAAAACAGTATTATTGGTGCAGTTTATTTCTGAATGCACTATTGAAACCGGTCCATCCATATATGTCGAGGTTAACACGAAAAGATTGTGTGAATGTTTTCATGACTCACTACGTTGCTATACGAGGATAGATCGACCGCGATGAATCGACCGGTGATGAGCTGACCGGCCACCGCTACGAGTAGATTGTATTCGTATTCATTCACGGGCAAATGTGCATTGAACATCTGAAATAGGAACATTTTCGAACAGAAACTTTTCCAGGCAAACTTGTGTTTAAACGACGTGTTTAATCGGGGCAATAAGTTTAATAAAAGCTGGGTTCCTGTGAACAAACTGAACGACTTTCATTATTATGCGACCGTTTTCTAGGCCGCATTACAAGTCTTGTTCGTCTGTCTGTCCGTTCGCCCGTCTGTCACGTACAAACTTATAACTTGAAAACAATCAGGCGTAAAAAACTGAACGTTTTCAATTGGTATGGGTAACCGATGCGCCAATTTGCATTTTTTTAATTAAAAAAATGACTCGCATTTTGCTTAGACATGGCTTGCGCGGTGGCAATGTAAAAGCAAATTTTTTAACTCAAATTCAAGTGCGTAACTGGACGGGTGGCTGCGAAATATGCCGGCATTCGGCCGCATATGTTTTAGTTATATGTGCAGTACAATGACGGTTTCTATGCGTATAAATTATATTCAAACACTGGCTACGTCGCTAGTTTCAATTACTGTACAGAGTGTTTTATTTTCATCGTACAAAACTTGCTCCTTTTTATGTCTTTGTCTTTAATAAACATTTATGGCCAAAAAAGTATATAAGTGTTACATTACCAGTGTTTTATTCATAGCAGGTATCCTACAAAATAGCGGTACTAAACATGGAAACTGTTAACGTCGAACATCACTCGTCATATTGGCGCCAGTCGAAAGAATATACAAACGTGATTTGCAATAAATCGCGGTGCTAATGTTGTTTAGTAATTCCGTTCTCGAGATCGTTGCTGTGGTTGCAGCCGGTGCAAATTTTGAAAATTCATATTTTGCAAGGTAGTGTAGCAACGTGCTTGAGGTATGGCGGATGTCAGACAAGAGAGTTTCCGCTAACGTGTTGCCGTTAATGGTCGTCTCCATTTAAGTCCAAACTCCATTTGCTTTCATTTGCTGTGTATTTCTCGTACAACATTCTGTGCAACAAGGTGAATGACAAATTCATAATAAATTAAATGTTTACATACAGCAAATACACACAAGTATATATAAATCCGCATCGAATCAAACTCATGCCTGCACGGCATCTTAACATGCGTTCGTGTTGGAAGAGGACATTTTGAGCACATGCTGTAATAAAGATGATGTGATGTGACACGTGTAACTTTTGAGAAAGAATAATTTTGCCAGTCGTGTTTGTCGCTATTCGGTTAATCATTTCTGAGCCGACGCATGCGCCATACCTACTATTTATGAATTCATTGTTGTAAACGGTTAAACTACTACTTTGACATTTTATGGGGTAGCGTAGCAACAGTATCAAGGTGAGGTGGGCGAAACTACAGTTATTTACGTCGTTTCTTTATAAATTTGCACGCCAAAAATTATTAATCGGTCAGTGTTTACGGAGTTAGTGAAAAAGTAAAAGCGGCACAAATTCTTTTAAGACACTGTGTATGTATCATAGTATTTGAGATTAGACCTACGACGCAGTAACGGGGTTCGCACGCGTGCAATATAAGTACAACACAAAGATATTATTAGACTGTGACCAATCTAATGTACTTTTTGAGCGCATTATTTTCTCCTGTTTTTGTTCCATTCGGCTTGTATTAGAGACCCGGCGTCTGTTTAAGACCTGTCTAAAAGTGTCTATTATTACAGTAATAGTGACTGGCGTCGAGATAGTTATTGAAAATTGGCTCTCCGAAGTTCGTAAAATATTGCCTGATTTTCCGAACTAAGGGGAAAAATTTCAATAATGGTCGATGACGCAAGTTGCTATTAGTCTTGTTTTATCTCAACGCATGCGTCTATCTGGCACCGTTACGAAGATATGGCGCCTGAAAAATAATGGAGTCACGACCTTGACCTTTTGGGGTCACGTGACGTCATCTGTGACGTAACCATTGGACTTGCGGTGGGTGACTTCTTATTGGTGGTCTACTGTGACCACGCGTATATATGGCACCATTATAAAGATATAGTCATTTGGATTTATTCCAGGAAGGCTCTTCCAGGAACGGAGGTCGGTCGTCGGTCGGTCGTCAATATTGCACTGATTTCATATACTCCGCTACGTTAGAAACGTAGCGCGCGAAAAGTAAAAAATACAGCAAGACTACAATAAAAACAAGTGTTGCGCGCGACAGCAGAATGCTTTGCGCGTCTTAGTTATGGCCTGGGCGTTTGTCTGTCTGAGGGTGTCTGTCCGTCGGTCACACTCGTGAGCTGTATCAAAACGGTGCAAGCTAGAATCACGAAATTTTTACCGTGAGCTGCACCAAAGACTCTAGTGTTTCGGGACAAAATTTCGTGCTTTTGGGTGCGGGGGTTCCCCTCAAACGAGGGTGTCAATGATGGGTACCCCCTAAAAATGTTATTTTTTACGTTATTGGCGCGTATACTGTGAAAACGGTTGCAGATAGGCACAGACATGCCGCTTATCATAACAGGCACTGGCGACAGGCTTTTTAGATTTATTAACATCGATAACCTTGAACGACCTTGAACCCTCCAAAAAGGGGTTTTTAGTAAATTTTTCACAATTTTTGGATGCAGCGCACATTTCAACACTAAACTGCGACGAAATGGCTAGAGATAGCCCAAGACAACCTGCGTACGAAATTTTCAGCATTAAACGTAAATTTTAGCCGTTCAAGTCCCGACCCCCTAGGTTCAAGGAAGCCGGCGCAGGCGGACGTCAAAGACAGCTACCCCCTAAAAGTGGTCATTTCACCGCAATTATCTCGTGTAGCGTGAAAACGGTTGCAGATAGGCACAGACATGCTGCTTATCATAACAAGCAATAGTGACAAGCTTTTCATTGATGTCAACGTCGACGACCTTAAATGACCTTGATCCTATAAAATATGGGTTTTAGTAATTTTTTTTGCGATTTCCGGCTGCGGCACACATTTTAAGAGTGAATCAGAGCAAAAAACTTCAACAGTTTACAAAGCTATGTAAAAGCGGTATGATTCAAAACTCTAAAACAGCAAAAATGGTTTTGGGGCGCTTTTACATAGTTTGTAAACTGTTGAAGTTTTTTGCTTTGATTTTTGCTGTTTTAGTCGAATTTTGTCCAAATTTTTGGTATTTGATTTTATGACAATAAATTTATTTACCGTTTTCAGAATACCTCCGGGCGGGTAAAAGAAGTTGGTGCAAGGAAAAAAATTATGTGTGATGTAACAATATCTGCTGCAGCCAATTTTGTCTTTAAATAAGAACGGTTAGTTGCCATGGCAAACAGGGTCGTCATGGGACAAATTTAAATGACAGCATCAGATAGCCCGGGCCCGAAAATAAGGGAGTAGGTGCAAATAGCGCGCAATTATTATCTTTTACGGGGACCGAGTTATACCGCTTTGAACTCTTCATTGGCTGTAATGCAACATTTTGCAACTTTTAAATGGTTGGTATGGCAACAGCGGTCGTTAGGGGGGTACATTTAAATGACACCGTTAGATTGCCGACCCCGAAAATAGGGGGTAGGTGCAAACAGCGCGCAATTATCTTTTACTGGGACCGAGTTATACCGCTTTAAAGTCCCCATAGGCCGTAATGCAAATTTTTAAAAATTAGGGCATAAGAAGGGGTAAATTTTAAAAAATTTAATCAAAAACATATAAGGAATGTGTCCGGCGTCAGGACGCTTCGTTTGAGCCATTAGCGGCGTCGGTCGGTCCAACGGGCTGGTCTGTAGCCGTGCACAAGAAAAAAGAAAAAAAACGCCTGACGGCGAATTTTGCGCATGCGCAGCCACGCCCCCTTTTAACCGATTGTAACCAAATTTTGCGTGTGGGGTCGGATGGGCGATGTAATTACTGACGCCAAGTTTTATGGAAATCGGTTAAGGGTTTTGGAGTTACAGGACCCCCCAAACGCCATTTCCTATACTTAACGTTCATCACAGTGTCAGCACTATCGTGCTGCACTTTGATTGAATTGCGCCGAAATGGCCTGAGTTTGACCTGAACAACCTACGTATGACATTTTTAGCATAGAACCTACATTTTTAAGAGTCGAAGTTTCAATCTTCTAAATTCAAGGAGTCTTCCGTACGGAGGCTTCAAATGTAAGTACTCTTTCAAAATGGATTAATATCTGATTGCTGTAGGCTTACACTGATTGCCAAAGTGGCAGGACCGCTGCTATCGCGCGTCACGTGAGCTTTGCTCAAATTACTTGTCATTACTCATTATTGTGTCGCAGTTGTGTTGCAATTGCGCAAACTACTGCAGCAGTTCTTTGCAAGTTTGTATCGGTATTCGGTAGCCTATAATAACGCTTAGTTTTGCTTTGTGTTAAACAGTAAAGCGCAGTCGACGTCGACCGCTTCCGGTAGTTATTAGTCGTTATTAGTCGTGCAGTTTTACTATTATTTTACTGCGCGTGGGCGTAACGAATGCCTTGAGTCGGCCTCGACAGGGTGCGCGGAAGTTCAGAACTTCAGAGAGACAGAAGGTCATCACATGATCGATGTCTATAGTCGCGATGTTTGCCGAACAGACGGTCGATAGCGACCCGAGCTTGTCCATAGCAACCGGACGCTTCAGCCCACACGACGGCCATCCTCTCAGTCGATAGATCTAACACTAATCCTAACGCCAATCCTAATCATCATCCTACTAACTCACCGACCATAACGTTGACTCGAAAACTATTGATATTAGCTCTAACCGTATTGCCATGACGACGGCCATCCTGGAGGAGGCCCGGCGACGCCTGAGACGGATTTGCGTTACTATGCCAACGAGAAGCTCGTCCAGCTTATAGTTGAGTACAGTCGACACTTCGATAAACTTACAGCGATGTTTGACTGCATAAGCTTGACCTTCTGTCAATCGCAGTTAACACAGACAGCCATCACATCATCAGCAACTATGCTTAACGTTAGATCAACTGCTTCTTTAATACAAGAAAGTCCAGCTGTCACTAGGGAAGACGCGATACAGCCTATACAGCTCCCATTGCAGTACTGACCTTCAAGTTCATCCAAAGTGAATGATTTTCATGTTATTTGAAAGTCAATATGCGACTTGCTGTTAATGATCAATAGTAACTCAGGCCCTATTTCACACCATTTAGCCACAATACATCCGTGACGGACATACAGACAGACGGGCAGACGGACGACAATCGTGTCATACACGCCTACAGCATAGCTGCAACGCGTCAAAAACCACTGACAAAGCGCAATTGCATACGTAAAACAACACAAGATGTACAATCGAATAAACTTTTTTTGTGATAGGTCGAAAGCTGGATTGTGACAATGCAGTTACGGAAAATACAGCACAAGGTTCATAACATGCGAATTTAAGCCTAGTAGACGCGCTGAACGAAACCTTGCACCGTTACACAAAATGTTTTACTGACCGAGAATGGAATGAAAGTTTTTGCAGTTCAAGTTGTTAAATTTTTCCGTCTTTCCGAGATAATTTTGGTTAAACACCAACGTGCAGGTAATAAAATTAGATGGTGTAGTTACCGTGTTGTTGAACCTGTCGCTGTCGTACGAGGTCCGTTTTGTTGCCAACAAGTATGAACGCCGGCGCGGCGCTTGTTCTTCGACCCCGCAGACTCTTCTTGAGTCGGTCCAGCGTGGCGTGACTATAGGTCCTTCTGATGCCGTCAAACAGTGAGAGAAGCATGCCGAGCAGTAGCCTAACTGACGAGAACACCGTACATACAGTAGCCGTCTGCTAACTATATAGAGTCCGACACAAGAGACCGTGAATCTGTCCAATTGTTGTCACGAAACGACGAGAAGCGGCCGTTAGCAGCTGCAGTAGCCTAACTAACGCTCATTTGAGTCTCGCTGCAGAATTTTAAAACTGAGTCGGTAGACAAGGCACGTGGCGTGACTATTGTTGAACGTATCTCGGTCGGAGACACTGTAGACGACACAGTAGCAGTCCACCGTCTCACCTTCACCCAGTGCCGACCCACTGACTCTCTGCGCACGCACACACCACAAATGTAAGTGAGCAAGGAAGCAAGTAAAAAAGTGCCAACATGCAATAGCGCCTACTCGAATATCATTCTATTGCATGCGATTTTCGTCAGTGTTTTTAGCTGACTTTTGAAGGTGTTGAGACTCCGTATTCTATACGATAAATAGCGACCGTGACTTTCAGCCGAGTGCCGAGACAAGAGAACACGCAGCATATCTGTAACATAAATGTAGAGCTTTTAACATCATGAAACAGCACTAGCCTACAAAATATGTTATTTCAATCTCAGAAATTACGCTGCATCGCATTCAACCTTTTGCACACACCGAAAATCTACATGGCCATCATGTTTATTTTTGATACAGTGTGACAATAGTCCACCACTGCAAATCATGTAATATTATTAACTGTGGCTTCGATCTCGACCTGCGGCCTAAATTTTCGACCCTTCGGGCCTCAACTCGATCCAGGTTCCTCAGCAGCATTAAGTGCGCTCCAGTATGCGCTGCAGCGCTGATGATGTGTCACCACGGTGACGACGTTTATATGACGTCACAGTTCTGCTGCGGCTTAAAAGGTGATGTAGTTGCAAAATCTAAGGAAAAGCATTAATTGCGATTCATTTTTGTTCATGTATACTACGCCAGCTGCTTTCTATGCGTACTTTCTTGCGAACTTTTGTGCGTTCGTTGAGTAGGCGTTACGTTGCGTTAAGTGAAAACTCCGCTCAAAAAATGACGTCTGACCTCATCAGTCGTTGTCTGAACGACAAAGCTCAGAGTTGATTCCCGGTCGTCAACAAACAGTGTAACCGCCGTCTGCTCACCCGAGTCTGTCACATTTACACAATCAGCTCTCCACCGAAGATCAACCTCCCGGCCCTTCTATCGTTTAACGCATAATCACAACACAGTAGCAGTAGACCTGACTGTACTAGGCTGTAAGCTATACGTACATTTACTGTAGCACTACATAATAAGCGCCAATTCAAGCCTACCATCGCGGTAATAACAATAACCATAATACTGTAGTTTTTTTTTATACTGTGAAATGTACTTGGAAATGCCATACACACAGGTGATTGGTATATCTTGAGCGATAGCAGGGCCGTTATAATGTTTATCCCCCGTGTTCTTGAAGCAAGTTCATTAACTCTTCTTTCTTTCCCGCCTTTTGTTCTCTTTTCTTTCCATTCCTTTTCTCCCTTTCTGTCTGCGGCGCTTTTCTCTAAATCAAGCTAGGGAGTCCCGTAGCGTTGTAAGCTTCAACCGCCATCATCATCTAAAAACAAATTCTGAAGCAAGTTATAGAGACAGTAATGCTTATACATTTTAGGTCTTAATTTATGCTAACTTTTTTTCTAAAGGGCGAAAACCTCTTTATACTTCTACAATGCAGCGTTTCCTCCCGAACTTCCACACATCTCTGATCGCTTACTGTTCGCCACAGCGACACTGGTGGACAGTCGTTCGGAAGAAGGCAGCAGCGATTGCTGAAACGTCAAAAGTAAAGGGAAAAAAGTTGTAAAACGATGAAATTACGTGATTTTTTGCTGCTAAAGTTTGTAAATGTGGTGAAAACGCTCTTGCACACACAGTGCAATGTAATTCAAAAATAGCCTAACAGAAGCACTAGTCCAGCGGCTGATAGCATTAACGAGGGTTGAAGTTTTGGCGATAGCGGTCGTCATTAGTCGTCAAACGGCGCTCTTCTCTTCCCACTTCCGACTATCAACAAGACTACTCGAATAACTGCCGCAATCGACAAAGTGCGAGGCGGAGGTCTAATAAGCCGCGTCAGTGATAGACACCGGGGTGCTAGTCGGCCACAAACAACCAGCGAGGGTAGAGTAGGGTCGTACCGAGTATACTCGAGTACTCGTTAACTCGGCCCGAGTACCCGAGTAATAAACTACACTGAGAGCACAACCCTATACATGATTAATCGTCATTTAACAGCGTCACGTGAGTCGTCACGTGACTCGCGGCGAGAGAAAATTCACGACAGACAGCTAGGGAATCAGGCGACCCCACGTCACGACACAACACGGGGACGAATTACGCTGCCAACGATTGCTTACCTACCGCCACACGAGTTCTGCTGCAGTCCATTCTAGAGCCGACGATTTACAGACGGACAGACAGACAGACGGCAGAGATTATAGTAATCCAGCGATATCGACACTGGCCGCCTAGACTTCCGTGACGATCTGCGCAGAAAACATTGAGCAGTGGTGTATTTAAATGGAGGGGGCGATACCGCTCCTTGTTCCCACTTATAGAAAGCGGAGAAAAATCGACGGAGAGAGAAATAAATCACAAAAAAAGAAAAGAATGGATCGGGTGGGTTTAACGTAAAAACTAGAGCTATCGAAGCGTTAATTTTTAAAATCCATTAACGCACTGTGTTAATTTTTTAACGCATTAATTAACGCGTTATTAACGCACCCAGGCCCGTCGACAGGGAGAGTAGGAGGGTAAGTTACCCCGGGCCCTGCGACGTTTGGGGGCCCCGCCTGTACAATATAGAAAGTTAAAAACACATTTTAAACGTATAATCAACAATAATTGCCGTCATAGAAATCTATTAGTTTGCCGTCAAAATAATTAGGCCCTATTTATTTACAGTAATGATAAAACGGCAACTACAGTTTAGTTACTTGAATTTATTCAATTGTCAAATAACCGTAGTTTAACGGAATACTGGAACTTTTGTTTTACGGAATTTAGTAAATTAACATTAATTTACGTATGTGCGTTAATTATTTTAACAAACGTTAATTTATTAACGCATTAATGCGTTAATTAATGTGTTAAATTGACAGCTCTAGTAGAAATATTTCCGCCTGTTTTAGTTTGCATTTCTAATTATGCCACTGACTAGCGTTAAGCGTATGTGCATAAGCTGAAACAACTAGGATCCGTTCTATGTGAGGACAGCGACACGTGCAAAGAAACGTCGACACAGAGAATGCGATAGAACATCAATAAGAAATGACTTGACCAGCACACGTTCTCTGAGGCGCATCGAAAAACTAACGAGCAGGCTCGTTTGACGATGACACATTTACTGCAGAGAAAGGTATATTCAGCGACACATATTGCTCCTAGTGCCGGATCTGAACATGGGCAAGCTCAGCAGTTGCCATGCAGGTGCATATCCAACAAAAAACCTAGCTTTCGATAGGAAAAACGCGCTACAGTCTTTATTTCGGCCCCATCTCTCACCGTTTCCGAGATATGATTAGTTTTCCGTTAAAAAACGCATATGTTTCCTGTGCACTGCATTTTCCAAATTATGTACGTAAACAGCTTCGACACAAGGTTAATTACTTGTGCAAAAAGTCTTCCCCTAAGATCTACCCGTTAGCCAGGATACATCCGTTACGGACAGACAGACGACAGACGATAACCGTACCATAAACGCCTACAGCATACTGTAGCGCGTCCAAAAGCCTCCTACCAATTTCATAAAAAGAGTAAAAAGCAGATTTTTTTGTTCTTAAATATAGAAATAAATTCACAAAAACGTTTAAAATTCGTTTGAATTTAGTGTAAAATAAACTACTTTTATTATTAAAAAACAAAACCAGAAACAAAAAATAGGGGATAAGATTGCGAATGTACGGATAAAAGACCACCGGACAAAAGGCCACCAAGCTTGTTTTTCAGTAAAATTATTCTTTTAAATATGATGCACATCCTCTTGAAAACATAACTTAAGTCGCCACACTATGTACTATAAAATAAATTGCCATTTTTTTGTTGCTATAGTTTATTAAGGCCATTTTTCTGTCTTTTTTTCTGTATTCAGTGGAGCGATTCATCAAAAGATGCTGCTCTATTGTCGTGGGCTTATAACGTCGCATGCGAAAGGCTCAGACGCAGCTTAAGGCGATGTTGTGGCACAAAAATCATGGAAATTGGATTTAGTAGCCTAGTCTGACGAGTTAACTTATGCATAGTAAAAACTAGTTTAGTGGCGTTTTGTCTGGGATTCAAGATTGGGAGCTTTCAGTACTGAAGGCTGAGGCTGCCATAGGGCTTTCAGACGTCTAAACGAATCGCTGTACGCGGCAATTTGCTGCCACAGCTAATACACCAACGACATGAAATCCGAACAGTAAAGCATTGACCAGCATGCTATTATGGAAGGTAATGTAGATCGTCCACGCACACGTCTGACTAATCACTGTCATTGTTTGCTTTCGTGTAGTGTAGTTTCATACAGACACTTATGCCTAAGGCGACTTGGTGAAGCCACGTTTGCCCGTACTGAGTACGTGACAGAAGACCGATATCTACACTGTGTCTCAAAAAAAACATCCCGAACATTTTCGACTGTAACTAAAAGCAGGATTACCAGATTTCAATAATTTTGGGTATATATATTTAAGAGACAACTTGTCATTAAATAAATGTTTAATTTCCCACCTCACCCAAAGTTTGTTTGTGCATTACCTGGGGAAACCAGAACCGATGCAATATTGCATTTTACCCAATGCGGTATTATTGCTAAATTTAAATAACACTCAAAAACATATTTTGCTAACTTTTTCGACACTTTGGCTGATATGTTATCCAATTGTTTTGTTTTGCAATTGCCTACAATAAAATTGCTTGCAATGTGAGCGCATTGTGCGAACACAGACATGGAGACGTTTTCCCCATTCATTGATAGCAGTATCGATAATGCTGTGCTCCAGACTACTCAGACTTCACCAGTCACCTTTTGAATTCATAAACATTCCTAAATGTTATCTGGTAGACTGCTGTAGAAAGTCAAACCTTGTAATCGAACGCTGTTGTGGGCTACAGATCTAGATAGATGAAATTTATTGAAGTTTTTTTTATTCATTTTAACACATAATTTGCTTGGTCTGTTTTCCCCAGGTAGTGCAAGAGCAGACATTGGGTGAGGTGGAAATTAAACAGTCATTCAATAGCCAGTGGTGTCAGAAATATTTCTGCCAAATATTATTAAAATCTGTTAATGTTTCTTCAAGTTATGATCAATAATGTTGGGGATGTTTTTTAATGTCTTTGTGTATTTCAACGCATATTTCGCTTTGTTCTGGTTTCACCAGATAGTGCACAAACAAACTTTGGCTGAGGTGGGAAATTAAACGTTTATTTAATGGCAAGTTGTCTCAGAAATATTTGCACCAAAATTATTATAATCTGACGATCCTGCTTTAAGTTACAATCGAAAATGTTCGGGATGTTTTTCTGAGACACAATGTATATCTTTTTTTCTCTGACACACACAATAGTCAATTTGCTTTACAGCAAAGTGAATGTTAAATATCACATCGCTTTTCAAGCGCTTCGCTTCATCGCGGTCGGAAATTTGCAACAGTAAACATATTGCTTCTAGCTGCGTCTATTCTGAACCAATTTTTAGCTAATTAATTATTATGAGCAACTACAATTACTAAGTATAACTATAGTTTGAGAACTATCTTTCAGTTTTTCGTTTCTGTTTAGCAAAAAGTTATTTTTTTGCATTTTCGTTTTGATTAGGTCTCTCGCTAAAGAATTCGTTGTTTTTCAACTGCCAATTTTCGTTTTTGTTAACACTCCGGATTTCTGAGATCGGTTACCATCAGGAGCAACTGGACAAAAACTGGAACGTTTAAAACGTTCTCACGAAACTCCCACTGCGGTAAATCGCACTAGTAAAGACTCATTTGATGCGATTCAAAAAATATTTAAACACTTGCTGTTAAATACTGTCCTACTCTAAGTGTTTAAATAATAATTAAGTACTCGAAGTATTTTTAAATACTTCACAACACTGAGTGGAGTACTAACCTGATGCGGAGGGTGAGTCGTAGTCAACGTCGGTTCCGTGCATGTATTCCGACGTGCTGAACTGCGATATGATCGATCGTTTCCCGACACCATCATCCCCCACGACCACCACCTTCATCACCTCCCCTCCACCGCATCCCGCTGCTGCTGCTGCTGCTGAGTGTGACGTAACGAGAGAACGTACGGTCTGTCACAGCGCTTACATACAGGATCACCTGACGCATCGCATCACAGGTTGTCAGCGTGTCCATGTGGCGGATCATTTGTGACACCGAGGATTGTTGCGAGTAGTTGTAGAAGAGTAGCCGTCAGGCAGGTCTGTAGCCAATGTTTCAACAGTGTTTGTGATGACTGACCGCAATTGCGAAAGCT
>Ga0209367_1000264_pt1 | contig 45814 bp, 23 predicted proteins | sample WorMetLIZISLAND2_FD_187412 | JGI IMG/M metagenome (GOLD analysis project Ga0209367, IMG submission 187412) | Marine gutless worms symbiont microbial communities from Max Planck institute for Marine Microbiology, Germany - Olavius geniculatus... ... | reverse complement strand
TGGTAATTGTTTACAACGGAAGATGAATATTTATTTTAGTTATTTATTGTGTTTGTTATTATTTTCGTTCATTAGATGCAGAAAAAAAGTGATGCAAGTATTATTCTGCGATCTGCATTCGGCTGTTGTGCTAGCTGATAACGTATGAAGTAGCAGACAAAACTATCGGCCGTGTGTCATGGTTCACCGATTTTGTCAGCCAATTTTGTCGGGCAACTCAACCACGCCCACAAAAGTCGGCCGACTTTGTCGTTTGTCTGACATTCCCTTTAGTCTGAGATAAATGTTTTTATTGCACATCAGCAGCAATTAATTAACTCATCATTATCAGCAATCATGGTCTCTTGGCCTCTGCAAAGGGTTAAATGTCATGTATAGCATTTTATTGGAAACCTGTCAAAAAGCTACAGACTGCGACCTGCTATCTGGGATGACAGTTGCCTGCCACCCAATGCAGATGAATGCGCCCCACCTTAACCCCAGCTAAGCAGGCCAGTACTCCATTTAACTACTTTGACGGGATGGAAGGCTGAGTTGATCTTGGTGTTTGTTATATACCAAGATGGTTTAGCTGTATACAGACAGTCACCCGTCCAAGTAGTAATTACTTGATTGGTGACCTGGCTGGGAGTTGAACCCACGACCTCTCGATCCTATGTCCAACACATTACATTATGCCGCCAAGCCACTTGTACATCCGATATTTCTTCAACAATCAGTCGCCATTTATTTTTCTTAATTAACTGAGGTGCATGATATTCCCCTAACAAATGTGACTGTTTCTTTTAAGCATGAGTGCTGCCAGAAATCTTTGTTGTTTGAATGTGTTCCTTACACTTTACAATGGCAGTGACAAATGTTCCATGTATATGCGTGACATCGATGTTTGATTTTGCAGTCAGCATCACAAGTGAGGTTGAAATCGTTGCAGATGTGTTTCAGCTTTTATTAATTGTTATTGTAATTACAGTTAATGTCGATTGTGTTTCAGATAGCACAGACAGCATCGGAAGCTGATGATCGGCTAAAGTCAGTCGTCATTGAATCTATCGGTAATATTGTATTTAATATATCTCTGAGCTGTCATAGTACTAGGTAATTGTTGCTTAGTTTTCATCGATGAATCTATTGGTAATGTATCGTCGTATTGATTCAGCTCACTACTGTTGCGGTATCTTGTGTTTCATGACAAGAATGGGAACTACCCACAGATGTCAGCTGATTTTGACCTACCAACCTCCCTGGGAAAAAAATGCTATCTTCTTCCACAGCGCCATGTGGAAAATAATTGTTGCTTTTTTGGAGGGGAGGGGTGTGCATTTTTTGGAACACAGAGATGCTGGTGTTTTGTGAGCTGTTGAATGCATTGTGGGTTAAATGGTATAGCTAGCTCTTCATAGAAAACCCATCTTAGATTTATGGAGCGTCATCTGCCACATGGAATCACCCAGTGCTGTCTATCATCCGACACAGGTGAACATGCCACATACTTGATTTATCTGGATGGAAGGTTCAGTTGACCTTGGTTTTGGTTATATACTTAGATGGTTTACCGATCTGCCAGCGGTCCCCCATCCAGTTAATAACCACTTGATAGCGACGCGACCGGGAGTTGAACCAACAGCATTACGATCACATGTCTTACATCTTAGCCATTAAACTGCCAAGCCAAAGCCGTCTTGTTGCTTTTGTTTATTATTGCATCGTATGTCTGTTCAGACGTGGTTTTATCCGAGGCGTTTGAACGTGCTCAGTCAGAGTCTTCGTTGAGTATTTTCAGCAATGCATTTCTTGTGCATCTCGGTCTTATCAAGGTCTTAACTCATTATTTATTTTCAGCTTCTTGTTACTTGCTAATCTCACATGGCATTGGGTGACTTCACATTTTGACTTAGACTTTCGCTGAGCCTTTCCGATGAGCCATAGCTAAAGCTGAATGCTAAAGTCTGTACTTAGACCAAAGTTTAAGTGGACTTTGATCTAAGTCTACTGACTTAGACCAAAACGATTTAAAATGGCAGGAAAAAAACAGTAAACCTAACAATTACGCTTGGACTTGCTTATTTAATTGTGTTGTGCATGCAAATGACATAATTACATAACGTCTTGTGTCATTGTTTAGCCATTATGGCATTTATTTTTGGTACCAGACTGCTTTAATTTACTAAACTATCCGTACATATAGGACTATAAATAGTTGCCATGTTTTTGCTCAGCTAAAGTCAAAAGTTGAAATGGATTCAGGCTCAGTGAAAGTTTAGCCCTAACGGCTAAAGCTATCTCTTCCATGCAAATCAAACCGACTTTAGCCAGGTTAGTTTGGCTAAACTTTGGTCTAAGTAGGTAGTTAAGTAGGTACTTAGACCAAAGTTTGGTCAGTTGACTTAGACGAAAACTTCGGTCTAAGTACCTACTTAGACCACACTTTTGAAATCACTTTACTTTTTGACTTAAGTAGGTACTTAGACTGAAGTTTAGGCTCAGCAAAAGTCTCAGCGAAAGTCTAAGTCAAAAAGTGAAGTCGCCGATTGTTTTACTGTACTGTACAGGGTGGGCCAAAAAACCGGACCTGTTTGAGCGTTGATAACTCAGCGATGGTTAGTGGTAGAAAGACGTGTGATACGTCGAAAGTTTCAGAATGCTGTATAGAATAAACGACAAATCTGCATAGTGAAGCATTTAAATATTCTTTGCCTAATTTGCATAAATATTTGTCACCCCCAAATTCTGACCGTAACACATGGATTTAACATGAGGTTCATGTAAGAGGCTTTTGTAGCCCTTTGTCCCCTTGTTCAAGTTCTTTCATTATTCATTTTGTCAATGCCTTTGTACTTGCTTGACTAAATAAATGATTTGATTTGATTTGATTTGATTTGATAGGCAGTTGCCCAGCTTTTGCATTCATAACCATCATCTGTCCTTTTAAACAGCTGATCGATTGCTGGAGTCAATACGTTCAGGATCAGCTGAGCCCAGCATTCGATTAGCACACGTTTTAGTTGGTCAGTTACTAAAATTCTGTGACCGTGCTATCTGTAGCAATGCCCCCACGCTGAATAATTCACAGAATTTAAATCTGGATTTTTTGGCAGTGAGTTTTTGAGTTCAATGAACTTGGGCACGTGGGAGTGCAGGCAAATGCTTAATTTCAGGGGTAACGAAGATTTATGCAAATTAGGCAAAGAATATTTAAATGATTTGCTATGCAAGTTCGGCCCTTTTTGCCTACAGCATTCTAAAACTTTTGACATATCACACGCCTTTCTATGGGTAACCATCGTTGAGTTATCAACGCTCAAATAGGTCGGGTTTTTTGGCCCTCCCTGTATTTGTCAGCTAGTCGTAGTCATAACAGTAATTTTATTATTACATAAATGTGGAAAGTCTTTCTGTCTGTTGCTGATGACATTGCAGTACAAGAAACCCAGCTGTTGCTAGGGTGAGGTCGACCATACTGGTTGTCACTGACCTTGAAGGTCATCCATCTTTCTATTAGTGATTAATAGTAACCTAGGCCCTGTCTTGCACCGTTTCCAAGATATGGCCACTTGTAGCTTGAGACATTCTATTTTATGGTGCATGATGACATTTCAAGGTCATCCAAGGTCATCGATTTATGTCATTTGAATGCCAGTATGCAACTTCCTATTAGTGATCAATAGCAACCTAGGCCCTATTTTGCACCGTTTAGCCACAATACATCCGTGAATGACTGACAAATGATGACAATCATGACAAAGGGCCGACCTTAAGCTTACAGCTTAGCACTTGGCCCAAAAGATGGCAACAGTTTTTACGCAATGCATTAAAAAAAATTTTTGGTGTTTTTAATGTTCTTTTCACTTATCATACACTTCATTACCATTAGATGTCGTTGTGTTATTAGTTGTGCATATGCATATTTCAGAGTGAGGATAAAAGTTTCAAGGTGCCAGTCATCACTGATGGAACGCTAGCAGTTCTCGAGCATGTTGTGCTTCAGCCCTATTTTCCTTCGTCACTGAAAAACATGCTTCGGTTTTTCATTAAACAGTAAGATTTTTCTATTGTTGTTCATTTGTAATAATAGTAGTTGTTACACTGGATTCTGACGTTATATATTGGCTTTTATTTCGGCCGACCATGGTAAAGGTTGCACTTATGGTGCAATGATTTGTATGTCTGTTTGTTGTTTGTAACAGATGTACTTCAACTAAATGGTACATCTTACCAAAAACTGTCCGAAGAAGCAAATAATGTTGCCTGTGGTACCATTTCGGACCCGAACAACCCCTCATTCCCCCAAATGGGTTTACTGACTAAATACTTGCATTGTAAATTGCATTCTAATAATATTTTGGGGTGTGGCTACAAGTTTGAGTTCACAAATTATGTAAGTAAGTAAGAAACTGCGTTCACATTTGCTGGTCTTCGGGCATAGGCAGTTTGGTTACCATAGTGACACCTGGGTTTCTTGTTTTTTTAGTTTTTAGTGTTTTTGCTGAAACAAGTGTGTATAATTGTAAATTTTGCATAATTGCTTTGCAGGGCCGGCAGTAAGTCTGCCAGTGCAGCTGATATGTGGAGTCAACTTTCACTGACTCTGGGCCTACATCTCGACGATCAGCCTAACACTAACCGCCAATGAATTCTGACATTTGATGACCTGTGTTGTGGATGTCAGATATAGTCCAGCAGACTATTGCGCAGTGATTGCAATCTCGAATCCCGGAATCTCGGTCGATTTAGCCATTTCCAAATCCCGGGATTGGCGGCCAATACCGGCATTTTGCGATTACAGAGAATTATCTAAATCGGTACTTTTTTGAATGTTTGATGATAAAACAACTATTTTAGCTATCTTATGAAAATTATTAATGCATGCAAGAGTGCTTGTTGTGTAGTGTAAGTTGCATTTTGATAGTCAAAGTCACTCCCTACACTGTTACGTGCCCACTACATTCTATGCATGAATTAAGTTTAGTGAGCGTTACTAAATAATAACCAGTTGAGAATCCTAATCCCAAAAACGGGATCCCAGTAGCACAAGTTTTTAAATCCCAGATCCCTCTATTGAAGAGTCAGTCCCAGGATTGCAGTCACTACTACTGCATGATTCACCACTCCTCGATTCTGTCCCAGATTTAGGAATATTCTAACTTAAACCCACCTTTATATCTAGGACAAAATGGCAAAAATTGTATCTACAGTTGTGTGTGGCAAAACGTTCTAACTAGAAAGTTGTTCAAAATGATACTTAAATATTTTATTTCATTGCAAAGTGAAATATAGCAAGCAAATCTGTAGGCCTGTGTAATTTGTTGACGAATATAACATGAACGTCAAAACACTGGAAAGTACGCATCGCAGTAAAGTTGTTTTCACTTTTCTTTAAATGCCATTGATATCAGAAATGTTTTTTTGCCATTTTGCCCTCTAGATACGGTCTTTCGTTGTGCGTAAATGCTTCTGTGCTATATTCAATGCTGTAACTATTTTAGGAGAATAGTCTTTTCATGTGTAAATTTTTATGCACCTAGATATTGTTTTTATCAGTCAGAGAAGGCATCTGGCCAGTAACGGTTACAAATTTCAACTTCAGCTGTAGCCTGCTAATGGAAAAGTGGATCAGTACAACAAAAGCTAAACATTTTGTTAAATGACAACTTGAAATACCAATGTTTTAGCGATGCCTTGCAGTTAGTCTCAACTTTGTACATCATGGTTCATAAAAACAGGGCATTACATAATCGGTGATGACTTTGTGAAATTTTAGTCGATTTTCACAATCTTTGCACCATTGGAAAGAATTAAATTTTTAATACTACCTGTGTAATATTTCCTACCTTACCTTAACACTGGTCCGACATTACCTTGGAAAATGGAAGGGAAAGTGAAGCAGAGTTCCCCATTAAGTTACACAGTAAACTGTGACCTAAAATCAAAACCTTTGTTCTTTCGGTTGCAGCTCGGTGAACTATATGGACGGCAGACTGAAAATAATAGTTTTTTTTTTTATTTCAGGACATTCTATCACATTGTTTTGTAATATTAGACAACTAATAAAAACAGTGACACGCTGAATAGTATCCATGAGAACCAAAGTGAAAATACTGCAGCATAAAAGAATAGATACTGACAAGTTTTTTAAAACTAGAATTCACTTTGAAAGTAAACGAAAAAAACTGCGTCAGTATTTTTGAGGATGCATTAAAAATTTTAGGCATTCAGGCGACGGACGGCAATCAGAAGCTCAGGAATTATTTTTACGCCATACTGGTTTTTATTGGTGTATTAGTGGACGATTTGGAGTAAGTGACTTTGTCGATGGAAGTCTAGATGCTGCTGATAGTCAGTGCCAGTGGTCAAAGTAAGGGAGAACTTGGGGGCACCGCGTGCCCCCACCGCTTATTTTCAGTTTATATAGTTGTCTAGGCGCAGCTGAATTTACTATCGGTTTCAGCAAAAGGCTAAAATGCTCCAAATTCGATTTCCGCTGAGACTTGCCCAGACCTCGCTGTGAGAGCTTATTGCCCTGCCTCAGACCCCCTAACTTAAGAGGGCCTACTTGTAAGGGAAGTGGAGGGAGACATGGAAAAGAGGGGAAGGGAAAGCAAAGCGAAGTAAGAGTTCCCCCCCACTTCTTCAGTGATGTTCTGTACTTTGACTACTGGTCGCTGTGGTTTGTGCGCGGCCAATTTAAATACCAGCACGTTGATGCCTGGGTAGGTCTGTCGGCATGCTGCTACTGCTACGGTTGTTTACACTACGGTACCGCAAATACATCACTGTCACTGTGCTTCAAGTTTGAGTGGACGATCATGGACGGCGTCCAGGCACTTACTTTCACAGGGTGACCACTTGTCTGGAAAACCTCGAAATGTAAAGAATTTCATTAAAAATCAGGGAATTCTTAGGAAAGAACATTTTTTCAGGGAAAATTGCCCAAATACTTTTACAAAAATGCATCAACATGATTGTTAGCATCACTCGCTAAGTTTTTTATGCTCGAAGTCACTGTCACTGAATACTTAACAGTTTGATCACTGACTTTTAACACTAGCTGTACGTACATGGTATGAGTACCAGTTAAACTGGTGGTTAGGAGTGCCGCGAATCGTCGCAGTGTCTGGTAACTGGTCTCGCGTGTTTTCAAGGTGGACGCTGTCCAGCCACTTCTTGGACGAAGTGCAGCCTGGAGTGACGTCATCTAGGTGGCATCAAGGTGCTAAATGAAATATCAGACCTCATATCCACTACGCAGTGCCACCGTATGTCAGATTTCAAAACTAAAAAGCACCAAATCCGTTTTCTGCTGGGGCTCTATCCCAGACCCCACTCGGTGAGCTTACACTTTTCCAGGATCCTCTATTTGTATTTAAGGGGCCTATTTCTAAAAGGAGAAAGGGGCAGGGAAAAGGAAAGACAGGGAAAGGGAGAAGACCAATTTATTCTGCCATTTTGCTTCACTCGTCTGTATTCAGTAGAGCAAGTTTTAATCTAAAGATCCTGCTCTGTCGTCGCATGCTCAGCGTCGCACGCGAACGGCCCCGTCTCCCAGACAACATGAAGCAATGTTTTTGCATAAAAATCATCGAAATTGGCACCTGCCTGCCAATGCCTGGTGTCTTGTTTCGGATTCTATGAGCGAGCAATGCAGCTGCATAAACTGACGCCTGCAGCGATGCAACTGGATAATCGTTGTCGATAGGCCTTAGGCTCACACCGCGTCATCAGCAGGCTGCCGCCGTCGGTCGTCACTCGAACAGGTAGGGCCTACAGTATTGTTACATGTGTCAGTCAGTTTTTTAAAGGGTAGGTTATGTCCGTTTTGTGTAGACCTAAGCTTATGTGTCTGTTTGTCATACACATGTGCTAGAAAACTTAAGGAGCGTACATAGCGACAGAACTGAAATGAATGAAAGCCGTAGCGCACGGATTTCGTTTCACTCCCCTCATTTCTGTCGTTGTGAACGCACATTTAAAGTAGAAATAAAGACGATCCGTGATTGTGACCTATATATTTTCGCCGATGTTCTTAAAAACAGAACACTTTACTTGAACTATTCAAGACCTGTAGGGCCTGAGGCATGCATGAAACTGATCACGGTGCAGCACGGTAGTGCTGACACTGTTGTAAGTGCGATGAACGTTAAGTATAGGAGCGTTTTTGCGTTTGAGGGGCGGGGGGTCCTATAACTCCGAAACCCCTTAACCGATTTCCATAAAACTTGACATCAGTGATCACATCGCCCACCCGACCCCACATACAAAATTTGGTTACAATCGGTTCAAAGAGGGTGAGCTGCGCATGCGCGAAATTCGCCGTTAGGCGTCTATTTTTTTTCCTTGTGCACGGCTACAGACCAGCCAGTTGGACCGACCGACGCCGCTGATGGCTCAAACGAAGCGTCCTGACGCAGGACACATTCCTTATATGTTTTAGATTAAAATTTTTAAAATGTACTCCTTTTATGCCTCAATTTTTAAAAAAAAATTGCATTACAGCCTATGGGACTTCAAAGCGGTATAACTCGGTCCTCGTAAAACGTAATTGCGCGCTGTTTGCACCTACCCCCTATTTTTAGGCATGGGCTTTCCGAGGGTGTCATTTAAATTTCTCCCCTGCCGACTCCCGTTGCCATGGCAACGAACTTTGGGACAAAATTGACTAACTCGGCCCTCGCGAACGATAATTGTGCGCTGTTTGCGCCTACCCCCTATTTTCGGGCCCGAGCTTTCCGACGGTGTCATTTAAATTTCTCCCCTGCCGAGCCCCGTTGCCATAGTAACCATTCAGAAGTTGAAAATTTTGCATTACAGGCTTTAATTCACAGCCAATGGAGAGAATTTTGAGGCAAAATTGACTATAACTCGGCCCCCGTGAAAGATAATTGCGCGCTGTTTGCACCTACACCCCTATTTTCGAGGTCGGGCAATCTAACGGTGTTATTTAAATGTACTTCCTAACGACCCCTGTTGCCATAGCAACCATTCAAATATTGCAAAATTTTGCATTACAGCCAATGGAGAGTTCAAAGCGGTGTAACTCGGTCACCGTAAGAGATAATTGCGCGCTGTTTGCACCTACCCCCTATTTTCGGGCCCGGGCTTTCCGACGGTTTCATTTAAATTTCTCCCCTGCCGACCCCCGTTGCCATGGCAACGAATTTTGGGACAAAATTGACTATAACTCGGCCCCCGTGAAAGATAATTGCGCGCTGTTTGCACCTACCCCCTATTTTCGGGCCCGGGCTTTCCGACGGTGTCATTTAAATTTTTCCCCTGCCAACCCCTGTTGCTAAGGCAAGGGAAAGGAGAAGGGGAAAAAAGGAATGGAGAAGGGGAAGGGAAGGGGTAAGAAAATGGGGAAGGGGAAAGGAAAAAAAGGGGAAAGGACAAGAGGAAAGGAGAAGGGAAAGGGAAAGGGAAGGTGGAAGGAAGATAGCTTAAGAAATGTAGGACGCACGGACGCACGGACACAAAGGTGATTTTATGCAATAATATAGTACAGCTAATTGTCGGGGCTTGTCGTGGTACCGTGGCTGATGGCATGCATGATCTGCGCGTATTGGAAATGCTTATAACGCACCATCAATACAATGACGCTGCTGCTGCTGCTGCTGCTGAGGCGGATGCTGCCGATGTTGTGATGCGTCGGTCTTGGTACAATTCTACGGAGACCGATGAGTCTTTGTGCTGAGCCGCCGATAACCCTGGTCGCTGACCGCAGGTCGGCCTGCTGATGTTGTACAAATTTCTCGCGGGATCAATAGCTGGGCCAACGACGTGTGCAACCTTACACCGACGCGGATGCTCGCTACGCAATGTCTGTCATGATCGTGATAATACGCGCATGCATTTTCATGCAAGCTCGATTCTGGTGCAGCTCCATTGCAGGATATCGAGAAGCGCTCCCGTCTTGTGCAAGTCTTCAATAAAGTGTAAATAATTATGCGCGGTCGCAGCCCTCAAGCAAGAAAGCCCAGCTGTCGCTAAGGAAGACGCGCTACAGCCTATACAGTTCTTGTTGTAATACTGACTTTCAAGGTCATTCAACGTCGATAACTTTTATTTCATCTGAAAGAACCTATGCCACTTTTTATTAGTATCTAATAATAACCTTAGCCGTATCTCTCACCGTTTCCAAGATATTACCATTGAAAACGCACATTTATCCTACCCTGTTCATTCAACCCTGAATTTGTAAATGTTTCCCTTGCACTAAATCGATGAAATTTTGCATGCCTAAGTTTAACGCACAGCTAATTATTCGTGTAAAAAGTTTTTCTCTACGACCTACCGTTTAGCGGCAATACATCCGTTACAGACAGACAGACGGACAACTGACACATCGTGCCAAAAACGCCCTACATCATAACTGTAGCGCGTCAAAAATAGCATTAGGAGAACAGAAATATTTGCTAATTTTTATTGTTATATCAGTAATATCAATATATACCGCATAATATTACACAACAACTTAATATAAAAACAAATTAAGTTGACGCACTGAATAGTATAGGCCTTACTTGAGAACTAAATTAAAGATCGAACACGGACTAAATGTAAACAGTTTGCTCAGTAAAACTGTGGAAGCAAACGAAACATTGCACCATTATTTTTGAGGGTCCACTAAAAAATTTAAGGACGCAAGTTTTTTTAGACATGGACGACTGATGATAGCTGTCAAATAAATACTGAATAAACTTTCAGCATCTTGGACAATCTTTGCAAACGTAGGCTAGCAATAAAAATTGCTCCAGCAAAACTGCTTTCTTGCGTGACTGAATTGCGTCTTTACTCCTAAAGTACCCACCAGCTCAGTTTTTTTCTCCGGGAAGCAATCGCCGACTTCAATATTTCGGTTTATATTTTTTATTACGGTTACCGTTAAAGTCAAGCTAAGTTGATAAATGGTTCAGTCTGTCCGAGAATTTGTACTAAGTTGAACGTATTCGAACCTTGCGTTCTAGAACCAGTATCCTTTTAAATCTAATTTTATTGGCAATATAGGGCGAAAGCAATATTTGCTTAGAAATCTGATGTCAACAGAGCTATCCATATAGACCAATCGAAGTGCTAATATCTAGGATGCGTTTGGCGAACAGCGATCGTCGACTGTCGGAACGTATCAGAGAACTGATTTGTCACAACTCCGTTTGTAGACGTCTGCAGCGGCTCCATCGGCTACCAACCGATGTCAAGAGTTAATAGTAAACACTCACGTCTTACCGCACGCATAGGCCTAGGGGGCCTACCATGCAACCGGGGTCCGGGGATAAATAATAATATTAAAATTGCTTAAACACGTTTTATGGTCTTATGGTCTTAGAAAACTTTCAAAAGACCTTAAAAATTTAAACTTCGGGTTTTGGGGGTTTCAAGGTTTTACGGTATCTGAAGCAGTATTTATAATGCAAATCAAATACATTTTATACTTTATTTCAATCGTGATTTTAATATCTGACGTCACATTATTAACTGAACAAAAACGATTTTACATAAAGAATGGTGTAGACCCCCTATAGGATGTTTTTGCCGGTCACAGAAATTTGTATCCTGTTTTCTTTGTAGGTCTACAATAAAAAGCTTTTTTAAATCTTTAAGAACTTTTAAATAACCCATCAACTAAAAACAATCACAATTCCTTACGTTCCCCAAAAACTAAGTTTTTTTTAGTTTTTTCGTCTTTGATAGCTTCTGCATTTAGGCCGATTTGGCTAAAAGCTACGAATCTGCCATGACTGCCAATATGTGCTGTGCCACTGCTAAAAGGTGTCTGCGCTTTGCATTACACTGTATATACTTCCTTTCATTCTAGTCGCATGGGTTTGCATAACAAATCGCCGTCGTAACAGTAGGCACTGCCAAGATTGAGACGATTGCTAAAAAGTGCTGAAGTTTGTCGCATTCTCAGACCGTGGCATGAAACCAATCGCGGCATCGCGCTTTTTTCCCGCCTACGGTTTTGTTAAATGTTGAATTCTACGAATTTCGTAGTGCACCGCAACTGATTGAGAACGCAAAACACTGCTGGAACATCTTGCTGCGTTTCACCAATTGGATTCAATTGCGTTAACTGCTGATTGCGTTCGCCAGAACCACACTGTTGCGATCTTGGTTGCCTATTGATACTTCCGGTTAGTTTTCGCCGATGTCCCGTTCTACTCGTAGAACACAATACTTACGGAAAAGTCACAAATCGGCCATATGGCGCTAAACCGAGAAAACATATTCCGTCCCAAACACAGCGGCAAGAAAATTGTTATATTTACTTGTTGCATTTTTTACTGCAATTAGTTAATTTTTATTAGTCAATTTGTTTGTTTACTTCATGCAACGCACATTATTGGGAATTTATCTTCTCCAGAAAAAAGGCTACACGGCACGATAGGCGTCTTCCTGATGTTCATCGTCCGTCGCTCTACATTTCTCACTGCGCATATGCCAGTACGGGAAAAATTAACGTTTTACTGGTATCAATCCGGCTTGAAAATAATGAACTGTATAAATTACCTCGTTAGAGTCTTTATTTTTTCCTTCCCTTTTCCATTACCCTTCCTGTTCCCTTTACTTTCCATTCCTTTTCTCCTTCCGCTTTCCCTTCCTTTTCCCCTTCCCCATTTTCCTTTCCCTTCCTTTTTCCAATTCCCTGCCCCTTCCTTTTACCTTCCATTCCTTTTCTCCTTCCCCTTTCCCTTCCTTTTTCCACTTTCTTTTTCCTTTTCCTTCCCCTCTCCCTTCCGCGTTCTCTTTCCATTCTTCCGTCTTTCTTTCTGTGTCCACGTCCGTGCATCCAATATTTGAGGCGTCATATCTCCGTAACTGTGCAAGATAGACGCATGGTCACCATGGACCACCCATAAGAACTCGGCCTCCGGGAGTCGAATGGTCACGTGACCGATGACTTCACGTGACCACAAAAAGTCAAAGTCGTGACCCCATTACCTTGAGGCGCCATATCTCCATAACGGTGCAAGATAGACGCATGGTGACGATAGACCATTTATAGTAAATCGAATGGTCTCGTGACTGACATCGTTTATTGTTTAGTTAAAATAATACAGAAAAATGAAAGGATCTTTGCTGCTGTACAATTCGAAATTAAACTGTTCGATTTTTTCTACCGGTCTAAACGGCTCACTGATTAGATTTATACGGACATATACTGTTAACTATCGAAATGCATTGGACAGACTCCGTGTTCGTATGAACATTATCTTGTTAATACATAAAACTGCAGCTACCGTAAATTTATTATCCACGATGGAGTTTCAGTATTGTCGCTATAGGGCGTTGCTCATAACGATGCATCAGAGGTTTAGTAGGCTATAACGGCGCATTGTATAGATGAGTGAAATATTCAAGATCAGTAGAGCATGGATGGGTGGGAGATTAGATGAGGGAATGATAGAACACCGATAAATTAATGGATGGATATATTTATCGGATTAGTGAATGACGCGTTGTACGATAGCATTGTCTATTAATGGCACCGAGTGCTGCATCGTTATGCTAGACTACAGAGGCCCGAATAACCTATTATAAAAACTTGTTAGAAATTTCCTCGAGATTTTCGTAATTAAGTTTGAACCTCAAAACAACAGCGCCCATGACACAGCAGAACATAGAGTGAAGAAGAGGCAGACAAATAGACAGACGTAGAGTATAGATATCGAAACGACAAAAGCAATATCAGCATTAGATGCATATAGAGTTTAATTATTGAGCGGTCGTCTTACAATGCCAACAATGCCAGTTATTAGTTTGATTTTTAGTTAAGTTGTTAATTTTTTCTATTATCTTGTATTTTGCTGTCAGTGCTCTGACGAATAAAGTTGTATATATAATAGGCCGCAATACGGGCCTTTGTCCGTCCGTCCATTCGTCTGTCTGTCTCTCTATCCCGCACGGGCTTCTAACTCGAAAACTAAAAGGAACAGAAAGCAAAAATTGGTGTGCATGTTCACATCGGCAGGAATAGCCGGTTTTCCAATTTGCAGTTTAAGATGAAATAATCTAGTTTACTAGACGTCAGATATTTCCACAAAATGACACATACCTTTCGTCAAAAATCTGCGGCAAAAATTTATGTAAACGTAACTTAAACTTTATACATTCGTCACTTCATTATTTATGCGTTTCAATTTCAAAACCTTTTTTCTTTTTTAAATACTAGACATTTGGTAACCCTTCGGATTGATTTCACACATAATCTATCTATATTTGCTTAGGCCTACGGTTTTCTTCGTTTTAATTTCTTCAGGTTTCAATTATAGTTTTTTTTCTTTTATTTTTTTGCAATATTAGGTTTTTGGCTTTTACGTAACCATTTGTCTCTGACTTTTTAATGTTTTGCATAACAATCATTCAGTTTCAGTTTTTTTTGTTTTGTTTTCATTTAAAAAGTTTACAGTTTTGTTAGTTTTCTTGACTAAACTAACAGCTTCCCTGTCAGTATTCCGGTGCAGATTGTTTATCATATCGCATTGCATCCTATATCTTGCTGCAACAATAGTTAAACCAAACTCAGCTCTCTCTGGTATACCCCGTTTACGCGATCGAACAAACATCGAGCAAACATCAAGCAGGCCTGATGAAACTCCGCCCCTGGCTCAAATGTAGGCCTAGGCTTAGCCCACAGCTGTTCACGTGTTATAGGCCTTCCAATTACAACCCGTTCGCCCTCCTAATTAGCATGCTAATTACCATAGCTCGTCGAGCTAGCTGGATGAATGCTAGCAAACATTGAGCAGACGTCGAGCAGACGTCGAGCAATTAGCACGTGTATTTTGAATGCATTTGATCGACGTTTGCTCGATGTTTGCTCGATCGTGTAAACGGGGTAGTAGTACTGTTCTCGTAACTTTCGGCTGCAACAGTGCGTCATAAAGCAAACAACGACGATAGTCTATGCGATCTAAGCATGGCTTAAGTACGACTCCGCACTGTCCGGAGTGCTATAAGCTCGTACTGCAGTGCGCTGTCCAGCAGAGAATACCACACTGTCGACAGCGGTCAGAATAATGAATTGTTTACTGCAGTCAGCAGGTCACTCACTGTTCGAGCGGTCGACTGTAAGGATGCAGGAAACGGGAAAATTTGCCTGTAGCATACATTGTTGCTCGGTGTATCAATAATGTATATAGGATAAGGGGAGGGCGAGGCGATCGACATCGATCAATCGATCTATATCCAGAGAGAGCTATCGCGGCTTCGAGTGTGCGACAACCCACTCCTCGCGATAACCCCTCTCTCCCCGAGACAAAACTATCCACGTCGAAAACAGATAATATCAGTAGGCCTATAGCAACTTTTGCTGACCCGCTTTCGTACAAAATACAGCAAAGCTTGTTTACAGAATTTGCACTAAATATGACAAAAGGGGGGGTTTGTCATAGGAAACTTTGTCGTGAAAGGGTCTTGTTGCAGGGTGGTTTTGTCTGTAGCCTGGTTGCTTGGGCTATATAGCCAGACAGCGACGGAGAGCAAAGGGCAGAGGAGATAGACAATGACATCTGATGGGCAGACGTGACGCTATCACTATACCATCATTCGTGTCACAAATAACACAGTTCAATACAACCATGGGCGTCGATACAGTTGTTCTTAGAGCTTTTGGCAGGGGACACCAATGACTGCCACCTCTTAAGGTGGGGGAATGGTTAGATGGAATTGTGTTTCAGCATCAGAAAAGTCGTTTTAAGCCCAAGAAGGCGCTAAAATCGTTTGCGGCTGGAGTTTTCCGTCAGGGGGGTCAGACCCTTCCCGGACCCCTAGTTGGCTGGAGAGCGGGAAATTCCTTTCTTTCCTTACCGCAATCCGTCGCTGCTTTTCGTCCCTAGTGTTGGCAACGGGGCCGTCAGCCTAAGCGGGGCAGAATGTTGCAATTTATCGACAGAATTTCGACATACAGTTGCGGTTATTACCACCGGAAAATAATGTGGGTGCTTGAAATTTTAATATTGCCCGTAAACTTCTCCAAAATGGGTTTTAACGCCAAATTTGACATTTCTGGACGACAATTTTCAGATATTAGGCTAACAATATTTTCTAACAATTTTCCGACCGCCTAAAAATTAGGGTGGGCCGAATCACCGGAATCTGGCACGCATTGGAGTCGTGGCAGGGAAAAAGCAAGGCCGGAAGGGCATCCCCCCTAACTTTTTGTCCGTCAAAAAAAATTTTGTCCAACAATTTTTGTCCAAAAATACTAAGTTTGGAGACAAAATACCCCCATTTTGGGTGTAATTTAAAGACAAAGTTTAAATAATGATCACCCCCATATAATCTTTTTTGTCGCAAATTTTAGCTGTCTCTTGGGATCGAAAATGTAAATTTCTACTTTTTAATTTTTACTTTTTACGCGCGAAAGCAGCTGCTGCTTTTAGCGCGTCTTAGCCATCACAATTCTGTCTGCCCGTCTGTCTGTCTGTCCGTCTGTCACACGGGTGGATCAGTCAAAAACGTTGCAAGCTAGGATTACGAAATCTTTTCCATCGGCTGCCTAAAAGACTCTAGTTTCAGGAACCGTAAAGCTTTTCCATAAATTCGAAGAGGGTCACCCCGAACGAGGGCGCTAAATGAGACGAGGTGGGCAAAATTTGCGAGTTTTAGCCAATAAGTCGCTGTATCTCACTAACGGTGCAAGATAGGGCCTAGGTTACTATTAATCACTAATAGGAAGTCATATACTGGCTTTTGGTTGCCACCGAGATCACTGACCTTCGATGACCTTGAACATCAAAATAGGGTTTTTATGTATTTTTTGCCGATTTGGGGCTGCGACACAAGTCTATGTCATTCACAAGGTGGCGCCACGGAACTATCGTTATGCGATCCAGATAGAGAATTTGGTATTTGTATATTAACTTAGCGTGAACACTCCGATTTTCAGCTAAACTACTGAACAGGAACTGCTATAGGCTTTCGCGGGTCTCGTGAGCATTAGCTCACATTTCTTGTTTAACTCACGACGTTGTTTGCTGGCACGTTCACGAAACTACGCGTGGACAGTGCAAATGCATACAGTACAAAATGAGAAATTGAGGCGTCACTTAGGGAGTAACTGTTTCAAGTTACAATGCGCCGACGGCGGTGAATTGATCAGATCATCTGATCGATTGAAGAACTGCAACTGAACGTGAGACGGCGAGCTAGCCCCTAGCTGTAAAGCTATAGCTCTTACTTGCTGTGACAGATAAGGAGACTGGCTGATTGATTGACTATGGACAAGGACCAGTGACCAATGGCCATAAGCAGTGTGTGAAATGGGAAAGTACTTTTTTAACTGGGGGTCACAAATTCTCCCTCTCCTTCCCACTGTGAGCTTGCTATACGAAATCAGGAACGGAGCCCCAACCGAAATTAAATTTAGTGCATTTTAGCCTTCAAATAGGCCCATGCGACATTTGTTGGCAACAATTTTAGCTGAATTATTCAAATTCGGCGTAAGGAGTCCTCCGTACTGAGACGTCAAATTTGGGTATGTATGCGTACCGGTAATTTTTACTGCTATGCAGGGCACTATGGTCCTAATTTAGTGTGAAAACTAAAAACGGTTGCAGATAAACACTCACTTTCTGCTTATCGTAACAAGCACTGCTAGCCAGCTTTGCGGAGTACCAACGTTGATCGCGAATAATGTAGCATAACTTCGTCAAAGTTAGGAAAAGCTGAATAAAACTCTCTGGTTCGGCGTGGACTTGAACGCAGAATATGCGTCTACATTATCGCTTAAAATTGTTCGGTCTTTGAAGAATAAATTTTACAACACATCGGAGAGGGGGGGGGGTAAAAATGATTGACTGATTGATTTGTTGACTGATCTTCGACGTTACTGTGTTGAATGACGTTTCAAACGTGGAACGAGTGAAAAAAATGTTCCTAGCGACTGACGACGTGTGCTTGCGACACGAGAAACGTAAAGACACGCTGGTAGACGAGAGACAACACTAAGCTCACTGCAGACGAGAAAAAAAGTTAATGGGGTATCGTATCAGGTTCTCTCTCAAAACCGGGACCAACAAAATTAGGAACGTCAAAACTACCCCCTTACAGAAACCCTAACCATAACCTGAACTCATACGTAACCCTACTCCTCTTTTCATTCCTATTCTTAACCCTAATCCATAACCCTAACCTTAACCCTATACCAATCCTTAGCCCAGTAGTTCTATCCCGAACTTCAACCTTAACCCTATCCTTAACCTTATTTTTTAAACCTAAGCCTTTACTGTACATGTATATCACTGTTTTTCGGTCTTGTCGGACACCAACGTAGCGTTATCGTATCGTGTCGTGATAGTGGACACAGGCAACTGCATTTACGTTCACATCATTATGACATTCGAAAATATCAAACTTAATTTACCGCCATAGAGAAAGGCCGCCATAGCGAAAGACCGCTATAGCTAAATTCCCCGCCATAGCAGCAAAGTCACACAACTCTTCTCCAAATGCCCTAGGACATTTTTAGAGGAAAAGTAAAAAAGAAAAGAAGGCAAAACGAGGAAAATGAGTAGAAGCAGCGCCTCTGTATCTTTACACACGTTTGGTTTTATGGCGCTTTATAAGTTCGTTTTTAACTTTAACTTCAACTTACGTAGGCGTGAGATGACATGATGACTACTTGTTCTCGTGAAGCAGAAAGAAAGAACCAAAAAAAACTTCGAAGATAAAAGGAAGATTGTGTAATATCTTGAAAGAATGTTTGAGACAAACCGTTTCTACGACTGGATCGGATCTAAGACTGGATGTAAGATTTTTGGGAAATTTTTGGCGTAAATTTTGGCAGACCTTTACTATGGCGGCTGTTCGCTATGGCGGCCCCTCGCTATGTCGGCCCTTCGTTATAGCGGACCCAAATCATCATGGTTTCAGTTGCGGTTATAATTACTTTATCATTACAATGTACGTCTTGGTTACACAAAAAATTGTTTAAACTTTTTAAAACTAATAATGAACGTTTAGCTACACAGTTTGCAATTCCTTAAATCCACTATTCTTTCATGTAAACGAATATTTCGGTGAGACATATTTAATCATTTTTTCGATTTAATTTAGAATTACAACCTCGTTTGTACAGAGCTTTGCATTAATTCTGAGGTTGTATACTTTCTTGAAATATGATTTATTTTTCTAATATTGTGTTAGAGAAGACAGAAGAAGGCGACCGGTGACGATGGAGAAGTTGGTGAAAGCGGCGCTGACGATGCGCGAAGTCAAGTTCCGTATGGACGACGATTACGTCGACCGTCTCAACCGACAGTACACGGTGATCATCCTGATTTGCTTCGCCGCGCTGGTCAGCACGAAACAGTTTGTAGGACACCCGATCACGTGCTGGTGTCCGGCCCAGTTCACAGACAGTCACCGCGACTATGCCGACTCCATCTGCTGGGTCAGCAACACCTACTACCTGCCGATGATCGAGACGATTCCAGGTAAACGTCTGGTGCACAAAGGCCATGCCATGATCAGCTACTACCAGTGGGTGCCTCTGATTCTGCTATCGCAGGCACTCTGTGCATTCACGCCATGTCTAGTCTGGCGCTTCCTCAACAAACAAAATGGCATCAATATGACTATTGTCATAAACACGTCTGGACGCGTTTGAACATGTCCAGACATGTCCAGACATGTTTGAACTAGTCGAACATGTTTGGACATGTTTAGGCACATTTAATATGTATCTGGACATGTCCAGGCATGTGTAGCACAAACTGGACATGTCTAGTTTGGCGCTTTCTCAACAAGCGAAGTGGCATTAACATGACGGCTGTGATGGACGCGGCACGAATCTGTTCTCAAGCACACTTCCTCGAAATCCGCGAGAAGGTAACAACACTAAAAATGTGTTCAAAGCGACAAAAATGAACTAAACTGAAACGAAGTTAAATGAAAGCCGCAGAGCGCACTTCGACAACGGGACTATGTCATTTTGTTTTATTTTATTTAATTTAATTTTATTTTATTTCTGACGCTTTAAACGCACTTTTAGACAGCTCGCATAACCCTGATTAAACGAAATAAAACTATACTCTCAAGCCTTGCTCAAGGCTATAAGTACTGACCGCAGGTAGACACAGTAGTATCATGACGCAAAAACACGCAAAACCCATATGAGCTTGAAATTCAACTGGGTTTTATTATAGGTTTTCGAGATATTCGTGCAGAAATTCATCAAGCTAAGTGCAGCAGTTTGTCGTGAGTTTTTGTTTATTGCGTTTTCGTGGTCACAGAAGACACACTTTTTGCCTTATCTCACAGCGCAGAAATATAGGAAATCCGGTCCTAAATCCGGACGCCATTTTAACTAAACCAACAATCTAACTAAAAAAATTAACTTAATTAATAGTTGACAACTTTTTACTTAACTATTGCCATAATCACGATGGTGTGTGCACGTGCGTAGGGGCTGCGATACATAGTGAACCAGATGGACCGATATCTGCTAGCACAGCGCGAGTACCGCATCGTCCTTTCCGTTGAGAATAGGAGGCTGAGTTGACCCGAAGAAACAAGACACAGCGGGAGTACCGCACGGGCTTCATCGTTCGCATCAAACATTTCATAGCGAAGATCTGCTGCCTGGTCGGCGGTAAACTTTACGGCAATTATCTCATTTCCTGCTATATGATCATCAAGCTGGTCTACGTCGTCAACGCCGTGGCTCAGCTGTTCCTACTAGATGCACTAATAATGCAGTAGTAGTTGTTGTTTTTGTTGTCGTTGTAGTTGTCGCTGTTGTTGTCATGGCGAAGTTGTTCTTACTGGATGTATTTCTCAAGATCGACTACCGTCTCTACGGCTTGCACGTCGTCGAACAGATGATCCGTGGCCAAGACTGGGGCCACTCGGACCCGTGGCCAGGACTGGGGCTATTCGGACCGTTTTCCACGCGTTACTCTGTGTGAGTTTGAGATACGTCACCAGTCGCGTGTACACAACTACATCGTGCAGTGCGCTCTCACCATCAATTTGTTTAACGAGAAGATTTTCATCTTCGTCTGGTTCTGGTTCGTGCTGGTAGCAGTCGTCACAACAGTCAACTTCATGCGATGGCTATTCCGCGCCCTTTACTGGCCGCAACACGTACCGTTACTACTACTACTACTACTACTACTATTACTACAAGAACAACTAGTATTACTACTACAACAATTACTTTTACTGGCCAGGACACGTACAGTACGTGCGGAAACAGATTCGAGTGACGGACGCGACGCCACGTGAGGCTGGAACGCTCGGAAAGTTCACCGAGAACTATATCTCAAAGACACCCTGTACATCTATTATTTGTCTATCCGTGCCACCCTGTAGTCATTACCTAGTCACATACACGTAGACCTGGTTAAGTTCGCTGAGAACTATCTACGCCGTGACGGAATGTTTATTGTGCGACTGATTGGCATGAACATGGGCGAAGTTGTGGCGGGGGAGGTGCTGTGCGGACTGTGGAACAACTACACTTGCAGTAATTGTAGTAGTTTTGGTAGTGATAGTACTAGTTGTAGTAGTAATATTTTTGCCTGTGGAACAATTACAGTCCGGAGCGACGGACGATCGCCGAGAAATCGGGACGTAAGAACGTTGCAAAAAGTCGTGCGAATGGAGGCCGCATCGACAACTGATTGCATTAATTGCAAATACTGCCAACTCAGTGAACTGGACTATAACGATGGCAAACTATTGCACTTAGACTTAAGAGGACGTACGCCAATTATAAATTAGCAATAATTTTCCATGTATTGTGTTATCGCATTCCGTGCATATTACAGTTTTTAGAATGCATACGAATCAACTAATTTCTCGCGTTATGCTCCGAGTACCAGGTGTCTCCGATTTCTTTTGTCAGAACTTTACCCCAGCAACGTATGTGCAACCATTATATGAAACAGAACACGGAACAGAAGTTTTAACTCAATCTATAGAGTTTACGACGTAGACTTTATACATGATATGTAATGAACTCGAACAGTAGGCTCGTGTTTTAGAAGTCTATGGCGAGTCACGCGAGTGTAACTGGTAGGCTAATCGGTAAAGTGTGCAGATTAAGCTGGCCCAGTTGGTTATTAGGCACACTGTAAAAGTCTGTAAGCCTTTTATCTTTTTTATTTACTTACTTAAGCTCTGCGGCAATTTTATCGTTTCACTCTAGAGGCGTCGTGGCATGCAGGGGGGCATGCAAGTGCAGCCCTATGGGCTTGCGGCACTGCCCTCCGTAAATATTAGCCCATCGAGAAATTTTCTTATCGTCCGAAGAAAATTGCCTTCTAAAAATAAAAAAATGGAAGTTGTTAATTCCTAAATGTGTTAAAATTTAAGGGCAAATTTGAAATTTTGAGCACTCATGATCTTTTTCAGTCAGAAATTTACATTAGCTGTCTGTCGGAAATTGGAACTTCCTGCCTCCCAACTTTTCAACCCACGACGCCGCTGTTCCAGTGTTTGAATTGCCGGGGGGGTTGAACCCCCAACTGTTTTTTCAGTCCCACTAACACACTGTCAAATTATGTACAGGGGGGTCAGCTAAGTACTGTATACACACGATTTACATCACAATTTTGTTCGGTCTCCGACCGTCGAAAAGTTCAACCCCCCTGCAGCTGATTTTTCGCAATTCAAACACTATCCAGTTCACTCTGTTGTTTCGTACTATTACGTCGTGCAGTATTATCTATACAATGTATTAGTTGGTTAACGCTGTTTTTATTAATTGCAATGTATTGTACCTAATTTTATTCGACGTGGTCGATTGTTCACCGTCTTTGACGGTTAGGAAATACTGCAGCGCATTCTTACTACCGGATACTGCACTGCCTACTTCTTTTTCGGGTCAGCTCAACTTCTACCCTCAGCGGGACGAAACAAGTAGCTTACGAAATACTAGGTAAAAGCCTAGTGTGGCTGATCCCAATCAGTGGTGGTATGTCTGCTGGCTGCACGGCGGGTCCAACTGTTTTAGTCGCTACTTTGTTGCAATCAGAAATAGTCGCTTGTAGTGGCTGTGCGGAGACCATAGCTCGGCACCAGCCTTCGATACTGAAGGTTCCTATCTCGGAAGACTGAAAAGTGTATAATTCAGGCGTATTCAGTAATCGATAAAATCGAAATTGTGCTCAGAGGATGTACCGGGTATAAGCCAAAAAGTGCCCTTTTTGGTATTTGAGTTTCTTGTAATGTTGGATGCGTGTTAAGTTTGCCTTCATTTTTACAGCCATAAGACAATAGCCAACACAATAGCCAGGTCTCGGTCGCTATCCATCCAGTTTACTCTAATTTCAATTTGTCGCAAGGCAGCTGCTGCTGTACAGTTGGTAACAAAATACACAACGCGTCGCTGAACAGTTTAAGCAATAGGCGCACACAAATTACAACGAACTACATAGGCTAACAACAAATATTTATCTACACCACTAAACTATGCACAGTAAACACGATAGTAATAAATTGCAGTAGACGCTGCAGGTGAAACAAAACAAAAGCACTATTTGGCACTGGACAGCAGCGATGCCGTGGGCCAAAAAAAGTACGCGGAGCAGCTGAAAAGTTGCAATTTTTCGAAAGACACTGCGCATTTTTGGATGCTCAAAATTTCAATTTTGCCGCTAACATTCCCCAAATGAGGGGGGTTCAGCCACACATTTATCATTTCCTGACGAAAATGTTTTGACGAATAGATTTCCCGATATTTTCCGGCTGCCAAAAATTAGGAGAGGGGCAACCGGCAATTGCCCCCTCCCCACCTGCCCCCTGCCACGACGCTCAAGACTCTCAGAATCTCACGTTTTCCTACAACGTTCTTTGGGCTCATGCGAGTGTCGCTATAGAATAGTTGCCGATTAACGTCACCTTTTACTGTACAGCGACTTCAGCAGAGTGCGCGGATGAGACGGGCATACAGACGGACGGACCACGTTAAAGTGAAATCTGTCGCAATAGTGTGCACCGCTCATGCTTTCAACGAATACCTAATAGACCGAAGGCCGAGGCACAACGTTTTCTTTAAGAAAATATATAATTCAAACAAAAACTTGCAAAAAATTGTCAAACTAAATAGGTCGACTTGTAGGAAGCACCAAATATAAATGTACACGGTGTTTCATAAAAAGGGACCCCTTTTTGTTTTTCGCATAGTTCACTCAAATAATTAATGATCAATTTACATGAAATTTTTACCAGTTGTAGCTAAAGAAACATTAATTCAAAATATTTAAGCTATATATGGCAGTTAATTGAATATTCTTTGCTAGTCGTGACGTAATCCTGACGTCATAATGTGTCGTGAGTACAAACTTGCTTGTCTCAACTAGTGCTGTCAGTTGCTATCCTGCTTCAATGGTAAACTTAATCTGGTTCGCTAATGAAAAATATTTATCGCGTCAGCACTGAGCAACATGTGGACATGAAATCAGGCATCTCGCGATCCAAAAACGCAAATATTTTCCAAGCTCGGTGTGCTAGTGCACTGTCTTGCTCGAGCATGTGAAAGTCCAGCTATCCCCACAGACACGTAAATGCGATCGCTTTGCACGTTTTTGTGGCTGCAACTGTAAAACTTCACAAATTTGTGATACATGAACCAGATTTTTCACCATCACAGCACGGTAGCAACTGACAGCACCAGTTGAGACTAGCAGGCTTGTACGTGTGACATATTATGACGTCAACGTTACGTCACGCCTAACAAAAAACATTTAGTCAACTGCTATATTTAGTTTAAATATTTTGAATTAGTATTTCTTCAGCTACAAATGGTAAAAATTTTGTGTAAATTGATCATCATTTGAGTGAATTATGAGAAAAACAAAGAAAGGTCCCTTATTATGAAACACCGTGTAAATAAACTTGTGATTAAATTTTGTAATGTAGTGCAGTTGCACAAACCTGCATACATTACGCCGTTGACTAGCGAAAATCAAACACTGAATTTGATGCTGTACCACTGCGCCAAATATTAACTAAATGTAGCAAAATTGAACAGACTGACGAAGTATTGTGCGCTAAATAGATGAGAAAAGTTTGGTGCAAAATGTTTTCGTACTACACACATATCATAATTTTCGTGTTGGCGTATTTTAACTGGCTCACCCCGTATATCTACATGCGAATTTCCAGTACTGTCCGCCTGGCAAAATTTTCGGGAATTGGTTGGCACTAAACATGATTGACAACAATAAGAACGGTGAGCGATTACTGCAGTAAAATAGGATTCAGTCGTTCGTCTCAACACACATAGTGCTCGTGTACATGTCATCATGCAGCAATTACAGCATCAATTAAATTACATTTATATTCGAAAATATCTTTGACGACGTCACACGTCTCAGCTGGCCAGTCTGAAACAAACCAGAGCGCACAAAGCTTGCTGTAACAAAAAATGCATAGTTTACAACTTAGTAAGGCTAAAAATTCCTGTGCAATTTGATGAAAATTGAAAAAGCAAAGACAGCGAAATAAGTCTTTAAATATTTACTTTATGACGCGCCGTGAAAGAGCTTATTATACAACAAAGTGACACACTGAACAGTGCCCAAAAGAATTAAAGTATAAATTCTGCAGCATAACAGACTTCCAAATGCAAACAGGTTTTTTATACAGCCAAAAATTGGCTTTACAGTATACGACTACCCATTCCAAAATGCACAGTAATATTCAAATGCATTGGCAAAATATTGGCGCAGCCGGAAAAAAACTACGCCAATATTTTCCAGGGTGCGATAAAAATTCAGTAACATAAATTTTTTTATGATGGGACGGCAACTGAAAATACAGAAACTTATTTACGCCTAAGAATAAGTATAATAGGCCTATATTACTAGTTTTGCTGTTTTGTACGTAAGTGCGAATGCTATCGGGCTTGCTTCGGGCTTGTTGGCTGCACAGTACGTGTCAGCGCGTAGTTGTGTTCTAAAACGGGTAGTTCTGATCGGGTTTCCGATAACAGCGGCCTTTTAAACCGTCCAAACGTTAAAATCAAAATGACATTGCAGAGAACAGAGAACAGTGGATGGAGTTGTTAGCGGCAGGTATCTACTGCTGAAAACAACCGGACGACTAAGAACTAAGACCGCATTATCGAAACTTTCCTAAGAATTTCCCTCTGTCTTTCCTAAGTTAGGTTACTTAGGATTTCATGAAAACATTTCTTATCTAAATTCTCGATGGCGGCGTTCTTTGCATTTTAAAAACGTTTCCCTAAAACTAAATAATCTCCAGATTTTTCCAAGATGTTTCGAGAATGCGCATCCTTTTCTGAGTATTTTCTAACAAAAGAAATCTTTCTAAGATCATCCTAAGAAGTATTGTGAATGTGGCGCCTGGCCTGACAGACCTGTACGGGGGCCGGGGACAATCATTTCACTTTGCAGCGTCAGAAGAAGTCGAAGTTTGAATCTCGATCTTCTCGACTGACAGATCAGGATTGACATCCGTCACTCGTCGAATCGCATCAGCCAGTGCCTGCATATGCAAGACAACTAGCAAGGCTATACATACAGCAGTTTAAAAGGCTAATCGAAAAGTGGCATCATTTTCAACTATTGTCAGTATAATACTATAAAGCAAACTGCAAAACACGATCGTATTTAAGTCCTATACCGTTTAAGCTTTTAGAAACTTCAGCATTTGCTACTAATTATTCACAGTCAATTATCTCTGCCAAGTGTAAACGAAGTGAACATTGGAGGAGATTATGAGATTGGTCGTTCTGTCCGTCGTTGCGTGTGTCTGTCTGTGTGTCTGTGTACATGTACTTTGAGGTGCCATATCTCCATAACAGTGCCAGATAGACGCATGGTCGCAATGGACCACCCATAGGAAGTCGACCACCGCGAGTCGACGTGACCCCAAAAGGTCAAGGTCGTGACTGCATTATCTTTGAGATGCTATATCTCCATAACGGTGCCAGATAGACGCATGGTCACAAAGTAGTAGTAGTAGTAGTAGTAGTAGTAGTAGTTGTTGTTGTTGTTGTTGTAATGTTTAAATTACTTCACTTGGCGGAGATATGCATTCTTACGAGCGCCTTCTAGTTGTAAATATTGTACTGAAAAATTTCACGAAACTCCAGTGTTTCCCAACACGCAGATTGTTAATCAAACAACGTTGATCGTTACTTGATGCAATGATGATCACGTAAAATACAGTGAAAACTTCTTTGAATACGACAAGGCCTATTACATAGCCTATGCGGCACTGATCTCCATCTCCTTAGCCTTCACAGAGACAAATGTTAATTCACACTGCGATACCATGGATACGGCGGGGCTGGTGCATCGCGCGGTATGCCTTGACGTTGAAAATGCTGGCCTCGAAACCATCCCTGTGGCTGTATCTAGTGTATACTGTGTGTAGTGTAAACCTTGTCGTGATCGATGTCGGAAGCGTCGCCAGCAACAATCACCTTCTTCTCAATCCTCGTCTCCACTGGCACTCCATCCTTTTCCGTCTTGTACTGTATATACACAGCAGCCAGTAATCAGTAACAGACGCAAAGCAACGCAAACAAGCAACGGACGTAACAAACGCAACGGACACAAGGACAGACCGAAACAATCGTCTTCTTTTCAATTCTCGTCCTAACCGCTCCATTATTCTTCGTCTTACAGCCTACTATACAGCGTGTCCCCAAAACTGCGTAAAAATTGTTTTGCCAAAACGTCGTCAAATTTCCGCCACTTTTGATACTCTTTGGCATACACATGCCGCAAAAACGAACTTACGCTAAATGCACTGTTTTTTCCAAATCATCTAATTCTTGTTACTGTCTAGAAAAATTTGGATAGCAATGTAGCGTGTTTTCGATGCACGATGTACGATATGATATGGTAAACGATTTGTATTTTAAAAAACTGACACGCAAGCTGCGAGTTTAATCTAAAAATAAACTAAACAACTGAAAACGTTTTAAACAAAAAATAAAAATGTAAGAAACTGAAACAAGAGTATCATTATGAAAAACGTACAAAAGTCCTAAAACAGGGAGAGCTGATAGCCTGAGATCGGAAAACTGGAAAAGAAAGAAATAACGATAACCGAAACTTATAAAAACTGGAACGAGAAAAAGCCATATAAGCAAGTCCGGACGTCCGCGTAATCAGTCCGCGATGTAAATTAAACCAAGACCTCGGTGATGAGAGTGTGATCTGGAGTGAGACAGGTGCGTGTCCATGTTGTCTCTCCCGCAGGCCCAGTCGACGCCAGTACGTAAGGACTCCATTGACCGTCAGCTGCTGGCAACGCCTCACTGCCCGACTACGAACATACACAACAAACTCGGATAACGCTTAGAAAACCGGCGTTAGCTTTGTGCGTTCGTCTCATCATAACTGGCGAACATTTTTTTCAGTACAGTTATTAGTGGCGTAGCCAGAAATGTGAATTGGGGGCCACTATTTCTTTCCCTTCTCCTTCCCTCCTTTTTCCTCGCCTTCCGTTCCTTTACACCTCCCCTCCCTTTCCCTTTCTTCCCCTTCTTCTCCTTAGAAGAGGACTCCTAAAATCCAGCTAGGAAGTCTGAAGGAGTGCTGCGAGCAACCCGACCGGGAGTTGAACCCACGACCTGGCGATCGCAAGTCCAACGACCTACCGCCGTTACACTAGCAAGCCAGCGTACCTGGTGTTGAGCTGGCGTGAGATGGTTGTGTGGGGGGTCGTCGTCGATGTGTGCGAATGGTACGGGCGTGTTGGGTGCCGGTCTCTTGGGTCGTTGTTTCAGATCGATCGTTGCCGCTCGACCGTCGTCGTACTGAAACTGCTCCGTCCTCTCCGTACTGCATGTCGGCGCTGCACAACGTACACATGCCAGAGAGGACTAAAAAATTTTCGTGTTGATTTTCTACATACATCGGCGTTTAACTACCAGTAATAGGGTGTTTACACGATCGAGCAAACATCGAGCAGCTAGATCGACGTTCTATGGTAATTAGCATGCTAATTAGGAGGGCGGGCGGGTTGTAATTTGAAGGCCTATATAGCCTAACACGTGATCAGCTGCGGACTAAGAGCCTAAGCCTAGGCCTGCACTTGAGCCAGGGGGCGGGGTTCCAATAGGCCTGCTTGAGCCAGCTCGATGTTTGCTCGATGTATGCTCGACGTTTGCTCGACGTTTGCTCGATCGTGTAAACACCCTATAATTAGCGCCCCAACTCAGTCTGTCTTTCACACTTGCGTCACCGCTTTCGTGCTGGACTTAAGGTCCGAAGTGTCTCGATCGTAGGCTACTTTTTAGACCAAAGTGTCCGGACACTTCGGACGTAGAATCAAAGTCGTCGTCATCGTCATTTATTTGCCCAAGACAACAACAACATGAGAGATAGACTACTGCAGTGTCCAATGCACACAGACAGTAAAACCCCGCGTAAAATCTAAGCAAAAACAAAACTCAACTTGACAAAAGTACAACGGCTGCCAGGCCTATGCACTGTAGTAGAATTCCAAAGTTCAAACTATTAAAATTTTATCTACAAATAAAAATTGTAGGCATAATGGCTACTGGCGTAATCGGTCACGCTTTGTCCTACTTCGGGCAATATTTCTCCGACTTCCGAGAAACAATTTCCAATGATGACCTGAACGCCAGTCACTATTCTTGTAGGCTTAATGTTAAACACCCAAGCGGTTAACGGACCTGTTGCGTCTCAAACATTTTTTTCGAAGCAAACGTTGGTAAAAGTAACACACAACAAGTCGTGAGCAGTGAAGCGCTGGTGTTAGAAAGGAAAATTGCATGCTATTAACGAAGAAGCCCGAACTCTATCGCTGCCGCTACTGAATTCACATTTCTCCGCTGATGTAGGGCCTACGGTAATACGATGAAAGGAAACTTTCTATTCACGCTTTATCACATAATAGGCCTATATTCTGTCAATGTTGATGTTCAGTGTAGGCCCTACCGGTATTCTTCGGGCAAGGTACGTGTGATATTAAATTAAATGAATAAAATGAAATAGTAACAAACCAGTAAAACAAAATAATTAGAAAACATACAAAGAAGACGTTATCCAGTGAGGTCAATATTTAATGGCACAATTGGCACTGTGTCAAGATAAGACGATAAGATAAACTATGGTATTCGTTAAAATAAACAACGGTTAAACAATTAGTCAATAAACGCCAAACAACAAACACAAAACTGTAATTAATTGTCGTTTTGGGGAATCAGTTTTCCGGTAATTGTTAACAGGCCTCAGTAACCGTGTTGAGAGGAAATGAGTAAATGAAACGAGCTAACGTTTTCAGCGTTTACGCCAGAATCGGTGTAAAATAATGTGACGAAGCGTCACAGTTAGGCCTACTACTGACCTAAGCATTGACGGAAAAAATGTACGCGAGCTTTAGGCTGGCAGCAAAGTAAGTCAATGACAGCGAATAACGTTGAACGAAAATGCTCACATATCAGGATAATTGTGCAATATCGCAGAACGCGCAGCTGATGTAAGTACAAAAACAGTGTCACGCAGTTCGAAAAACAAAAATTTACTCTGCACGTCAGAACCAAAATTATGTTGGCCCAATTCCGACATATTTTGCAGCCGTTCGCTCATAGCTAAGCGACCCCAATTAATTATAGTCTTCAACCTGATCTTTGATCTTTTAAACTGAAAATCGCGGTTAGGCCTACCTATGTCTTGAGAAACGTTCATAACAATTCTTTTTATCTATCCTTTTTGTTTGGATGTTTTTTCGAGTGCAGGACAGACGGACAGACAGACAGACGTATGAGCAAGACTCGTAATGCAGCCTGTTAGGACGGCCGTATATAAACCAATGCAATATAAAGTTATGAATACTGAAAAACCGAACAGCACTCAAAACTGAAGCATGCGCTCGGACTGGCAGCCAGTGAAACACTGCAATACCACATTTGCACGATGAAGCTAACTTGACGAGCCAGTCGACGAGCTGGCTCGACAAGCGCTTGACGAGCACTCACCAACACGCCATAAAAACTTATTAAGCACTGGAAAAGCTGGCCCATGTGTACAGATTGCAATGGTATGGCTCATCGAGCATTCACCAAGCACACGAAAAAGCACACATTCAAGCACTCATCGTGCTGGCTTCATGGCTGCCTGATGTGTGCTTGATATGCGTTTGAAGAATGCTTGTCGAAGCAGCTTGATGACAGCCTGAGTTATCAAACATGTGTGATATTGCAAGCATTTATAAAGTTTGCTTGACGAGTGCTCGACAAGTGCTCGACGACGCTTGACAAGCTGGCTCGTCGAGCCAGGTTCATCGTGTAAACGAGGCATAACCCATCACACGGCATACAGGTGCTTACACAGTGACAATATCGGCGAGTCCGGAGGCAACTGGATCGGCTCCGACTCCGCAGGCTTAGCAGTAGCAGGCTCTATCACATACGTCACAAACGGACGCATACACGTGGTAAGTGACGCATTTATTGCATAAAATGAAAGGGCAAAAATTATTCCGTCATCAACGAGTGCTGTATAACCGTGTAGCCAACATTCTAACTTTGAGCCGTCCGCGGGTAGCAACAAATTTAAGGTAAACTGACAAGTTTCGTTTCACATTTTCTGCAGTTTTGTCCTAAAACGTAACAGTAAAAAATTACACATATCTTAGTAAGTTAGTGAGAAGTCTTTAAATGAGTGACAAACGCAAAACACGCAAAAACACATAAAAATGACAAATAGTCAAAGAAATTTGCACAGAAAATTGACAAAAAACGAAAAAGTTATTCCGAAAACGTGGCTTACTTTTTATGAGATATGATGTACTGTGTAGGCCTACTATCAGTCAAATGTGCCCATCAGTAAGATCAGTGATATTTCTACACCCCCCAATACCCTGCAACATCCCTACCTATGGGACTACACCCCTTCCCAATCATTGCACCAAGCCACAAGACGTTATTGTCAATGCTGTATCATGCGTGCTGTGTATTTGTTATAATAGTTTTGGTCAGTTGATTCTCGGGACAATCATTAAAATTGTTGCCACCAGATGTCAGACTTTAAGATTAAAATTCACCAAATTTGATTTCGGTTTGGGTTTGTCCCAGACCCCATTCCACTGGAAGAGCTTACCCGCGACCCACAGACCAGCTGGAATTTAAGTGATCCTACTTCTAAAAGGAGGAGAAAAAGGAAAGTGAGAAGATGGATTTAAAGGAAAGGAAGAAAGAAAAAAGTGAAAGGAAATTTGAGGGGAAAAGAATTGGAGTGGAAGCAAAGGAAAAGGAAATGGGAAAGAACAAGCGAAAAATAAAAAGAAAAACGGACGGCTCCAAATAGGCAATTTCTTATCCCCAGTTTCTGTTTTATAGAAATATGCCTGTAGAGACATATCGGATAAGGTAAAGCAAAGTACATACTGTTGGGGTCTTCTGTGGCGGTGGTGCCGGGAGGTGCGGTGAATTGTCTACTGGCATCTGCACGGTCGATAGTGGGCGGAGCCTGCTGGCCACGCCCACCCTGGCCACGCCCACTGCCTAGCAACGCAGCATTGCGACTCTGGTACTGAGTGCGTCCTGAGTAGCGGAACTTTGAACCGAAGAGCGGGAACGGACTGCGACTCGCTGGTTCCGCCTCTTTTAACCTGCATTCCCGATTCACAGATACACCTGACATAATCTTAAAACAAATTCTAAACCGCCGCTTTCGCTTTTCTTCTTCATCTTTCCGTTTTCTTAAATTTTCCATTCCTCCTCCGAAATCGGAGAGCGGACTAAAACCAAAATTGAAGAAAAGAACAATACGTATTTAGACGAAATTGAGGCCAAATTTCAGTAACATCAGTTAAGGAATTTTGGAGGGCAGGACATTTTACCACATTTGTGATCGACGGCTTAACGAATCAGGAGCCGTGAAACAAGACGCTGTGGTATTTTTCAAATCTACACTAAGCCTACACGTGCTGCCTTATAGTCTAATGCGAATGCGTTTGGGCTACGTGACATTGCTGCAAAGAGAATGTCAACTCGGACTTACGGCGCCGGGCGGCCTCACGTTGGGCGCTGCGCCCAAATGTCATCTTAAAACAACGAACTAATTCACAGAACACCTATAACATAACATAAGACATGTTTTAAGACCAAATCAATCTTGCAATTCGGTGACAAATTTTACGGTCATTTAATAAGCCCTACACATTTTGTGAAGTCACTGAAGACGTCGTAAAATAAGCCCAATGTGGGTGAATAAGGTGGCGTATGCCTGCATTCCGACTCCGATCACGCTAAGTGTACCTGAAGAAAGCGTGATGCTCGACCGCAAGTTTCCACAGACGCTTCGCCTTGTTGTAGTTGGGCAACTTATACGCAGTCGTACCTTGCAGCTGCTCAAACTGTCAAAACAACACATACCACTTAAAGGTTAATACCACTTGACAGCGACCCGATGGGAGTCGAACCCACGACCTCGCGATCGCAAGTCCGACAACCTCTTGTGGATGTTTTGTTCTCGAAATGATTACACAGACAGATCTGAACACACAGGAAAAGAGACAGAGCGATAGTTAATAATAATTGTTGAAATGTTGTCCTACATATACCTTACCTCGCCAGGTCGAACTTTGACCGAAAAGTTATTTCTCTTGTAGGAGATTTTGAGGATTTTCGGCCAAGCGAAACGGTTGATGCGTAATTTGTCGCGATAGACGAGAATTCCAGCGGCGCAAACTCCGACCACGATCTCAACACCTTCTTTGTCCTTCACACGTCATACGATATAAGCTTACAACCAGCCACAGGTCGTGTGTTAAGGCGCGTACAGAGCGAACGAAATGAAATGCACTGAACCAACTTTCTACACACTCTCCTGACAAAAAGTTCGATATAGAACCTAGTTCTCGTTCTTGGTTCATATAAATGCAAAAAATAATCATAAACAGTAGGCTTGCCTTGGATATGAAATTTCTCATTCATATCCATATCCTCAGATTTTCCGTGGATATCCATGGATATATCCATATCCACAGACGCCTATCTTGCCTCATGTAGCCCCAAATTTTCACAAAATACAGCAATGCAAGAGCGTTATCCCCACTCCCCCCACAAAATGACGTAGATATTTCTCTGTTAAAATGATGAAAAATAAATAAAAGTAAAAAAATAAACACATATTCGCATTGAAATATAATTTTAGTTAAGTATTTCTTAACTTTGTTGAAAATCTACATAGTTTTGTTGCCCCCTGCTCTGGTCGACCGCTAGGTCAAGCCTTGGGTACGATATGTCGCCTGATACGACTATAGGCTGTCAAAAGTAACCATATCTATCTGCAGCGATTTGGACGCAATTTTAAATGCAATGTTGCTGCCCGCAACCATCACCCATGTGCGCCAAGTTACCGTAGGCTTATTGTGCTCCAGTGTTGATTCTAGTGTTCGAATTAGCAGCGTCACCATAGCGTGTATGGGATTGCACTCACTCTAGAAAATCGCTATCTTTCTGCGACTCGAAGTCGGACGCTGGCCTTCGGAGTTCGGATATATGCGGTACGGTCGGCGCACCTCAGCAACAGCTGGGATCCTTGTTTTTTCAAGACACACGTTGCATTCGTGAACGCCTACATGTGGACGCTTTTGTCGGTCACTTGGTTTGTACTAGCATTATATATGTTAGTAAGAAAAAAGTTTGCAATTTTGTTACCATTTGATAAAAAAAAATTAAAAATAAACTCGCAAAAATAGACCTTTTGTTGCCCAGCCAACAATATTAAAGCACCAAAAATCAAGATCTGTTGCTGGTATAGTGCTAAAAATTAATTTAGGCTAACTAAACAATAACATGTTGATGTCACTGATTATTCATTTGGCACAATAGCATAAGAAAACGAAAAAATGAAGAGTAAAAACGACAGACAGAAAAATATTATAGAGAGACAGACTGAGCGTAGAAGTATTCAGTTTAATTAGCAGGTGCGCCTGCGTAATATCCATGGATATATCCGTGGATATCCATATCCACGGCAAGCCTGATAAACAGGCTACTCATCGTGAATTAACAAGTGTTTCACATTTCACGTATCAATGTAGCAGTCAAAAATTTTAAACGGTCTATATCCTACAAAGTCACCTTTAAACTAACAGCGGTCCCTTTTTTATTTGGCCACTAGAATGGCAAAATACGACTTCTACATTGCACAGTTTTTGGCTGACCGTTAGCTCGAACCTTGAATACGATGCGTCGTCTGACTGTCGTCTGTCTGTAACGCATATATTGTGGCTAAAACGTACATCGTAGATGGTCGGGGATGGTGCCGTTTGATATGGCGTCGACGAAACGACTGTCAATATTAACCATGTCTCTATTAGCAGCGGTTTGACCGCAATTTTAAATGCAAAGTTTCTGCCTACAGCCATCACCCACATGCGCCGAATTACCGTATCGTATCCTAGCGCTGATTGTAGCGTTCGATATAGCAGCGTCAGTATAGCGTGTAAAAAAACTGTAGTCACTCTGGGAAATCGTTTTCTTTCCGCGACCGGAAGTCAGACGCTGGCCTTCAGATATAGGCGGTACGGTACGATCGACCTATCATAGCAACAGCTGGACTTCTTGTTTCTTTGAGACACAATGTACAATCTAAAGTACAGCTAGGCCTAATTATTAACTATACGCTCGCAATACTGCAGTATACATGTATTAGTGCAAGTGCACGTGCCTTGGCGTTGTGCAGGTGAACACCGTACAGCGCGAGTTTCTTCGCATTTTCCAAAAAGTTGAGTTCTGCCTCAGCAGGCGTCTGACCTCTGTACAGTACACGCGGCATAAGGTTCAACAGTATATTTATTTGTGGAAAACCAATCTCAGAGCTACGGGGCGACACCTGCCATATGCGATGATCACACAGTGTTGTTTGCCAGCCGACACAGATCAACGCGTGCCACCTCAACCGCAGCCAAACAGGCCGGTAGGCCTACTCAATTTACCTACCTCGAAGGGATGAAAGGCTGAGTTGACCTTGGTTTTGGTTATATAGCTATAGGCCTAGTTAAACTGTCCGCTAGCAATCACTCATCCAAGCTGTAATCACCTGACAGCGACCAGACCGGAAGTCAAACTAACGGTTTCTCGATCTGTCTCCCCCTCTCTGGTTAGGGTTGATCACTGGGTGATCCCATATGGCATGCAGTACAAACCCGCACTGTTGTCTGCTCTGCACCAGCATGTCATCAACGAGGCAATCGGCCATGTGGCGTGGACGGCTGCACGCCTGTGTGAAAACTGGCGCACGAGAGTTCAAGCACTTGCTCTGGTAATACGAAAGTTGCTTGATGTGACTTGAATAATTATCTGATCTGTGACAATTTGACGTTCGTGTTGAGACTTTATATATCTGATGCTATAGGTTCACTCTGTGTCATAACAATCGTTGCCAGATTTTACTAAATATACTACGAACATGTGAAACAAAGTGCGGTGGGCTGTGCAATGTGCATTCATTATTTGGTGTTTGTCTCAAATTTCCTGCGGTATGCTCTTGCCACAAATTAGCAAAATCAGGCGCAATCTGACAAAGATATCGCAAAACTATAAAGGTGAACTTTTTGCAGGCACATTGTGATTAGGCCTACGTGAAACTACCAACCGGTGGGTGCGATGTAACTCGGCAATCTTGTCAAGCAGTTCTTCGGTCTGGTGAGGCGCGAAGTGAATTGAACGGATGTACTCAGTACCGTGACGATGTTCCTCCGGGTCATAATCGCCTAGGTCCGACTGAACAACGTAGGACCCGAGCAGCGAGTACGTGACAAACGAACACGGCAACCTACACAAACACAGAGCTACGGGGCGTCACCTGCCATATGTCCATCGACAACGTAGTCACCTACGTCCGACTGAACCACGTAAGAACCGAGTAGCGAGTAGGTGACGAACGACAAATAAAAGCAATTTATTTTTAATCTCGTCAGTTCGTTAAGTTAGCGCGTTAACTTTACAACTCTAATCAAAACAACGGACGCGATGATAAAGTTTTTCCAGTAAAATTAAAAAGACGCACTCACCTTCCGGCTAGTATGTCGGAGCGCAGCTGCAGGTACAACAGATATCTACCACAAACACAATACGCACATATTATGTACGGTTTTAGCTGTTTTTATACTGCCGGGTAGGCCAAAAGTGACGCCCATACGAGCACTTCAATAGAATTCAAGGTCCGGAGTTTCACCCTCGAAAAAATTTTCGCGAAATTCTACATTGCTGCAAGTGATTTATTAAGCATCGTATCAAGTTACCAACCAGGCTCACGACGATGATGACGGCATAGCTTGAATCTACTAGAGGCTAGGTAGACAGATTACTTTTACCAGCCACAAGAATATAACGACAAATAATGGATTAACCCATGTCGGCAAAATGCCTGGAGCGGTGGACGATTTGCGCGACTGGGTTTTGCCCACCCAGTTTACATGTAGAAAAGTGCTCTGACCGGGTAAGGTCCTCGTGGAGTGTTGCCGGTTCAGTCGGGTAGAACTTCATCTCGAAGTTGAACATCCAACGGCCGCCACCTGCAACCACAACCGATCAATCGTACACTGCTACGTAGCCTACTAGCCCAGCACTAGCACTCTGTGCTACAGTAATATTAAAAGACAGTGTCATCACGGCACTGCCGCTGCAAGAGTTCACCCGGTTCTTTTGACGAATTCGGCACGAGCGCCAGGCAGCGGTGGACTTTTGGACCAGGCCAATCAGCTTGAGCCTCAGATCCGCCTAAACTGGCACCTACAGTACTACATTCGCCATCGCCACTCATTAGCATACTCAGCCTGAAGGGCCGAAAGTCCTCTTTTTACCTCGTTTTACCATTCCACGGAGGGTAGAAGGCTGAGTCGACCTAAACGGCTTTATACCGGAACGGTTTATCTGTCCTTAGACAGACACCCCCTCAAGTACTAACCTAACCGTAGAACACCTTTGTTGATAAGACACAACGCGTTACCGCTACGCCACCCAACTAACGCTCTGCTAGTATGTAAGGCCCGTATTTTTTGATGACGCGGTCTTCAGTGTAAGTCTTCGACTAAATCCACAGTACGACGGACTATATCGAGTTAAGTTGGTATGTGTATACTGTATGCCTATAAATAACGACGTCTTATCGCTGGTTCTGGCGCAAAGTCGAGACTAAAGTTAGTCTTTATCGTAAGCGGTCAAGTCTCGGAGTAAATAAAAGCGTGCTTTCCATTCAACGCAACGCACGCAACGTACGCAACGCAACAGACGTAACGGTACCGGTCAAGAAATAAGTGAGAAAACAGAATTGTTAATGAACGTACTTTTGACTTGACTGCTGATGCGCTTGTCATGGTTCAACCAGATCTACAAAACACAAGGACGACAAAATCCACGGTCCCTGTTACAGGGTGTCTATACATGTGCAACTGTTGCACAACCGCTGCGCTACAGTTGCACGTGTAGAAACCCTCTCAGCGTCCTCACTCTCCGAAAGCATTAATACTGTATACCGCCAGAGATGTTTTTGACATTTTGTGTTCGTTTCAAGACCTATTTTGTGTGTTCCGACTTCCTGCGGTAATGCAGAAACACGCGTTGGGTGAGGTGGGAATTGCAGTGGTCGTTTGATAGTTGTGTCAGAAATATTCGTACCAAAAATTATTAAAATCTGATGATCGTTCGTCAAGTTACAGTCAATAATGTCGAGTGTCTTTTTTAGACACATTGTAGATATAATGCTGCATACTACAAATGTGTCACGAATGATGAATTACGGAAAATGATTGACAGCAGAAAAGGTTCTGTTATACTGTTCGTTGGCATTAATCAAAACACAAGCGGTTAATTCGGTGCATTATTATACAGTGGGTCCCTACAGCGATAACGTATAGCCTAAGCCTAAGCTTACAAACTTTATACCTTGCTGTCCGTGTTGTCTCGAAACGTCAGTGAGAAATAATCTTTCTCCAGTAGACCGATGTGCTCGCAAACTCTGTCAACTAACGCCAGCCCTTTGGCGCTTTTCTGCACATGACAATCAAAATTATTGTTATTTAGGTGAAGATAATTAAGCCTATACGCATTCGGTTGCGAACAACTTATGGGACAAGAAAGCCTAGCTAACGCAAAGGAAACGCGCGGGACAGTGATGCATGTACAAAGACCCACTGCGAACTAATTTAAACTCACCGATCCTAGCAATCGACATTCGACACGATGATGATAATGACGGCTATAGTATCTATAGTGTTTCATCGACAGTCGTTAGATAGCGTAACCGGTCTCGCGCATCAGCGGTCGAAGGCGCGCAGTTTGAAGAATTAAGCTTACCTGAGTTCGACGCCCAGGTACGGAGGATTCCTTAAACGTAGGGGGCTGAAATTTAAACTAGTGAAAACTACGTTTAATGCTGAAAATTTTATATGCAGATTGTTCTGGTCTATCTCTTAATCTCTCTTAGCGGGTAAACCCCTGCCCAAATCCACCTCTCTGTAAATGAGAAATTAATTAGGGCCTACAAGTGTCGATCGAGACCTCAACGCTGAACTCATATTCGATGCCGTCGAGCATCAGTACACGGCAAGCGACGGGATTCTTAAGTCTCTGCTGTGATCCAGTCGCGGGTGTGACGTGCTGCGGCTGGTGACTGGGCAGATGGCGCTGCTGCTGATGTTGTTTCCTGGCGCTCGTCGTCTGTGATTGGTCGTTCGTGTTGAGCGTCGACGCCGGCGTGACGTCATGCTGCTCGCTGGCTACCAGGCCTTCTCTCGACTCTCCCCCTGACGACTCCTGAATGGCCACACCAACACATCATGTACGGCATCGCGCGTAAAATGTACTTGCGACAGTGGGGCACTAACACACACGACACGCGCCTGCAAGTTACCCACAGTAGCAAACACAACGCATGCACGCATGCAACGCAAGAGCAGACAGTACACAATGTAGAGACCGCTTGCGTTAGTGTTCTAGCCGTGCGTCACTCGCGTCAGCTGCATCTTTGCACCTATAAATATGCGTAGCCTAAGGCAAACCTACTTTTCTTCACAGATTGCAGAATAGACTTTTACGACACTAAGACCATCATTTTTACAAGATCAAAACCAAGACAAAAAGTGCATGCTACTCGATAATACCAGTCGACGTGGTCACATCACTCCAGTGCTGCGGCAGCTTCATAGGTTGCTCCTGCCTGTGAGACAAAGATTGAGAGAGAATCGACTTCAAACTGGCGGCGCTGACATTCTGCGGACATGTAAACCATAATCAATACCAAGATCAACTTAACCTTCCATCCCTCCGGGGGAGGTAGACGCTAAATCGAGTACCGGCCTGTCTGACTGGGGTTATGGAAGGGTGCGTTTACCTGTGTCGGGAGGCAGGTAACACTTTGTGATCCGATATGGCAGATGACGCTCCGTATAGCTCGACGACAGATTTTCCACAAAGAGCTGTCTGTACACAACGTTTAACCTTTTAAACAACAAAATAGGTCTAGGCCTACATAATGTAGTACTCATGCATATGCCCTACCATTGATTCTCTGAGTAGACGACGACCACCAACACCACCAGTTGACGCGGTTGTCACACACAGTCGAAACTAACGCATTCACACGCACATGTAGCTGGTAGCAGGTTGAGTACCATGCGGTCTGACTTGTTGACCTGGAGGCGCCGCCGACCGATAGGCGAGTAACATCGAGGCTCAACGTTGCTAGGAAGTTTCGCCCATCTGACGTTTCGCCCTCAAGATATTTTGCCCGTTACCATGACGTTTCGCTCATTAACAATGCGGACAGGACGGCGAATGAGAACGAACCGGCAGAATGGGCGATAGTCGCCGGAACCGCCGCCTTTCGCCGCCACCGATAAGCTAACGATATAGCAAACAAGAAACCCAGCTGTTGTTAGTGTGGGCCGACCATACCACTTATATCCGAAGACCAGCGTCCGACGTCGTCTTCTTCTCCGTCGTCTTCGGCGCTTTTTGCAGGAGCAGAAATTAAAACCCGATTGGGCATGGGCACTGTTTCGGTAAAAATATGTGGGTCCTGGCCTAATGATTTGTTCATTAAATAAATAAGTAGATAACGTCCTAAAGTCAAGATTTCACAATTCGGCGTACCCACCCAGGCCAGATCGAGAATGTTGTGCTGTACAAAACAGGCCTAAACTTTTAAATGTCACAATGTCAAAACGCCCCATAATTAAAGGTTAAGTCACAGACTTGAACTGAAAGAGTGAAAAATGTTTTGCTGCTTCTCAGTCTGACATTCTCTGGCTTGCGGGGGCGCATTTTTATGAGGGCCTCTGTACGGTCGAGCATGTTTACATTCTGAACATGTTCTGGCTCTCTGCCGTCCATTCGTTTTCGCCGTCGACTTTCCTGTTGTCTTCTCCGTCCGTAGTCCGTCAGTAGACCGTCCGTTGTTGCCGTTTTCCGCAATGTTTAATGGGCGAACAAACGCCCGAAAAGCGAAACGTCTTAGAAGCGAAACGTCCAGGCTAGGGGCGAAGCGCTCTTGAGGGCGAAACGTCTGTAATTCAGTCGTTGCACGGTTGTTCCTTGCTGGCATCTTCGCAAACTCGGCGCAGCAGCCATGCCACGAGCTCTTAGCTATAGAGAGTGCTATAGCAAGCAGCTGCTGCAGCTATTTATTGCTGTGGCATGCGTGGACTTCTTCTTCTAGACGGCGCCCCCCGAGGCTCAAAGAAAACAAACGAACGCTTTGGTATACTGCAGGCCTCTATGCTGCAGCAGGCAAGGCAAATACCTACAACAGACGCTAAGATAACAGTGTTGCTGCTGCTACTGCTGTAAGAGAAAAAAAACAGAACTTAAGTCACTTGACTCAGTCTCTAAAAAGGAAAAACTTTTTTTTTCTCAAATCATGTCCGTCATAAACATCTGCCACCCTTTCTGACTAATTTCACGCATATATGGACTTGCTTATGTTTTTTTCTTATTTCAGTTTTTAAAATCTAGTTTTATTTATCGTTATTTCCTTCCTTTTTAGTTTTTTCTGTTCTTAGACCGCTTTTTGATTTTTTGTATGTTGTACATCATAACTGTACTTCTATTTTAGTTTCTCTCATTTCATTTCCATTTATAACATTTCAGTTCTTTTTAGTTTATGTACTAGATTAAACTGACAGTTTGCCAGTTTTCAAGTGCAAATTATTATAGTATCGTATCGTAGACCTACAATAAAGAGAACATGTCCCCTTAGCTATAACACCCCATGGATTTTCAGTTGTTTTTCACAGACAAACCTAGAACATTTTAGCCTACAGATGACTCATTCACGCATACATGCGTCAGTTTAGCGAGCAATTATTGTCGCCCAGTGGTCCACGAAACCGGTCGGTCTAAAACGTTAACAATGCTTATCGGTTTAATCCGGTATGACGTCTGTCACTGTTAGCAAATTTTGAGACGCAACGGCAACGACCTTTACTTGATTCTTAAATTAACGACACTCGAGAAACTACCGTTTCTCAATCCAGCCACATCTGTGTATTGTAAACTACTGCTTCACTCACTAGTAATCATTACAAAATTTACTAGCTCATAGTACAACACTGAGCACACTCACAGTAAAATTACAGTAGACCTATTATGTACATATTGCGCATTAGATATTTTTTTTAAATATGAGAATGCCCTGTATAAATTCATTTATCAACTTTTGACACTTGAATGATTTGACAGTGTTTTATTCTATTTTTTGGCCGACCGTTTTGTCGAGCTTTGTGTATGATATATCGTCGGTCTGTCGTCGTCTGTCAATGGTAACCATATTTCTACTTGCAGCAGTTTGGCCGCAATTTTAAATGCACGTGCGCTGAATTACTGTATAGGCCTAGTATCCTAGCGTTAATTGTAGCGTTCGATATAGCAGCATCATCATAGCGTGTACAGCGCTGTAGTCACACCGGGTAATCGCTTTCCTTCTGCGGCCGGAATTTAGACGCTGACCTACGGATGTATGCCTGTGCCGTACGGTCGGCCCACCCTAGCGACAGCTAGGTTTCTTGTTTTAAATATACGACATCATAATAGGCCCCTACCGGGTACGTTGTCAATATAAGCACTCTATGCAAACGTCAGTTTCCCTGGTGCGTTGTAGAGTTAAAAGTGTTATATTTATGCGGCTGTCCTACTAATTAACATTACGGGTCTTGCCGGTCCGACATACACGTCCGTTTGTCCATCCGGCCGTTTCGTAGGGCCGTATAACCCGAAAACGAACAGGCGTATAGAAAAATCCAAATCTGTGCAAACGTTATGCAGACGTTCCTGGCACAAGAGTGACTGGTGTGCCAATTTTTAGCGGAAAGAACCAAAAGTCAAAAGAATGGCCGCATTATATGTTGGCATCGGACCGACATCTAGGCTTAGGTTCAGTTTCTAACTTTCTACAGTTGTCCAATGGCTCGTCCACACTGTCTGTGTAAACAGTCTAGGCCCACATATCGCCTCTGTGTGGACAATATAATTGTGTCACCTGTAGGCCTATACGTAGGGCCTAGTCAAAAATCGGCTCCTTTCTACGTGTATCAGTGCAGTAGTTTAACATGTTCAACTTTTGGATACAACGCTCACATATCACCTTCTACGGCAAGCTCTTTTATTGCCAACGATATTATAGGCAAGTGGCGTAGACAAGGGGGGCCCAGAGGGACTAGTCCTCCAATCCTCCAGACAAAACATTATCATACGTTTAAACTGTAGGTCTACCAAATTTGCCAATTTGGTCAGTTTGTTCTTGGAAAAATATTTAAAATTGTTGCCACCAGATCTCATCTTTCAATGCTAAAATGCACCAAACTCGATTTCGGCTGTGGCTCCGCCCGACCCCGATGTGGAGCTCAGAGCGCTCCCCCAGACCCTCTAGCTGGATTTCAGAAGGTCCTACTTCTAAGGAAAGGAAGGGGAGGGAAAGGGGAAAGGACAAGGGGAGGGAGGAAAAGGTAAATGAAGGAGAAAAAAGGAAGGGAGGAATGAAAAAGAAAATGGAAGGGAAGGGAACAAAAAACGACCCCCCATATCAAACTTTCTGGCTACGCCACTGTTATAGGCCTAATGGCCTCCGACTACTTGCAGTACATTCGTGCAGACTCCGTAGGCCTAAAACACAAAATGATTGTGCAAGAACATAGCTGTTAATGTCATAACGTGATGTTGGCATGCGGAGACATTTGGCAATGCGATGATAGAAACATCAGAGAGATAACACACACGCACACTAACATATACGGTGGTGCTAAAATACGCCGACTAGCTAACTATACACCGCGTCCCGGGAAACAGAGTCTATAGCGAGTGGCGTAAACAAGAAGGGGAGCAGAGGGCCCAGGCCCCAATCTCAATTTTTTTTGCTTAAAATAGATATTAAAGACGCAGGGAAAAGTAGGGAAAGGAAAAAGGGAAAGAGATGAAAAGGAAGCGAAAGGAGGGGAGGAAAAGGGAGGCGAGGCCCCCCAATTCTCACTTCTGACTACGCCACTGTCTATAATGTTCGGTGCAAAAGCTGCACCGCACCTTTCTGAGGACACTGTGTGTATATATATGTATAGACGAGATTGCAACCTGTGCACTACGAAACACGTTTTACTGCACACACTCAGTGACGTCGATCAAAGGCGGGGGGAAGAAAGACAACTCTCCCCAAATTTTAGCCTGTTGGGAAAACCTTCTTCCCAAAACAAAATTTAGCCTGCTGAAAATCTCCCTTTTAGGGGATTTAAGTTAAGAACAAAAATGAACTTTTCAGCACCCATAATCTTTCCTGTTGGAATTTTCGGCTGTCTGTCAAAAATGCCCAACTTCCTGTCCCCAGCTATCGTAAGTCACCCACGAAGCCGCTGCGAACACTCACAGAACAAAAGTATGACCAGAAATTTGAGCTAATGCTCACGAGACGCGCGAAAGCCTATAGCATTCCCATTTAGTAGTTTAGTTAAAAATTGGAGTGTTCACGCTAAGTTAGTATACGAATCAAATTCTCTATCTGGATTGCATAAGGATAGTTGTGTGGCGCTACCTTGTGAATGATATAGACTTGTGTCGCAGTCCGAAATCGCCAAAAAAATTTATAAAACCCCTATTTTGGCGTTCAAGGTCATCTAAGGTCATTGAATTTGGTGGCAATCGAGAGCCAGTGTACGACTTCATATTAGTGATTAATAGTAACCTGGGCCCTATCTCGCACCGTTTCTGAGATACAGCAACGTATTGGCTAAAAATCGCAAATTTTTCCCACCCCCTCTCATTTAGCGTCCTCTTTCGGGTGACCCCCTTCGAATTTATGGAAAAAGCTTTACGGTTCCTGAAACTAGAGTCTTCCAGGCAGCCAAAGGTAAAGATTTGGTGATCCTATCTTGCACCGTTGTTGACTGATCCACCCGTGTGACAGACACGAAGTCGATGGCTAAGACACGCTGAAAGCAGTAGGTGCTTTCGCGCGTAAAAAGCAGGAAGTTGTAATTTTTAGACAAAGACTACAAATTTCCGACAAAATTCCGACGGACAGCACCCCGCAAAATTTCGTACACAGGAGATTGAGGGCTTAAATTTCAATTATGCCGCTAGACTTCTCCAAAATTGGGGTTTCCAAATACCGGTAGACGAACATTTTCCAACAATAAAAAATTTTCCAACAATTTTCCGACAGCCAAAAAATTTAATGAGGAGGGGGGAACGCCCCCTAAAACGACGCCACTGTCAGAGACACTGAAGAGCAATCGTTGACTACCAATATAGATGAGATGATGAGATTATCATATGCCACGCAGTCAGCAGGCAGGCTTGCAGTCAAGGCCGGGCTTCTATCCCTATAGGCCTACCTGGTGGGCGCAGGTTAAGCACAGTAAAAAATAAGGG
>Ga0209367_1000263_pt1 | contig 45870 bp, 31 predicted proteins | sample WorMetLIZISLAND2_FD_187412 | JGI IMG/M metagenome (GOLD analysis project Ga0209367, IMG submission 187412) | Marine gutless worms symbiont microbial communities from Max Planck institute for Marine Microbiology, Germany - Olavius geniculatus... ... | reverse complement strand
TGGTGACGATCGGTTCAGGGGTTTTTGGTTGGCTGAGGGTCAAAGTTTGCATTTTCCCATATACTTTGAAGGTCGTCCTTACAACACTCACACTACCGTGTGAGTGTGATATAAACACTTGGCAAAAATATGATTGACCGTGACTCGAGTTAGCGCCTTTGAAAATACAGCACTAGACGCTATACAGTAGAAATAAACATGCCCTAATGTCACAATCCTGGTGATGATAATTAAAGGTTACAACGTGAAAAGTTGTGTATAGTTTTTTTTGTGAAAAAAAACATCGCGGAGCTACGAAGCGTCTCCTGCCCATGGTAAAGGTTAAGGTAAAGTCCAGTACAATTGCTACAGCGCTTCTTGCATAAGACGAACTCGTGGCCATAAGCGCTTTGACAATCTCGGAAATGGCAGCTGATTGGCATGAGCTAATGATACCACAGCACACTATGCGGCTATTCATTGACAGCGTTAGCGAACAATTGGACCCGCGGTTTGTAGCTAGCAGACATTCTACCGCTCCAATCAGCCACATGAGGCCTTTACGCCGTATATACTATAGCCCGTAAGCTACTACTCATTTTCCATCCCACGGAGGGTCCGAGGCTGAGTTGGCCTGAGCACACAGTAGGTTAGCAACTAGCTCAAGGTTGCTTGCAAATGACCAGCAGTGAGAATCGAACCGCAACCTAAAAGTTACGAGTCGACACCAACCACTAGACCACTTGCACCTACACAGGCACACAGGTGCAAACAACTTGCCCAGAGTTGTTATGAGATTACACACCTACCACCCGACACAAGAGAACGCGTCCCGCCTTAATCCCAGCCAGACAAGCCGGTAGTAGTTCTAGTATGCTAAAGCGGTCGATCAGTTTGTGGGTGACCTCGAAGCGTGATGTTGATGCTCTTGAGTCCGATGTAGAGCGAGACGTCTGCGTGGATGCCGTCAATGACCTCTAGCGAGTACTCGCAGTGAGTGTGCACATGAGCCACTTGCCAGTTCTGACTGACGTTACACACTAAAACACAACCCATCGTCGGTCTCATCGACACGAGCTGACTGCGACCGTAACCTTAAGGTGGATACAGAGCAATGTAACTGAACTGAACAAAACTAAACTGAACTGACATGGTTTAGTTTAACTGAACAAAACTAAACTGAACTGACATGGTTTAGTTTTCACGAATTGTCCTATTGGTAAAGAGTAGGCTTAGGCACAGTAGGCACCATCTATCGACGTCGTTAACCTACGTGACTACGGTCACGTTCGCGTCAAACAATGACCAATAAGCTCGTTTAGCTTGCCCATTGGTCAGTTCGTCAAAAACTCAACCATGTTAGTTCAGTTTAGTTACGTCGCTCTGTACGCGTCTTTACGTCACGTTAGTGTTTTACGACTTGCTACATCCGTTGATAACTTTCGAAAAGAGCTTTATAGTCAAATTAATCTATATTAATTTAAAAATTTTGAAGGCATCAAACAAGACAGCAATTAAGTTGCAAACGATTTCTGTTTAGAACAGCGCAAGCTTCTTGTTTTTTTTGCTACTAGTCGGTAAGCCACTTCACAACCTGCTACTGTTAATGGCTTACATATAATGTGGGCTAATGTCGTCAGTCGATGCGGACACTCGGGTCGCGCGTGACACTAAGTTATTAATTAACGAGGCGATAAACTGGTAGGTTGATGTTTTATTGGCTGTACAGATATATCGATGCACCTGAACAACAGTACAGATCTACGCAGCGCCTCAAGGCTAAATGTTGTCATTCCTTGCCAAGTAGAGAACTGCATTTGTGACTGAATCGGTTTTGTAACTCATCTCGCAGCAACAACGAATTTTGCTTCACTGTATGACATTTCGGAAATAAAAAAGTACATTTAAAATTAACAATAGCAAATATCAAAAAAAACTTGTAAAAAATAAATTGTGGTATAAAAAATAAAGCACTGCGTAAAATAATATGGGCAACCTACGACACCTACGACGCCGACGCAACTCAACTCAACTCTGGGCGACAGTCGGCCGGCGATAGTCGCCGACTTAAGATATGCAGTTATTGTGTATTAAAAAACACTGGCCAAATCAATATACTGTGTAGATATGTTAAAACTGCTGTTTGGCTGAGAAACAGAGCACAGCTTGCCTATGATGATGACTCCTGTATGGAGCGAAAGCAGTAGGCGAAGAAACGTCGTCCAGCGCTGCAATTACAACAACAGTAATATTAATAAGCGTATAACTGAATAATTCGCATCGTATACATAATACAAATACAAACTTTAACTTACAATGCTCAGCAAATATTACGATGAATGCTTTATTATGTCGCAGTGAGTCCAAATTCCATCACGCAGACCTCCCCCTGACGTCCGCAACAAGTCTGTGACATCCCATTTCCTGTGACATTCCGGCGACAAGTCACGGGGAAGTCCGCGACAAAAAGAAACGATACTGTTGAACCGTGCTCAAGAAAGGCTGAGCACTGTTCACAGATAGCAGCAATATGATGCACACACAAAAACACCCGTGACCTTGACTTTTTGAGTATGACCTTGATATTTGATAGGGTTTTTGAAATAGTCAAGGACATGTTCGGGCTAAATTTCATCCAGCTAAGTGTAGCAGTTCGTCAAAAAACAAAGAAATAACTTAGCGACAATGTTAAAAACAATACCGCGGACAGTAATTACGCAGCGCTATTACGCAGTGGCCTGTTATACCTCGTGTCCTCTGGTTCCGGCGGCTATCATGAGAATGGCGACCGCGAGTACAACTGCCAGGTAGGTGATAATCGTCGTTTTGACGTCGAGCTGTGGCGGCGTCGGTCGGTCCGAGTAGTATGTGTTCCAGCCCGGGTCACGGAATTCCTCGAACAGACCCATCACTAACTGTTTGATGGAAACAAACACCTGATATCAGCCCAGCACTTCGACTTTGACCTTGGTCCGAGCTTCCAAGGTCACTGAGCAGTATCCGCTGATAACCGACTGCGTCGCCGTGACATCTGCGCATGTAATAGAACCTTGCTTCACATCATGATCATGCTTCAGCTATTTCAACTAGACCTATTTAAAAATTTGGCCAAATTCGTAATTTTGTACGAATTTTAAAATGGCAATTTAGTCACCAATTTTCAATCTTAATGTTACACTTTCAGCGAGTCGGATATCGAGTTCGTTCATTTTCTTTTTTATCCGACAAGTCGAGTGACCGTATAAATTGAAACAGCGAATCTTACCTTGACTGCAGTCGTCCAATACAACAAAAGACTGAAGTCGTTGTTGAACCACGGGCTCAATACATGCTTAACGTCACGTGTGCATTGGCTGCACGCACGACACGACTGACGTCTATGATTACGAGCACACTAAACTCTGTAGACCACACACACTCTGAGTCTGTCACCGCAAGCTATGATCGAAGCCTGACTTACGACTTATTGATGCTCGGTCGTCGGTATGTCTACGCTTTGACTTTTTTATGATGATGTTACTGCTTTATGCCTCAGCGTCACCACAATATCTGCGGGCGATCCGTGCTGCCAGAACGCTATGTTCGACCACGACCCACCGGCCGACTGATTACCAGCTGACCAGGTGGTTATGTTATACCCCGTTTACACGATCGAGCAAACATCGAGCAGGCCTGATGGAACCCCGCCCATGGCTCAAATGTAGGCCTAGGCTTAGCCCACAGCTGATCACGTGTTATATAGGCCTTCCAATTATTACAACCGGCTTGCCCTCCCAATTAGCATGCTAATTACCATAGCTCGTCGAGCTAGCTGGATAAATGCTAGCAAACATCGAGAAGACGTCGAGCAATTAGCACGTGTATTTTGAATACATTTGCTCGACGTTTGCTTGATGTTTGCTCGATCGTGTAAACGGGGTATGAGTGACTGCTTGTTCGCTTGGTATGCGCGTGCGACGCTTGCCAAGACCGCGTGTCGCCGCCACGTACGCTGCTCAGTTGCAGTAATTTTGCTGGCAAGTTGCTCGTGCTAATAACCACTTAGTATTCGTCGTCGAGCCTGTCATTCATAATGTCTCGATCATTATGTCGTCGTGACTAGATATCTCGCTAGGCCTGCTGACAGTACTGTCGACTGACTGATTTACTGCATGTAGAGAAACATCGCAGTAAGCAGTACAGCAGAAAGCGAACGAAATACAAAGCAAGAAAACGGAAATCAAACAACAATTTGAAATGTTTATGTATGCACTTATTTTAAAAAATCCTTCATCTGACTTGTGCTTTTCTCTTATTTGGTTTTCATTTAAAATATTTAGTTCCGTTTAGTTTAAGTGCTAGATTTAACTGGCAGCTTGCATGCCATTTTTTCAATGCAAATCGTCTATCGTGTCGTGTCGTATTACATGGGCCTAAGCCACTTTAAAAATTCCGAATTAATTTATTGATTGATCGAACAAACTACAATGATATTGTAATAATACAGAATCGCAAGTAGAAAGCTAGATTTATTACCCAAGACATGCAAAAACCAAGATAGACAGGTCGGCTGTACCTTGCTGGCGTTTTGTCTCTCGGTCTGAAAACAGGCAGGCCGGCCTATACATTGCTTTGTACATACTCGTAGATGTGCCTTTGAACTAGTGCCACGACTGTAGCTTCTACGATTGTCAGTCACTCACTCGATCAATCACTCTGTAGAATATATGCTACATTTTTGGCAGACGTACCGTCAGGTCGAGTGTTTGGCACGAATGCACGATGTGCCGTCTGTCATCGTCCTCGTCGTCTGTAACGCATGTATTGTGGCTAAACCGTAAAAGGTTTGCGATGATGCCATCAGATAGGGCGATGACGAGTTTTTATAGGCTGTTAATAGTTACTATGTAAAACCATGTCTGCAGCGGTTTGGCCGCAATTTTTAATGCAAAGTTGTTGCCTGCGGCCAATTACGGACGTGCGCCGAATTACTGTATTGCATCCTAGCGATCATTGTAACGTTCCATATAGCAGTGTCACCATAGCGTACACGAGACTGTATTCACTTTGGGAAATCGCTTTCTTTCCGCTACCGGAAGTCGGACGCTGGTTTTCGAATATAGGCGTACAGTCGGCCCACCCTAGCAACCTATGGTTTCTTTATTAATGTATGAGTTATGACAGAAACCCGTGCGTCGGTTCGGATCAAAATGAATGTGTTTGAATACCAGTCGCCAGGAAATTTATTACCGATTTACCAGATTTGTAAACTGTGGAGCAGCTGATGGTCAAAATGGTTTGTGCAATTGTGAAAAAACATTTGTACAAAATTTTGCAAGTGTTTTTTTATTCAAGCGTAACCTCGGCTATAGCATTTGTTGCTTTTTGACAGTTTTTCGATCGTTCGTTAGTCGACTGAATAATTTTGTTACCCGGTACATTTTGACAAAAGTTTTATTGTTTCGTCTTTAACCGCGGCCCACTGCGAGCAAAATGCTTTTCGCTGTAGCCAAAATAAGCGTACGTATTTGCGTGCATGCTAATTCAATTGCTGGCATAATAAAATAGCCTACTGCTGCTGCTGTTGCAGTTGCGGAGGCATACAGTTTAATCGCGGATAAAACAGTGAGCGCCCTGCCATGGCTGAACGGTCGAGTGAACGAGTCCAGGCATGATCCAACGCTGGCGGCCATTCACCGCTTTCTTTTGCTAATCGTATTCAACAGCATTGCCGATCGATACCGTTTCGATAGCACACGTTTTAAACAGTTTGTCACCATTGCTTAGCTGTAGCCTAGTAAAAAGATAAGCAAAGAAACCTGTAACGTTTGGTACGGTTTATCGTGTACGCGCTTACGATCTATAATCATATTTAAGCCTATTGTCACCATCGTGTTTGCGCTGCAACCGCGTCAGTAACTATTCTCGATTGGCAGCGCATTGTCGGTACGTGTTCAAGCGAATAACGCGGACGAACTTTCTACCTCTCTGCATGACGTCGTCAGTAGTCGCGCCCATTAGGTCAAACGCTGCTCGAGTGTCATGCGCCGAGTCCATAGTTGGATCGAAGTCTACAGTCGACACTGAGCGCCGTGTGACCGGGTTTCCGGCTGGCTTTGGTGGTTGGACTGCGGCTAAAATGTACGAGCGGAGTATGAAAGGAAACAAACATGCCGTCAGCGAAACAGACAATGCTGCCGCTAGCGCCGCTAGACAAGAAGTACGACCATGTTTTAATTACCTATAGGAGTACCTAATACTGATATTCTATTAAAGTTAATCTATCTATGCCTTGGATACGATCATCTACGATATGTGTCGTCTGTCTGTTGTCTGTCGTTTGCAATGCATGTAGTGTGATTAAACCGTACGTCGTATGAGGTAGGCTAAAGTAGCCTACTGTTGGATAAGGCGACGAGAAGTTCCAATAGGCGGTCAATAGTAACCATGCCTCTATGATCTGCAGCGGCGTGGCTGCAGTTCTGAATGCACAATTTTTGCCTGCACTGCACAAATCAACCACGTGCGCCAAATTACCGTTAACGAAAATTTCAAAGTAATCCAGAATCCAGGATTCTTGCGGGATCATGCCCAAAATTGAATCACTGGTAGTTTATGCCATGCCCGACATACCCTCAAAATTTCAGAAAGATCGTCCATAGCTTTTTGAGTTAAGCCTATCTTGCTCGACAGACAAACAGACAAAAACCGGCAAAAACATTACCTCCTTGGCGGAGGTAATTAATAAAATGCATAAAGTTGTACTTCTGGTCAAACCCAAATGATGTGCTTGGCACTGCTTGTAGCGGTTATCATGATTGTAAGCCCCTAACGATTTAACGACCTGTTTCTGTTGTCAGGCCCGTCGAGACGGTGCGTAGGGGGGTTAGCTACCCCGGGCCCGCGACGTTTGAGGGCCCTGCCGTCGGCCAGAAATGCATAGTACGCCAGAATGTACCATTTTAAAAACAAGAACTCAAAAGTTTTTCTCTCCAGAGGGGCCCCGTGAAAATGTTTGGGGGCCCCGCGAGAATGTTTTCCAGGGCTCCGCTGTCAAGGCGCTGTAGCTCTCGACGGGCCTATCTGATATTTCCCTGGTATCACGAAATTTAAGGTTTATTAATTTCTTATTTTGTAATCCCGTATTGAAGAAATGATTTCAATCCCCAGTGCCACTGCGGCTATCGTAACGACTAACGACTAACGAGTCAATCGACGATACGAAAGGTGTTTACTTATTTAAATTTCTGAAATCATGTTTTGATTGTAAAATTTACTTACTTATGACGTAATTTTCAAGTAGAATGATGTTATTTTTTGCTGTAATTTAATATACGTATCCTTATTGTTGAAAACAAATCATTTAGAGAAGAGCCCATTAATGGCAGATGCCAATGGAAGTCGACAGGTATGTACTAATAGCGCATAATGTTCGTTACTTTGCATATCACAGGCAGCGTTACATGAAGTGGGCGTGTCCACTGAACTCTTACATGGGAATACTGCAAAAGCAGCTTGGTTAGTAGTCTTCAACCATTTAACTAGCTTCAGAGGATTTTTAGCAATCAAGTTATTGTTATTGAGTTAAATGACATTGGCTGTTGTTGTGTTTATCGGGCCCTGTCCATGTGGATGTGATAGAATCAGATTCAGTCATACACATGTTGGGTGAACGCGCAGTTGAAGAAGAAACACGGGAAGCAGTGCATTAACGATCTTGTGCATGATATGCAAGATGGCACTGCGTTTGCTGATCTTATTGAGGTGATCGGTCAGTATGCAGGAAACGATGCATTTGTTTGCCCTAGCATATTTCTCAGATCTGCATCGATTTTTGTGCTTGTGTTTTTGAAAGTTGTTAATTTTAGACGTTTGATTTTTGGTTAGTTATTGAATTTTCTATCAACATTTGCATATATATTATGGTTTGTGTATTCAACTAACTTTTGTTTTTTTAATCACATTTTTTTTGTTAAAATCACAATTTGCTACAGAAAGCTTGGTGCTGGTTTTGTGTGTTTTACAGTTATTGCTGGTTGTTTTGCAGCTGGTGAGACGTTGCCTGGTGTGATATATTCACCATCAAATAAGAGTGATATGTTGTCGAACATTAATCAAGTAATTAACTTTATGACTGAAAGAAATATTCGAATGCATGTAACTTACCCTGAAGGTTAATGATTTTGCTGCTATATCATTATCATTTGTGTACTGTTAATTGGTCTTTCAGTGATATAAGAAGTTATAATTTATGGTAATTACTGCTGCAATGTTGCTTTTACTTTCAATTTTATTTTACGTTACAACTTTTTTTCTTGAGGATACTTTTGGTTTAGCTTGTTTCTGTATATTAGAGTTAATGTTGTTCAAAGGCAAAATCGCTGTAGCACAAGCAATATCCGCTATAGCTATCCATTTCTCCTGTAGCAATCAAAAGATGCAGTAGCAAATTTTTGCTGCTTTTTCTTCTCTCCCCCCCAGCAGATGGAAAGGAAATTATTGTGCCTGATACCAGGTTGTGTGTTTATTCTTTGCTTTCATTGTTGCTATTATTATGCAAGTGTGATTAACACATATAGAGAGGTGCATCATATAATATAGCTAATAGCGACTGCATTTCTTACTACCCAGTTATTGTTTTGTAGTTAACACAAAATGCGAGAATGTACTAGTTTTTATTGTTTCTTATTATTGAAATTAGTTTACTTTTTTTGAGCGATATGTTTGCAGACATATGAACATTTTTAAAGTAATTGATTGTGCTTATGTATTGCTTGGAATAAGTACTAAAGTGAGTGCATAGTGATGGAGGGTGGATATGTTTTCTGTGGCTGTATGATAGATATTGTGCACGGCAAGGTCAATTCAATAATGCGGCTGGTGCTCGCTCTGGCCGCTCATTATAAGCCGAATAATGTTCGCGAGTCTCATCGCCACACTTCACTTGCCAGTTATGCACAGGTCTCAAGTCACTTTTTTGCTTAGCTTTTTTGTATCAACAATTCTAGTGGTAGATCGGCGGTCTTGCTGTTAGCACTGGAAAATTGCTAGAGGTAGATCGGGTAGATACATTATTGGGAAGATGGTAGAACTTATATGCCTGATAGACATAGCAGGTCTACAAACCATGCCACGTATTTAAATCATCCTTACTCAGTATTATATCAGAGTCCATCTCAAGCCAAAGCTGCTTTTGTAACACAGACTTAGAACTATAGTGCTTTTGAATAAATTTTATTTAACGCTTAGTAATTGATAACATTTCAGTTCCAACCACAGTCTTAGCAATGCAGTGAAGAAGAAATGTGGCTGCATTCTTACATTAACAATGAGATAAATGTAATTAGGTAAATGGCGATCTACCGCTAGTAATTTTCTGCTCTCTAGTGCGAGATCATTGATCTACTGCTAGCACTGACCTTTTTGTATTTACATGTTAATTTTTGTTCTATTACCAGAAGTATTCTTTTATTATTTGTTTAGGCGTTCATCTGCCATGAAGTTGTGGGTGATGCTTTGTTTAATTGTCTGATGCACCACACATGTCATAGTTGTACTTGAAAACCATATTATTCTACACTTAGTTTGGTAGCTCTCTGATTAAGTTTTGCTTAGGACTGCAGTTGCACAGCAGCATTTTTAAGTGATAGTCAGTTGCCACCATTTTACATTTTAGCTGTGGAATTAATGTGTGCAGTCATGTATCTAGTGCCATCTTCAGTAGCAAAGCAGGATTGCATTAGCTGCCTGAGGACATTGCAGACAGACATGGACTGGCATTGCTGTATGGTTAGGCTAACAGTTGTGTGTCTGACACATTGACATGATATGAAGAGATGAGTTTGAATATGTATCGGCTATCGTAGTCTGCTGCTGTGTCATTGGCTGATGGTCGGCGGAATGTGGCTGCAATTGTCCATCGACCAAAGAAACCATTTCCACAAATGTCTGAAGGGTTAGCTGTTCAGCTACATTATATTTTGTCTGATTTATGCTGCCATTTTGTACTTTCCTTTGCTGTATGTTGTATGTTGTTGCATCTGGATGGATCATAAGCTGTAAAATTTTTATAATTTTATTATTTCACATTATAAGTTAGTCAATTTTGAGAAGGATATAATATTAATCTTTGTACAGTCATTCACTTTATCCAGGCTGTTAAGTTTGGTATAAATTGTGATAAGTGTTTTTGTGTAGATTATTAAGTAGTTTAAAGAAGCAACCATTTGCACATGTAATTCAATCAAGTCAGCTGGTTTTGATGAGCAAGAAATCTGAACTAATGCTCATGAGATGCGCGAGAGCTTATAGCAGTTCCTGTTCGCAAGTAATCTTGGTTTATTTTTATCCATTTCATCACAATTCACTCTTTTGCAGCCAAAAATTGCCAAAAATCACTAAAAACCAATATTTTTAGGGTTAAGGGCATTGATGTTGACATTTTTAAGAAGCTTGTCACTAGTGTTTGTTATGATAAGCAGCATGTCTGTGCTATCTGTAACTTTTTCACGCTAGACAAGCTAACAATGGATAAATAACTACTTTTTAGAAGGCTACCCCTCTTTGATACCCGCTTGTGCAACCCTCCTTGAACGTAGAGGGTTCGGACTTGGACTGCTAAAATCTACATTCAATGCTGAAAATTTCATATGCAGGTTGTTTTGTCTATCTCCAACCATTTTGGCGCAATTCACTCTTGAAATGCGTGTCATAGCTCGAAATTGTGAAAAATTCACTAAAACCCGTTATTTTGGGGGTTCAAGGTCATTGAAGGTCATCGATGTTGACATTTCTCAGAAGCTCGTTGCCAGTGCTTGTTACAATAAGTAGCATGTCTGTGTCTATCTTTAACCATTTTCACGTTAGACGAGTTTATAGCGGTAAAATAATGCTTTTTTAAAGGGGGGTGCCCCTGTTTTGCCCCCTCGTTTGAAGGGATCCCCTTTGCACAGCAGGATGAAATTTTGTCACGAAATACCAGAGACAATAGGCTGTCATATGGTGAAAACCTGAAATCTATGTTTCACCTGATCTTGGATTGGTACCGGGTCATGACAGATGGACAGACAGAATTACCGTAGCTAATACGCGCTATAGCTATGCTAGCCCTTGCACATAAAAAGCTCGAAGTGTTGTGATTGTTACTAGCATTAAATCTTGAAATTTTGATTGTTTTGTGCATTATTAGATTAAGTTGTCACAGTTTATTTTACATGTTGATTAGTTGCATTTCAGATCACTTATTTCTGTGATTCTTGTTTAGTAAACTGAATTTGGTGTAAGTGGTTGTAATATTATTTTTTGTCGCTATCTATTATTTGGCATGAATGTTCCATATTTGTCATTGCCATTGTATATGAGAGCAGTTGTCGGTTGGGCAGTGCAGAGAGGATTTAAGGGTAAAGGTAAAGGGAGCCATGCCCCAGTTGGGGCGTAGGTGGGGTGCTCATCTCCCACTCACGGCCGTTGAGCCCGTAAGTGGATAAACCACTTGAGTCCATGATGCATGGCCAGTGCGATGCCAGACCTACGGTTACCTTCCCAGCCTCGGGGCATCACCGCCCTTTGACAGGTAGCAAATTATACTGCTTGGTGACAGAGGCACATGTGTTTGAACAACTTGCCTAAGGTCGTTACCCGGCTGTGTCTTGGTGCAGAGTCGAACCTGCGCCCCCTGAGTGACCTCAGGATTACAAGTCCGGCACATTACCATTAGACTACCGAGCCACAGAGAGCATTTGGCCTGTGTAAAGTCTTTTTTTGGCAATCCACAGTACTGTAGTCTAGTTGTGCTGTATGGAAATCTTTTTTATTGCTGCCAAGCCTAACGTCGAGTGATGCCATAGAAATTAGCTAATTATGCAGAACCTGAAAGTCATAGCCTAGTAGCCTAGTTTCAAACAGTTTCATAATTCTGATTCTTCTGAGTGATGGCAAATATTTTTTTGCAATAATAATGATACAAAGCTATTTAATGTTTGCTCGCATTATGATCATGCTGGCATTGTGTATTCTGTGCAGTATCGTTGAACAGTTATTTTCATGTGATATTTTATTGGTTAACTAATTATAGCTCAAGGTGCTGCTTGTTTTGCAGGACTTCAGTATTTACTACTCACTCCTCTTCTCCTGCTATGCAGAAAAGTGTTTCTCAGGACTTCATGCCAGGTATTTTTATGAAGTCCCTAGCCTTACTTTATGTTTGTTATTTGAAATGTGCAATTGCTGTCAGTTGCTATCCTGCTTCGATGGTGAGCTTAATTTGGTTTGCTAATGAAAAATGTTTATTGTGTCAGCACTAAGCAACATTGGGACATGAAATCAGGCGTCTTGCAATCCAAAAATGCAACCATTTTGCTAGTGCACTGTCTTGCTCAAACGCGTAAAAGTCCAACTATCCCCACAGACACGTAAATGCCATCGCTTTGCATGTTTTTTGTAACTGTAACTGTAAAACTTCAACAGTTTGTCATGAATGAACCAGATTGTTCACTATCAAAGCAGGGTAGCAACTGACAGCACTAGTTGAGACTATACCGTTTGTACCCATGACACATTCTGACGTCAGCATTACCTCATGCCTAGCAAAAAATATTTAATCAACTGCCATATTTTGTTGCAATATTTTGAATTGGCATTTTTTTCTGCTACAACTGGTGCACATTTTGTGTCAATATATCATCATTTGAGTGAATTATGAAAAAAACAAAAGGGTTTTTTTTTATGAAACACCATTTAATGCTGGGAAAATTTAATCAGAATTCACTAATACAGTATCATAGTAATGTTTACTTTTACATCTGTTTCATCTGTGATTGTTTATTTTTAAAACATTAAGAAAGATTTTTGATATTTCTCTGCAAATTTTGTGAGCTAAATCCAGACTGTGTGATTGAATGCCTTGCAGGCTGTGGTGACATCAGATACCGCAGGTTGTCTGAGAGCTATGCTAACTTGAGCAGGGACTATGAAATCCTCAAGTCTCAACACCAAGATGTTCTTGTTGTTCATGAAGATGCTTGTGCTGAAATGAAGCTCATGAAAAAAGCCATACTAGCTTTGCAGTCACTTGTTAGCATACTGATTATTTTATTGTGTACAGTATATTTCTTGAATGGCTTTTAGATGTTGAATGCCATATTGCTATTGCGTTGCTAACAAACTGCTTTGCTTACTCATATGTTAACTCAGTAATTTTTTGAGCAGCAGTCTGTTACTTTTCATACCAAAGAGCCTGTAGAAATGGTGCTTGAAATCTTCTTTAGAGATCTCTGATGGAGCATTGCCTAATAGGTACACTGCTATACCTGGAAATGGCCACAGCACGTCATAAGTTTTATTTCATTATTTGCAGCTGTCAATACACTGTGCATGTTCCAAGTGATTTCTGAAAGCATAGGATTTGGCTGTGATGCACAATGACTAAGTACCGGTATTTGCTGTGTCTTGATATAAATTTAATTGCAGTGCTTATTTGAAAAGAGGTGCTGATGACAGAAGCAGCTGGCAAAAGAGTCTGTTATAGACCTGCCATATATATGGCAGAAGACCAAAGAAGAAGAAGGGCCTACTTCTCATTATTATTGTTACATTAATAGCAGCAGTTTTTTTTAATGCTGTGGGTGGTCGGTTATCGCCATCATGGGAAATCCTTGAGACACGCTTTTTCTTTGGCAGCACATCTCTGTTTTATTACAGCGATTTAACGCTATCTTGGTCAGTGAGACATTTGTTGATCCCAATGTTGCATCAAACATCTAGTCACTCCAACACTTTGTTTTTAACTTTTTTTGTTTTTAATTCCTGGGAACTTTTACTACCAACTAATTAATAAATAATAATTGTCATTATTACTGTGACAGCTTGAGCACTGCTTTGCGATGTGCTACAGAGAAATTTACTTCAGTTATTTGTAAGTTTTTGTCTGTTTTGGATTGATTTTCTCATGTATTGTATGTAAAAAACTACATGTGTTGTTTTTGCAGCTGCTGAACAGTCAGATGTCTTCAGATGATGATGCTGGTCTTCCGTCCGATGTTGTTAAGTCTCTGACACAGTTCCCTGCGCAGTCGATGACTGCAGAGGAAGCGACGCTGCTCAACAGTCGTCTGCTGCACTCGGAAGAGACACAGAAAGACATAAAGCAAGAGCTGTCTAAGATGCGTCATGACTGTATCAGACGACAAGGAGCTGAAGTATGCTATTTCTCTCTGCAATTTTTTTCTTATCAGAGACTCAACTGCACATAGACATTGTCCACTTTAGAAAACTAAAAGGTGTTTATGAGAGTGCCAAGTGCTTTTTTACAAAGTTGCTGTCTTTATGACGTCACACCACTGCACACAGATGCACATAGAGACCGAATTACCCACACGTAGTGAATACGATATCTCCGATATTCCCTTCATTCACTAGGTGGAGATAATGAACTGTGCATGTGAAATGGCCGTAAACGTCCTGGCATTTTATGATAGCCACTTTCCTTGCCTATACACTGTGTCTCAGAAACACTTTGTTTTTTCCTACCAACATTTTTGACTGTAACTTGAAAACCAATTGCTAGATTTTGATAATTTTTGGTACGAATATTCTTGACACAACTTGCCATCAAACGACCGTGCAGTTTCTCATTTCACCCAATGTATGCTTCTGCATTACCTAGGGAAAACAGACCAAGCATAATACGTGTTAAAATGAATGAAAAGACGTCGATAAATTCCATCTATCCCCTGTGCACCAGTCTATTATAAGGTTTGACTGACATGCAGCAGTGTGTCTACCATATGAAGTTTAGGAATGTTTGTGAAGTTAAGAAGCGACTGTTACAGCCTGGATTGGTCTGGAGCAGAATTTTTCGATACTGCTGTCAATGAATGGAGAAAGCGTCTCCTTGCCTGTGTTCGCATAGTGGGCCAACACTTCAAGCAATTTTACTATAGGCAGTTGAAAATGGACAACTGGATGAAATGTCAGGCAAAGTGTCAAAAATGTGTACAAAATATGTTTTTACGCGTTATGTTAATTAAGCAATCATATCGCATTGGATAAAAAAGTGATATTTCGCTGTTTGTGTTTTTTCCAGGTAGTGCAAAAACAAACGTTGGTTGAGGTGGAAAACTGAATAGTCATTTGATGTCAAGTTGTGTCAAGAATACTCATACCAAAAATTCTCAAAATCTGATAATTTGTTTTCAAGTTACGGTCGAAAATGCCAGGGATGTTTTTTTTGGAGACACAATGTAGTACTAACAATGCTAATGCAATAGAATGAGCTGAAGGCAAACAGTGTAACTTTAATTCCTTGTTTCATTTTTATGATTCTTCAAAGAAGTCTTATGTAGAGGAGTAGGCTACTAGTTTTATGTCTGTGTGCAAAAATGTTGCTGTTGAAACCTTGTGAATATTTCTGTAGCATTTTATGGTCTGTGGCTGTCAACAGGCTGGTCTCCAGCAGATCGTTGAAGATCAACAGAAGGTGATTTTGCATCTCGAGGCAGAACTGAGGAAGGCTACCTCGGCAAATAGTGCGCTTGAAAGCACAAAGGTATTTACCGGCATTTTGTTGACCACATTTTGTTAACGACGTCATTCTAACGTATTTATAATAATCAGTGAACATTTATATAGCGCACTATCATTTCGAAGAAATCTCTAGTGCGTTGCAACACAACTCAGTAGATTTTGTTGTTTTGTTATAGACGTGATTATTATACTTTGTGTTATTTACTCTATATTTTTGATGGAATTATATCTGCTACATTGTTTTTGTCATGTGTGCTTCTGCAGTGTTCAACCATAACTTTTGTTTATTTTATTGTTATTGGATATCTGCTTTTTTGGTAACGAATGTGTTGGTAAAAAATTATGTGACATTCATGAATTGGCCTACTGACTATTTGCAATGAATAGTCAGCAGAATGTGTCTCTTGTTGTTGCAGTTGCAGTTAGAACAGAAACTGCAAGAACTCGAGCAACCAGCTGCCGAAACAAATGTAAGTTTATTTTAGTTGGGGTTTCCCAAGAAATTAAAAGTTTTGTTTTGAATGTGTTATGAAATTATTCACATAAATAAGTAGAATGAGAATGAATGCGCATCTGATGCATATGCAACAGATGACACTGTATGACTGTGTATTAGTCAGTTGGCGGATTGAGGTTAATGTCTGTTTCAGGGAAAAAAATTCACAATAGTGCTTACTTCACGATTTTGCTGTATTAGCAAAGATTACAAACTGACACACTTATGTTGCTGTCATGTCTTAGCTGGTGGTCAAGTTCTAATTTTGTTGTCTTTAAAGTACATATCAGAGTCTTGTAAGAACTATGTCACCAGGACTTTTTTATTTGTTTATCTAAATATTTCAATGTTTCTGAAGTGGATATGTGCATGAACAAGATTTGTGGCATTATGCATGATCACACAGCATGTACACTGTGTCTCAAAAAAACATCCCTGACATGTTCAACTGTAACTTGGAAACCAATAATCAGTTACTGATAATTTTTGGTACGAATATTCCTGACACAACTTGCCATCAAGTGATTATTTTGTTTCCCACCTTACCCAACGTTTGTTTTTGCACTACCTGGGGAAACACAACCAGCAAAATATCACTTTTTTATCCACGTGGGTGTCAAAGAGGGGTTCCTTTCTTAAAAGTGATTATTTATTTGCTGCTGGCTTGCCTAACGTGAAAATGGTTGCAGATAGGCACAGACATGCTGCTTAACATAACAAGCGCCAGCGACGAGCTTCTTAGGATTGTCAATATTGATGACTTTGATTGACCTTGAACTCTAAAAATAGGGGTTTTGGTGATTTTTTGGCGATTTTTGGCTGCAAAGGAGTGAATTGCGATGAAATGGATGGAGTTAGACCAAGATTACCTGCGAACATGAACTCATTCAGGCTCTCGCGCATTTCATGAGCATTAGCTCAGATTTCTTGTTTAAAGATATGTTGCACATCATTTGCCAGCAGGTGTAGTGTAGAGTGGCTAATGTTTGAAGTAAGTGGACCAGTTCCAGTACAAATTCATGTTCTTACCTGTTAGTGCTGCTAACCAATACTAAACATTTTGTGGTAAATATAAGCATTCCTTCAGGTGCATGTGCTTTTAGCAATGTTGAATTATTTGCTCATTATTGATTACTCAGGCTGAATCATGTTTTGTAGACTGTTCAGTTTTCAGCTAGTACAAACCACAATGAGGTGAATTTGGCCAATCATTCCAGTTATAGTAAGTATGTTGAATGTGATGCATTCACCTGTGTTTGGTTGTTTAATTTTTTTGTCAATTGTGTTTTATTATCCATGGTTTTTCAATGCTTCCAGTTTGGTATCAGAAAGAGTCTCTGGTGTATGAAACTTTCAGTTGCTGTAAGTCCATTAGTTAGACTCACAGTTAACCTTTTTGGTGGTATGATTCTAGCGTGGATTTTTTGTTCAAAAACGGTAGAGTGGCCAGACGGCTTCTATAGATGACAGGGCCAGACGATGCTACGTCTGCAGCTGATGTTGAATTTGATATATCAGCTAATGACACCCCTAGTGACTGGCAGATAGACGTCGTCACGCTGAGTGGTCGACGGACTTGGGCTGTCAGAGTGTAATGAAATGAAGTGCCACCCACTACTGGTTCATCTGTGTTTTTAGGTTTCTAGGGTTACGCTTTTTCGCTTTTATGTCGTCGTATGTTGTCATAGCCTTTGTTTCTGCTTTATATGTTTTAAAATTGCACTCATTGTCATTTATATCTTTTTAATATTCATGAAGGCCACCGTAATTGCACGTTCAGTGCCTCGCCTCAAAGTTGCTTTCAGATTTGTCGTCTCTGGAGTGACGACAGTTCATCTGACGATAAGTTTACAGACTCAGCATAATCATCACTTCTAAAATAAGCCATTTCATGATTTGACTCGTCATCTAAAGCTAAGTTTTGTAGTCTGCATTTTGCATTTGACATTTTTACGATGTAACAACTAGGACTGCAACTAAAAATGCGGGAAATCATTTTGTTGACACACGCAGACATCAATATGTGTGACTGTGTCGTGGGACACTGACGGCGTCCAACACACGATAAAGTGGTCATTAGCAGTGGTACCCCACAGAGCAATGTATAAACTGCTGCACTTGCACTCCGCATGACAGCAACTTCTCTGCAAGTCTACGATGCCAGAGATGACCCGGGTTTACCGCTTTTAATACAACAACTCTATCCCGGGATATCTCGGGCATACCGCTAGGGAGGTTAAAGGAGAAGCAACTTATTCAGGTTCATCTGGAAAGTGGCTATTAGAATGCAGAATTTGTTAGAAGTCGCTGGAGAATTTTATTTTATTACATTGATCAAGACCTTCAGTTGTTAGATGATGAGATGGGATTGCATCAAGCAGAACAATGAAAAAAGACATTTAGCAAGTCTGAAAGTGGCCATTAAAATGATGCATATGAAATATTATCTGCATTTGCTGAAAGATTTGGCTTATCTACAGAAGGTGCAGAGTCAAAAATACATGGAGAAAGTATATAGATAGGGAAGTTAGTTAAAGCTAAATTAGTGTCATCCAAAAATATTCATCATTAAAATTGGTGACCTCATGTTTCGTGTTCTAATATGTCATGCATCATTTTAGTGGACACTTTTGGAACCTGTTGGTTGATCGGTCCTTTAGAGACTGCTGTTGATGTCTGCAGGTAAGGATGCTGCTGTTGCTGATGATGACTATATGTCCACCAAGTTGATATACTTCTCTGGCAGTCAGTCAGACCAGCCTAGCATCACTGTCATAAACAGAAGGTTTGTGCTTATTGTCTTTTTCATAAGGTATTTAACGATCAAGCTGTTGGCATGGTTGTCGTCATCTGTCTGTATGTTTGTTTGTAACAGATGTATTGTGGCTAAGCTTTAGGTCATAGGGGAAAACTTATTGCAGGATTAATTAATGATGTGTGTGAAACTGGGGCATGCAAAATTTCTGCCATATAGCGCAAGGGGAACATTTTTTTATTGAGAGTTGAATAACAGGCGGGAATTCAATGGAAAACTGCCCATATGTTGGAAATGGTGAGAGATAGGGCCAAGGTTACCATTAATCACTAATAGGAAGTGGCATATGCCCTGTCAGACGAGATGGAAATCATTGACCTTGGATGACCTTGAAGGTCATTACTGCACCAGGAACTGTATGCGCTGTAGTGTGTTTTTACTAGCAAAGCGTTTTTATTGTGAGAAAAATTTGCGAAACATGCATCCAATATTTTTGTTGGTTATTTAAGATTAGCTGTTTATATTGCTTGGCGAGATGACCGCCTGTCACTGAGTGCAACATGTGTTATACTAGTGTTAACTGTAACTTTCAAGAGCCAAGAGCAGCGTTTCATTAACATAGCGTGCATGGAACTGTGTCGCCTCTGAGAAATTGCTTTCTCTCCATGATTGGAAGTTGGATGCTGGGCTTCGGATGTAGGCAGTACGATCGGCTTTTCCTAGTGACAGCTGGGCTTCTTGTTTGGGCCAACTGTTAAAGGTCTGGCTATTTGCTGCAAGATGTCTTTGATCTCTCTGTCGTCTGTCCGTGTGTAATGGATGTATTGTGGCTAAATGGTAGGTTTTAGTGGAAAACTTTTTGCATGAGTAGTTAGCCCTGTGTCAGTGCTATTTGTGTGCAAAATTTGGGCAATGTACTGAAAGGGAGGCATTTTCAGACTTTGGGTTGAATGCAGGGGGTAGGCAAAATGTGCATTTTTCAACTGAAAACTGGCCACATCTCGGAAACGATGAGAGATAAGGCCAAGGTTGTTACAGATTACTAATAGGAAGTCACATGAGCTTTTTCAGATGAGATGAAAATCATTAACCTTGGGCTTCTTGTTGAGTTTGATATTGCAAGATAGAGTAGCGACGTGTTTGAAGTGTCATGGATCTGACTGTCATGGATCTGACTGGAAGTATTTCGTATGAGTCAAAGCAAGCCTGAAAGTGTTAGTCATACACCTCGATGCAGTAACCTAGCCATGTGTTTTTATGAAGACTGCTCATCTGTGCCTGTAGCATTTAGTGTTATCAGAGTATGTGAGGTTGTTGTTTGTTCAATGCTGTGTCAGAGCTGAGGAAGTCACATTGAAGGATGTGCAGAGTGTCATTGGTCAAAGGACTAAATGTTGTTATCACTTTCAGACTCAGAGATCTGATTATGGGATTGCCAGGAAAGAGGTAACCAATAGAAATGTTGATGATTAGTGCATACGTGTGTAATGCAGTGTTGAACTTTGTGAAGATTGGCAGTAGTTATTACACAATACGCAAATGCCAGCATGTTAAAACTTTATTGTAGTTGTACCGAAAGAAAGGATTTTTACGGAGAACTTTTGGAGGTCCAGCCTAATCAGTGTGTTCTCGTCAGTCACTTGGATATATGCTCTACTTGATGCTGTTTATTGTATCTGTGCCATCAGTTCACAAAACCACATTTGTGGAAGAACTTGCTTAAGTTGGAATACTTTTAACTGGCACATACTTAGATTTTATTAATTTGAGGCTCAGTAGGGCATTTTGTTTATTAAGGTTGAGTTGTGAGCAAACAGAATATTGTGATTGTTTGGTTGTTGTAGATCAGTGATTTGAATCAGCGGGTTCCATCTCATAATGGAACGGTCACAGTCTGGATAGAAGACATGTTGTGGTGTCCCAAACAGACCACCAACTAGCATTAGGAGCATGTTGCCATTGTGGATTCTATGCAGTATCATTGAACAGTCATTTGCATTGTGATATTTGAGAAGATCTCGCATCTCCATGTGACCAAATGTTAATATGTTACTATATTTATTGTCATTCTAACTGTTTGTACCACAGTATGTGTGCATGTGCATTTTGTTATGATCCCACATTGCTGAATTATGTTCCCGGTAAATCACCGCTGCTTGTTGGTGTTGTAAAATAAACATTGCTGATAGTGGTTTTAATACAGTACCAGGTAACCAAAAAAATGTAAAGCATTTTTGTTTTGAATGGCTGTGTTGAATGTGCAGTATGGTTTTGTACGGGCCAATAAGTGTTGATGCTATCAGTCTCTGAAGGTTACATCAGATCTTGTGAAAAGTATGTTCACTGTCACCCATGCATTAGCTGTGTAGGAGAGTACTGTCAACTTATGCCTTGTCTATTATGTTTCCTTCTTTTCTGTATTTTGCATTTGTTTCAACCAGTCGGATGTTGGTTTCCAAGTTTCAACTCAACATTTTGCATTGTTTTGTTTGCTGGTGCTTTTGCAAATGATGCCAAGAAAGAACCTTGGAGGTAACTATGCTGTGCAGTCTGCCAATGTTTTTTTGTGGTATTCTGTTTTATACAGCTTGTTTGATCTCATTCTGTATATTCACCGTTCAGTTTATTTGTAGTTGTCACTTGTCAGTAGTTTGTAGTGCTTTGAATGTTTACAGAAATATCTGATTTCTAGTCTCACTTGTAGTGTCGGAAAAGCTGATGTACAGTGGGTCAAAATTTCTTTAGTCATTTCAAGTTGATTCTAGTGATATGTCCTGGAGGACTTGGCCTTGTCCTTGACGACAGAGCACTGAGAGCAGTGGCCTCGGTCTTCATGCCAAAGTCCTTGGCCTTGGGTCTCAAGCCCATGATCTCTGTCTCGAGATAGTCTTCGACCAGAATGCCGATAACTTTAATAAATTCTGTTTTAGGTTAACCTCATTTTCGTGTTTTGTGTTTGTGTAAAGGTTAAACTTTCTGTTTATTGTAAAGTTTAAACTTACCGTTCCATTATTGTTTGTGTGCATTCTGTCTGAAAAGGCCGTCCCCGAAATGCTATGTCCTTGGCCTTGAATACAAGTCCTTGATATCATCACTGGTTGATTCACTTAGGTGACCAATGTCAGGTATTCTCTTGTCTCTGGGTTTTTATTATTACCAGTTCATTAGCCTCACTGTCCTGCCTTATGTGATTACATACCAGCTTGTCACTAATGTTCTACTGTAGCAGATAAGATTTTCATGGACAGATTGGTTTCTTGTAGTTATTACATAAATGCATCAGTTTTTATCTGCTTGCTGCATAAGCAGCAAATTATATGATGCTACTTTCTCATGGTCAGTGGCTTCTATACATATACCTGGTGGGTGCAGCTTGCACCCAATGAAAAAAGGGGGAGTTTTATTAAGGGTGTAGATCAAAACTTTCCCCCCTATTTATCACTGAGCAATGAATGTATACCCTTAACAAAACCTCCCCCTATTATTCACTGGAAAATCAACACCCTTACACAACTTCCCCTCCCCATTTTTTTCATTGGGCATTCAGCACCCTTAACAAGGAGACTGAAGGTAGGGGGGATTGAGCCCAAAAGTGGGGGGCAGTTTGCACCCAATTTAGACTCCAGGTTGGGGGATAGAAGCCACTGCTCATGGTGTTTAAAAATTATTTAAAGATTCAAATGCTAATCATGTATTGCACAACTGTGTATTAATCAAAATTGTTTTTTTGTCACCGCTGGCTTGTTTTAGCACTTTATACATGTTTGCAGTTATGCTTTTTTCAGACTTCGGTTATGTTCTGCATGCTTTCTCTAGTTAATGTTTCATTGGCATATATTATAGTTACTTATTTGTTTGCACATTTCCATCATATCACTGTTGCTGTTGTTCATTGTTGAATGGTGAAGAGACTTTACAAATACGAGTATAGGACACATGTTGCAAAAATGGTTAATATCATGCTTTTCTATGACTAGTGTAGTCAAATTATTTGAGAATTTCACTGCAGTATTTTTTTGCCCACAGCATAGTGCAAATTAGGTTTCCTTGAAGACTGTATGATCAATCTGCACATGTTAAGCCATCAATTGTACGTCTGTACTGGATCTTTTCAGTCTTTTGCATTAAATAGTAAACTAGAAAGCAGTCATAGCCCGCAGACCTCCGCCAAGGCCATGTTGTTCCGACACAGCTTGTCCGACGAAATTAAACAAGCAGAAGTTTTGAGTGCGATTATTATAGTTGCATTTTCTACATTGACCTAGTTCTATGTGACCTAAAAAACCTTGATTCAACGCCATATTGTTCGCCAGGTGCCAGCACCATAGCGACAACGGCGGTTTCCCTTAAGGCCCATGCTAACGAAAATTTCAGAGTGATCCAGAATCCAGGATTCCTGCTGTATCACCCCCAAAATTGAATCACTGGTAGTTTGTGCCATGCCCGACATACCCTCAAAATTTCAGAAAGGTCCGTCCATAACTGTTTGAGTTATCGTGCTGACTCACAGACAGACAGACAAACAAACAAAAACCGGCAAAATTACCTCCTTGGCGAAAGTAATAACATGCATTAGCATTATAAAAGCAAACCAATCAGAATTTTTAAAGTAAGGTACATATGTCATTCTCTCTCAGAAACTTAAACAGGTGATGCCAGTGCTCCCCCCTAAATTTTGGGCTGTCAGAAAATTGAAGGAAAATCTCATCAGAAAATTTTTATGCATTTAGGGGATGTCTAGTGACCAATGTCACTATGTCTCCAGCGGAGTCAAGAGGCAGAAAACCTGTGGGAGTCTGGGGCAAAACCCTCAAATGCTGACGATAAAGCAGCAGGCAAAAGGCTTGTTTAATATGACTGTACTAGTGTAATATTATTTAGCAATTTTATTTTACCCGTAACCAAAAACACCTTACGAGGCGATAACCAGTGGCGCAAAAAGTGTCATTGGATTTTTTACATCCACAGACAGTTCAGGGAGTCTGGACCCCCCATTCCCTTAGTCAGTTGCGCTGATGGGTGAAGCTTTTAATATTTTTCAAACAGAATTTTTCAAGAAATGAAAGTCTTTCAATAAATGGACGCATGATTTATTAACACTAGCACTAATACGTTAGTGTTTATTGTTCAATGCAAATATTCTAACATTGTTAACAACAGGAAAAAGATTCAACACTGTATGCAAAATTAGATGGCTAGAAGCGCTAATTTGGAACTAAGCATTTGGTGCGTAGTACTTCTATGGCTTGGTCTGATGTAATTTTGCAAGCTAGGTTATTTTTTTCACTGACCAGCCACGGAACCCTTAGCAGATGCTCACGGAACCCTTGGCTTCCGCGGAACCCCGGTTGAAAATCACTGGTTTGATGTATCCATAAAGGTGATCATGTCCACAATCGAAGTCATTTCGGCCTGAGGCTCACGTGGACAGCGGCATCCACTACCTGAAGCCATTTCAGCTTGTGTTCGCTGGTGGGGCAGACACAGTTGCAACTTGCTGTTAAACTATTGTTGATTTACACAGTAATTTCAAAATTTCAGTACAACTTGACAAATTTACAGGACACTTTGTTGATTTCGGGACATTTCAGAACAGTTTGTATAATTTCAGATGTGCTCAGGCCTGTGTTGAATAGCAGAAGCCTGGCACTAAGGTGCTTGGACAAATTATAGGCTAGAAGATTTTGTTATGAATATTTGGAACTGTTTAGTAGAGGTATTTTAAGACATATGGTATGCGTAAAGCAAATGATGAACAAATCACAAAATAAGAGGTACATCAATAAAGAAATAACGCAAGTAGAAAACCACTGGTATAGAGTTCAACAACCGACTGACTTTGCTTCAGTTACCGATACTCCCAAGATAGGCATGTTCTCAAACAATAAACTTACGAGAATTGTTACGGCAATGGCATTACTTGCCAGATGCTGATCCTGTAGTACAATGTCAGAATCAGATCACAGTGAACATGACTAAAGACAGCATGCTGCCACGATGATTATAGGTTGATAATCCAAGGATTCAATAATCAAGGCTTAGCTAATCTAAGGGTTCCATTTTGAGAATTCCTAATTCTAACCATAGCCCAAAACCTAACACTAACCCCAACACAACTCCTAATCTTAACTGTAATGTAGGCCATTTGCCACATGACAGTTGTAAACAGATTATCGATACATCAATGCCATGATAGGTCGGGTACACTGCAAGTTCAAATATTGTGAACATATATTATGCCTGACACAGTCACAATTTGCACAAATTACTGGATAAACAGCTACCATGTTAATGTGTACATGCTATACTATTTCGCACCATATGTATTATTTTACAAAACTTGTCTATTATGTTTATCAGTTATAGTCATCATCATCATTGCTGGATGCTGGCATGGGTAGAAGTTGTGCCTGCTGCTGCTGAAGTTGCTGCTGAACTCTTTGCAGTTCTTGCTGTTCCCTCTGCACCTGTTCCAGACGTGCTTTAGCAAACAATTCCTGTTGCTGACGCAAAAGTTCCTCTTCAGGAATTCCAAGATTCTCTAGTTTTGTGCTAGCTCGTCGTTTCTTTGCAGCGACAGCCTTTGCTTCTTGCAGAACAGTTTGTGCCTCGTCCTTGTAGCAACTGAAGCCGAGATTGTCAAGAGCTGTGAGTATGTGTTCTGGTGAGATGGTTTTCTTCTGCTGACGTTCGCAGAGGTCATTTGCTTCAGAAGACAAAACATGTATAAACTCCGTGCAGCATGCCAGGATAAGTTCCCGAGCATCAGTTGCAACTCGAATGTTAGGCACAACTTCCTTGATCATCTTGTTCAGTGCAGCCCTCGGTATGCTCAGTTCATCATCATCACGATCAGCTGATGCTGGATTTGAGTTTGAGCTACTATCACCTGAATGCTTCATCACATTTTTACGATGCTGAACATCATCCGGTGTTGCCATTTTCCTGAACACAAAACAATACATCTCGACACATGTAAATCGCAGAAACGGACAGTTAATGGCAATATACAATTAAAAGGCATGCTAGTAAAAGTCATATCCACGTAGTGATGAGGACAAGACTGTCAACATGAAAACTGAGACTATGCACAGTACCGAATGATATGACATAACTCGCATGCGATAAAACGCTACAAAACAAGCTTTAATCGTGTATGAACGATCGTGTATGATTCGTGGCGCTAGGCCCCACTTTGGTACATGCTAGTGATGATAATGAATGACGAACCATCTCATCCTTGTAATCACACAGAAATAAATGTAGCTAGCAACATGACGACACAGAAACTAAGAAAGTATAAAAACCAAAATAGACTAAACCTCCAGCTCCAACTAGGCCACGCTAAATAACGAAACTCAATTAACAAAATAAATCAGTATACAAAAGTAAGAATAGAAATTCTAGATATTCTAGAATAGAAATTCTACAATCAAAACAATACCTTGCGAAGAATAGTTAATAACAAGTAAGTAACAAATAAAAAAGTAAGGCGGATGGCACACGTCCCAAGTTCTTCGCCAACTTGGGTCGTGTTCTGCCGCGTATACTAGAGAAACTGATTGACAAATGATTCTGCTGCACAATGTTTATGAAAAGAATAATCTCTACTTTCTAGTTCCACCGTCGAAACTAACACATTTTACCACTGGGTTATCTTATCGATTCTAAGACACAGCTTGGCTTTTATTTCTATATCGATTCACGTCTTTATGAAAACTTATTTAGTATTTACTATTGGTATGCCTATTCCTAGCACCAGTTCTAATATTATCACATTTGTTATCATAATACATCTTTCAGCGCACTAGAGATTTCTTCGAAATGATAGTGCGCTATATAAATGTTCACTTATTATTATTATTATTTTCCATAAAACTAAATACAAAAACTCCAAAAAAAATGTTAACCTTACTTTCACAAAAACAAATGATAAACTGCTTGTGCATTTATTCAACATTTATTATCCTTTGACTAAAATAATGTTTTGCATAGTGATTTTGCTCACTTTAAATTGTTCTCCCAACGTGAACGAATGTGTAAGATTATAAAGGCATATGTTCGGTTTAGTTGTGAAATTTGTTACTGCTCACACACTATTCCAACCTAAGGAACCACATTAAGACATTTTGACGCATATCATGTTTGTTAAATAAACGCAATGCACACTGCATAACCTACTGCAATAAAATTACCAAATGTAATATGCAACAATGCACTAACCTTTCAAAACAAGGTGACAGTAACGGCAAAAAATTGTGCTACATGACCTTACAAATAAGGTATGGAGGAAAGAAAAACTGCAATGACTTATCAAAATGCGGAAATAACTATTAAGCTTTTTCAACTACAACAATTTTAATTTTTTGTATAACCAGCCTATGTTTCTTGATTTTTCAAAATAATTTGTGTCCCAAAAAGAGAATAGACCTCTATGGACTGATGCAGACTGTTTCATACAGGCCAGTTGCCGTTCCTGTCGCCGCCGATCAGTCTATCAAAACAGTGAAAGAAAACTGATACTACCGAGACTACATAATCATCACTTCTACACTACTACTACTAACAATAACATGACGCGGACAATAAGTGCAACTACTGTACTGTCATTTTGACAAAACAGATCAATCTAACAGCATGAACAACCATGTATCAAAGTCACTGCTAGAAGCGGCAAAAATAACTGCTGCTATGAGAACAGTCAGAGTGTGGTTCCAGATCCAATACTGTGTATGAAATACGAGTATATTATTTTGTAACAATGTCACGAAACAAATGCCTTGTTGAATATGCACATGGTAAACTAATCCAAATGATTTCAGAGTGCCAGAAATGGGATAAGCTCTCATGCACTGCACCTAGCTGTCTATGCAAAATCTTCCTTTTCACATGCATACCAGAATTAGCCATGTAAATAGTATCTAATAAATATGTTTACTTCACAAATGCATTTTTGTCTAAATTCATGTTATGGCACACATCAAAAGCTGCTGACCCGTCTCTATCAGCCTGGGTCATTGTCAACAGTTCCAACCAATAAAGTGTAACCAGGGTGGGAAAAAATATAGTTTTGCAAAAGTTTTTTTTCAGTTTTCAAAGTTTTTTTAATAAATTTTACAGTACAAATATAATGCAAAAACAAATTTTAAAACCCAAAAAGAACATCCTATACGCAATTCAAATGTCACATCGTTTCTTGCTGAATGAATGACATGATGTCAAAACTCAAAAAAATGATAAAAATATAAAATTAAATTAGATCTGTATCGTAAACTGCACAACAGACAAAAAAACTAAAATTCTGACTTTTAAAGTTTTTGCAGGTTTTTAAAAAAATTCTCAAACCAAGGTTGTTAGAACCAATTTCGCAGCCTTGGGCAAAACACAGTGAAATCCACATCAGTAATGTCGTGCCTCACTGCAAAAGTCTGATCTTAACCACACTTCAAACTCACAAGCAGTGCACGTAAAACAGATGTCAATCGTAACATTAAAGATCCATGGCCACGGTCCAACTCACTTGCAAAATTTATGTAGACCTCAATTAAACATTTCACCTTGCATATATAACATGTTAATTTAAAATTTACAAATGTATGAAATTAATGTCTAAATGTAACAAAAAATGGTTTTACGCTAAAAATGTTATCTTGGCAAGTGGCCAAAAATGACATCACCGGTTGTGCACAGTCAGTGTTTACGCATTAATTTAAATATTTTTAATGACAAAAAACACTATGTTGCATGACAACTACAGCAGTACGTAGTTTAAAAATGTTATTTTATAATGCTTATGTTTCTATGTGTACTTTATGTTGGGGACAGGCACATCCGATGATGTCATCAGCCTGTCAACATGGCGGTTCGTTTTCTATGGCATTTTCGTAGATCGTCAATTTCAAATGAAAATTTCTGTGTTGACCAAATGCTGGTCACCGATATTACTATCCAGATTATCAGAAAATTATGCTTTGTTAAGAAAATAGATAAAATATATATGTTGATTTTGGTGTCCATGGATCTTTAACGTTCAAACAGCAACAAAAAATGTTCTGTAAATTTTCAGTATAACACAAATAAGCACGATAACAATCCAGTACAAGAGCAAGTGGAAGTACCCTCAAAATGCAGATATGATGACGATGATATTCAATGAACATCACCAATGTATTCAGACACACACGATTTATGCACGGAAGCATTTCATTAAACTACGAATGTTAGCTGCTAAAATACCCTTACGAAACAATAATTATTCGCTGTTTATCAATACAAGGGGGCGTTCAAAAAGTTTTGCAAGTCAATATGTTAGACTGATAAACTTTTCAATATCTATACACCAATAAAATACACATTTCTCCAGAACTCATATGAGCTTAAAGCGGATATGATGTCATTGTAAATTATAACGTCAAACGACGTTTATAGGCTTTTTATACGCGTCTCTCCAGCCAAGCTTCTAGTAGAGACTTGAGTCATTTATTGTTTGGATAGCAGACACTACAGAGAAAATTTTTCAAATTTAGAAAAAAAATAGTTACTGTAAGTCAAGTCTATGCTGTATGTTGGGTGGTCTTATTGTATGAAGCCAGAGTCGTGAACAGCTTGCTGAGTAATTATAACTTTTGGATTGGGCGGCAGTGCCAGGCACTGACGGATTCAGGGAAGATCTTCAGGGCTTGCTCTCAGGCAACACATCAGGGCTCGACAGGGCGTACGTTGTAAAAATTGTTTAACCTTTCACAAAGACGACAAATATCACTAACTGTTAACTTTTCAATAAAATTTTACTAACAACGTCGAATCTTGACGTGACATAGTAATTAACCGAAGCGTTCTTATTAATGGCCAGCACAGATTTCAGCTACTGTGTATTCATATTGCAAATAAGTAATTCACGACCGTATTTGTAAGGGCATCCACAAAATCACATATCCCAGCATCTCACGTTCGTAAATCCGGCTGCAGACTGGAGAATTGTCGTGCGTATATTCATGCTGTTTGCTATAGCCCTCCAAATCGTATCTGTTTAACGCTTCATGACGTCATAAATTTCAATGGAATCACATCCGCTTTAAGTACATATGAGTATGGAAGAAATATAACTTTTGCTGGTATATAAATTTTTAAAAGTTTTTTAGTGTAATATACGGGGGCCTATCGAGTTGTAAACTTTGTCCAATTTTTCTCGTATGTATAGTTTTTTCACATCTGGCACAGATTTTGGCTATTAAATATTTATAATCGCAAATGAAAAATTCACGGACATACTTGTTAAGACTCTCATAAAATCACATTTCCCAGGGCTTCGTGTTGGAAAATCCAATGGTAAACTAAAGAAATGTCATGCAACAGCGAGCCCAATTTTACGCTGATTGCGCTGGCACTCAAAATGGTTCCTGTTTAACGGTCTATGCAAAACTTTTTGAACGCCCCTCGTACAACACAAATATCAAGATCCACATCTATTTGGCTTATGCAGCAACAATGCAAAATCACTCTTGAGCAAGCAAGCATAGCTCTGACAAAAACAGCACCAGAAAGTCTACAATCTGAACGGCAATGGTGTTATATCCGGAGCAGTGGCATCATGAATGAAAAAGAAGATAGGCAGGGAGAAAGTTACATTTTTCGGACAGACATTGCAAATTTCCAACAGGGAAGATCATTGGTGCTCAAAATTTTAACTGTGCTCCTAAGTTTCCTGACATTGCAAGTAAACATTTTGTTACACTACGAATGTTCGTTGCTAAAATACGAAACAACGTAAACTGCTACCAGCTGTCAAAAGATACAACACAAATGTCAAGATCCACATCGATTTGGATTATGCAGCAACAATGCACCCAACTCTTAAGAAGCAGGCATAGGACTTGTGTAAGACAGCACCAGAAATTTATCAATCTCAACAGTAGTGGCATTGGAGCAAGTTCAGTGGCATTGTGGGTTAAAAAATAGATGCGACATGACGATGCAATTTTCAGATGGACATCGCGAATTTCCAAAGGAAAACACTTAAGTGCTCAAAATTTCAATTTTGTCCTCAGATTCCTCCAAAGTTGGTTTTTCAGCTCTAAGTTTTGCATTTCTGGATGAAAATTTCCCAACAAACGGAACATTTTCTGACAGCCCAAAATCTAGCAAGCAATTGCCACTTTGCTCCCTTGTCATGACGCCACTGATCAGGTGAGTTTCTTCTTCACGCTGGGAGCAGTGTCGGCTTGAGATGGCTTGGCAGTGGCGGTTGTTCGTCGGTCTCTACAGACACGGTCGGTGTACAACACAGCAAGAGCCGCTACCAGTAGTGCTATGCATGTCATGTAGCCATCTGCCTGACCCACAAGCTGACGCACCAACCTCACCAGTGATGCAACTGCACTGCTCGGCAGTTCACCGTCAAACTTCTCCGAACCATCCTAAACACAATCACAATGTCACTTACCTGTAGTTAGAGCTGGTACTAAATAGAAAATTTTAATCGACTGATCTGCAAAAATTAATAGATATTAATAGACTGATGTCGATTAATTTTTGCACTCTGTTAAAAAGACCACAAAACAGCAGTATTTAACTACTCGTTGTTGTTATCTTTGGCAAACTAAAGGAAAATCTGCATACAAATTTTGTAGTCAAAGCTCAAGTGCAGGCTGTTGAACTAACTAAAAGATATGAGTCCAGGCATCTCAGTTGCCAGATGGGAATACACACAGAACCAAACTTAATGCTGAAAATAAACTGTGACCTCCAGAAGTGCGTAATTAGCCAAAACATGATACAGGTTGAATCTGTCCAATTCAAAAGTGCATGGAAATCTCACAATGTAAATGTTGGCAGACTTCAGGTAACCAACGAAGTTAGGTTCCTCCAGCCACACAACGGGCAAGTATTCTCGCACAAGCTTCCGACACCACCAGTTGCTATACAGCAGCGCACACACTCAGTGATCAATAAAACATATATAAATAACTCTACAATTAAGTTAAAATGTCGAGAACAAAATTCTTTACTTCAACTATCGAGCACTACAGACAGCAAAGTTTCATACTACATGGATATTCTCATGCGACAACTTAGAAATATTATTACTTCTGGGCATGACATGACCTGGAATAACCCAAATATGCGAGGTAATAAAAAATGAAAAGTATAGTAGCAGTAGAAGTCGTAGTTGATCATTAAAATGCTTCTAAACTGTAGCATTTTCTACCAGCAAGATTAATTAATCATTAAAATCCACATGCACTTAAGTTGAGCTGATTTAACAAATCAGACACAATATATAAAATAAAGATAGAAAGACAGAGCAAAATGAGACCACTAGGCTGATACAATATATCGATTATTATCAAGCATAAAGCCGAACCTGTCACCAAGTGGCCCCCACCCAGCACGACGTGCTGCTTCTATGGATGACACAAGACAACTACATAAACAACATATACCATGCAATCTCAATGACACCTGAAAGAAACATTAACCCTTACACATGACTAAAAATTAAGGCTGGTACTGATTAAAATTTTTTTAATCGATTAATCACCAAAAATTAATCGCGATTAATTGATTAATTTCGAACAATTTTTCAATTTTGTAGTTAATGCAAAAAAAAATGAAAACTGCAAAACGCAAGTGTACTTAATTGTTACCGTTCATAAAAGTTGGAAACGTGTAGGCTTACTTGTACACTATGCAGTCAGTTAACACGCATTTCAGGCTTACAGCCAATCACGCAAACAAACAAGTGACGTCACATTTTCAGGCAAAAGAGCAGCACGCGTTTTGTTCACAATGTAGCCTGATGAGCTAAACAGGCGTTCGCATAGGAGAGATGTTGCAGGTACACAAAGTCACTTAAGATAGCTGCTTTCAACCTAATGTTCAAATTAGTGATGTTCACATGTCCAAAATTTAATCGAATTTTAATTGATTAAAATAAAATTAATCGAACAATTTTTTTAACGATTAATCGATTAATTAATCGTTAATTTTCGCATCAATTAATTAATCGTTAATTTTTGCAGCCCTACTAAAAATGTAACTCTAATCACCTCAGAAGCAACAGAATAAACATGTATACTATGATTCAAAGCCAATAACTCAATATAGATGTTTAGAATAATGACATTATCACTTGATAACATGAAATTTGGCTGCGAACATGTGAATAGTCTAAATGCCAACAAAAGTATAAAAACTAGATATAAACAGCAAATATACAAAAATAACAAAAATTCTCACCAAGAGCTACAGTATAATAACCACCTGACAGAAGTTACATGCAATAACTTTCTCAAAATCACACAAAATGCGAGATCTAGCTAATTGAGCAACTTCATCAGGACTAAGCAAACAAAATGCAATGTGCACTGTTCTATTAACTAGTAAAATGAGCCGTTACGGTGATAAAAAGTTACCTGCCATTTGGTGTTGTGAAATGATAGTGATACAGTTGAGCACGAATGTACTTCGGAGGATCATCAGGAAAAGGATTAAATTCCATCAATTCCAAAACTGCAACAGAATTAAACTTGGATCAAATGCACATATTTCATGGATAAATCATAACCACAGATTGCTGATAATGGCAATAGCAACAAATGATACATGTGATGTTGTTAAGAGGATGAACAGAAAACCACAAAGTACTGCAACGCCATAATTCATCAGCTTTTGACAGACAAGGTTCAGAAATCACAAAGTGTGTTGCCACTGACTATTGACTAACACTTACTTTTGGAAAATCGTCTGACTTGCAACAATTTAGCAAGAATGGGTCAGTTAAATAGAAACTGAATATGCGTGCATGTATAATTAACACCAATTCTTTTTCTGTTTTTTTTTATTCAGTGAATAAATGTGCAGCAGACCTTCGCGTTCGTTCATCAGCAGTCGATAAACGAGGTTGAGAAACCAGGAATGGTGCTGGTAGGAGCCAAGGGCAGCAAACCACATCTGCCAGTCGAGCCGTGGCTGATGAGGAGCTAAGACACACACACGACATCAGAAGACAACGATCAGAGAAATGTGGTAAACTGCCGACTGCTGTTGCCACCTGGTGAATCATAAATCATCTGTTTTTCATAAGTCAGAAGCAAATGCATGTTTTGGCTAGGTTCAACCATTTTCCTTTCTCCTCAGGGCCATGGACCCTCCTAACTGTCATTAAATAACACAACAACAAGTGTACCACTCTACCTGATATACAGTATCAAAATCCATGAAACAGTTTAAGTAAGTTGCAAGAATATGAGAAACGACAGACAAACCATGCTACAAAGAAATGTGTAGGGACAGGCGGAATCACTTGTATTGCAAGAGCGAGTCTGCCCAATAATAGATCACAATCTAAGATGCATTTTGCTATCACTTTTAGCTGTTCAAACTCAACACGTAACAGAACCATCCTCTATAGTTACAAAAGTAACAGCAAAGTTTAATCAATATGCACTACGGCATTTAGTGCCTATTAATGACTAATACAACTAACAATAAGCCATTCCTGCTGCCACTTTTTTGTTTAACCATGGATGCTATTTCTCTAAAGTTACTACAGGCAGTCTAGCAGTGGGAGAAGAAGATAAGTATATATAATGATGACAATTCATTGTGTCCCAGTACTCAAAGTAATTACTATAACAACAACAAAAACAAATGAACTACACCTATAACATTTAATAGAACTGTGATGGCATTACCGACAACTGGAGGCCTTCGATAGACATCACCAGGCTTGTATTTAAACTGATATTCCATCCAGCCTCCATCAGTTGAGTTACTGCCTTCCACTATCACCTCCGGTCGACCTCCGACTCCCGTCATTCTGAACAGCACTCACCCACTGATCCATCAGTGCTTATGTGTCATGATTTTCTACTATACAATAGTCATAAAAATCAACATGTTGAAAAAACTTTTGTCAGCAATGACTTCAACAGAGCATGACTAACACAGCCACCTACTAATGCCACATCCAATCTACAACAGACACAGTTTCCTGGACTAGATTGGAGCACTGACATGCCACTCCACCTCCCCCCCTCCAGACGAACAATGAAAGAGAGTAAAGGAAACTGTTTAATATGCACATGTTAAGCCAACAAAAATGATTTATTGGCACTGCCACTTAAAGCACAACATACCGCCGAAACAGTCCATATGAACTTGTCAGTTCAAAACTGCGTGTAGATGAATACCACTTCACAATGGCAGCAGGCAGCTGGTCACGAGTGCTCTGATCAAGTGCACTATATGGCACCTGCATGTTACAAAAATACACCACCGGTAACAAGCGAGGCAAACTGAAATCTGTACACAATAAAAAACACCCAGAAATTCTGTACACTAGTAACAAAAGTCCACAGTTTATAATCTGAATTAGTGACCTATAGCCTCCAGCTTCTAACAGAGAACCAACTTCTACTAGAAACCCAGTGCCAGTTTGTACTAAAACATCATCAACTTGTCATTTAAAAAATTTTTCTCTATGCAGCGGTTTGCAACTGCAAATACGCTATGAAACATGATTACCTTTCCTCATCTTGAAACGTTACATGCCACGCCTTACTTCTCACTGTCTAAATCACTGATTTGTAAGACATAAAATCACTAACAGCGTGTGTCATAATGGGTAAGATGGTATTCAAACGACCTGATCCTCAGGCTTGTACTGATAATAATCTTTATTCACACAAGACAGTGTAGAACCAGACAGAAACAGACTTACAAAAAATAATACAATCAATAAGCCTACAAAAGAACACATAAAAAGCATGCCAGACACAAGCCTTAAAATGACCGTGAAAGTATCTGCACACAGAATAAACTGAACATAACTAGAGACCAGACATCTACTAAAACCCAGCTAGCATAAAAATTTTTATCATGGTAAACTTGAACTTACCAAAGATAACAAGAACATAGTGATAGCAATGACGCCAAACACAAAGCACCCAATGGCATTTGTTAAGCGACAAAGGAAACCACTTTCTTCCAGCAGACATCTGCAAAATGCAAACAACATATTTGCTTGTAGAACTGTACAACTAACACATGACAAAATTAGTCACTAGAAACAAATATCATAAATACCACAACTAGGGATGTTAAATTCGTTTTTTCCAAATCCGAATTTCGACCGCTAAAATTCGGATTAAATTCGAACTTTGTTTATATATTTGTGGAGAATCTTAAGCAATTTGCGTTTGATGTCTGCACTGTGGGACGAGATGAAGGTCACAGCACTCATGCCACACGCCAGGAAGCAGTCTATCAACAGTGCAATCAGCCAGGACGTCAAGCCATGTTGCACTCTATTGCTGTCGATTGATGTCTGCTCTGTGTCTGGGCCAGCAAAATTTGTCACTTTGATAGCTTGAATCAGTATACAAGAAGCGCCAGGGGCGGCACAGTGCAAAATGGAGAGTAATAGAACGCCGCGGCGGTATGCAGGGAGGAAAGGAGAGGGGTAAGCAAACACGCGGCGGGCGTCGCTTGAATTGACGGCCGGCAGAGAACAAAGAAATCATCACATAGTGCACCACTGAAGTAACAGTGCTCCACTTTCAAGGCAAAACTGTCTGCGTCTAATTAGTGATGCTTGGATTTGAATATCGAAGGGCTGAAAAACGAATGCGAATTCGAGCTTGAAATTCGAAGTTCGCAAATCCGAACTTCGTTTAACAACCCTAACCACAACGTGATAATGGGACAGCAAACATAATGACACTAGTGTATTTTAACTGTAGCTCGCAATATAATGTGACTAAACCTTAGAAATGAACGGCAAATTTCAACTCCGAGGGAAACGATGCCAATCCAGATTGTCAATGGAAACACAGCTTGTACAAACTGTCCAAAATCTTCATAAGTAAAAGCTGCAAAAACACAATATCGACAAATAATAATTGAATGGCTAATTAATTAATATGTAAAATAAAAAATAAATTACACAGTCCAAAGACAAAAAAGCTCATAGCAAATACATTCAGAAAGTTCCTACCTAAAATTGAAAAGCATCCTGACTGGCGGGCATATTTGTCACACACAAATTGCACAGCCCATGCAAAACCCAATGTCAATCAAAGTCATGCATTATGCACGTTTCATCAATCACAGTCACGGTCATTAGTTGGAAGTTTATTATGTCTCATTACATCCAAGTAACACATGCAAAACTGTGATGAAATGTACTCAATGAACTTTTGGTTGTATAGCAGTATCAAAGCTCATCAGCTCATAGACAAAACACACACGACTGACTGTCAACATTACTTCTAGCAAGTGTGATGATCATTTGCTTATGCATTGTTTTTTATGACACTGTCTTTGTCAAACTTCACTACTACAACTTCTTAATTTTCACATGTGGAAAGACAGACACACAAGAATAATTAAACACAATCTATTTTTTTTCACAATCAAGTTTCTTAAAACAACAAGTAGAGTGTTACAGTCACTTACCAACAGCTGTTTCAAGTTTCAGCTGCTCAAAGTTAATATGAAGTGAGAAATAGTGTACACCGATGTACAGCAGCGAGGCAAAGACGAGCAAATCAAAGAGCACTCGTACCACGCGCATGGGACCAGTTGCATTAGAACGCTTCTCAGCTGTAATTGAAAACAAGCACACTAACCAATGCCAATCACTATGTCTGCTATAAATAGATTACGATCCTGTTATGTAAAATGTATGAAACTTTTCTTTAATTATCCAAAGTATCACAGTGTAACAAATATGTTGTTTGAACTAGAACTGCCTAGTTTTGACACCTTGATATGGAACAGCAAAGCTAGATTTAAGTGACAGGTGAAAAATTGTTGCAATGGTATTATTTCTCAGCTGAATTTGGTTTTATGATGTAGGCTTATACGTATTTTACCTCTTTGTGTGTTTTTTCTTTTTTCTTTTACTTACCGTATATATATGTTTGCATGTTTGTGAGTGTTTTTTTTGTGTGTAACTTTGTGTTATTTGTGTTTGCTATGGGCCGTGTTGCCTGAAATAAACCTGTGATGATGTTACTTATGTTACTGACATATAACTGCTGGCTGCAAAAATGTTTGTTAATGAAGAATGCTATTTTCAGTCAGAAAGAACATATCATACAACAAATACGCAATAGAGTCACTAACATCTTCATCTCAGTCGACCAACGGTTTTCAAAGATTCAACATAATAAAAGATAACACAAAAAAGGTGTCATAACAAGCCTTTTCCCGGACAACACAACAAAAAGAATATTTTTGATTGCTTACAAAAATGCCAATGAAACATATCGACCACTCCATATAAATAACTGCTAGAACACAGAATGGGTGATGAAAAATGAACATGTTTATTCAGCACAAGAGCAGATACAGACAGACAAAACAAAACAGTAAGAACAAAAGTGAAGAGCAATTATAAGAATTTTACCTGTTTGTGAAAATTTGGATGCAGACCAGCCCAACAACCAGTCATCGTCAACAAGTGATAGACAAAGGAAAATGGTTAAAATGTTGAAGAAATTGTAGTTGCCCGTCAGCAGAATCAACAACATCAGTAACACCTAAACAGCCACAGCATGCATTCATTGCATTACCATCAGTTTTCTCTCAATTAACCTACCAAAATTCATCTTAATTTACAAATTCATATTTTAATACTAGCTCTAATACTAAATTTTAAGAAGTATTCCTACAGCTCAGTACCTAACAAAAATACTGATTCTGCAATAAACTGCATGAAACAATGCAATTCTCTAAACAACGATAAACAGATTCATTTGGTCAAATGTACTTTCATTCATTAATGACAACCAAAATGAAGAAATGATGTTTTCATTCTTCTGATGAAGACTTCCGGTGAAACTTAAGATATAACAATTTTTTGGCTGTTATTAATGAAATTAGCAGTGAAAATTGTTGAAACAGTTGTTAACTTTCCACACAGAAATACGCATCTGTCATGAGTGCAACCTGCTCTTTCGACCATTACAGGCAAATTATAACCAAATTAACGTAACTCCCATTTCACCTACAAAAAGTTGACACAGAACAAAATCTTACTCAACAAAGATAAGCTAACAATAAATAAACTCACAAACTGGAACAGTAACTAATAAGCTACTTATATTCATCGAATTACACAATGCTGTCACCGCGACAACTAGTGGCGATCAGTCACTCTAAAGCAGCAGTTGCCAGAACGTCAACATGTTACATTAAAATGTTACTGATTTTTCGTATATAGAACAAGCAAATTCTTGCTGATACTAATTCTAATTCCAGTCAAAAACAGGTTATAATTTGATGAATTGATAGGTCTACAGCTCAAAGTAAATTTAGCTAACCTGGCCACTGCCTGCAAACACTCTGTATCTCCTTGATGGTAGAAAGAACATGAATGGCAGCACAAGCTGAATCACAAACGTGCTAACAACACTGAACCTCTGTAATGATTCCGGCAGACAGTGAGCATACCATGCCATGGGCGTCGGTATACACTGCAAAAACACACGCCATCAATCATGTTACAACTTAAAACAAATAAATGTCTCAAGATAAATGTGACATCAAACTAGAGAAATATGTCAGCCCAATTACGACAAATTTTGTGTGTGACAGTATGACTGTTAGTTCATCTAAAACTGAGCAACCCTAACCCAAACCTTGACCTTAGGCCTTTTTGCACAAAAATTAAACTGGCACACTGGCCATTCTGGCTGAGCTGAACGTTCCCACTAAGTTCAGTTTTTCTGCACTGAGTGGATCTCAAGCCAGGAGCCCAATAGGACATACAGGCAGACAGACAAGCAAGACACATAATGCAGCCCATTACATCAGCGCTGGTCATTCCACGCACTGTGCGTTCTACCATTGGCGACCGCACCTTTCCAACAACTGCTGCATCGGTCTGGAACAGTTTGCCGGAGCTGATCCGGTCGTCTCCGTCGTTGCAAGTTTTCCGCAGCAGACTGAAAACCGAACTTTTTGCCCTGTCTTACAGTCATGACTAACAATGTCTCATTGCACTGACACTACTATTACGTGACTTCACTGTTTAAGCTTATTGTTACGTGTCCTTGTAGTCTTAGGACTTAACGCCATGCTAAAGTTAATTCGTCCTTCAACATCATCATCATCATCATTAGAATGGCCCAATGATAACACTCAAGGTTTATCTTATGCACAGCAATACACGACAAAATGAAACGAAACCATAGATAATTTGACTGAAATAAACGTACCTGTGTTTCATAATGATAACTCAATGCTGAAATGCAAACAAAAACACTATTACTAAGTAGTCCGTTCAAGATATAGCAACTTAGCAGTAACACCAGCAGCTATCAGTGCATTATACCAAAAATCTTTTATTAGCAAATGTAAGAACATGACAAACTGACCAACATCCGTAAAACATATGACTAATTGAAGCAATATGTTCATCATTTACAATGCACATTAACACAGTTAGTCATCAGTATTCTCCAAAATACTGTATCTTACACATGATAATAACATGACAAAAATAGGATGAGATAACCACAACCAAAGAATATACAATACTTGATACGATACACCTTGTCTCAAGAGCAAAAGGCAAAATGGTATGTGTTGAAGGTTCCTTACCACTTACCAGTATTTTTCTATCAATAAGTTATGGCTATCCCTCCCTAATATGTAAATCTGTGTTCAGTTATATCTATCAACCACACACATGTAGCTGTAACACAAACAAATCATGTTGGAGAACACAATACAAATTAACGTGACCACTGGGGCAAACATACCAGTGAGGCCCCACCATGTGGGACAGCCACTGTTGAGCTTAACGACACATGATGAGAACATAAGGCGAAACAAAAGCCATTTTACTAGCCACATTGTAATGTTATCATGCTGCCGGAACCAGCGCTCACGTGACATGGGAAAACATGCCAACGGTGCAATCAGTATAGACAGAAAGCCGACCTCCAACAGCATTATGTCCCTGTACCACATAGCAAACAAAAGTTATCATATATTCAACTATCCAAAAACAAAACAGAAAAGAAAAGCAAAGTACAGTACAAAACAATATTTTTTACTACAACTATAGGCAGACTGCTACGAAGGTGGTACAATAAGATAACAAAAACAAATTTTTACAAGACAAACAAACATGCATATTTAGTTTAGTTAAATATTCAAGACTCAGTCACAGTTAAGTCAGCAAAAAACTGTGCAATTGTGAAATATATGTACCACAATATCTCAAACAATGCTAACAAAAATACACACCGAGAAAACAGAACTGCTAACACACTTTGACAGTCAACATTAATAACGAAGTTACATACTTCTTCCATAATGATATCACATGTTCTCCACTCCCAAGTTTTCCACTCACAAATATATGAGGAGTGAGGACTAATATAATAAACCATGGTAGTCAAACTTTAGTTGGTGCAACATTAATACAATCTCAACAGCTATTAACACTACTGCTCGATGTTAGTTTTGTGTATTGTGCCACAACCTAATTCCCAACCTATCTTTAAAAAACAACACATGAAATTCTTACCACTGAAACCAGAGAAATGCTTGACCAACCTTAAAACAAACACACAACATAGCTTACATAAACAACATTTCATCAGTTTAACCAAAATACATCAACAATAATAGTTACTATACACTTACTAAATAAGCACATCACAAAGCTCTTTCAAGGCAGACTTCACTGTTCAATTAAACATTCCCAAGAAGGAACTACTATGCTATGTTTTTAACACAGTATCTGTTAACATACTTCTAGACAATTTTCAATCAAACACATAAAACAATATTATTTTGCGGCTGTCTGAATAGTCCGAACATGTCCTACGCACTGCACATGGGCTCCTAACACTGAAGACTAACAAGAAATCTGAGCTAATGCTCATAACACGTGCAAAAGCCTATAGCAATTCCTGTTCGCAGATAATCTTGGTCTATCTCCATCCATCTCGTCGCAATTCAATCTTCTGCAGCCGAACATCACAAAAATCACTAAAACCCCCCTATTTTAGGAGTTCAAGGTCATTCAAAATCATCGATGGTGACACTCCTAAGAAGCTCATCGCCAGAGCTTGTTATGATAAGCAGCATGTCCGTGCGTATCTGCAACCATTTTCACACTAGACAAGCCAACAGCGGATATATTTAACCACTTTTAGAAGGGTAGCCTTCTTTGACACCCACATGCGCAGGCTTCGTTGAATGTAGGGGTTGAAACTTGGACTGCTACACTCAATGCTGAAAATTTCATACGCAGGTTGTCTTAGTCTATCTCCAGCCATTTCGGCGCAATTCACTCTTAAAAATCATGCTGCAGCCCAAAATCACGAAAAATTCACTAAACCCCCCTATTTTCAGGGTTCAAGGTCATTCAAGGTCATTGATGTTGAGTATACTAAGAAGCTTGTCACCAGTGCTCTGCAACCATTTTCACATTAGATGAGCCAATAGTGGTAAAATAATGTCTTTTTAAAGGGGTGCCCCTCTTTCGTTCCCTCGTTTGAGGGAACCCCCTTCAACTGGCCGCATGAAATTTTGTCACAAAATACTAGAGACTCTACGCTATGGTGAAAACTCAAAGTCTCTATCTCACCTGGTCTTGGAACGGTACCGGGACGTGACAGATGGACGGACAGACGAACAGAATTACCACAGCTAATACGTGCTATAGCTACTCTCGCACGTAAAAAGCATGGAAAAACTCAACCTGGTATAACCATTCCCTAAAACAAGATTAACTGGTGTGTCAACTGTCAGTTCAAAAGACCACGTCATACTGGCACTAGTTCAACATATTTGCTTTATATATGTAAATAATAATATTCATATATCCAACTAAGAAAACACCAAAACTCACATGAAAAACAGAAAGATAAATCATCCACATGGCTGTAAAGACGAAGAAGTTTCGGCACTGTCTTGATACAAATGCACTGAACGCCAGTGCAATGCCAATCAAACAGAACAGATCCATGCCCAAGGCAGCATCCAGACCAAGACGTCTGACAAACCGCAGAAGAGTCGGTGAGCCACTGAACTCTTTCCATGACCCTGGTTCTATGTTGCAGCCAACAATCACACATAAAATTTTGCACTAACGTTACATTAATTAAACAAGTAAAACTGAGTGTTCCTCTATTTGCAGCAGAAAAATTCTGTTCACATCATTGCAACCAGAAACCACTGATACGCTGCAGTTACATAAACAATAACACTGGACAATAACTGGTATAGGAGCTGAGATCCATAGCTGCACAATTTGCACACGATACAACTGAATGATATGCAGAAACAAAAACAAACTCGTTCTACTAAAATCATACACTTGCTGTTGCTAATCAACAGTTTACACTTGTTAATACAAAATAAACAACAATCACAAGCAAATGAAGATAAAAAACATTGAACAGCACAAGTACAATATGCAGCACACTTCAGTTCATGTACACTAATTACCGGTACAAATTAGTAAAAACTGGTGATAGTTATGACCACTGCTAGCAAAGAACAGGCAGATTCTTCATCAAGTTAAAAGAACTTTTTGCAAGGACACTAAGTTAAAAGGACTAATGGTTAGTGAAGCTGGTCTATCACAGACTTCAATTCTATGCTAATATTCAGGTTTAATCTGTGACTGCTAAAAAGTATCTGAAAAGGACTAGCCACATGCAATGGACAATGCTGCATATGCAAAATACTTCTACTGAACAGCAGTACATGCGAAGAGTAACAACAACATACCTTTGTCCAAAACATTTTTTGCAGGCAATATTCCATGATTACCATAAAGTCCTAAACACAAACAAAAACAACAAACAGCAAAATATAATTGCACATTATTCACAGTGTACAAAAATACAAAAAGTAATATCCAGCGAAATGGCAAAGTCAACAGTTCACCTTTTACCCTCACTCTGCTGCAAAGACATGGACTATAGCAAGATGCTAGGTGTGCAGTTAACTTCAATTACCTGGACAACTGCACGGCAAACAGTGGCGTATTTAAGGGAGAACCATGGTGCAATGGCCCCCCCTTTGGCCCGACGATGAAAATTCTTTACAGGCGACTTTATATGAAAAGGTGCATTTTTTGCCATTTTCCAGCAAATTTCAGAAAAAATGGGCGAATTTGCAGCTTCCATTGAATGTTCAAAAGCAAAAAGTGTTTCAGCATTTTTGACACTACTTTGAGTAACTTGAGTTGGCTTCTAAGGGAGGGAGGGGGACACATGACCCAGTTCCCCCTATGGCTACACCAGCATGTATGGTTAAACTTCAACACATTAAAGACTCCTCACTAGTAGTGGTTGTGGACATGCCGACTGTGCTAAGTGCACAAACAAAAAATGTCCAGGTGCAAAACTGGTGTGCACACTAAATTGGAAAGGTTGTGATTCCTTTCTTGCAATCATTGTGCAAGCTTAGTTTCTATCGCCCTTTTGCATCATTTGCATAGGCAATGTCCAGACGGACCTACAACAGCTATGGGGACAGACGTTTTGCTGCTGCAGGTCCTAGGTTGTGGAACAACCTTCCAGCTCATCTGAGACTACTGACATTAGCTTTGGACTGTTTAAGCGGCTGCTAAAGACACTTATGTTCGGGCGTTGAGATCGCGGTGCATTGAGGATAATTGTTAAATGGTCAGTGCTAGGGGTAAATCGGCGATCTCGCACTAGTGAGCAGAAAATTACTAGTGGCAGATCGCCACTTTATCTAATTACATTTATCACATTATTAATATAAGAATGCAGCAATATTTCTTCACTGCATTACCAGGACTGTGGTTGGGACTGAAATATCAGTCACTTTGTTATTCAAAAAAAATATATTTTTAAGTATGTGTTACAAAGAAACAGATATGGCTTGAGATGGACTCTGATATAATACTGAATAAGCCTGATTTAAATACGTGACAGTGTCGTGGCATGGTCCTATGACTACCAGGAAGTTCTACCATCTACCTAATAATGTGCCTACCCGATCTACCTCTAGCAATTTTCCAGTGCTAACAGCAAGATCGCTGATCTATGTTGTTAAATTGCGTCTACTAAGCTACTCACTTACTTACAAGGGCCTGTCCTAATCCTCGGGGCGGGGCGGATCGTCGGGGCACCATCTGATTGGTTTAAACAATCACATGACTGTGACGTAGGTGATCCGAGTTTTCGGACTGTATGGGCTTACGAACTGAGAACTGTTTTGCTAGGTAATGTGGTCACACAATAAAGGCACGGTGGGCGGAAGAACTTCACGTTTACGCGCCATAAATTTCTGCTTGTAACAGTGAAAAAAAATGGTTAAAATCGGTGCTGAATTACCAAAGTTATCCCAAAAATAAAACTGGGTATATATTTTTTTGGAACACCTTGTAGATTGGATAGTGTTATTGCATTTGTGATTGATTTTTGTTTCTGTCCGTATCCTCTGCAAACTCCTGTGAAGGATATCACGCAGATGTTTTGTGATTGCCGTTAATGGATATGATAATAAATCTGTTGCCAGCACAGCTTGATCCGAATTTTATAAAGTTTGCCCGAGTTGATCCGAGGCCACGCGATCGCTTCGAGAATTCGTGAACCGTATGATCCGCCCCGAGGATTCAGACTGTATTTTGATCCGCCCCGACGATACGCCCCGCCCCGAGGATTAGGACAGGCCACTTACAAGGGCCTTGCATGACTACGGGCAATGTACCGAATAAAACCTGACCCGGTATTTGCACGTAAAGCGATGCAAATGCAAACAGATAAGCAGAAGACATGCATCTCAGAAATAAGTCTCTCGCAAACTTCATTATTTCGTAACTACAGATTTTAACACAAATATACTTTTAAAACAAAATCGTGTAGAATGACGTAATTTCCGTTGCCCATTGAAAATAATGCAATCATTTAATAGACACAGGCAAGGACACAGGCGATAAAAATACTGTTTGGTTTTGCCTGGCGAATAGTCATACAGTTACAAAACGCTGCGAAAACCGAATCCAGTCCTTTGAGAGAAAATGCTACCGGAAGATTCTAAGGATAGGATGGACACAAAAGGTCACTAATGAAGAATTGTACAGAAAGATTCAATTGACAGAAACCCTACTGCAGAAAGTGATACAGAGAAA
>Ga0209367_1000262_pt1 | contig 45883 bp, 34 predicted proteins | sample WorMetLIZISLAND2_FD_187412 | JGI IMG/M metagenome (GOLD analysis project Ga0209367, IMG submission 187412) | Marine gutless worms symbiont microbial communities from Max Planck institute for Marine Microbiology, Germany - Olavius geniculatus... ... | reverse complement strand
AATACATCCAGCTGTTATCGTTCGGAAGCTAATAACGGGACAAGCCTAATACCCACTTACAACTGAAGCTACGTTGAACAGCATGCATACTGAATCAGATGCAGTTATGTGTATTCTAAAACCCGAACCCGAAACCCGGGTTTAAGATATTTGAAACCTGAAAAACCGGGTTTGGAAAAGTGCTCCGGGTTTGCAAACCCTACTCACTGTTATTTCTGTGTCCATTTCCACGTCCGTGTAGTCATTGCCCCCTTGCTAAGTTGCTACAGTATATAGTAGTTGTGTCATATGATTTGAGGTTTACTGCCCTTGGGTTGTCTGTGACTGTATTTATTTTAATTCTGTTCTCTTGTCCTGTGAATACGAGCAGTGGTTAGTGTCTGAAACTGCCAAGTATGTTTTCATTGTAATTTTTGTGGTGATTTATAAGACTTTTAAAATCTTGTGCTTGCCGTTGCAGTCTTGTAAAAAGTAGGGATATGGGAAAATATTTTTAAAAATTTGTTTTCATGACATTTTGTATAATATGAATGAGGATTCAAGTAAAAATACTGTAGAATAGCAGACATAGCCGACTAGGTGCAAGAATTTTTGTTTCAGTAAAACTTTAAAAGCATGCTAAAAATTGCATTTTTATTTTGATGGGTTTGATAAAAATTTCAGTGACAGATGGCAACTCATAGCACAGGAATTTTCACGCCTATGTGCCCTAATATTTGCTCTCTAGAGTCACAACAGACAGTATCAAGACATGATTTTTTTTTAAACATTTAAATCACTGAGTTATCAGTTAGCCTGTAACTGTAAGCACCAAAGAATAGCTTGCACAATCTGCAAATGTCAATGGTCCAACCACAAAATTTTAATAGGTTAATTAAATATTAATATAGGCCTAGGCTGATTTTCATAATTCTTTCACTAGCACACTCTTAGGCAGCAGCCTAGCTGTAGGCCTATCATACAGCAGTTATGCATAAAAATTTTTGTGCTTCCATTTGCAGTCTGGTGAAAAAGGCAGAGACAGGGGAAGTGTTTTAATTAAGACATTTTATTGAATTAAAATTGTTGTAGTTTTTATTAGGCCTGTTATATGTGACATTTTGTGTAGGCCTAATATCACACAGCAGCTCATAAAAAGAAACTAAAGAAAGTGGCACACTGAATAGTAGCAACTAAAAATACAACAGTAATTTTTTTAAATTGCCAGGTTTACATACAAACAGTTTTGTTTCAGTAGAACTCTGAAAGCAAACAGAAAACTGTTTCAACATTTTGACAGGTCAAATATAAATTTTAGGAATGAGGTTTTTAAAGACAGCAACTGGGAGTGCAGGAATTTTGTTACGTTAAATGTTGTGCAGGCTGGCCTGTTGCTGTGTAAACCAGAGAACGAATTCTGAGATCATTTAACTTGACGTACGAGTACGTGGCAAGCACAATATACAGGGTGCAGCAAAAAAGTAGCCCCAAAAGTTTTTTGCTGTTTTCTCAGCAACCGTTCAGAATTTTAATATGAAATTTTACATCTATATTTACTGAATCATTCTAACAATCAATTAACATTTGACTCTGTTGAAAAATGACGAAGTTATAAACTACCGATTTTTCAGCATTAAAAATGTTCCAGGTAAAAATGCTATTTAATTTTTAAAACCGGTTACCACGTTACTGGCGATGACGTCACAGTGACATTTTGATAATTTATTTTGTTTAAAAATTATCACTAAATTATCGTTCTTTTAAATCAATCGCCGACTGTCCACCGAATTCATCTTCTAGCAGGACGGCGCATCAGCACACACAGAGCGCAACGCACAGAACTGGCTGCGAGCCAGCTGTCCACATTTTATCACAAAGGACCAGTGGTCTCCAAGTTTGCCGAATATAAACCCAGTGGACTATCACGTGTGGGGTGCAATGTTGAAAGCTTACTGCAAGCTTAAAACAAAGCCGAAAACAATTGCCAAGTCAAGGAATCGGTTCACGTTATCTGGAGCAACCTGCCACAAGGACCGATCGACAAAGCTGTGAAATACTTCACAAATTAAGCGACTGAAGGCTTGTGTTGGAGCTTGTAGCTGGCGGTGGACACTTCGAACATTCACAGTGACAACGGAATTCTGGCATCTGGTCATTATTTAACTGTGTTGTTTCAACGATGTTATTGAATTGGTGTTGTAGCTTGAACATTTTTGAATGTTGAAAAATCGGTAGGCGGTCACGTTAAAAAGTCTGTAGGCCTAATTTCGTCGCTTTTTAACAGAATCAAATTTTACTTGACATTTAGCCTAGATGTAGAAGGTCTTAATAAATAAAGCTGTAAAATTTCAAATTAAAATTCAAAAAGGTTGCTGAGAAAACAGCGAAAAACTTTAGGGGGCTAATTTTTTGTGCCGCACCCCGTAGTCGCCTTTTGTTTTGGACTATATGTTAGTTACACTGTTCCAGCACCGGCACTTAGTACCATATACACTGTTCATGTCCACTGTAATTAGACAGTACAGTCGCTGCGCTAACATCAACTATATGACGCCTTCTACTGTTGCTAGTTCTGTTCTGTTCGCTACAAGATTCCACTGTAGTGTCTTAAAACTCAGTACATGTATCCGTATCCGATCGCCTCGTATCTGCCGCTGACGTAACCCGCCGGTCCGTCAAAGCCCACCTTGCTGCTCTCCGGACTTGCTGCCTGGTACCCTCTATGAGCTGTGTTGTAGCCGGCCTTTTCCACAGCCAGGCCGTACGAGCCTCTGTCTACCGCTCTGCCACCACCACCTCCAATGATGTTTTGTATGGCAGGTTTGCTAAGATCGCGATGAGGCGCCGGAGAATATGTAGCGGTGGCTTCATCGTGTTGTTTGGCGTGCGGCAGCTCAAGAACATAGCGTTCTGCATCGCTGATGCAGCGCCCTGGCGTTGCAGACTTGCCCCCGTGCATCTTCTTACCATCTCCGTATCCACCGTCACCACCAGTCTTGTATCCTCCTCCTCCCCCGTACGACGGCTGGGTGTGATACTGCGCCGGTGGGGACTGGTAGCCGTATCCCTGCGGCATGCTGGCGTCCGTGTGGTAGGTCGCACCTGCCGTCTTGGAATTGCCGAAGTCGTACGCCGTGCCCGGTACGCCATACCACGGGGCTGTACCAAGACCCGTACCGTGCTTGTACGCCAGATTGTTAACGTACTCCTGCCTCTGGTCGTTCCGGTACGCCGCCTGCACGCCGTCTTTTCTGCGTTCACAACACAAGCACTAAGGCGCGTACAGAGCGAATCGACGTAACTGAAACTGAACTGACACGGTATAGCCTTGACCGACTGACCAATGGGCGAAAAGGGCGAGCCCATTGGTCATTGGTTGACGCGTACGTGAGCGTTGTCACATAGACACCGACGCCGTTAGACGGTGCCTACTGTAATGCATTACTGTTTGTCTTTTTGTCAGTTCGTCGAAAACAAAACCATGTCAGTTCAGTTACGTCGCTCTGTACGCGCCTTTACGTATCAGTGCGCGCTTAGGGGGCCTACTTACTTGAGGCGCGTTGCAGCTGATCGTGGCGGTCGTGCTGGGCTTAGGGCCTAGGCCTATTTGCATAAAATCGACGTCTCGAAATCATCGTCGTCATTATAATTAAATCTATTTCCCACACCTATCACTGGTAGTCCTACTGTTCTCACAACTTTAGCGGCAGTCGTGCGTCATAAATGAAACGAAGGTGTATTCTGTGCGATCCCAGCGTGGAATTAAGTACGGTACCGCACTATCTGGGGTGGTATAAGGTCGTAGGCTACTAAGTATTAAGCAGCTGCAAAAAATTTTAAAATCGTTGATTGGTTGCGAAGAAATTGCACATTGTCTGGTAGGGTATTATATATCGTATTTTACCTCAAGATGCAAACAATTTTGTTTAGTAGAACTTTGAAAGCAAACAAAAACTGCGTCATATCTTGAGATACGGAGGTTTTTGCGGGGATAGACGAACGACAATTAAAAGTAGGCTTAGGCCTACAGGGATATTTTTTACGGCCAGTGAAATTCGATTTACAGGCTGTTACGGCGTGAAAATGACAACAGTACTCACGTATGCTTGAATCCGGCTTGATACTGAACATTCATCTTTTGCGGATAGATCGGAAAGAACTGCGGTCGTTTATCGTATCCGTCCTGAACACTGTTATCAACCGCTGCAGACAGCACGACCGCCACGATCAGCTGCAATTTCATCATCACTGCAGACTGTCTGTCCGTCTTCTGTCTGTCTGTTGCCAGTTGTTGAACGCTATAGTTTGTGGGATGAACGATACTGCGGCAAACTGAGTAAAATGACTGGATTGGACGGACGGACGCCCGGAGGCACCAGACGGACGGACGGACAGTGCGGCTATAACACGGCTCTGGTTTAATGACATTGCGTATAGTCGTCATCGCTGTTAGGCTTTGATGAACGTTTAACGGCCTGCATGGTTATACATACACCCGCACACGCTCGCTACATGAGGACAGCGTTTCATCTTTTATTGCACAGACTTCCTCTCGCGTTTCTCGGCGAATAGCTCTGCAGTACTGAGTATACGTAACATTATACAAATAAACCTAAGCTTAGTGACTGCATGGCGTCGAGGTCATAATTGAAATTTTTTTCCCGAAGTTCGTAAAATTTTCAATAATGATCAATGACGTCAGTTAATATTTGTTTTGTTGTACCTCAACGCAAAATTTGTGCTTTTTTTAATAATTTTAAGCTCCCTTTGAAAAAAGTAAACAAACAATATGGTCGTATGCTGATAGGCCTAACGTATATGACGTACAGTTTAGCCACAATACATGAATTCGGCTTCGGCATGGTTATAGTCGTCTTGAAAATTAGCGACGCACGACCAGTCAAAAAGCACTTCAATATTGCCCACGCGGGCACTATTGAAGTGATTGTTGATCGGTTGATGTCTATAGCGTATTTGCATGTCCACGACTTGGACCAATCGCGTGCAGGTTGGCTACATAAATTTTGCGTTGAGGTGCAATTGTATGAACTTGTTTTACATTATGCAACAGGATAGTCAGTTTCGAAGCGTTTCAACCTTCTAAGCCATGATTATCATCATCATGACGCGAAGCGTTCAGCCTTAGCATTCCGCCGTTGAGATTTGTCGCCAAAACAAGCGATCTTCTGCCAGCTGCAGAGCGTCGGTCACTGATATTCCCGTGTCCCGGCAGATCTGATGGATCCAAGTGATATGAGGTCGGCCACGAGCGCGTTTCCAATCAGGAGATGGCTGGGCACCGTCTTGGGCTTCGCAGCAAGTCCGAAGGATATGGTTTGCTGGAACGTCCTCTGTAAGTCTGGCAACATGACCAAACAGTCCGAGTCTTCGCTTGCGAACGATGAAAGAGCCATGATTAGCCTACATATAAAACAAGAAATATGAGTTAATGCTCACGGGACGCGCGAAAGCCTATAGCAGTTCCTGTTCGCAAACTGTCAGTCTATCTCCAGCCATTTCGTCGCAGTTCATCTTGGGGTGTGCGCTGCAGCCGAAGATCGCAAAAAAATCAATAAAAACCCCTTTATTACCGAAGTTTAGGGTCTCTCAGTCATCGATGTTGATACGGCTGAAAAGCTGGTCACTACTGTGCTTGTTGTGATAGGTAGCATGCTCATGCCTATCTGCAACCGTTTTCACGAAAGACTGGCCAACAACGGTAAAATAACGACTTTTACGAGGGTATCGCTCTTTGATGCCTTCGTGCTTAGGTTTCCTTGAACATAGAAAACCGAGACTTGGACCGTTGAAATCTACGTTCAATGCTGAAAATTTCATACGCAGCTTTTCTATGTCTATCTCAATTGGTTTCGGCGCATTCGCTCTTGAAATGTGTCTCTCAGCCCGAAATCGCCAAAAAATCCATAAAAACCCCTATTTTAGCGTTCAACGTCATCCAATGTCATTAAATTCAGTGGCAATCGAGAGCCAGTGTACGACTTCCTATCAGTGATTAATAATAACCTAGGCCCTATCTCGCACCGTTATCGAGATACAGCGACTTATTGGCTAAAAATCGCAATTTTTCTCAGCTCTCTTTTTTTCTTAGCTCTCATTTAGCGTCATCGTTCGGGGTGACCCCCTTCGAATTTATGGAAAAGCTTTACGGTTCCTGAAACTAGACCGACGGTGAAGATTTGGTAATCCTAGTTTGCACCGTTTTCGACTGATCCACCAGTGTGACGGACGGACGGACGGACAGAATTGCGATGGCTAAGACGCACTGAAAGCAGTAGCTGCTTTTGCGCGTAAAAATTGTGCGAATGCCTAGGCCTATCGTATATATTTTGCATGCAGGCCTCCGGTTAATCATGTTTAATGTGTTTTGAGGCGCTAATAATGTCGTGCATGATTTGAACTAAATGTTTCACAAGAGTTTTGTTTTAGGCCTACATGACTAAATTGTAGACCTAATGGTTATCACGGGTGTAGAGAAATCCAGCTTTCATTTGTTAGATGTTTGCAAATCGGTAAGAGTCGTTGTCACTGGTAAGCCTATAAAACTAAAATATCAACAGTATTGCTCATTACTAACAGCAGATTACCAGTTAGCCGATTGCATTTTTCTAGCCTATAGCGCGCGAATATTACACATTGGCTTTCGTGTCTTAAGCCTTGGCCTTACACTAGAAACTGTTATCGCGTCATGTAGGCTCTACTGTTCTCCAACTTACTCCGAAAGATGAGAAACTTGCGCTTTATAATGGTTCACATGTTCGGAAAAAATCTTATGACAAGCAGATATTGTATGCACTGTAGAAGAACAACAACTTAAAGAACTGCCGCTCCACTCAGTATATCCTTGCAGCCTATTGGTTAAAAGTGCATTGTTGCTCAAGCCCTGATCCTATCTTCAACGCACACAGACTCTACTTAACTCTGGCGGAATACTGGGCATACCTGCTATGAGACACAAAACCACCATGAACACAAACACATCAATTTCAAACATTATTTATTCTGCATTTTTGTCACCCGACAAGATGACTTTGATTTTACTGTTAAAAACGTAAACGTCAATAAGGCCTGAAATATCCTGTGCTTCGTGTTGCAGTCTGGCGAAAACGTAGAAACGTTGGGAAAAATAATAATTTATTTAAAAAAAATTTCACTTCATGTCATTCCGTGTATTGTTACACAACAGGTCAGAAAAACAGTGACACACTGAACAGTGGCCAATTAGAACCAAAGTGAAATTACTGCAGCACAACAGACTAGATGCGATGAGTCTAGTTTCAGTTTTCCGAAATGTTTCTAAGCCTACTCGTCGTGCCACATACGACCAGGTGGCGACGTGAATTTTGATGTTCATTGTGCCTTCCCGCAAATGTGACGTGCGTGACTCTCTCTCACACGTCGTCACAATAATATGAACCCTCTTCCCCCTCAGAGCGTGATGGTATTTATGGACGACTCCCAATATCTTCGAAGATCCGGTATAAATTCTGGAGATGGGGGAATTTTACGGACGGACACCAACCAGATGCACAGGAATTTTTTATGCCTAGGTCTACAGTCAGCAACATAAGACACATTTCAGTGACAAACTGACAGTTTAGACAAATGAACCGTTTCTGTGCCAATAAGTCCATAACTAAAACACTTATCAAACACACTCTATTAAAAGTACGTTTTAACAATGTACCGCAGTGTCTTGCAGCTAAATAAGCCTCCAGCCAGCCTGATATCTTAAGTCTTCTTTCAAAATATACTGTCCAGAGTTGGGCTGCACCGTTTCTGACATCATAAACATAAATCCAGCAAAAGATGCAAAGGCGAGATCATACATCAAAAGTTGCCTGGCGTGTCTTCAAACATGAAGTATTTATGAACTGGAGGAATTTTACGCTTATGCTAAATGTTTACAAAGGAACTAATTCAAGCAACAAATGCAAAGGTTTCAACCACGGCAAACTTACACAAGGTGTCCAGAAATAAACATGACATTGACGCACAAATGAAAGTAGCAATATTGTCATCAAAACTGGGACCACTTATAACACCGATAATATCACAGGTACAATTGAATTTCCAATGGCAAATCTGATCACAGCGAACTCAAAGAAACTGTCCTCTGACAATTGCAACAACGACCAACAACCACAATATGGTCAAAAATCCCGAATTTTGGTTACAATTTCAACATTATAATCTGTTAGTTATAAAAATATAACTATTTCCGGTTTTTGTGGCATGCATATCATTATTTCTAGCTGTCGGTTGTCTTCAAAATAACCATCTTTAGCACAGCCATAAAAAACCAGATTTCCTGTTTTTTTCCTGATAAATGCCTAGGGGTAAACATTTTTCTACGTCTAAATGCAACAAGTCACAAGTATGCATAAAAAATAAAAGTTAACTTAGCAGGAGAGTTAATTGACTTTGAATGGCTAAAATAAGTCTACAAAGTTTGAAATGCTCGACTAATCCGTGACTACAGGATATGCTGTAACAATGATCACCAAAGGTGATAACACCGGGACATAGCGTCTAGCACATAAACTCGCTGGCGTTGACAATCTTGCCGCGAGAATCATAATGCAGCAGCAGGGAGTTCCACACCGGGTCACATGACAGCAGGTGCTTGTTGCCTGGCAACACACAAACAACTCCATTGTCACTGCTAGCATAGTTCCTGCTCAATGGGCGGTAAAACCTTTAAGTGACTGGCATTCGCCAGATGGCGCCATGAAGAACTACATGCCGCGCTAAGTACTATACTGATGGCGGGTCGGCAACTCAGCCCCCCCCCCCAGGTTGCCTGTGGTGGGAAGTGGGGGCAAGAAAAGGCACACAGACCTAAGGCCAAGGACTCAAAGGCCGCAGTCAGGGTCGTGACTGTGACAGACTGTGACCGTGACAGAAGGCGCCAGAGGGGTATGAGAGATGACAGACAGACATTCCGCACAGTATAGTAAAATTTAAAACACGCAACTGATTACTAACACACAGGTCGATTTCAGAAACAAACAAAGTGTCAGACAACAGTTCTGACGTAACTTTTGCAGTATCACAGAACGATGCAAATGCTACTGCAATATGAATCTATTTGTGAATCATGAACATAACCAATTTTACTGATGACATGACGTTGGCTAAAGGTATGTTAAACATATTAATGAACACAGTACAGAGTTAGTCTCTTAGTTAGCTAACTAATAAAGCACAATTCCTGTTTCAATGAATGACATCTTGTTGCAGATGACAGCACCTCTGAGGAACAGTTCTGAAAGAGAGTAGCGGTCTATAGCAAAGCTATTTCATTAACATTAACATAATTAACCCTAGTGAAATTTCAAGCTTCCACAACAAATTTCCAATACGTTTCAAGGACTTTCCAAATGTGAAAATGTTAACTTTTAAATACCATTACTTTCCAGATGCTGTGAGCGTAGATAGACTACACAGCATACAGACTACATAGAATATGTTAAAAAGCATACCTATTTTTAAGAAAAAGTAGGATATATAATTATGTATGATGCGTATAGTCAAACTTCGCTACATACCAATGATGATAAGTCCTTGTCGAGCTCGCGTAAGAGCAACATTAATCAGGTGAGCATCAGTGAGAATCAAGCCAAGGTGTTCAGCACGCCAGCTGTCACTTGGTCGACCAACAATCTCCTGCTGAGGCAAAGAGCGCACTGTTGACAGCACCACGTAGTTCCACTCACGGTCTGCATGCCACACAGACAGCCCCACCGTATCAGCACCCAATTATTAATACTTAGCGCCGTGAAAATTTATGATAAATCACAGTTTACTCAGTAAAAACTTGTAATGATTAACAAAATCTTAATCATTGAAATTTGCATTAAAGGCAAGGCAATAAAACATTTTAGAAACAGATACAATGACATCACGATAAGCATCTGAAATCATCGGAATCATTGGTTTTTTTCAGAAAAAGTCAACATTGTAGTCTGTCGACTAAAAATGGGTTAAAAACACACTCGCTAATTGTATCTTAGTGCATCTGTGAGAGCTAAACAAGAAAATGCATTTTCTATGGCAATTACCACTATTAACTTTATTTTAAATTAATGATTAATCATTATTTTTGTAAAATTAACTATTTAAAAAAACTTCAGTCTTTACCAGCTCTATTTTTAATTTGCAAGATTTTCAGGGTCATTAACAACAAGCTTCAATTCCAGGAATTTCAGGATGAGTAACGAAAATAAACTTGGTGCATATCATGACAACTGAGAGAGAGACAGAGAACAGTAGCAGTAGGTGTGTACCATAAGCAGAGTTGACAGTGGACATCGTGATGTCACTGAACTGCTGCTGCAACTGAAGAGAGATGAGAGAGCACTGGGCCTCAAAATGAGACAGCACAGCAATGTCACTGGCACTGATACCATAACGTCCCACCATTGAGCTCACCACACGACACTGTGTCATACAGAACCACAACGTCACACTTCACACACTTATCTTTCCATCATTCAGTGTCATAAAAACCTCAGTTAATACCAAAATCCTCATCCACAATAACTGTAACTGAAACTTACAAAAATCTTACGTAGATGTGTCATTTACAAAAATTTTTAAAAACAATGTACAAAAATCCTTACCAGCTTTACTGATGAGTTATCACAGCCCAACAGATAAGTGACAAGCATTAACTCAACTCAACTGCTCATCTGTATCAGACTTCCATTTTCAGCTACCTCTGCTCAGGCAATGGTGCTATGTTCTCTACCAATCTGTGTGTTTATTGTTTTACATTGTATTTCTCTGTTTTCAAATGAATGAGCTGAGAAACTGACCACAAGTAGCACTTGATCGACGTTTGTCACCGAGCTCTCAGTCAGACGTTCATCATTATCACCATCGGTCTCTACAGGTGTCTGCATCTCTATGGAATCAATGTGAATAAAGGCAATTGGCTCATCGCTGGATGAAGGCCAGATATCCAGCACTGAGCGTGAAGACTGTAGCTTAGAACCAGTCAGCAGTCGACTGGCATAGAACTGCTCCGATGGAAATGACATAATTGCCTTGTGCTGCAGCGCATACACAAAATGCACACAGAACAGACATCAGTCACAATCAATCCCAACAACAACCATGCTGTGTAGTGCCTCCTGGATGGCAGTGCTTAACAGTAAAAAACTAGGCCCAAAAAATAAAAAAATAAACTTGGCTACAAAAACAAGATCAAGTTTTGAGTTTGGTCTGAGATGAAACTTAAAACCAAACTTTAGTTTTGACTTCAGTTGTACACCAACTTAAGTCGAGACTGAAGTAATTATTATTAGCATTAATGTCATTTATAATGCAGAAATTCGCTTAAGTGTTAAGTTCCTGGTCTTACGCCAAACACCGGCAAAGTTTGATCTTGGTGATAGAACAAAATACGTTTGACAGTGCTGCAAACTAAAGCAGCAACCATAATGAAAACAGATATCACAATTACTTTTTCATGGAGTAAATGCTAGACAGCATGTAGTTAGCATACACTGTGGCATAACTGCAGGAAACTACTGATAAAAATAAGCAACTTCAATTAATATTAAGTAAATAAGATAGAAGAACTGCCTGCCAGTACACTAAACTATACCACAGTTTATATCAGACACAAAAACACCGACAAACAGCATGACAGACAGACACGCAGACAGACAAACGGGCGTACCATAGTGTACTGCATGGTCAGCATGTAAGCCTGTGATGCATATCTATCAAAGAGCGAACGGTCAAGTCCCAGATTGCGTGCAGTGCGGTTTAGTACGACCGGTTTCATCTGCTGGTGATCACCAATCAGCAACAGTTGTTGTGGTCGGCAAGTGATACAAGGCAGCAGAGTCTCCGCCTCTTTACACATCCCGCTATCCACCACCACAACCTCAACACACAACACAACTACAGCAAGTCAGTGAGTCAGCAAAAACATTTATCATGTGCAAAAAAGTTTGTGCAGTAGAATTAAAAAATAATGAAATTTAAATATAAGTCTTACATGTCTGCATCCTCGAGGCTTTTTCATGCCCCAAAATGTGCTTGCAGTCAGGATTCAGCCCTAGAACCTCCAACTTGCTAATTCCGTCTCAAAGAACCCATTCTGCATCCCAACAGTTGCGTAGTGATAAATTTCTGTTTGCGGAATGCCTTCCCTCCCTTTTCTCTCCTTTCCCTTAGAAGTAGATCCCTTTAATGCAGCTAAGGAGTACGCAGGAGTGCTGGAAGCTCCCCAGCACAGTCAGGGGCTCCAGCCGCAAATGTATTTTGCAGCATTTTTGCTTCCTGAAAACTGCATAGGGTGACACCAAATTCTGCACTATTTTTTAAAATTTTTAGATGTCCAAAAAAGTAGCAAAATTATCTGGGGGACTGGCATTCCCCCTTTACTACATCACTGCTTCAAAACTCCAATTTCTGGCACCTCCAGTTGAGTGAATGGCTGATACCTGTTGAATATTGGTTGATGATGTAATCCGTGCCTCGCCCGACACACCGCATGTGCACAAAATGACGTCAGCCGCTGCCAGCAACTCCTGTTCACGTTCTTTGATCGCCTCATGGTAAAGCTCCAGCTGCTCTGGCGTCATAGACCAGTTATCGTCATCATTGTAGTGGCTCTCAATGGTGCGTATGAGCTGAGCGGTCGAGCTGTCACCGTGACGTACCAGGTAGTGCAGTGAAACAGCCTGCAGTTCAGCATCATGGGGGGCAGAGTCAGCAGTCTTGGACGTCATCACGTGACCACCAGGCACTGTGAAGTCCTGGCATTCGACAGCGTTACTGTAGACACGTACCAGATGGAATTCGTTGCCATCGCTGCTTTCACTGATTACCAAGTTCAACTGACCTACCAGAACCATACACACAAGCATCACTCCAGTTGCATGGTTAGGTTAACCAACACGAGCACCCTACTGTTATATCAAACACCACACGACATTCCCTTGCATGCTCTTGACATGACTTGTTCTAACAGACTGCATTACCGGTCTTATTGCTATTCATCTGTAATGTTCAGCTGCACCATTATGCAATTTTATCTTTAGTTTATCTAATACAATAATGCAGTAGACTACGCAACAAACATCAGATAGTGAAAAACAAAACAAAGCACAATTATTTGCAAAACTGAACCAAGAACCAAACAAAAGTCATGTTTTCCAAACTATACACCCCAACTGATAAAATATCTGATGGGTGCCTGAGTACAAAAATACCGCTATAAGTCTGACTACAAATAACGATGATATAACTCACTGGTGATGACGTCAAGAGACTTGTTCGTAGGACCACAGATCATCAGCTGTGGTCTAGTGGCATTGCGTCTCTCAGCAGTAGAATACAGAGTTTGATTGACTCTCACAAACAGCAGAGCAAGTCGCACTGCTGTCAGTGCTTTGCCGGTGCCTGGAGGCGCTTGGATTAGTGAGAACGACTTGATGACAGCGCGTCTGATTGCCTCACGCTGGACTGTACTGGGAGGATACAGCGCCGCGATGTCACTGTCATGCTGGTTCACACAGCGAACTATGACGGACAGGTAGTCCATGGCTGCACACATAGAACAACACAGCCATAGATACACTGACACAGATGAACAGTAACAGCAGTACACAGCCTGGGATGTCGTTGTCATAGTGATTCACACAGTGAACTACCATGGACAGAAAGTCAATGACTAAGCACTATTGTTTTCATTTTGCATGTTTTGTCAGACACCCTTGTTTTTATCTTAAGATATTTTATGGTGCCATACAAACTGTGGTATTATTATTATATTATTATTATTATTTATTTATTTAAAAATTTTTTTTTATTACCCCCGATAGTAAAGGTTCCCAGGAGTTTAAAACAAAAATTAAAAACAAAAACCAAGTTGCTGGAGTGGCACTAGTCCAAATTATTTATGAACTGCACTGGTGAAACGATGGACCGCTTGTCATCGATGCGTTTGCTGAGGGGCACAGAGTCAATTCCGGAGCTGCAGATGTGGGAGCAACTGTCACAAGGCCAAGCGCTGAGGTTGCTGCGAGGTTGAACCCCCTTCTCGACCACTCTCCTGCACTCCAGAGCCTCAACCCGTGAGTCCTCGAACCGGCCAACTAGGCCGAACGGTCCTGCATGTCACTGCTCAGAGTTGACTGGTCCATGTTGCACTGCTTCATGTTGACCTTCAAAGCGTCTTTGTACTGCAAGACTGGCCCACATTGCAGACGTTTCCCCACTGCCAGTTGTCCGAGAAATACTTGCTTATAGATGCGACTGTCTGGCATGTGCATAATGTGACCAACCCAACGTAGCTGGGCTTTAAGCAGAAAAGTTTCTATGCCCATGATACCACAGACGTTCAATACATCTGTGTTGGGGATTCTGTTTTGCCACTTGAAACGAGCTATCTTGTGCAGACAGCAGAGATGGAACTAGTCCAATCTGCGGATTGATCGCCGGCAGAGAGTCCAGGTCTGACAGCCATACAGCAATGTCGTCAACACCACAGCTTGGTAGATGGCAATCTTTATTTTCAGAGGCATGTCACGCACTCCCCACAATTGCTGCTGAAGTTTTCTGAATGCGCTGCCTGCCTTGGCGCAATGGGATGTGATTTCGCTGTCTGCTGTGACGATGCTGGACAAGAAGCTGCCCAGGTAGCAGAACTTGTCAACGGATTTCAAGGCACCATCACTGCCGGCTGTAATACTATCTGACAGTCTGATGTAGCGATATGACTGGCACATGACAGACAGACATTAACCATGACAACACAAGGAGACACATAAACAGATAGACAGACAGACAGATAAAGCGACAGTATTAGCAAAACACAGTGCTGGGATGTCGTTGTCATACAGAGGGCCCTATTCACAAAAAATCTTACCATAATCCTAAGACATTTTTCACACTTCTGGTCATCTTAAGACGATGACATAATTCACAGAACACTTGTGGCATATCTTAAGACAAAATCATGCACTTTTGTGACAAAACTTGTGATCATTTATCATGTGAATTCACTCAAAGCATGTCATAAGATCATCTTAGGATATCTTCACTTTCATCCTCCAATGGTCTTAACGCATATCTTAAGAAAAATCTTATGACAATGTCTGTGAATCAGGCCCCTGATTTACACAGTGAATTACCAAAGACAGATAATCAATGGCTGTACTCAAAAACACAGAGAGATATCAATTATGATGACAACTCAGTTAGACACAGAGACAGATTGACAGAGCAACAAACAGACGAACAGACAGTGGTCAGTATTGGCAAAAAATCAAACTAACTCAAAAAATAAAACGCAATAATAAACTGCATATACACACATACAAACACAATATTAGCAAACAAAATATTTGCTCACACAGAATGTAATGATATAAAACTAAAGCAATAAGACAGAGTATTTGAGCGGCACCGTACCAAGCGGTGGAGGTGGATTGCCAATAGCAATGCAAGCAGCCAACGAGTTGCTGTCATCATCAGATAATTGCTTCAGTGCAGCATCAATTCTTCTACACAACAGCCAGCCAGCCAGTCACTGCAAGGTCTGCCATGGCTGCCACAGTTGTAATCGGTGGTTACAGTGATAATACTTCGAGGTCAAATAGGTTGACCTTTGGCTCTTAATGCCGTTAACAGTCACCTATTTCAGAGCTATGTAATGTCACCTGCCATATGGGATCACACTGTGTTACCAGCCAGCCATAGGTGAACACATCCCACTTTAACAACAGCCAGACAGGCTGGTACTCGATTTACATACTACAAAGAGATGGAAGCTGAGTTGACCTTTGGGGTTGGTAATACTACATCACGGTTTACTTATCTGTAGACAGAAAAAAGTGGCTTCAGCTATACCAGTTGCATTAAAGATCCATGGCCACGGTCAAACTCACTTCTGAAATTTACGTAGACCTTGATTAGACATTTCACTCTGCATATGTAATATGTTGATTTAAATTTTATAAATGTATGAAATTAATGTTTAAATATAGTGAAAAATGGCATTACGTTACGTTATGCTGAAAATTCGGATCTTGGCAAGTGGCCGGAAATGACGTCACTGGTTGAACACAGTCAGTGTTTACCAATAAATTTTAATACTTTTAATGACAAAAATACTGTGTCACATGATAACTGCAGCAGTACATAGGTAAAAACAGTGATTTTATAATACTTATGTTTCTATGCGTATTTTACGTTGACGATGTGTTCAACCGGTGACATCATAAGTTTGTCAACATGGCGTCTCGTTTTCTACGGCACTTTCATACATCATCGACTTCAAATGAAAGTTTCTTTGTGTTGACAAAACGCTGGTTGCCAATATTACTGTCAAAATTATCAGAAAATTATGCTGTTTCAGAAAAATGCATAAATTATATATGCTAATTTTGGTGTCCATGGACCTTTAATTGCCACATAGTGGACTGAGCCATCAATCTTGATGAATCTCTGACCTTTTGCCACATAAGTCATCACATAAGCAGCACTAAATACTAACACAAGACAATAAATCAACCAAACATTCTGTACTAGCAGACCATAGCCCCCTCATTTAAACCACTGGCTGTAATAAATGTTTATTACATCAATGCTGCTGGTAGCCAAATCGTGCACCAAATATTAACAAAAAAATACATGTACTCACAAACACATACAAAGGCTAAGAAAAACAAAACGAAAAGCCTCATTTGGGTGCCTTTTTTTCATCATCCAACCAGAAAATGTATCCGGCCAAATTCTACAGCTCCTAGTATGCACACTGAGCCGGTGGAGGCACAAAACAGTAAACTAGTTGTCTAACAAAAAGCACAGTAGAGACCTACCTGTCAGATTGGTGCTTCTCAATCCATTCAATAGTCGCAGAGCTGTGGTTATCCTCATCCAAGAGCTGTGCAGGGAACGGAATCGATGAATGACATAGCTTGAGATGTATGCTGTAGTACAGCTTGTCAGCAGTAAGCAGCACTCTGCTGACAGTACAGTGTGCCACCCACATGACTGGTTCATCCAGGCTGACGACCAGCTGACCAATGAGGTGCGAGCACGCCGATACCACGTGACTACCTGGACCAATGACGTCAGCGTAGCGTACACACACATAACCATGACAACCATCAGACACGAACACTTCATCATCATCATCGGAAAGTTTGAACTTGATCGAGCATGGCTGGCAGAAGTCGACCGGTAGCTTCAACACGGCTAAGTAGATTGGTCCCTCTTGCACAGTCCATCTGATGTTGTCAACGTGGTGTAGAATTGTGGACTGTTGATCAGCCACAGCGGCGAGTGCTGCCTCTATCTGCAGTACGGGCTGCCACAGCTTTCGGTATTGACTGACGGACAAGTATGTAGCATGTGCCGCCATTGGCGATGTGGTGGTGGCTGGCTCACAGAAGCACTTCACGGTGGCACGTGCATGTTCCAGACAGACACACGTCGATGGCGTCATGTGCAGCAGCTGAACGCAGGGACAAAGAAGTCCGCGATGCACTTCGATTGATAGTTGGACCCTCAGGACCGAGCCAACATGAAGTCTGAGCCTGTACTCGGCAGCAGCAAAACGTGAGCCATCCTCGGAGGTCGGTTCCCAGATGACAGGTAAAACCACGTGTGGTGCAATCATCTCCAGAGCATCAGAGGCAGCAGCTAAGTCATCGTCCATGCTGGCCAGCAACAGGCCAGTCCATGCTAACGAGGGTATCAGGCAAGTATACTGGGCCGGGTTGACCTCCAGCACGCCACGCTGATGACTCGTTACTCCATGACAGTCATAGATGCGCTGAGACCACGTGACCAGCAGGTGCTCTGACCAAAGACCAATCACAGTTGCATTGAGTGCCGACAACCTAAGCACTGTTTGGGATGGAAAAAACGCCTGTAGAGTTGGAAACAGCAGTCGGATCCCAGTGTTGGAAAGGCGGTCAACTACAGCATAAAGAGTCAGAGGTCGTTTGACCAGGAAGTCACAGAACTGTGATGTGAGATTTGCACGTTCATAGCGGCCAAAGCGGACCGCCACATCGCTGTACTCTCTACACAGATCTACCATCTCCAACTCGGAATAGCAAGCGGTGGTATTACCGATGTCCAAGGCTGACACCAGCTGTCGGTGGGTTACCAGGTCAATGTATCGATGGAGCGGTGAAGTAAACTGGACGTAGGCTGAAAGGTTCAATGAGTGATGGCGCCGCCTCTCCACTAGCTGGAGACCCCCACTGCACTGATAGACCGGCTGCTCTTCAATCTGTCGATAACCAAACAGTGCGACGGCTTGACGAGGGTGGTACTCGGGACTCAGTACAAGTGACTGCAGATGGTCGATGTCGTAGTTGTGTAGTGCGTGCTGGATCTGCGGCCACAATGACAACATCATCTGAAACCCATCATCATCATCATCAGCAGCAGAAGGGTCTAGAGACTGGGCACATTCACACAGACCGACGCAGTGACAGACCTCCCCGGCCGAACAGTAACCCCGGGACAACATGACGCTGTGACACACGGCACCCAGGCTTCTCTGCTTCCAGTCCTCAAGCTCCCCGACGTCTGGTGGACTCTGACACAGTAGACCAGTGCAGGACGGAAACCTGGAGAGCAGATAAAGCGCCACCTGATGATTGGCCGTGATCATCATCTCGTCCACCAGACGGTGTGCCTTTGGTCCATCCAGTGTTGAGTGATTGACCGGGCTGTAGAGAGCATCCCGAAAACCAAGTCGATGGCTTCTCCACAGCTGGGCTACTCGACTCAGCGACACAATCGCAAATGTCAAATCCCCTGCTGATGACGAACAGCCATCATCATCATCTGTAGTCATATACTCATCAGCAGTAGTCAAGCCGTTGATGACAGCCTCTGCTTGTGAGTATGACAGTCGACAACTTGACCGGACCACACTCCGCTTTATCTCAACGCCAAGAATGTCGGCACCAGCATTGACCTTGATGTACACGCTGAGGGTCAGACGATCGGCGCCTGGCAGCAGACTGCAGAACTCCTGCGCAAGCCGTGGAGGCAGCATTGGACAGGAGTCACCTGGCGCCGCATAGAACGTGGCACCTCGCCGTCTGGCTTCACTGTCAATAGCACCAGACTTTGCCACGAAGTACGACACGTCTGATATGTGAATACCAATGATGTATGCCGTTCCATCAGGTAAAAACTCAAAACTAAGAGCCGAGTCGGAGTCTGTGGAGTCTGGCTGATCGACGGTGAACACTAACTTGTCTCGGTAGTCATACCTCTCAGCCATCAATCCGCTTGAACGAAGCAACAATGCTTCATTCAAAGTCGCTTCAGAGAACTTTCGTGGAACTGAGCATTCTATATCTATGACGGCCTTTGCGGCTTCGACACTGACGCCGAGTGGTAAGACTGAGACGACGACGCCCACTGGCAGTGAACAGTTATCCTCCCATTTCAAATAGCGTACCACAAACAGTACGGAGTTTACATCACGGACCTTCCGATAACGATTAAAGACTATCCGTCCAGATTCTGTAAACCCATAGATTGCAATTTTGCCTGCCTCTGTCGGATGCAGTTCCAGATTAAATATCTTAGGCATGCCGTGATCGAGAGGCACCATTACTCCAGCGTTACCTTCCTCCATGTGGCAGACAAACATTTGGTACTTTGGGTCCACTGCACGATTAAGAACACTGACAACTTTAGCCCAAGGTCCTTGCATGCGAGCAACATCCACTGTCTTATTAGATGCTGACTTATCTATCACAGACCCTGGTACACTTCCATCACGAAGATCTAGCTGCTTACTACCAAAGTCGATCATTTCCACTAAAACCTCATCACCGTGAAAAGCTCGGCTGCAAAGTTTACGAGCCGGAATAGCGATCTTGAAGTAAGAGCGGTCAAGCGGTTTCACGTAGTATATACCATGTAAGCTGTCAATGTTGACGAGACAACGCTTGAAGATGTTGGGGTTGCTGGCTTGCAGTGCTGAGAGTTGTGCTTCAGTGTACTGGGGGCTGTTAGTCGCAGCATCCTCACTGCCGGAAGACGGCAAATCGTCATCGTCATAATCATAATCATCGTCGTCATCTTCAGTGATGGCAGACCACAGACGGTGATTCTTATTAGGTCGGTAGCGCAGGTAGACGTGACCACGCCTCTCACTCAGCTGTACATGACTTATGTCCACTGCTCTCGGCTGAGGTGGAGGCCAAGTTATTGCATCCTCCTTCATCACTCTTTCATCCTCCGCATTCTGATGCACACAACATCAACCTACACTATAAGTCAAAACCACAGCAACGAACTTCTTTCCGTATCCTTGCTAAATATCTATAGACTCTAAAAATGCTTTCATTAGTCCACCCCTCAGAAAATATGCAATAAAACAGCCGTCAAAGATCCCACGATTAGTTGACCATGTAAGTATAACAAAAACGTATAGGAAAGAAGTGCTAAGAACTTCTGAAATTGGTATTTCTTAACGGGAGACAAAGACAACTTCAAGGCAGACAAAGGCGCTTTTGTTAAATGCTCCGGAGGCACTTATATATGGTCTTTGTCTGCACAGGTACTCGTGTTCCTTGATAGAGACGTCACATATATCTGTCATTTCTTCTACTGGGTAAGTAATTATAATTTTGCATGATTTTCAGGACAAATCTGCTTGTTTCTGGACACACAAGGAAAAGCTACAAATTTTAGATTCGAAATGAACAAGAGGCATGCAAACCTGAAGAGAGCTTATCAGTATAGACAAAGATGAAAGAATTAAGCCAGTTTTTTAATAAAATGACAGCACAAAATGTGCTATTCAGTGCCATAAATACTTAACAGCATTTAATTAATATGTTGCTCAAAAATGATTACAAATTGGTAAGACAAAGGGTATTAAGCTAATATAATAACCACGTTAAATATGATGGTAAATGCTTATATCTTTAACAAAAGCAAACCTGAGCCAGCTCTCGGATGATTTCATCAGGTTCAATCTCATAGTCCAGACTCCAGTCAGCAAGGCTCATTACATCATCATTGCCAACATCACCAGTAGCATCATCATCATCATCATCAACAGCAGGAGCAGCAGCAGTATCTGACTCGTCTTTCAGTTCCACATCACCATGATCATAACCGTTGTTGTTTTCTTCAATGCTGCCATCTTCCGACATCACACGCCTGACATAAGCCTTAGCTCCTTCGACGTCGTATACAGCTTGTGTAGCAGTGCTCTCAGTAGTGTCGTCTACATCAGTGCTGATGTTCCGCTGCCATTCAGACAGGAGATGCGGAGACGAGAGAGATAACTGCTGAAAGTCTAAAACCGTCTCTGAAACCATTTTTGAAACCGTTTCTGACGTCATGTATGGCGAGACATTAGCAGGTGCACGTGACTGAGTAGTGTCCGTGGTGACAGAGTTGACAGTAAGTAACTGCATTAGGCTCTGAGCCTGCGCCCAAATATCCTCAAGACTCAGATCAGCGGGGTGTAGACCACTGACCTTCTGACAGTGTTTGAGGTAAGACCGCCAGACAGCGCCACAGTTACCAATGGAACACAGAGCCACGGGGTCACCAACCACAGCCAGCCAGGACTTGGCCCTCGTCAAAGCTGTGTTCACCAGCTGAGCTTCTGACAGGAACCCAAACTCACCAGCACTGTCAGTCTGATGACTGACTCGATGTCGACTGCGCACGGTACTGACAAACACCGCACGAAACTCCATACCTACATCAGACAGCAAATTCACCCACTTATTTAGATAAAGCAAAAATCTCCTGTAGTCACCCACGCTCTGTCACAGCCCTGTGATTGCAGGGTCGATGCTCATATCTGTTTTCAAGGCCTTGAGCTGGCAGTGAGCCACAGCTCACAGTTACATAGGCAGTAGGCCTGACCTCTCCCATATACTGTGGTTAGCTTCCCAGTGACTTGGCTAGTAGGCTACCATATTATACTGCTTGGTGACAGAGGCACATGGGTAGGCCTACTCAGACTCGCATTTGTGTAACAAAAGACCTAACCCTCAGGCTGACACAAAATGACATACTGCACAGAACTGTATGGAACATAACAACTACCAATAGTTAAAATTCTGCAGTTTTCATGGTTTTCCTGATTAATTATCTGCGCCAAGTGTGAACGTAGTGAACATTGCAGAAGATTATGAGATTGGTCATTCTGTCCATCCATGTGTGTGTCCGTCGTTCTGTGTGTGTACACGATGACTCAGAAACAGTAGCGCCCTCCTGTGAATACCTCTACATTTTACAGTAGTAATGTTTAAATCACTTCACTTGGCGGAGATGCACACTCTCACGAGCGCCTTCTAGTTACAAAAATTGTTCTAAAGAGACAAGATATATACAGCACCGACACAGCACTAAACAGTAAGTAACTGACCAGGCAGGTTGTGAACACGCAGAACGGTCACAGCGCCAAGATGTCTGCGTCTTAAAGCCTGACGAATTATTTTCTCCTGTACGTCCAACAGAAACACCACTAATAACTACCGGCATCTTTATTATTACACGGCTGACATAATGGGTCATATTATAGTCTTCGTCCATCCATCTGTATATCCGTCTCTCTTTCCCAGTCCCTACAAACTCCTAACTCAAAAACAAGAAAGGGCTTAAAGTAAATACAGTCTAAGTTTATGCCAAGAATAACAGCCACATTGCAGTTGATATAAGGTCAAGATTTGAACCTTCATACTACGGACAAAGTCCTAGTTTTGTACTTTGAACTTTGAAAGCCCTCATGATCAGATTAGTAATTTGACTATACAACAAACGGACTGCATCAGTGTCACTTTTTCTGATTCTGTTTTAACGTGCGTAACATACTTGCGTACCAGTTGTTGAAATTCTGCACTTTTTATCGTTTTGCTCATGAAGTATAAACACTGTTCAAAATTAACTGACCAATCGAAGTTAATTCTTGGAGATTACTGGATTAAACAAAAAATTTGTGCTTATGCTCATGAGACACGTGAAAGCCTATAGTAATTCTGGTTCAGTAGTTTAGCTGGAAATTGGGATGTTCACGCTAAGTTAATATACAAATACCAAATTCTCTATCTGGGTTGCTAAACGATAGTTAGCGTGGCGCCACCTTGTGAATGATATAGACTTGTGTCGCAGTCCGAAATCGCCAAAAAAATCCATAAAACTCCCTATTTTGGCATTCAAGGTCAATGAATTCGGTGCAAATCAAGAGCCAGTGTATGACTTCCTATTAGTGATTAATAGTAACCTAGGCCCTGTTACTGAGATAAAGCAACTTATTAACCAAAAATCGCAAATTTTGCCCACCCCCTCTCATTTAGCGCCCTCATTCGAGGTGACCCCCTTCGAATTTATGGAAAAGCTTTACGGTTCCTGAAACTACAGTCTTCCAGGCAGCTGACGGTGAAGATTTGGTGATCCTATTTTGCATCATTTTTGACTGATCCACCCGTGTGACGGACGGACAGACAAACAGAATTGCGATGGCTAAGACGTGCTGAAAGCAGTAGCTGCTTTCACGCGTAAAAACTGAGCCCAGACCTGGTCTGAGTATGCGGTAGTGACAAGTATAGACTTGGAGTCACGCTGTCCCCACTCAACTGGCCACAGCTCATACAACTCACTCACTCTCTCGATGACCTCATTCACTTCAGCCAGATTATACCACGACGTACTTGTCTCGTCTTGAACCTATATACAACCACCAGCCACTACTGCACTACAACACTTCTACTACTAATATATCAACTATGAAACACAACAACTACCAGTAGCTGACTTCTGCAATTTTTGTAGTCTTTCTTATGTCATTATATACTATTAATTACTACTACTAGACCAACTACTGCAATGCAAATACTAAAAGTACGGAACTTGTATCAATGCAAACAGCCAGCACTGAAATACATAACTTGTGTCTCTGTTTACTGTAAGTTGTAAAATCAACCAAAGCAACACAATATTGATAATACTACTACAACTTCACTCACTTCAGTCAGATCATACTGCTCTCATTATAAACCTATAAACTTAGCAAATGTATAGCGTACAAAATGTTAGCAAGAGACACGCCGAATTGCAGGTAATAATTTTCACTGCATACATAATATTGAAGATGTTAGATATCTAACAGCAAAAAACACTATCAGGAAACTGCGCCCATCTAAAAATGCCCTACACGAATGCATACATCAACTTCAGCTGCTGCTGCTGATGATGATAATAATGACAGTGACTAGGACCAACCTCAGTGCCAAATGCAGCATAGAAGTTGACAGGAGAAAGATGATGTGCGGCCGGCTGTGTGCTACAAGCCACCAGCACATCGGAGCCTCCGTAGAACGTAGCTGACAGAAATCGCAGGATCTTGGCATCGTTGCGGTAGTTATGTCGCAGCTGTACCACGGGTACTGACGACAGCTGGCCACCATTTCTCCGGCGCACTGAGTCATAGTAACCATAGAGTCGCTCGATGATCGACTTGTCAAAGTTGAGCTCGCGAGCCTCACTGCTGAAGACTCTCTGTTTCATCTGTAGATGATCGCCTGCCAACACTATGCATGTTGTGCTAGTGGCCAGCGACAGAGGCATCAGTGCCTGACATTCATTCACCTACCACACACAGGCCATTATATACAACACTACAACAATAAAATCCACCGAGTTGGACTTGAAATCACGTTTTTTCAACCATGTCTCCAAATGCCAAACCTTGGTGCCAAATGCAGCGCAGAAGTTGATCGAACTGACATTCATTTACCCACACCAATGCTGTTATCACAAAACATTCAGCTGGCTTTGTGGTGCAATGGTCAAGATCACCTGCGATCAAAAATCTGTAAGTTTGACTCTCGGGCAGACTTGTTGCTATCAAGTGGTTACTAGTACTACCTGGATGCGTGACCGTCTGCAGATGAGACAAAAGTACCCTTTAATCCTTTGTTATCAAATCACAAAAGCAAAATATAACTGAAAAATTCTGGTCAAACCTGGGAAACTTACTCAATGATATTGTGCGTAAAATGGCAGATAAACCATCTCAAAACATAACCAACCACCACGATCAACTCAGCCCCGTAAGTACACGATGTTTCTTAAAAAGGACCCGTTTTGTTTTTTTCATAATTCACTCAAATAATGAACAATTTACATAAAATTTGTACCAGTTGTAGCTGAAGAAATACTAATTCAAAATATTTTAACAAAATATGACAGTTAATTAAATATTCTTTGCTAGTCGTGATGTAATGCTGACGTCTTAATGCATCACGGGTACAAACTTGCTAGTCTCAACTGGTGCTGTCAGTTGATACCCTGCACCGATGGTGAAAAATCTGGTTTTTTGGTGACAAATATTTGAAGTGTTACAGTTGCAACCACAAAAACGTGCAAAGTGATCGCATTTACAAGTCTGTGGGGATAGTTGGTCTTTCACATATTCGAGCAAGACAATGCACTAGGACACCTAGCTTGCAAGATGGTTGAGTTTTTGGATCGCAAAATGCATGATTTCATGTCTCCATGTTGCTCAGTGCTAACACGATAAACATTTTCGTCAGCGAACCAGATTAAGTTCACCATCACAGCAGGGTAGCAACTGACAGCATGAGTTGAGACAAGCAAGCTTGTACTCATGACACATTATGAAATCAGAATTACATAACGACTAGTAAAGAATATTTAATCAACTGCCATATTTTGTTGAAGTGTTTTGAATTAGTATTTCTTTGGCTACAACTGGTAAAAATTTTGTGTAAAATGATCATCAATATGAGTGAATTATGAAAAAAACCAAAAAGGGTCATTTTTTATGAAACACCGTGTAAATTCGCAGGTGACACTCTGTAGCTCTGAAATGAGTTCCCACAAAAAGCTACACATACCCTTTAACCCTTTGTTATCAAATCAACCACCTAAATAAAATGCAACAAAAGAAGTGTCAGACCTGAGCTGCCTCATCGATGAAGATGTGCGTGAAATGGCCCTTGAACCCCAGCTTGGTCAGCATAAGTGACGCCACCAGCGTCGTCACGATGACGTCATAAGACATCACGTCATCACGTGTGGGGGCGACAAAGCGGCTAGAATCAGAGTCCAGAAGGCAGTATTTCTTGACTGTGTCGGACACAGTGCCAGTACGACGGTCAGGGTCATAGACCCGTAGTACTGAGAATGACGACTGAGACTTAGCATTGTCCCTGATGTATCGGTCGAAATGTCTCACTATGTACTCATCTGCAGCCCTACACACACCGACAAAACAGACAGACATAGAAACAGACAAACAGAGAAACAGGCAGGCACACAAGCAGAAACATAAAGACACCCATGGGACAGGATTGTACACTCGCAGTCATCAGAATGATGACAGAAACTTTGCATTGGCCCTGATGTACCGGACAAAATGACTCCCTATGTACTCATCCACAGCCCTACATCCATGGACTGCGCCACTGAAACGACGAATCGCTTGTCATCGATGAGTTTGCTGAAGGGCGTGGAGTCCAATTCTTGAGCTGCAAATGCGGGAGCAACTGTCATATGGCCAGGCGCTGAGGTTGCTGCGAGGTTGAGTCCCCTTCCGAACTGCTCTCCTGTACACCAGAGCCTTGACCCGTGAGTCCTCGAACTGACCGACTGCCTCATGGCACAGAGCCCTCCAAGCTGAGCGATCCTGCATGTCACTGCTCAGAGTTGACGGGTCCATGTTGCACTGCTTCACGTTCACCTTAAGAGAATCTTTGTACTGTAAGACTGGCCCACATTGCAGACGTTTCCCCACTACCAGTTGTCTGAGAAATACATGCTCAGCAGTGCGACTGTCTGGCATGCGCATGACGTGACCGACCCAACGCAGCTGCGCTTTAAGCAGGAAAGCTTCTATGCCTGTGATTCCACAGACGTTCAATACATCTGTGTTGGGGATTCTGTCCTGCCACTTGAAACGAGCTATCTTGTGCAGACAGCAGAAATGGAACTAGTCCAATCTGCGGATTGATCGCCGGTAGAGAGTCCAGGTCTCACAGCCATACAGCAATGTCGTCAACACCACACTTGATAGATGGCAATCTACATAAAAACACACTGACAGACAGACAGGCAGGAACACAAAGACATAGGTCAGGGTCATAGATTCACAGTACTAAAAACACAGACTGGGACCTTGCATTAGCCCTGATGTACCAGTCGAAATGTCTGCATCCCTACATGCAGACAAACATAGACAGTCAAACAGACAAAGAGAGAGACAAACCGATAAACAAACAGACAATCAGACATACACACACAAACACACAGCTGAGAGTCATAAACCCGAGGCACTGACCACACTGCCAGAGACTTGGTAGCATTGTTCTGGTGCTGCAGTGAAAATTATTCACTATGGCTGTGTTGCACCAAAATAGTTGGTTCAAATTTTGGATCAGCTGAACCTGATCAAATTTGAATCGAGTTCAAGGTAGTATTATATTATATCCTTAAATTACAACTTGCGTAATCATTTGTTGACATTTGGCAAACACTGTTCAAAGAGTCATAGAGACCCATCTCAGAGAGTTACCAAAGCTCTATGGGATCACAGTGTTACAGTGACACAGATGAATGCAACTTATCTACCCCAAAGGGATAGAAGGCTGAGTTGACTTGGTGGGTGACCTATACAGCAAACCTGTTGCCTTCTTTGGAACGATTTCAGTTCACTGCAATATGTCACCACAGCAAACAAATGAATAAATAAACACGGTAATTTGATAATTCTATACAACTTGCTAGTTACGGTTTTAAACTACAAGTTTATTTCAAAACTTACGAGTTAGTCTGGGTGCAGATGAGCAGTTTGACATCATCACTGCATGACGTCAGCAAGATGGCCGAATGCGCCAGCGACTCAGTCTTTCCAGTGCCAAACGCTCCGTAGACGACAAGTGGCGCCTCCAAGTGACGCTTCTTAGCACTCACATAGTTGACAATCTTCATCTGATCCTCATTCAAACTGATGCCATGGACTCTACAAACCAGGAACACAACAATGGTTAGCAACCGCATGTTCCATGTTCCAACTGGGGTGGGCAATCTATGCTGCCCAAAAGACTCAGGCTGCAACGTGGACCTATCACTATCAGCCATGACCAGAAAGTTCCCAGCAAGAACTGGGCACTGTACAGTCATGGCAAAAACAGCAAAGAGCACACTAGAGACTGACCGAAAGATGCACAGAGACCTCAAGCCACTGCTCAGCCAGCGCAATCAGCCACCTAGCTAAGGAAGCACCAGCAGCTCCCATCCCACCATAAACCAAAGGAAATCACGGCACAAGTGATACCCCACAAAGCTTCTGAGCCACTCAGGCAAGAAAAACAGCTGAAGTCCCGAATGGTGTTCAGTTTACACTGGTAAACCCAAATGCAATCGCAGGAGTCACCCAGCATCCAGTCATTGAGACAGTGTGGTATCAAAGTAACACTCGTGCAGAATTTTAAGAAAATTGTCACAGAAAAGCTGCCAACAGCTACTCAGCCACGAATACTAATATAACCTCTGCCAAATAAAGAAACAAAGCATAAAGTGGCAATTTGCACATCAAACATAAAATTCTGCCAGACGTATAATCATTCAGCTATCTAGTGAGTGATACACATGCAAATATGGCTCAACATACTAATTCTTATAATTATAAACACTTCAACAGGAAATGCATATTGGCAGAATCGCATATTTTCGTACACTTGGACAGCCAATAACTTCCTCAGATCCTCAAACAGACCATGAATTAAACCGAAGTTGGTGGGTTCAAATAAAATTCATTTTGAAAACTGTCTAGAACTCAGGGCCCCCTGCAATTTGGGCCCCTATTCTCTGTCTACCCTGCCTATCCAATTACTACAAACACCACAGTTAGACTATCAGATACTGACTGTGGTAGTGGTGGCAAAGGACCCATGATGGCAGCTCTCATGACCTTTTTCTGGTCCGGAAACAACAACTCCACGCAGTCCAGCTGATCTAAGGCGTAGTGCATCTGAGCGAAAATGAGACTGTTCATCTGAAACTGAATCTCAACACTGATCTCCATGTTCTTCTGCAGCTGCAACTCCTCACAACACCTGATATTACATGCACACAAACACTTACTTAGTTACTTACTTACTTACTTACACAAACCACAGACCAGGAATGCCACGGATGCAAGTGAATATTTAAATCAGCCTAACACTAGACCAGGATTTGGCAGAAAATTAGACCTGCTGCACCAATTAACTAATCATTTTCCAGCTAAACATGGGACTGTTTACTTTTTCAATGACTATACAAAGCACGGGAAGACTTGAAGCAACTAATAATCACTGCATGTAAAAAAAACAAGGTAAAAAGTCTTAAGTCCTTCTCCATGTTCGATCTACGAAAAATAAGCAAGAACTGCAATGTCTAAAAAGTGACAGACCGCGGTGACAGGCGCAGACAAACGTGTTCGCGTGTGCGTCCCCGGTAATTCTCATGCTCCACGAATAATGACTCGTAGACAGTGCGTCTTTGAGGGCTGCCGACCCCGTTAGTAGTGGACAGCAATGCTGACTTCACCGACCACAACACCAGGTGACCTATATACACATTATAATCTAGATACACACACTGAGCTACATACATTGTAAACATGATAATTTTCATGCCTGAGCAGTTTTGCAATCTGTAGAAAACAGCTGAGCAATAGCGGGATATTTTAGACAGTTTGGTGCAGTTTTTAAAAAAGCATAACTGAACCAACTTTCCATTTTTCACTCATCCCTAACGTATGCAAACAGTTGAAAAATTCGGTGCAATTATAAGTGCTTCAACGTAAATTATAGACAGACTGACAGAACTAGAAAGACAGACAGAGACAGATAGATAGAGACGCTTGCCAGCATCAGTGTCTTCATTGAGCTGTCCATTAAGTGGTACACGTGCGAACAGTTCTTTGTTCTGTGCAATGATGAACGCTTCATCCTGAATGCTGTCTACAACTTTCACCAGCGTCTCAATGTTAAACCTACAACAATTTCAGACTGTGCGATACAACATACATGTAAAGAAAAGTGCAAAATTCTTCCTAAGGTACAAGACCTATAGGACAGCACTAATCTCCGTTTACTTATCCCTCCACCAGACACCAGTTTACACTGCCAGACTGTGGAGATGAGCTTAGTGCATCACGTAGTGTGCCTGTTCGCATCCCAGTTTTTGCCAGTACTCATCTCATTGCGCCTACCTGGCTAGACTGATATGATCGGGATGGTTGGTTACAGACTGAGATGGTTTGCCCATCTGCTGATAATTACCCATCTAGGCCTGGTGTTGAATAACTTTGTCGATGCAACGACGACGGGTTACAACTAAGGGAAACTGTAGGTGACGTTTAAAAATTCCCTAAGAGAAAGCACCAGACGAGAACAAAGCAGTTCTTTCGCACTACCATGTAGCTTAAAAATGTGCAGTACTTTGTTGTTACTCACTAGGTAGAATACGTGCATGTGTCATATCCCGGCCCAGATATCAGAGATATTACTGAGAAGACGAAAGAATACAGCAAGAATTAAGCCAGTAGTGTCAGACCAAGAACAAAAGCAACAAACAACTACAAAAACGATAACAAGGATGAGACCAGTGAAACAGAGTGACGTTCAGCATTTAATAGTCAACACTCAAAATAACATTCGACACAAGGTGATTTTCATTTTACAGTTTTCATTTTAAAACGAAACTAAATTTACAACTAACCAAATGCTATACAGTGAGACCACAAACGAGCAGAAAGCGTTAAAATTTGGTCTCGAGACAACGTTGGTCTTGAGAAATTAACATCCCAGCTAGATATATGGGAACAATGTTACTGCAGGGTAAGTCACTTACCACATTTGAACCACTCCAGACTGTGGTTTCGGTCAGAACACACTTGCACTAGCCAATTAATACTCACTCGGCAATTAGTTTGGCCTGTGTAAATTCCTCGAGTCTGAGCAAGTCATGCATATGATGCACGTAGTTGTGGCAGTTCATTTCAATCGTCAATGTTTTCTGTTGCACCACATCGTCTATACTTGTCGGAGTTGTGTACCGACTCAAAACATCCTCAGCCAATCCCAATCCACCGTTGTCATCACGTGACCTCTGACCTCTCAATGACCCCTGGCCTCTAGTCACAGGTGAGAATGGGATAATCTTACATTTGTCTGACGTCCACCTGCAGAAGACAGAACAGTTAATTAAAATTAATATTCTACACAGCAATGCATATGCATGAGCTTCACACAAATAACAAGTGCTTTATGTCAGCCAAGTGTTAACATAATACACGGCCATCTGGGTAGCTATTGACCTAGTCAAGTAAAAATTGGCACATTGATTACTAGTGTCCTGAAAGACGTTAACACAAATTTTTGTTTTCTATGCCTTTCTAGAGTTAGGAGCCCGTACAATTCAGAGAGACGAGCAAGCAAGACCCGTATTACAACTTGTTAGCATAGCCCATAATAAAACACTGTCAGAGCAAATTGATCCTGACATGTTTGACAATTAAAATTCTAATGTAAACTTTGAAACAAAGCTGCAAATTCTAGTATACTTTGATTAACACATCTGTTTACAGAATAACTCATCGAACTGTGTGGGGATTAGTGGATAACCAGTGTGTCTATATGGCAGATTAAAAAATTGGAAAAACTAGAAACCCATCCAAGCTAGGAGCTATGTACGGGATCACACAGGTCTAATACCTGGCATAGATGAATGCACCCTAGCCAGGCAGGCTGATCTACTTAGTACCTACCCTGAAAAGATGGAAGGCTGAGTTGAATTGGTGGTTGGTTCCTCTCCAAAAAATCTAGGTAATAACTGGCCCATTCTGAGCACCAACCATGAATATCTACGTGTGTGGCCTTGTAATTCTCACCTGTTAAAGGTGAGTCTATCACGCAGCACCTGCACTCTCTCACGTATCTTCTGGTCTCCCAGCTCCACAACGACTTTTCTCGACAGCAGCGGACGACGTCCGAAGTCAAAAACGATCATTTGTGAGAAATGACCGAACAAGCCACCAGTGAACTGTAGCTTCACTTGATAGACCATCTGTGTGGTGCTACTGTGGAGCACTGCCTGGTTGCCGGGCAACAGCTGTGTGTTGCCAGGCAACAACTGGCCATTGCCAGGCAACGACTGGGTCTTTTCATCAGTGCCTGCTGTGAGGCTAAAGTGCAGTCGATGTTCGTCATAGACCAGAGCGATCTGAACCAACTTGACGCCAGTCTGCATACCATAGATTGAGAATTTGTGACCTACCGCTATAAAATTAGCAATCTTCACATATTAAAACAAATTTTAATTATCTGAAATTCGTTTTTGCACATTCGTAATAAGCAAAACTTTGAAATTCTGAAAAATTTGTAAATTTTAAACGTATTTTTCAAATTCGCACAATTTTGTAAAGTCTGTAAAATTCACGAGTTAACGCAAATTTTAAATTCTCTGAAATTATTTTTTGCTCATTCACAATGACCAAAACTGTAAAAATTCACAAAAAATTGTACATTTTAAACATATTTTCAAATTTGTAAAATTTGAATTCTCTGTCTATGCTGCATATCACAATCAGCATCATTAGCATCAACAGTACCAAAAGCATCAACAAAATGATTTCAAAAAGATAAAGATGTGCACAGTTCTTCACGGAAACCTTATGGAACACTGCAAAGATCTTCGACAACGAAAGGAAGCCAACAGTTACTTCACGGCCGAAAGGAAGCTGTGAGTTCACTTTGTAAAACTGTTGCCAATCAGCTAATTGTTGAGCACTGACAATAAGCTGACTTCCAACTGCCCAATGACTTATCAGTGCATCTCTAGTTCAAATGGCTATTAAAGACAGTTATGTTTAGCTCTTGTGATCACAGCACACTGTGACTGTTAAAATTGCTCGTGCCTTTCACGTTGTCTTACTTACTTACTTACTCAGCAGAGATGACTGAATGCGTAAAGGGGAACTGACCGAGATGATGTTAAACACCCAGACATGACACGCATCTTTCTTCACGGCACTGAACTCAAGTGCACCAGAACACTGCAGCTCCACTCCTGCCATCTTCTCACATATCTGTCATCATCATCATCAACAACATCAGCAGCAGCAGCAGCAGCATAAATATTACACAGAGTGGTCAAAAGTCAGCCAACAACAACTTATATACTTAATTACCACTCAACGTGGCTTGGTGGCGTAACATTTAAGGTAAAGGTCGTCAATTTGTATAGCGCATCGTCGCAAACACGCCTCTAATGTGCTTTCGTCACTAACCAGAGCTGCCTGCCGCACGGCCGCCGTGTGCAGCCTGCAGACACAGGCTGGCGCAGCGGCTGGCTAGGCAACCCCAGTCAGCTGTACCAAGGTCCCCACCTTCCGTAACTCATGTAAATGAGTTACTACTCATTTTACCGTCCCACGGAGGGTAGAAGGCTGAGTCGACATTGTTAAGACATTGTTTCAACTTCTGGTCGAGTCGCGCTATCAAGTAATTACTACCTGGACGAGTGACTGTCTGCGAACAGGTAAACCATCTTGGTGTATAACCAACCACCAAAATCAACTCAACCTTCCATCCCACCAGGATAAGTAAATTGTGTACAGCCTGTCTGGTTGGGGTTAAAGTGGAGCACGTTCACCTGCATCAAGTGGCAGGTAACACTGTGTGGTCTCACGTGGTAGGTGACACTCTGTAGCTCTGAGTTGGGTTATCATTAAGAGCTAGAGACATTCAATCCAGATAACTGTTAACCTTCAATGAAAAATCAAAAATCTAAACGTGACTAGCACTCCAGCAGCACTTTACAATCTCAAAAGTAACACAAACCAATGACGCCATGTCACATTATGTGGCCAGCCACTGCCCAAGCTAGCAAACAACTGGATGCACAAAGCAACCAGCAGACATACCACAGATCAAGGTCACCTACTTACTACTAAGTGTAAAATTAAATCAACATGAGATAAGAGACATACCACTGGTGAGAGACTGGGCGTAGCAGCAGCAGCGGCAATGTCATCAACCAGTGTGTCCATGTATGAGTAGAGCTGACGGTCTTTGGCCATCTGTTTCTTCATCTGTCTCCACTGGTACCTGCTCTTCCATTCGTCCAGCTCATCAATACTGTGGGCGAAAATGCAGTGATTGCCGGGCTCACCTTCTGCTATGTCCGAGTACCGACAGCGCAACTTCTCATGTCTGCAGCAACAGCAGCAACCATCTTCGTCATTGCTATCATCAATCATTCTACATTTTTAAAAACCTGAGTTTTTCTCACTTGACAAATAACATGTAACAAAAGAGCAATTTGCACTGTGTATAAGCGACTAATAGATGTTGCCATGAGATGTGATTTGAGAGCCTACAGTTCTCCGTCAGAACCCAAAGCTGAATTTAGAGGGAGGAAAGAAGCAGGGTAGAAAGGGAGGGAAAGACAAAAAAGAAATATAATCAAGTGAACAGGGAAGTAAAGAAAACTAAAAGAAAAAGGAAAAAGGGGAGAGAAATAAAGGGGAGGAAACGTCAAACCCTTACTCCAAGTAAAAATTCTGGCTATGATCTTGAAACCAAACCTAATTACCAGAAACTTCTGAGCAATAATATCCCAGAATAATGCTTATCACTTAGTCTACACTAAACCCCAAATGACAATTGACAACGATGATAATGATAAAAAGCCGTCAGTAATTCTGACCTCATGCACCGCTTGTACAGCCCATTGGCAACGGTGAGTGGTGGAGGCCTGAAGTTCCACTGACGTTCTCGGTCCGAGCTGATGTTTAGTTTGTGCTTGGCCGAAGCACAGTGGGCGTCGAGTTGGGTCTCACTGTTGCAGAAAACGTTGCAATAGTCGCAGTAGTACGAGCCAACGGCGACTCCTGGGGCCTGGTCAAACAGAGTTGCAGTGTCTTCTTCGGCAACGGTGACTGGCTGAGGTGGCACGGACCAAGCAGATGTTGACGGCACTGGGGCTGCGACTACCCTGCTACGTTTAGCCAAAGCTGATGGTGGTGGATGTATTGGCCTGGTAACAGCAGGAGCATTGGGTATAGCAGGTGGCTTTGGACACGTTGAAGTGGCAGGCTGCTTTACAAAGTTTGTGCAAGCTTCGGCTACGTCTTCACGACGACGAACTGCAAACAGACATTCGGAAATATTGTAAAACTTAGTTATTAACGGCGTTGTTGTTGGAATAGCAGGAGTGGGCATAAACGGCTTCAGACAAGCTTCAGCTATGTCCTCATGACAACACACATGTACACTGGCATACTACTAGTAAATGTTGTTGTTGTAGCAGCAATAGTAATAGTAACGACAGTGGCAGAACAGCAGCAGCGGCAGTATCATGGTGGTGGCGGCGGCATTGTAGTAGTATTAGTGGTAGCAGCAGTGGTAACAGCAGGCATGGTAAATGGCTTTAGACAAGCTTTAATGACATACTTACGACGATGCAGTGCACAGATAACGGTATACTACCACGAGTAGTAGTAGTAGTTGTTGTCATAGTTGTGGTAGTTATCTCAGCCAAAGTGAACGTAGTGAACACTAGTGGAGATTAACAGACCACTTTTTCTGTCTGTGTGTGTCTGTCTGCACATCACTGACTCAGCATGTACGACGTCATTGCTATTGTGACGTCATGCCAAGGCCTCGTCGCATTGCAGCGACGCCCTGGCATGACGTCACAAAGGGCCAGCCTATTTCCGATGTCACTTACATGACCAACCCCCATTGCCATGGCAATGAAATTTGGAGCAAAATGTGCTATAACTCGGCTTGCGTAAGAGATATCTGCAAAATTTTTGCATCAACAGAAAGGTTTTCAAGGATGGGCCATCGAATGCTGCCAATCTACCCCAAATGACCCTCGTTGCCATGGCAACAAAATCTGGGACAAAATGGGCTATAACTCGGCTTGCGTAAGAGATATCTGCAAAATTTTTGCATCAACAGAAAGGTTTTCAAGGATGGGCCATCGAATGCTGCCAATCTACCCCAAATGACCCTCGTTGCCATGGCAACAAAATTTGGGACAAAATGGGCTATAACTCGGCTTGTGTAAAAGATATTTGTGAGATTTTTGCATCTATATGGGAATTTTTGCGGATGGGCCATCAAAAGCTGTCATCGAATTCTACCCCAATCGACCCTAGAAATAAGGGACAAAATTGGCTATAAATTGGCTTGTATAAAAGATATCTCTAACATCTTTGCATCTAATGGGGGATTTTGGAGACTGGCTATTGGATGAAGCCAACAACCGATCCTTGTTGCCGTGGCAACGACAATTGTAGAATTTCGCCAAAATTTAATAGTAATTGTTGCAGTTGTAGCCTAGTTGTAGTAGTAGTAGTAGCAGTAGTGTTTAAATTATTTCACTTGGTGGAGATATGCACTCTCACGAGCGCCTTCTAGTTACTGTTGTTGTTGTAATAGTAGTAGTAGAAGGCTTAGTACAAGGTTCAGCTATGCACAAATGAAAACACATACTGCATTATAGCATACACACACAATGGTATACTACTGCTAGTTGTTTCAGTTGTAGTCATAGTTGTAGTTATAATAGTAGTGGCTGTAGTACTAACAGTAGGCATCAGACAAGCTGCTTCTAATTCGTCATGATGATACACTGCACACAAAATGACTGTGAAAAGCAAAGATAAAGTAAATCTGGTACATGACATAGCACTGCTTACAGAGCCCGACTCATGACGAAAAGCACTTTATAATCTCGGAAATAACAGCTGACTGAGATGAACTAACAAAGCTGCAGTGCCTTATGTGGCCACCAACTGACAAAACATGCTCTGTACTTCACTAGTCACAGTGATAAAAAACGACGTACTGTAAGTGGATTCCAAGACTGTAGACTTGAAGTACAAATCTTGCTATTAATTGTTTAAAACCATTACATGTTACAATTAATACCTTAATGGAATTAAGCATAAATCTTGATAATAACTGTTCAAAAAATTCAGCTAGAAAAATTAATACAATACTTGAACAGAACTGGTTGACTAAACATACAGCATACAGTCGTGCATATATAGCAATGTTCAACAATATCTAACAACTGCAAATTTTAAGCACAAATCTTGATATTAAGTGTTTAAGGAATTAGCAGCTTTAAATTAAACTAATAATTCAATCCACAGACATACAAAATAGTTTAAAAGTTTAGAAACGTTTTCTGCTAGCTGCCAGTTTTTGTAGATAAGAAATACATAGAGCACGTACCATTGTTCTGCACCATCCATTTCCAGATGGCAATTTCCTCTTTACAGTGAGCAAAGGTACAGCCGCCAGTCACCAAGCGTCGACAACGCTTGGAGTTGATCAGATCCCAGCAGATGGTAAAGTGAAGGTTGCGTGGGATTTTTGGTGGCAGGTTAGCCAGCAGCTTCTTGCAGGGAAGGATCAGGAATGACACGCCAGCCCACGGATGCCCGACCTAAACCAGCATTGTCACAAATACCTCCATCAACAACTACCAAAATCAAACTCAACATTCACATACTATTTAAATACCAAATACTGCATATGGCATTTCAATACTGGCCAAGAGAACCTAAATACTATGATATTCAAAAAAAGCTAATCAGCGTAACTTAAAAAATACAGAACTTTTACTTCAAAACACAGCTACAGAAGCCCACATTGGAACATCATACATTACCGAGCAAAAAGTTCATATATGCAGACTCAGTCACTGTGACAAAATTATGTGGATTGTGAAAATTAAAAAAACCTTTAAATGTCTGCTGAATGTTTAATGATAAGTGAGTAAGTTACAATAATTATTGTTTAAGTAAACTTCCTCATAATTTGGTAAAAAAAAGTATGTTTAAAATACAAATACTACACTAAATACTGGTCATCAGTATTAACTATTATATTGGAACACTTATTTTCTGTAGTATTCAAAAACTGTGTCTAATATCACAGCAGTATGATGAATACTACAGTATTTAAATACTTCCCAAGTTCACATCACCAACCTTCCCGCATTGGTTTCCCTTGGATGACTTTACAACTACTTCCTGGCAGTTTGAGCGAGTCCAGCAAATATTGCAGATCTCAATCACACGATGAGGAGGACGTGGCAATGCAGCCACTGGCGCTGGTGCCGGCTGGGCAGTCTTGACTGGCACATGTGAAGATGTGATGCCATTGGAAGACGAGCTCGCAGTCTCCGATGATGTGGCTGGTTTCTTAATGTCTCGACGTTCATCGTCATCGTCAGCAGCAGCAGCAGGTTTGGCTGGTGGCCGTTTACTGCTCAGCTGCTCTGCCTTTCAACACATTCACATGCCACATCCTGACCCCATGAAAAAAATTAAGCAAAGACAACAGGTTAAAGATGTGCACAGCTTTCCATAGAATGTCAGCACTATGGAGCATCAACTGACATATGAGATGACACAGTGTCACCTGCAACCCAACAGAAATAAAAATGTTCTGCCTTAATCCCAGCCAGACAGGCCGGTACTCAATTTAACTACCCTAGAGAGACGAGAGGCTAAGTTCACCTGGCTGGTTGGTTATAAACCAAGATGGTTTAGCTGTCTGCAGTCATCCATCCAAGCAGTAGATACTTGGTTGCAACTAGACCAGGAGTTAAACCAATAACCTCACGATCTGATGCCCTAAGGGCCGACTGATTCATGTCCAAGTTAACTTCTAGGTTACCTAACATAGGTTATCTTGGTTTAACCTTTGTCGCATTTATTAACGGAAAAACTAACCAGAGTTTGCTAATTTGCGAGTTAAACCTCGTCCATATAACCATGCCATAAATCAAGCATTTTGATTGGCAGTAGTAGTCACGTGGCTGTTCATTCATGGCCCACTATAGGCTTATGAACTGTATGGCGTGTCTATGGGTAGTATAGGATATTTAAATGGCAATTAATGTACAGTGTATTCCAACAAGATGCAATTAATGCAATACAACACATCTCAGCAACTGCGAAAATTACAATTTCAATACATAATCGCGATTACGATTATTACAAGAAGTTTTGATATTGTCAACTTCACTGTGTACCGCCCCTATGTAAAAGTCGACTGTTCCACGTGAGGCACGCCGCGAGGTCAAGGTCACTGGCGCAGACAACATTTTCATTCACAGCAACATGGCGAAAATTGTGCACGCAGAAAAAGTGCAATCACATTACGATAATTTCACTGACTATAATGATAGAATTCACTACACAAAACGTTTTCACAGTTCATTGTCCTCTGGTTCATCGATCTACGACTGTGAGCAGATGTTACGACTGTTAGCAGATGTTGTTATTTACACGGGTCAGCTTCAATCTTGCACTAATTGCAGGTTAACGTCGCAAAATTGGAAGGTTAACTATGCGAGTTTGTCTGAGATAACCAAGTGAGTTAACCCACTGATGTGACATGAATCAACGCGACAAAGGTTAAGTTTTGGGATCACCAACTTTAACCTACCCTGTGTCACAGATTCAATTTCTTGATTGTGAAACTGAAAAAAATATTAATTTACCCACCTACTTACTTACTTAATGCCTAATAAGACAAAACGTGTAAATGACCTGCAGTCTAAGCTGTCACTGAGTAAGAGTGCAGTCTTGCTGAGACTGACAATGACAAGACAGAGTGTGACAAACAACATTTGTCTAATGTCTAAGAAAAGGTAATGTTAGTGACAGACCTGCTGTACAATCTGGCGTTGTGTAAGGCTGCAGTCTCGCTGTACACACCACAGTTCCCTCTCGACAATGCTGTGTGCATGAGTACACTCTCCTGTAAAACGACGTCGACAGAATGCAGACATCAGACACAGCGTGTAGTCACCGGCAGTCAACGCCGATGGACACTGACTTATCAGTGTGATGTTGCCGTCAGCCAATGAGCAGTGAGCAAGCACTGCCGACTTCGACCAATCATGGGCCTGGATGCTGCATAGAGTCGGGTTGGCTGGACTTTGCATAGATACGCGACTGCTGTGCAAATAACAGTCTCGGCAGAGAAATGCCAGTTGGCCGGCATGCTTCGAGAGCACCGACTGCACCGTGTGCTTTGGACTCGCCTCTGACCTACTTCCCAACTGCTGGATGAACTTGCGGATGTCAAACAAACCCTGTTTCTCAGCCATCCACAGCGCCCGCTCGACCTTGCTATGTGCAAAAGTGCAACTGTCTCCACGCGGGCAGCGCTTCCCGATAGCATAGTTCGGCTGCTGGTTACACATGTGGTACTTGCCAGGGAAATGATAATGGTTGACTCTCTCACGAACACGAAAGTAAACTCCGGTCTGTTTGAATCTAACGACAAGAACGTCCTGTCGACAGCTGTGTTCCGCTGTTGCGATCGACTTTCCATCTGTGAAGCAGACATGGCAGGCTATATAAACGTCGAATAGTCCACTCAGTGGAAATGATGTCATATTCACACCAGTAACAGCAGTACCGATATTACCAGCAGTTGTAGTTGTACTACCACTAGCAGTACTGGTGGACAGCGATTCTGAACGAGTCTTGTCCGTGTTGACGGCTGAGTTGAAATTAAATGTATAAGATGGTTGAGGCCGAGACGCAGGAATTTCGGCTGACGGCTCTGTCATTGTAGACTTGGACACACCAGCTGTCAGCAGAACACACAGGCACAATTGTCTATAATTAGAAGCAGCTGTCAATCATCTGTTATCATCAGTGAACTGCTATTATCGAATTCAATAAACAGTCAATACTTCAACCAATCAATCAATCAATCAAAACACATTTGTATAGCGGCATATGTCGCAAATGAATCAGAGGCGCATAAATAGCAGGGTTCAGACACAACCAAAAAACTCACCTAAAAACACTCTAAAACCCACCCACCACAGACTTAATCCAATTCCAGTTTCTTGTTCTGGGAAAAAAAAAAACTATTTTATTGCAGACTTTGCAGTTAAGTTTTCAAAACTGTTAAACCTACTAATTAGACAAACTAATTACTTCATAAGTGAGCTGCAGACATCCAGTGGCGTAGGCGTTTGACTGTTAAGATTGATAATAGCTTAGCGGGCTGTCTATGCGTGGCTCTAAACTTCTGCAGACGAGTGAGCCAACGTAATATGACCGACTGTTTTTGACTGTTAATAAAACGCATCTGGAACCAACCACATTTTCAACGTGATGCCAAGTCTGTTAGCCACGGGACTGAAATAAACTAAAGAGTAAGACCCAAACTCTACTAATTAATTTTTGTGGACTTGTTGTACAACATGTTGCATGGTTTGCACCCACAAGTTTTCAGCGTAATGAAAGTTGTGCTTTAATGATGGTCGAGACTGCGATGACCAGATCAAACGTTGTTGACATAACAATGAGTGTCGACGAGTGATGCCAACCACGGCTGAACGTCGTGTTATCGCCGACATCGCAGCACTAAAAAATGCTTGTACTTTTGATGCCAGCAGCAGCGACATGTGGCAGCAGACAGACAAAAATATAGATAGTCGCATGCCAATATTGCTGTTCAGCCGGACAGAGGACAGAGACATACACACACAGACATATGCTTTCAGAATCGCTGCAAGTAATGGAGCTGAGCTTTTAGTGGACCAAAGTTCACCAGATTTTTTGCCTGATGCAGGAGGAGTCGTGGGTAATAATGCCATTTTCCGCTCGTCGATATCTGAATCCGTTGCTATCAAAGTCTGCATCTGAGCAGAAATAAGAGTGTCGGCTTCGCACAGACAGCCAAAAAACAGACTGAACAGAAAATAAAGGAAAAACAAACTTTGGGTGGCAGCCGGCTGCTTAGTTGCTGTGTGTGATGTCTTCAACTGTCCACCAGTTGTAAACTAAAATTACAAAAAAAACAAAACCTTGATTTTCAATATTTCCACACATGAATTACACACAAAATAAATTATGTGTTGGTATACACACAAACAACACTTAGTCAAACTGCTCATTATTGTGGCTGAGCTAATAGGCCTCATAATGGGCCTTTTCCATCTGTCTGTGGTGCACAGGCTTCTAGTACAAATGCAAAAAAAAACTTTTAACAAGAAATCTGAGCTAATGCTCATGAGACACGCAAGAGCCCATAGCAGTTCATGTTCGCAGGTAATCTTGGTCTATCTCCATCCATTTCATCGCAGTTCACTCCTTTGCAGCCAAAAATCACCAAAAAAATCACCAGAAACCCCTACTTTTAGGGTTCAAGGTCAATCAAAGTCATCAATATTGACAATCCTAAGAAGCTCGTCACTAGTGCTTGTTATGTTAAGCAGCATGTCTGTGCCTATCTGCAACCATTTTCATGTTAGGCAAGCCAGCAGTGAATAAATAATCACTTTTTAAGAGGAGAACCCCTCTACAACACCCACGTGCGCAGGGTCCAGACTTAAATTGCTGAAATCTACATTCAATGCTGAAAATTTCATACGCAGGTTGTCTTGGTCTATCTCCAGCCATTCCGGCGCAATTCACTCTTGAAATGCGGGTTGCAGCCCGAAATCGCGAAAAAATTTACTAAAACCCCTTATTTTGGGAGTTCAAGGTCATCGATGTTGACATTTCTACGAAGCTCGTCGCCAGTGCTTGTTATCACAAGCAGCATGTCTGTGCCCATCTGCAACCATTTTCACGTTAGACGAGCTAATAGCGGTAGAATAATGCCTTTTTAAGGGGGTACCCCTCTTTCTCCCCCTCATTCGTGGGGACCCCCTTCACCCAGTGGCATGAAATTTTGTCACAAAATACTAGAGACTCTTAGTTATCATATGGTGAAAACCAGAAGTCTCTATCTCACCTGGGCTCTGATCGGTACTGGGTTGTGACAGACACCAAGACACCAAGACAGAATTATCATAGCTAATACGTGCCCGTCGCGCTATAGCTAGCTATGCTAGCTCTCGCGCATAAAAACTAGAGCTGCCAAACTAATGCATTAATTAACATGTTAATAAATTAACGTGCATTAAAAAAATTAACGCACATACGTAAATTTATGATAATTTATTTAAATTTACTAAATTCTGTAAAGAAAAAGTTTCAATATTCTGTTAAACTGCAGCTATTTGAAAATCGAATAAATTTAAATAACTAAACTGTAGTTGCCGTTCATTACTACTGTAAACAAATAATTACTCCGATGACAGGCTAATAGATTTCTGTGCTAGTTTTGACGTCAGTTATTGTTGATTATATGTTGAAAAATGTGTTTCTAACTTTCTATAAACTACAGGCAGGCCCCCACACGTCGCTGGGCCTGGGCTAATTTACCCCCCCTACTCTGCCTCTAGACGGGCCTGGGTGCATTAATAACGTGTTAATTAATGCGCTAAAAAAATTAACACAGTGCGTTAATGCGTTTAAAAAATTAATGCTTCGACAGCTCTATTAAAAACCAAAACTAGTTTAAATGTTCTTAATAACAGGAGCAACTGGTGTGCCAATTTTCAGCTCAAAAGATAGAAAGACAAGATTAGACTTAAAGGTTGTGCTGTACTAGTTGCATGGGACACATAATATGCTGGCACTGGAGAGACATATCTTTCTAGCTAAATGATCAGCTTAGACATAACTATGAAAAATGACACTAAAATAAAATAACTGGCTATGAATTACACATGATGCTTCTAATACTGAATGAAAACAATACAATCAATGCTGACCTCATAATTGTCAATGTCATTATCATCATCGTCATCGCCGCTGTCACTTTGATTAAGCAGAGAAAATTTCCCAGCATAATTGCCGCTGTCCGTCGGCTGATTTGCACCTGACAATTAAACACGATGCACTTAGCGTGCCAATTCAATGACTCTGCTAACAGTAACACTGACAGCGAAAATGATGTTTACGGTGATGTCATCATTGCAACAGTTCATTTCATATATGCAAAGCGTCAGATGGCTACCAACCTCAGGGCCAAGCCAACGGAGAGAGCCACAGATCCACAGCACTACGCTGCATTCACCATTGCTACTTATTACTACTCAGCCCAAAGACTGATATTCATTTTACCATCCCGTGGAGGATAGAAGGCTGAGTAGGCCAGCAGCTGTCAGCTGAATACAGAAATAATACATACTGTACATACATCTGCTGCTGCTTCTACTACTACTATTACTAATACAACTACTGTGACATATGTGCTTTTAAAAGCCTTATGTTGAGAATCTAATCAACATTAAGATGGGCCTTTTACAATGCTGCATCCACTTTTTATATCAAGTCGAGTCCTGTCTGAATGAGCAACAGCAAAGCACCACAAAAAATAATGACATATAATTTATGTTAGCAAAAAATGCAACAGAAAACCTTTTTTCTTATTCTTCTTCTTTTTATTCTTGTCAGATGTTGACTGGGTCGGTGGCATTTTAGATGAAGAAATCTTCTTTGAAGATGCAGCTACACATGCAACAACACAAAAACAAATTAATAACTAAGATGTTGGACTGGGCCCACATAATATACAGCCATCCTCCTAGACATACAGATTTTTTCTATGCCTGCTTGTTTTAGCTAAAAGAACCTATGACAAAAAATGGACAGACAGACGAACAGGATGCATAATGTGATAATCTAGGGCTTGCATGACTAAATTATATCTGTCAAATAATGCCACTGTAGAAAGCAATCGCACATCATCCTAGCGTGGCACATACATAAAGTCTATAAAGTTTATACAATTCCTGTAACCAAGTTTGAAGAATTTTTACGTGCGACAGCAGCTACTGCTGTATAGCATCTTAGCCATCACAATTCTGTCTCTCCGTCCATCCATCTGTCACACGGGTGGATCAGTCAATAATAGTGCAAGCTAGGATCACCAAATCTTCACCATCTGCTGCGTGGAAGACTCTAGTTTCAGGATCAGTAGAGCTTTTCCATAAATTCGAAAGCGGTCACCCCGATTCAGAGTGCTAAATGAAGAGGGGGTAGAAAAAATTTGCAATTTTCAGCCAATACTGAAATTCATGCACACGATATGGCACTAGGCATCATCCGCTGTCGAGTCTAAATGAAACATCGTTGTGAACTTAGATTTTGTTTGCACCGGGCCTTCACACATGCATGGCTGTCGTGCATTCCTCTTCGCATTAGCTGGGCTTTTCTTGTTCATTTATGAAGTAACAAACCTGACTGAGACTGAGACTGCTGCTGATGACGATCATGTGACACTGTTTTTGATTTGGACGAGTACCTGTCGTCAGCTGCCGGACCATGCTATCACACACACAATCAATATGGCTACAGAACAGAATTTTACCTAACATCAGATGTTCATAATTTCTCATACAGGACAGCTCCAGAGAATCTATTACTTCTAGCGATTTTGCACACAGGATAGGCTGACTTAAATTGGCACCTTAATTTGAAAAAAAATCAAATCGGATGTACTAGGTCCTCTGTGTCAACCGAAAGATGAAATTTTGGTAGATGTTCTTGGTAGATGAAATGAAACAATGACTTGTCAATATTGAATCTTAGGTTCTTATCTAATGGACTACCGTGACCTACGTAAACTAAATGGGTCTTCTCTGTCAAAGTTCACCACTTGAGGCCTCTGCTACTACTACAAATAATACTATGACTACAGGGTGCGGCAGAAAAAAGTGGACCCCTAAATGTTTTCGCCATTTTCTCAGCAACCGTTTGGGATTTTAACATGAAATTTTACATCTTTATTTAATGAAACATTCTACATTTAACTACCAAGTAAAATATGATTCTGTTGAAAAACGACGAAGTTAGCGACTTTTTAACATGACCGCCTACCGATTTTTCGGCGTTCAAAAATGTTCATGCTAAAAATGCTATTTAATTTTCAAAAACTGGTTACACGTTACTGCC
>Ga0209367_1000261_pt1 | contig 45923 bp, 29 predicted proteins | sample WorMetLIZISLAND2_FD_187412 | JGI IMG/M metagenome (GOLD analysis project Ga0209367, IMG submission 187412) | Marine gutless worms symbiont microbial communities from Max Planck institute for Marine Microbiology, Germany - Olavius geniculatus... ... | reverse complement strand
GACCTTCCAGCATGACAGTGCACCAGCACACATTGCTTGCAAGTTGGTTGAGTTTTTGAATCGCAAAGCGCCTGATTTCATGCTCCCGTGTTGCTTATTGCTGATACGATGAAAATTTTTCATCAAGAACCAGATAAAATTCACCATCGAAGCAGAGTAACAAGGGACAGCACCAGTTGAGACAAGCAAGCTTGTATTCACGATGCATTATGACGTCAGCATTACATCACAACTAGCAAAGAATATTTAATCAACAGCCACATTTTGTCCATATATTTTGAATTAGCATTTCTTCAGCTACACCTGGTAAAAATTTCGTGTAAATTGATCATCATTTGAGTGAATTATGAAAGAAATAAAAAGGGTGCCAGTTTTTTTTTGAAACACAGTGTATTTAAGAAGACATTTCGATTTTAGACTTACATCATACGTGTATGCAAAATGCATTTCGTTACTTTTTGACACAAATATAAAAAAAATGTAAATAAAATTTCGGTCTCACTCTGTTCATCGAAATTACAAAAGCTGAACACAACTAGTCTTTCACCTTCATTCGTACACTACACAGTTCATATGATCAGATTGTTACAGTCGAAACGCAAATATTCTGAGCAAATAAAAAAGATTTATTTTAATACATTCAAACCTAACCTTTCTACGACAAAAGAAATCTATGTCAGAATGCACGCTACTAAAACTGGCGTAAATCGTACTATTAAAACAACAACAATTCAAAACAACCTGGGCATAACTGCTAATATTAACGCGCACATTTTAATAAATTATTTTACGTTTTACTACCGCACGAGCTAATGTGAAAGGAACACGGCCAACCCTGTCACCTATCTGAATTTTATTTTGACTAATTGTGTAAAAGATCCAAGAAGTTATCATGGCTGATAAATGATAATAGCCTACTACAAAGACAACCGGCCAATACAATGTACATTCAATGTATGCATAGGAATAGTCATATAGCTTATTAAATTTCAGTTTGTTTGTTGTGACTTTAAGCAAAAAGAGTAAAAAGTTACGTTTAGTTTGAAAGCGAAGTGTGTTGAAAAACACGATAACAAGCCGAGAGCCTTGCATTATGTAATACCTATACTGTATGACTTTTATTTGTCGGTCTCAGTTCAAATTGTGTGACAGATTTTTACTGAAATAGCAAGTAGGCTATAACAATCAAAACAAATATACACGTGGTTCACAGGCCCCAGAACAGAGGGACGAGAGAAAACAGTGTGTAATATTGCCTGCAGTAGGAGAGATCGCATAAGTTGGGTCATCACTGAGAGTCACCTAGGCCCTATATATAGAGTAAGTGCGGCAAAAAGTATCCCATAAAGTTACTTTCCAGCTTCTGGGCAACCACTTAAAATTTAAATGCAAAACTTTACACTTATTAGAGCTATTTTCGCTTCCTGCAATTGCAATGGACCTAGACTATACAAAGTCTTATGTCAGTAATGGAAATAGAAGTTTTTGAGACCGAGGCAATATTGTACGCTGGGACTGAAAACTGTTTCCAGAGTGTCTTGAGACAAAACGCTATTTCGTAACACAACGTCAACAAATAACAACTGAAACTACGAGCGTGTTCCGTAAAAGCGCCCAATTTTATTTCTGTATTTTTAACTCTATAAACAAATACGCCTAACTTCTTATTCGGCTGCTATTAAAGGCTGTTAATGCCCGATCTTTTTCATATTTGATGTATTCTCACAATGTGAGACAATTTCGTAACAGATCAGCTAGTCTTCACTGTAGTGCTATTTCCTATAAATCTACTAGGCCACGCAGCTGTCACCAGCGGTGGTGTGAACGAGTGGTAGTGCCGCGGCTCTAGGTAATCTGGAGAGTGCTTGGCTTGAGACGCAGCGCGTACATCTTGTTGTAGAACGACATGTTGTCGTCGATCGCCTTCTGAACGTGCCGCGGCAGATCCGGCATCACCATCGGGCTCTTGGGTTTGGTCGCCGACGGCTGGAACGTGTTGGTCGTCAGGACGCCCTCGAACCACGGCATCCACTCGTGGAACACGGCCAGGTCCTGCGGTGTGTCGGTCCTCAACGCAGCACAGCCCCAGGTCTTACCCTCTCAGATCCTGCGGTGTGTCTTCCCAATTGAGCATCCGGTCCTCGAACTCGATCCCGACCTTCTCGCAGAATAGCCGGAACGTGGTCTCTATAGGTCGAAAACAGTCGTCATAATTAGCTACGATCGTTCAAGTTTACGCACCATCAACAAAGCACTTTTTAACAACAAAGTTCTAGCTCAAGTTGGCGACACCTACAAAGACTCTTTTAGTGTTTTATAACAGGATTAACATTTTAACAACATTTTTCTAATTATCGGTCTCTACAGTTCGACGAATGCAACGGACGTGCTAGGAAATAGCGTTTGCGAGTACATGTATATATACAGATACCATGTCTTTATTTTACACTACATATGACAGAACTACGGCCTGAGCGCATGTGATAACAGAAAGTCAAGTTGAATGTGTAAACTAACACGTTATAGTTGAATTTTTAAACAAAAAAATAATTTAGAAATAATCACTGCAAACAACTTACAAAAACATCAAGAAAACAAAATGCTCGGATTTGTTATCATCTGTAGGCTCCAAAGTTTCGCGCTACACTCGTACTGTGATGGCCAGTACATTTTCGGCAAATGCAAAGACTGCAAGTAAAGCTATAAAGCACGTGTGTACCTGGTTGTTTGAGTAGGTCGTCGGCGTCAATGATAATTGGTTCCTGACCGACCTGTTCCGTCACCAGACGAAACATCTGATAGAGTTCTTTGAAGCCGACTTCATTCTCCTCGAAATGATCCCACCCTGCACCACAACATCAGTTTACTATATACATGAATATAGCTATAGATGGTGTACTGGGTAAGGACTAACGCATTGATGTCAATCACAATGTTGCTCGACGCTGGGTCTCGCGATTATAGGCCACACACGTATCGCCATTCAAACTCGAATAGTACGAAATTTTCTCTTCTTTCCTTTTTACCTGTTACATAGGTAAGGAAAAAAAAGAAAATTTGTACATAGTCTCACTTACACAACATGGTATTTTTGATTTTAATTTTGACTTTAATTGTTTTTTATCTGTTAGGTCAGTATACTTTTATTGCCACTGGTTTAGCTGCAAACCCGTCATTCCAATCTGCTTCAACGAAGCACTTGTGCTGTAGTGCAGTATTTTAAGATATTATAACTAAACGAATTCGACTCGATGCAGTCAAAACGGTTAATTTTCTTCAGCGACACGCCACTAACTAAGTAACCAGATTTTTCAGCATTTCCATCTGAAACTCCGTGAAAAAGTCACTCTCGGGTAAGTTGTGGTTGCTCATGTAATCGAAGTATTCACACGGGCCGTTGTTTAACGAGTAGTAGTAGTAGTAGTAATTACTTGTACCTATATATACAGTATACAAATAAAGAGAGGGAGAAAGAGGAAGAGAGAAAAAAGAAAAGATAGTATGCAGAAACTAATTTTTCATTAACCATTAGTTCTGTTAAAGGTAAATTGCCCAAAGTTCGGAAGCTTGGTGGTTATAATCCGGTGATAAGTGCAGTGCTGCATCAATTTCACAGTCACGATAAAGCCAGTGAAGCGTGACACAAATAGGAGATGTGACGTCACTGCGTGACCTGTCCGTGATTGGACAGTACGCGAGTTGACGTCATTCGTGACGTCAGCCAGCCGACTTCCGGTCAGTTAGATTGACCGTGCGTTAGGCCGGCCTGACACGGGCTCGACCTCGCTCACAAGCACGAGTCGCGTGCGTCAATCATTACGTCATTAAGCACGGACTTCTCTGAGTCAGCCGAGTGCGTGACGTCATGGGAGCTAAACCACACACGAAGCAGTCGCCGCCGAGACTGGCAAATATGTAAGTACGTGAGATTATTTGTTTATAGCAGAAATAAAACAGAGTGTCACTATCCACTGTTGTGTGCATGTGCTAAACTTGAAACGTTTCGCCGCCAGAATGCATGCTTGAGTCGTTTCAACTAACGTGATTAGTTAATGAGCAAAAACATACAGTGCAGTAGCTCAAATGAACAATCTTTTCTGCAATTTTTTTGTCTACTCAATGTGGTTAAGTCTCAGAGTGTTCTAATTTACAAGACAAAATGGCAGCACTAATTAGGTGGGATAGACTACCATAAAATTAGCAATTGCATGTTACTAATTCTATGGTGTTTAACAAAAATTATTAAATGGGTTAAAATTTGCTACAGTTTTTTCCAGAAATATGTAACTTTCTTTCGGATACAACGAAAACGGCATTTTCGATGACATCATTATTGCGTCAGCACTAACCACTCAGTAGACTCTACTGCATGCTAATGAAAGTGTTTCATAATGTTTAGTAAGATGAAGCATCAAGAAGGTTCGGGGCAAAAATGGTAAAATATATTCATACGAGAACTTGATTTACTGTAAACCCTCTGGACAGCGTGTAGTTTTAGTTTATTTATGTTACATGTTCCGGTAACAAAAAAAAAACTTTTTCTGTTTGTCTGCATTTATTATTAAGGCAGATGATTTTCATATCTCGTGCACTCAAGATGTCCCTATAATGTCACAGTCCGCCATGTTTTCAGCACAATCCCTGGGACGTCAGGTTGCATGCGTCACAACATCAGTGTGCGGGCGTCCGTCTTCGTTCCACTGACCGTCGGTCGGGGGCCGGAAAAGAGGCCCAGAGTGGAATGTGATTGATGGTCGGCGTAAGATGAGTCCATTATCGACAAACAATGGCGCTGCCTGCTCTGCCCAGCTTCAGCAGCCAACGAGCCAATGACCATCAGCTCCAAGTCACATTGCATCAGCACAGCTCGTTGCGGCCAACCAACAACCTCTCGACAATTCTTCTTCTTCTAAACTACCCTTAGCCAGTCACTCGCTAGGGTTGATACATCACTGCGATACGCGTACTTGATGACACGACGGCGTCTGACACCCATTGAGCTGCTAACGACTCGTTAAGAAACTAAGAAGCCAAGAAGCGACAGAATACGGGCGTTAGTTCTGCCAGGGAACTCACGTGCAAGTTGCAATGGCCATGACATGTGTGTGCTTACTTTCTGAGTTAATGCAGTTTGGTGTATATGCGTTTTTCTGCCATTTGTTACTTGCGTGGCTAGATATTCAGTTTTTCTTTTTTCCTCGCGAGCTGCAAGCTAAGGAAAGACGCTCATCTTGCATTTATTCTATCATCGTCTCTGCGGCTGTTTGCATCCGTTCACTGTCTGCAGTATGCAGTTGTCTCTCCGCGTAGCTAATGGGGTGTTTACACGATCCAGCAAACTTCCAGCAAATGTATTCAAAATACACGTGCTAATGCTGGACGTTTGCTGGATCGTGTGAACACCCTATAACTCTACTTAAAAATCTAAGCTTGTACTCACTTAGGAACTTGTTTTATATAAACGGAAGTTGAGATTGTGTTTAGACGAACACAGCTAAGTACGCCTGGGGATACAAGCACCGATCAACTGACCTGAAGCTGACTTCTTTTTAGACACATATGATCGATAATCGCACAAACATTTATGAGATGTATACGGTGTTTCATAAAAAGGCACCCATTTTGTCTCTTTTATAACTCAGTCGAATGGTGATCAATTTGCATGAAATTTTCACCAGATGTAGCTGAAAAAATACGAATTCAAATTATTTCAACAAAATGTGGCCGTTAGTTAAACATTCTTTGCTAGTTGTAATGTAATGCTGACGTCATAATGTATCGTGAGTACAAACTTGCTTGTCTCAACTGGTGCTGTCAGTAGCTACCCTGCTTTGAAGGTAAACTTTACCTGGTTTACTGATAAAGTTCGCCATCGACGCAGGGTAGCTATTCAGCAAGTCTGTCAGCACCGGTTGCAACAAGCCAGTTTGTACTCGCAGCACACTATGACGTCTGTATTACATCACGACTAACAAAAAATATTTAACCATCAGCCATATTTTGTCCAAATATGTCGAATTAGTAATTATTCAGCTACATCTGGTAAAAATTTCGTGTAAATTGATCATCATTTGACTGAATGATGAAAGAAAGGAAAAGGATGCCTTTTTATGAAACCGTGTAATTATATCTGTACAATTATATTATTGTTTTAAGCTGAATTCATAGCTACAACAGCTCGGTATAATAGTTACCGGTGAGGTCTTTGTTGAGAGACATTTTGTAGAGCGAGTAGACGGACTTGTGTGGGTCACGCAGTAGAAACGCGTGAATGTAGTTGTCTGGGATGTAGGCCGGCGTGTCGAGACGGTTGACTAGGTAATACGCCATGTCTTTCACGAATACCGTCTCGTATTCTGCACCCAGACACGCGTACGAAAATAGTCCACCAAACAGTGCAGATTTCGTCACACATTAGCATAAAGATCGTGGTAAAAGTTTGAATTTACAAGAAAAAATAATATTTATTTTCTTCGTTTTGTCTAATATATTTTGTTTAATAAGGATAAATATGTACTATTGACAACAGTTCACTACACTGCTCTGATTCTTATCACGAACGAGTCATTTATTATATTTATTACTTAATTCCTGCAATCGTTGTATTCAGTCATCCAGTACAGCGCAACAAAAACAAAAACAGCTTATAATTATGTTACAGCTGCTGCCGCTACTGCTACTAGATAACACCATGTCTCAAAAAAAGCAAGCCACTTTTTTTTGAATAGTTCCGTGAAACATTGGCCGATTTTAATAATTAGTTGCATGCAACATCGCAAAAAATTGGCGTTAATAACTGCATTTTGTCCACTTTACCTTAATACTGTTGCTACATTACCTTGTAAAAGGTAAGGTGGGCACAAGTATAATCATTTATGCCAAGTTTCTTCGCGATGTTGCGCGCAACAAATTATTGAAATCAACCAATGTTTCACGGAGCTATTAAATAAAAGTAACTTGTTTTTTGAGACACGGCGTACAAACTGCAGACTGTAGTTTGTGAATAATAAAACAGATAATAACCGCTGTAGGACTGTTCACATAACGCCCTGATGTCTTTGTACGAACAAGTGTCCTGCTCCGGTTCTGAGCTGTATCGTTTGCTGACTCGCTCGCTGCCAAAGTAGTAGGCTCGAGAATACGGTTCAAGCAACACCTGTGGCAAAATTCACATGAATCATATGATATATAAAGGTGTTTGTTATTGGCCAGATGGAAACTGCGCATGCAGATGGACGCCAACAGCGACCAAGTAACGTTTCTTAATCTGTAGCAGAGAGCTATGCGTAAATGGATCTTGCTGCTGAGAAAATTAAATTTGGACGCTACAGGAAAGAGAGATAAAGATGTTATTAACTTATTATGACCGCTCATACAACAAATAGTTAAAACGTTCGCCAAGTTCGCGAACGTGTATACGAACAACGAACTACTAAAAAGACTTTATTTGTTTTTTGAACACGACGAGGAGACATGGTTTTGAAAACGAAACAAACCCTTTCACAATAATAATTATGTAAATACAGACCTTTATGATTACGCTATGATAACGATTTCTATTTTTGTTTATTTTTTTGGTTAATATTACGGCTGTGGTTTGCAAAACAAATGACAACTAACAAAAAGACTATAATAGTATAAATAAAAAAATTTTAAAATTTTTTTTATCACAATGGACATATTTAAATGTACTAAATGTAGCAAGTGGAAAGTCTGTCTGTCTGACCTTACAGTTGGTCTTGTTCATCATGGCACGGAAAAACGCGGTGGAAATACTGCGTGGTACTGCCCATAGAAACACGCGCACCTGTTGTTTCGACATGACGTCACTGGTCAGCGCTCAATCGACTCTGCCAAAATCAATGACAAAAATAATCATCGTTTTGAAAGAAGGAAAACTTTTAATTAAAAAAAACACCCAATGCAAAAAAACGTTTATGGCGTTAAAACATAGATATCTGATTGAAGATCCGAGATTCTTTTTCGAAATACTGCTTCACAGCTGTTCCAGTCAACCGGAAACTTTAAAACTAAATTTTATGTCGTAAACACCAAAAATTCGGGGACATTGTAAAATACGTCGCGTCTAGTTAAATTCTTCAATAGTAGATGTAGCATGTTGCATGTCAACAAAATCCATAACAAAATCGACAATCCTATAGCAAATTTACAATAAGTTGCAAATCAAGTCGACAACAAGTAATTTGAACAAAGCTCATAAAACGCGCGACAGCCTAGCAGTTCCTGTTCGCAGGTTTTCTTGGTCTATCTCTATCCATTTTGTTGCAATTCACTCTTGAAATCTGCGCCAAAGCCAAAAATTGCAAAAAAACCACTAATACCCCCGATTTTAAGGGTTTAAAGTCATTCAAGATCATCGATGTTGATGTTGACACTTTTTAAAAGCTTGTCACCATTGCTTGTTGTGATAAGCAGCATGTCTGTGCCTATCTGCAACCGTTTTCGCGCTACACGAGCCAATAGCAATAAAATAACCACTTTTGGCTGAGGGTAGCTGTCTTTATCGCCCACATGCGCAGGCCTCCTTGAACCTAAGGGGTCCGGAGTTGGACCACTAAAATCTACGTTTAATACTGAAAATTTCATAAGCAGATTGTCTGGGTCTATCTCCAGCCATTTCGTTGCAATTTACTGCTGAAATGTGCGCTGCAGCCAAAAATTGCCAAAAAATACACCAAAACCCTTTTTGGGGTTCAAGGTCGTTTAAGGTCATCGATGTTAACAAATCTAAAAAAAACCCGTCACCGGTGCTTGTTATGATGTGTAGCAAGTCTGCATATATCTGCAACCGTTTTTACACTGTAAGAGCCAATAGCGGAAAAAATAACGTCTTTTAGTGGGTACTTCTCTTTGACGCCCTCATTTCAGACGAACCGCCTCACCCAAGAGCACGAAATTTTGTCACGAAAAACCAGATCCTTGGCGCAGCCCATTAGTTTGCACCGTTTTGACACAATACCGCAGTGTGGCAAACAGACGGACGAACGGACAGACGGACGCCCAGACGATGGCTAAGACGCGCGAAGCATTACACGCTGTCGCGCGTAAAAAAAATCGACAGCCCACAACGGATTCACAACATGTTAGAATGGTGAACAGCTTGTTGCACTATATATAGTCACTTTTATCCAACATTTCCATGATAAATCGAAGTGATGGAGCCTGGGCAGTACACATAAACGATAGCCTATGCATGGCTGCTTTTGTTGCCTCTTATTTGGTGATTTTGTCACACAGCGTTGATTTCGGTAATTTTTTGTTCTCTAATGAGTGATTTTGGTCGTTTTCGTGCTTTGTACGATAAACGGTATATAATGTGATGCGAGCAATAATCACGATACAGAGAAGACGACGTGCGACAAAGCACATCAGATTCACTTCATCACACCTGAATCAAACGCAAATGGCATGCACGTGTTGATTTCAGCCGGCTAAAAATATACGACTTTGATTGCGCCTCATCTTCACGAGATGGATATTCTGCTACGAAACTCGACTACCTTGATCCGCGTGTAATATCGCCGTTCGGTTAGCTACATGTAATCGTTTAGCACTCACTCACGTGCGCTATTTGATCTGCACTGATGAGCGCAATCTGAGATCACACGAGCCGGCACGCGCAGGCATCATTATACAGTGCGTTAATTGACTGCATGCTTTGTGAAATATCATCAACCGTCAAAAGCACTGTATCTGGCTGTATAATAGGGTGTTTACACGATCGAGCAAACATCGAGCTGGCTCAAGCAGGCCTATTGGAACCCCGCCCCTGGCTCAACTGTAGGCCTAGGCTTAGGCTCTTAGCTCGCAGCTGATCACGTGTTATATAGGTCTTCCAATTACAACCCGCCCGCCCTTTTAATTAGCATGCAAATTACCATAGAACGTTGAGCTAGCTGCTCGATGTTTGCTCGATCGTGTAAACACCGTATTAGTCACCGAGATCCGAGCCATCTATGAAAGCAAGGTTTTTGTTTTCCGTTTTTCTCAGTTGTATTTTCCACTAAATTCAGTTGTAATATATGCTTTAAACAGCATTAGCATCTTCTCTACTAACGACTTGCCTCCCTCCGTTAAGTGTTTTTGTAGACAAATCGAAGCTCACATAATGCGACAATTAAAAATGCAAAAGAATCACGATGTATTTTCCATCAGTGCAGTCTGGCACCACATTTTTCAGTGTCGCATTTTCATTGTGTTTCATTTCGGCGTCCAGAAACAAAGACAAAACGACGTTTTTTTGACGAGCAACGTAGCGGCGAGTTCATAGCAGCAAGAACCGTGCTCACTATAGTTGACTCGTCTAAACTGAACCGAGACGGGCATCGGTCGGTCGGTAACCTACTCGGGCTTCTGCTGGTAAGACTGCTCGTAGACAAAAAATGACATAATTATGTCGAAAGACCGACTGGCTATACTGCAGAACACCGCATCGACGTCGGATGATGGAGACGCCGTGTTTCACACGTGGACGGCCGAGGACTGGCTCGCTTCTAGCAGTCTCTGCAGCCCACAGCAGCATGCGAGTCATCAGCCGTTCAGTACGGCAGTGGCACATCGACTTGATCGTTTTTTCGCTCTGCCGAGCACAGCAATGCGCCGCGCCGTCGACCGAGCGTGTCCAAACGATATCGTCCGCCGTTCGCCTCCATACCGCTCCCAACCTCTCCCTCTTTCTCTCCCCCTCCGTTTCTTTTCTTAAAGCCCCATCCATTCACTACGCGGTCATCGAGGTCAAGCCGATCGTTATGGCGTATTTTTAGAGCGGTTTATTTAGATGTGAAATAGATTTAGACCCAGTCGCAAATTATCGACTGTATTAGCAGAGAAAACACAATGTCATTATTCCTTTAAACAAATGTCTATTGTTTACCTAATTCTTGGTGCATGCAGTCTAATGGTAGATTATCGGACTCGTAACTTTCACGTTGCTGCTCCGGTCTCACCGCAGATCACTTCCAAGCAACCTGAAATAAGTTCCTAACTTTCTACAGTACGCAGGTCAACTCAGCCTCCTATCCTTAGCGGAATAGAAAATTTGTAGTAGTTTACGGGCTAAACTACGGGGGCGGTGGCCTATGTGGCTGATTTGTGCGGTGCATTTTCGCCAGTTCATAGCTGTTCCCTGTAGCGCTGACAAATGGATGACCGTATAATGTTCATGCCAATCAACTGCCACTTCCGAGGTCACGAGTTGTATAAGAAACGATTGAGCTGTGAAATTTAAAACTGTCATGAGAGCGGCTTCCGATTTCTGCCCACTCGTCCGGCAGTCGGTTACTAAATGCCGGTAAAATATTTGTAGCTGCTAATATGGGACATAATTCCTTGTCCTTCGTGTCCGCCTCTCTTCTTTCGGCTCGCTGACTGAAGCAATGAATTAAGGCGCAACGGACGGCTTGTTTCTGCAATGATGATGTGGGACGACGTAAGCAGCAGCAGCAGCAGCATCGTCGTAGGATATTCAATCACTGACACGAGCGTGCGGCTGTGTCGAGGAGAGGATGTTATTAAAACCTGGCTCAAATGCGTTGCAGACTGCAGTCGACAGCATCGTTACGAGCGACCCTGCTGATCTCGGCCCGTATCAATCATAATGTGCCTACTACTCGTGTTGGAATAATGAGACAAAACGGGCACCTGCGCTGCGCTGCCTGCCTGCTTATGAAGATGCTTTGTAGCGGAAAAAATAACGCTACGTTGTCAGCGACTGCGAGCCGTAAACCAAACGACGGTAATAAAGACATCATTCCAACTTTTTCCTTGAGCCACAGCGTATAAGTGGTTGAGCCAAAAAAAAACAGCTAGGGTTTCTGCTTCCCCATTTTACTATGAACCTTTTCATTAAGGCTACTATATCTGAGTTTCATTTTATACACAAATAAGGCAAATGCCAACTGTCTAACGTTTAGCCTGCACCCTAACTGCCACCATAGCCGTCTTCTACAATTAGATCAAATAGCTTATTTGCTTTATCGTTTACCATTCTTTCTGTGACAATTTTCGCTATTATTTGTAAACATTAGCGTACGACTTTCGGGTAAAATCCGTGAATTTGATAATTTGCGATAAACTGTTGCTGACGACAGCTGTTGAGTGGAGCGAAGAAAGCTGAAGGAGGTCTCCAGAGCATTATGGGATATTTTGCTATTTCTGCGAACGAGAAACGTCTCCCAGAGGTGTACGGAAATAATCACATCGTACGCCCGTATGTCGTCCGTCGCACTGTTCTGCTTCCGACTCGCCGGACTTTCCCTAGCTGGGCTGGGCCGTCGCCGGGACACCGCGGTACTTTTTCACTGGTCTCTACAGTCTGATGTTTTGGCATTAAACGTTAAAAAACTGCTGATAATTCTAAAACAAATAAACGTCTTAATGTTACATAACCAAATAAACATTTTTAAAATGTTTTAAGTCGTAATATAAAAGCCCGTAATATAAAACGAGTCTAGTCTATGAACTAATCATGTTCCAAATCAGAATTATTTAAAAACACTGAATCACAATCGATCAGTGTGCAAAATGCAACTAGTCCCGCATCGCTTCGTCCGCGTTGTCTACATGAGCCTGATGTTTTAGGTAAAAACAAAAATCAAAAAAATAGAAGAACAGTCATAACGTTTTCACAGTGTTTGCAAATTTTAATCCTAGTGATTTTGGCCGCGTTGGTAAAGGTAAAGGTAAAGGTAATGTCCATGTAAACCGGTTCGAATCTGCGCTTGTGATAATCAACCGCCAGGTTTACGTATGTTCCAATGATTGCCGACATTCCACGGCACGCACGGCGTGCGACACCAGCTGTCCGGACGGAAGCATGAGCAAGGCGCGTCGACGTCATCCAGCGTGTGACGCATACTGATGCGTTGCTCGGTAACCGGAAGATGGCTTGACGACGCACACACGCGTGATCGACGACCGACGGACGGCCGTTATCAGCCGGCCAACAGACGCGCGCGGCGCCGCCAGAATGACCCCCGCCAGCTCCCTCCATTCGTCGCCCGCCCGTCCGTCCGTCTTCCCCTTCCTGCCTCGTCTCGCCAGCCAGGCGCAGTCTTGTAATTCCCATTGTTCAACAAATGTCGTCCGTGCGCGCTCGTTGTCCATTCATTACGACAGCAGCAGCAGCGACTGCAGCAGCGCAGCGCACCAAAAGAGGGAACCGTCACTCGCAGCAAATGGCAACTCTTACATACTTTCAAATAAGCTATATAATCTCATCAAATTACTAGCTTAATTGACTGGTATATCGAATGAAGTTGTAATATTGTGCAACTTATTAATAAATGGTTTAAGCTGCGAGTTTATTCTATACCTAGCTGTCGTCTCGTCACCTGATTGCCGCAGCTGCCGAGTTGACAATAATTATGATGTCCACCTTATCGCGACTGCAAATAAAATCGGTGTCACAAAACTGCCGCTTGAAGATTTGCAGGAATGCCGATGAATTACAATACTGTTAGTGTGGTCACAAGACCATGCTAGAACGAAAAGAAGATATATCTACAGCATTATACAAAACATACAAGACTGCATCCAGATAAAACATATCAAACCACATTGCGATATAAATCACTCGGTATTTCAAAACTTTAGCGTGACTGACTGGCAGTAGATTCTGGGCCGAATAGATGCCAATGTTCGGTAACGCGCCCGGTTTAGTTATACGTATTGCGTACAGCGCAGTTAAGCCGTAGTCAGTCTGCGTTAGCGTGTGTTTGTAGTCGTATATAGCTGCAGTTGTAGTCGTTATTTGTCGTTGTCCGTGGTTCAAATGACATCCGCTCGCTGCAAGGTCGCTAATGTCGATCCTTCTGTCACTGCCGTGCGTTGCTGCTGCGGCTGCTGCTGCTGGCTCGGCCAGGATAAGCCATCTTCATCCGCTCCATAGCGACCGACGACGTCACCGGCTTAGAATTAAAGCGACCACCGGATGCTGGGTACACATTCATTACGACGAACAAACGCAATCAACGGATGCCGTTTGTTCGTTAGTCTGGCTAACCGATCATCTTCTGCCAGCCACGCGGCTCATCTCCCCCCCCCGTAGGTCAGTCCACCGGTCTGGGATTAACCTTTCACCGTCGTCCGACAGCCAGGATTCTCTGCAAGAAAAATTTCCGTTCACGATTCTATTACTGTCTTCGCACGCTGAAGGTCGATTCTTATTCGGCTGCTGGGCGAAAGATATTTTTATGCTCAAGCAATTTTCGGAATTCCACTGATCGCGTCGCTGCTATAGTATCTGCACCGTAGCATACTTTGGTTAAAAGCTAGCTATAACCTTAAAAGTGAGTAAGTAAGTAAGTAAATATAATATTTAACGTGCATAATATGAGCCACTGGCCTAATCTGACGCATCGTTACATGCACTTTAGGTCTGGAGTTAAATTGCGGCGATATTATGCAAAATAACGCATAGGCCCTACGTAAAATTCAAATTAGAAGAAATGACCGTTACTGAAATTAACGAAATCACATTGGATACTACGTAATGCTGATGACGCGTATATCCAGAAATCGGCGCCGAAAATCGGCTCCAGAAAACCACCGCCGATTTCTGGATTATGTCTCATCGGCAAAATAGAACAATGCTAAATTTAGCTGTTTAATTGTTTTTTCCTTGAACATGTTTTACACGTAAGTGACGTAACGTGAATTTGGCGACTATATCGTCGATGTAATACTGATGTCGTGCTGCGGCTGGTGCTGCTGCTCGTACTGATGTTAATAATGGCATTGACAGTGTCACGTCGTATTGCAGCTATCAGCGTTTTCATAATGACGCCACTGCTGAAAGCACCACCATCAGGCGCTTGACGAGCCACCCACCCTCTCCGCCGCACGCACTCTCTTCACTCACTCACTTCATGCAGCAAGCCGGAAAACTGGAGACGCCGCCGTCGATCGGATCACGTCGCAATGCTTGTCGTCGGTAAAGAGGAATTGCTTCCGGGGCGAAGACTCAAATTACCGACTGTATTTCGGCCGGTAACTGCAGATCGTTAATATTGCCTGCGTTAGGGGCATTAGACGTCGTCGTTGTCGACTGTTGCGCTGTTTGCTGCTGAACACTGCAGCATGCGGTTCTACGCCGCTGTCGAGTTGAAAACGACGCCCAGTCTCCAAGCTTCAGTAGTTGCTGACGTCAGGCGACAACAACAATGCCCGTCGTTTCAAACTGATGCCGACGTATTGTGTATCGGTAATGAGTTCGCTCGTTCGCCGTTCCGTCGCGAAATATTAAGCTTAGCTTTTCTCTGCCGCTGTTTTAAAACACAACATTTTGTCGCCATTATCGTTTTTTATGTATTACACAAAACGTAGCAATAAAACGTATAAAACGTACATCAAATAGTTTAAAATATGGCTAGATAAGTTTAAAACAGTTTGCCGTAAAAAAGGTGTCAGAGACTTTAACTGCAGCAGCGGTCGATAACGCTTTATTGCTTTACTAATAATTTTGGACAAAACGTTGATGTGCTTTGACATTCCGCACTAAATCAAATTAAAACTACTTAATTAATTTTAGTTAAAACGAAATAAATGTCTTACAAATACACGCTAAAAGTGCCATATTTTGCAAAATCGTAAAAATATAACAATTTTCTTATTTGTAACCTAAGTTGCATGCAATGTGCGCTTGCCGATGCAGTTTTTTTTAATGAATAAGCAGAATAACGAAATTTCTGTATTATAATGACATACAGAATATCAATCCATATAGCTAGTGTGTAGCCATGTCAATCTACGGAAATTCTTCAACCAGAAAAGCTATCTAAGAGTCTTGCTCATACGTATACTTGTACTAATTTTAGCTTTCGAATTTTTGGTGCGAACGTCGCCAATGACGTCACAGCTGATGATGAGCGTAATTAGACACCGTCATCATCATCATTATCAGCAGCAGCAGCAGCAGCAAAATAGCAGCAATGGTCTCCGAGCAGCACTCTCTTGTGACGCCGTCGTCTGCTGCTGTTTGCTACGGATAATTGCTACAGTACAGTCGTCATCAGCACGTCGTGCAGAGTCTATGCAGGATGGATGCACTCCAGCTGACTACATACACTTATACTCATCAGCTAGTTCACGTGGATTATAGCGCGCCTGTGCGATTATACACCTGACGGTGTCGCCACGTTGCGGTAATGCATCTTCCTTCGCATTGCAAGTGCATATTAGAGCAGAGCCGTGCTGCACATCAGAGTGTATAAAGACCGTTGCAGTGAGAGCAGTGTTTGAACTGCCAAGTGTTGTGGGTTGAACCCCGCAACTGTTTTCTCAACCCCCTAACATTCTGTCAAATTATGCATTGGAGCGTCAGCTATACACCATATACTGTACATACGATTTGCATCACAATTTTGGTCGGGTTCCGACCGTAGAAAAGTTATATCCCCAGCTATTTTTTCACAATTCAAATATTGGGTGAAAGTCTGCATCGGTCTCCTTGTTGTGACAGTTCAGCTTGTCATACGTTGCATCTAGAACAGACACAGGCCTATACTGTACAACTTGTTGAGGCTTTCGATTGGCTTTGGCTTCGTTGCACAGTTGGCTGTACAGCGTGCGTGCCGTTGTACAGGGTGGGCCATAAAAACGTAGCAATTTACTTTTGCCCATAATTTATCTTTGCCAATTATTGACCGATTTTCAAAATTCTTTCACTAGCACATTTTGCAGACAGTTTGCAATAATGCCATTATTATATATCCCACCATACCCTAAATTTGTGGCTCGGTAGTCTTAACAGTAACGTGTCGGACTTGTAATCCTGAGGTAACTCAGAGGCGCAGGTTGGACTCCGCAGCGGGACACTGCCGGGTAACGACCTTACGCAAGTTGTTCACACACATGTGCCTCTGTCACCAAGCAGTATAATTTGGTACCGGCTTTACCGCTGGGACGTAAACAGGCACACCGGCTGGGGAAGGACTTTACGTTTTTATACCCTAAATGCGTTTTTGCACTACCTTGTGAAATATGAATGATATAACGATAATAACAAACAAGCATTTTGGTAGATGAACAAAAAACACTTCATATTAACATTGCAGTGAATAATCTGTATGACATCGAACAGTGTTGGTTTAACACAGGCTAGTGTCAAAACAGATCATTCATCGCAATGATGGTATGAAATGTTTTTATTACCATGAATGTTTGATATTAAGGTTAGTTTTTTCTTACATTTATATTTCGCACGGTAGTGTAGAAACGTGTTTACGGTGTGGTGAAATACATAATAATCACATTATTGTACGTTGTCTGCAGAGTGTGACAGTGAAAGAATTTTGAAAATCGGTCAATAATTGGCGAAGATATGGACAAAAGTTAAGTGCTACGTTTTTTTCATGGACCACGGTGTACATCGCAACACAATGAACATATCACAGCAAATGAAAACAAGCGGAGTTTAAACTTTAGCAAAATCTCCTAACTTCGTTTATACACTGCAGATGCTGTGATTTTTGAGGATGTTTACTGAACATTAATCATTGTATTTTTTTATTTGTAAAGTAAACTTAAAATCATTTTCACAGTCGTCACTGTGAGGTCACTTTATACTTGCTGTTATTTAGATTGTTTGATGCAAATAGCGCTTAAACATCACAGCAAACAAATGTAATGATACATTAAAGAAGAAGAAAGTAACGAAAAAAGTTTTATCACCACTTTATTGACGTAATGTAAACAGATTCTACAGCTGACATTTTTATTGGCTTTTCGCATTAACAAAAATGTTTATTTTTATGGGTGAAACAATTTCATAACTATGGCGAGTAAATTCTGTTAATCGAATTTTTAACATTTTACCGCTGAACATATAATGGGCAACAGTATAAGGGCATCAGCGGCGTTCAGCGCTTAGTTTTGTGTTATGTCATGCTATAATGTTTCACAGTTCTATACCATATAAATTCAATCAATAATGGCCAGTTTACACCTACGACGCCGACGCGACTCAACTTTCGGCGACACTCGCTGGCAGTAGGCCTAAGTTCAGTTGCGTCCGTTCGGCGTCGTATATGAGAATCGGCCATAAGGGTGATAAAGCTGGGCTAACATTCTGCAACTTGCAAGAACCGAAAAAACTGCGAGTACGGTACTACGGCTCAACATACAAAATAAACACAAAGCTGACATCCATGGGGCCTACTAGTACAGAACTTAATTCCACCTACGATTTTAATGCGAATGCGAAGAGACAAAATACCATGAAAAAACGGCACCGTATATAGGTCTATATAAGGCTCGAATTGTATAAGCTTGACAGCAACTCAAGCTACGTATTAGGCATACATATCAACGAAGCCACTTATGGCATGCTCACCTTTATAATACGACCTTGAAACCACCTTGAGAGCCAGAAATAGAAAAATGGCGACTTTTGCCGTGCAGCAGTCGACAACTACAAACGGTCGTCGTCGACGATAGAACGTCAGCCCGTCGCGATCGTTGACAATACTTACTTTCTGTCAGCCGTAGAACAACGGCGCGGCGACAGCGATAGATTCGACAGCACGCAGAGTCGCCGGAAAATGGCGGAAAAGGCTCGTCGTATCGACGATCTGCCAGAGGCGTGGTCGTCGGGCCGGTAATGATATGCAGCGCTACCTACGTCATCAGTTTAACGGGCATAATATATGAAAAAGGCGACAGAGAGACTGGCCTCAGCGAGCTGGCGGCCGGAGGCAGGTGCCCGTTGCCGGCGTGCCGTGATTGGACGCGACTAGCAGACGACGCCGACCAGTGGCGCCAATCAACGGACCTGCCACCTTCGTCACCCGACCAGCCTGACTTCTTCCTGCCGGCCGGACCGCGCAGAAGCAGAACAAAATGGCGACTTTCGACGAAATTCCGACGAAAATCTGTCACATAGCGTGAACAAATCGTCGAACATGTGCTCGTGAGGTTTCTGCTATGCCCCTCAGACTGCACGCGTCCATCGACTTAGCAGGAAGCAAATCTTCGGCAGTAGAAGTTTTTGTCTCCGAGAGCCATTTTCAAGAACTTTGTCTTTTGTCGTAAAACACATCTGGATCAGCAAACAACGCCGTCACCGAGACAAAGGTAACACTTTTCCATATTGTATCTTGCTATTGCTGCGACTTTTCTATCACTGTCATAGGCCAGATTATGGGAGCGTTCGATAGAGCTGTCCAATCACAGAAACCGCTGCTCTTTATAAATATTGATGATGCAATGAGATGCAAATTTATCGAATATGAGTATGCCGCGAGTGTTCGATCGATAAAGCTGCTGTTCAATGGGACATAGGTACATGAGTGACACTCATCCACTCTGAAGCATTGTGAACAAAGTCACTTCATGGGATTCGTGGTCGGCCTACTCGTCAGCTGATAGCTACAGACACGCGAGGTCGATTGGACCCAAATAAGCCTGAAATGTCAGTTTCTGATGCACTTCAGCACAAGCATTATTGCAACTCGATGCACATAGCGCAAAGCGTGGTATTGCCATCGTAGGTTGTCCGTCTGTCCGTCTGTCTGTAATGTTAATCAGAGCCAAATATTGGATTACTTGGAAAGTAAGTATACAAGTAATTACCTTTGGTGTTTCTCTTCGAAGAACCAATATTTATGGTCAGGCCATAAAACTTTTCGAAATTTTGGATTAAATACACCGCCAGCGGTGTAGCCTAATTAAGTTAGGCCTACTTATGTAGACCAACGTCACGTGTGACTGTAACGTCACTCGAAAGCACGATTGCAACAAAAAATAAATGCATCACGCGCTTCGTTTGCTCAATGCCGGCGCTAGTGAGTTGGAGCCTCCCCTCCCCAAATACAACTGTGAGGCCCCATAACGGGGGTCTGAGGCGGAGCCCGCTGCGGGGTCCAGGGGCAGAACCTCTTGAAGCTGAAACACTTCTGGCTTTTGACCGTTTAATGGAAGCCGCAAATTTGCTTACTTTTCAAAAAATTTGTAATGCAAAAAATCACATACAATGTGTGTTGTCTTTGCAAAAAAATGAAGTTTAGTAGGCTGCATTACGTCACAGATTACTGTACAGTAATGTTAAGTAATAGACTTGTCCAGTTTGGTTAAGCTTTTTGCATGTTTACTTATTTTGTATTTTGAATATAATTTTTAAAAACTAGATTTTTTTCATACATAGCCTGAGGCCCCTGAGCATACGTGAGCCTCCCCCGGCCGGGAAGTACGGGGGCCCTTCCGCCGGCTCTGCGTTTGCTGCGACATTAGGCTTAAGGCGCAATTTGTAGTTGTACATGTATTTGAGTGCCCTGCAAAAGTGTGCAATCTGCTTCGGACACTAATGTGGTGAATACATGAGGCGATCGTCACCGCGACGATCGCCGCGACCGAACAAGCGATCGTTCGAGCAACAGGTCCCGGCAATCGGTCGCGGAGACGATCGCCTCGAGTAACACTACATAAACTTAACCTCAGCTATATTGTCACTGGAACAATATTTAGTATTCAGTACCTCGCTGACCGGTCTACAAACATAAGATCTTAATGTATGTAAACCACGTGAGCGTAAGGCTAGTGACGCAACTATTAAATGAATGTTTTACATTTACTTTGTTTCCGCACTGGGCGTTAAAATCGTTTACAGTTTCTTGCGTTTAAAAAACTTTTTGCAAAGCTTTTCTCTTAGTTCTTGTCTTGCGCAATGCGCGTGTCCAATCACACGGTGTCTCGGAAAAAGGTGACCCCAACAATATTCGTAATCTTCTCTAAAAAACTACAAATTGCAACAGTTTTATTTTGCACGTAGGTTAATCACGGCTTAAAATATCGGTTATGATGATGTTGTCAAACAGCGGCGGAGAGTGAGAGAAGTGTCGGTGAGGAAGGCTGATCGGCGGCACGTGACGTATCGAGACCGACAGACAGGTGCCCGTCCGTCTGTCCATCGCGATGGGTTTCATACCGGAACCAGTACGGGTGATGGCCGCCAGGGGGACGGAGTCCGGTCAGAACGCCTGGGAGAAGACGAAGGACAAGTATGTCGAGATATCGCAGATCGTGCGCGCGGACCTGAAGGGTTGGATCGTCTGCCTGGCGGTGCTGGTTATCACTGTCGTACGCAGCGGAATCACGTACAGTTTCGGCATGTTTGTCGTCGAGCTCGAAAAGGAATTTCCCGATATGACCATGGCCGAACAGAGTGAGTAAGCAATAAGCATTACTATTGCAGGGATTCCGAAAAAATCCATTTGTACTGAATAGTACAAAAATATGCAAATATATACAAATACAAGAAGTAAAAAAGAAGTGTGTGAATATAAAAATAACAAGTGTAAAGGAAACGAGTCATTATTCAACTACAAGTTTAAACTAACTAAATACAGAAACAATGGCTTAGACAACTTGAAACAGTCTCTTAAGACAATCTTGTTTAGTTCTTGATGCGCTACAGCTGTGCTGCAGATCGTCTATGGCACGGGTTGTCGTCTATCTGTCTGTCGTCTGTAACGGATGTATTGTGGCTAAACGGTGCAAGTTAGGGTCTAGGTTGCTATTGATCACTAATAAGAAAGCGCATACGCCCTTTCAGGTGAGATAAAAATTATTAACCTTGGATGACCTGCAACAGGAACTGTATAGGCTGTAGCGCGTCTTTTCTAGCGACAGATGGGCTTTGTGTTATTAGTGCGACCAGCACATTAGAGACTTTTTAATGTAATACATGTTTACTTGCTTGCTTTTCACTTATAGGCCTACTATTTTGTCGCGTAATTTGCATTACTTCAGTTTGCCGAGAATGCGTGAAGGCGGCGAATCGCTCAAGTAATGCCAATCTAAAAAAATAGTTTCATAATTACTATGGTACCATGTTTGTAAACGTATATTATTATCGGTTTATCACTGCAGATATAAATTGATTCCGGCCATGCAGACGCACCAAAAAAATCCCGAGACCGCCAGAAGTGGCGAGATTATTTATATCTGTCATTTGTTGAAGCTTTTTCGGGTACATACATGTTGTATGCTGGTATCGGATTAGTTGGAGCAGCTGCAGTGCGTTGTAATTACCGGTGCATATCGTTGGAGAGTGAGAGAAAAAGAAAGAGGGAGAAGGGCATCGGGGATGTTGAGAGCGAGCGAGTGCTGGAGTGGAGTTAGTCTCAAGAGCGCACGGCGTGGCACGAGTGCGTGTCAGAGTCGCGCTAACGATGCCAATTACTGCAATATACCCGCCGCGCCCGCGCGACACCGTCGAGATGTGCGGAGACTGCCGGGGCCGTTGTCTTCGTTAGCAGCTGCTGATGCTGCTGCTGCTGCGCGTTGCGTAGCAACGTGACGTCAGCGGCTGACAGCGCACGGATGGATTGGATTGGATTGTATACTCGTGCGTGTCGTTTTCACTCGACAGCCGTTAATGCAGTTGGCGAATTGCTCCTACGAAGCTGACCTGACCTCTCCAAAAACGTGTGGTTATATGCAGAGCACACCGAAACATACACAATGTGTCGTTGGAGAACGTAGTGTCTGTAAAAAAGTTTTGTAAAAGTGTTTCGTGTTTTACGTGTAACCACGTCTAAAACATTTGCCAATACTACCCAACTACTACCTTTGTTAATATTTGAGCAACTGTGTAAATTCTTTTCACAGCTTTGCATCGATTATATAGCCTTTACACAGATTTTGGATATTTATTTACGAAAGTAAGGACTTTCTTTTTAACGACCAGTGATGAACGTTTATAGTGTATCGGCGTTTAACGACATTTAATGTAACGCTAAAAATAAATGCATTTGCATAACTTACAACTTTATAAAAACATTATATTCCTATAAACTTTTGCCGTCAACGATTATTGTTAAATCACTCAGCTGCATTTATGCTATGTAAAAGTATCACCAAATACACCAGACCAAATCTGATAGATTCTGCATGTGAGATGGAACAGATCAGACAACGGAGATAAGTAGAAAAGATATCTTAAACTTGATGTTAACAATCTTTGACCTCGAATTTATGATAAAAAATTTGATATAAAACAAAGCGGCTTAAAGAATTGCAGCACACATACATACAAAACAGAAAACCCCGATGGATAGTAACGGATACATGACTGTTATTCGTCGGTCTGACGTTAATGCTGAAGGGCGAGAGGGCTAATGGACAGACAGAAGCTGCAACCAGATGAAGTTGATGACATCATCACATCCAGCAGCAGCAGCAGCAGCCGAATCGTCCATCAACTGGTCTCGTCTATGATTATCGATGACCGTTCGTCTCTAATTACGACTTTCCATGACAACGACGTGACTTGACTGGTATTACGTACTCTAGCATCAGCATGCTTACTCTCTTCACTGACTGCTACTTTCTGCGCGTCGGCACGGTGCAGAGATTTTTTTAGTTCTCAAAAAATATAAAAAAATAACTTTGGTTTTAGTTTTTTATACAGTTCGCCGAATGCTAGTTCTATACGATTTTAATTTTCCCATAAGGCCTAATTTTACTTTTTGTGTAGTTTAAAAAAAAAGTCTATATTTAACTAATTTTAGTTTAATTTTTGTTCGACAAAAAGGAATTAATAAATGCCAGATTTAACTTATTTGGCTTTTTAAAATGCAAGCTGACGACCCCGGCAGAGTTGCTTTGGCGGTGCTTAACGGTTTGCATTGGTCTGTCAAATGATAGATAAGTTGCACTGATCCGTGTGCTGTTTCACAAATGTTTTACGTTGTACGCTGGAAACTGCCGTTTTACCAGTTATTTAATTGACTTGCGACATGTCCCAAAAATCTCAATTTCGTTTGTTCTGCCGCGAATAATTTTCGTTTCAGTTCGGTCTGCTTGCTGTAATTTCAATTTTGCTTAGTTTCCAGGTTGTTTAGTCAACATGAAAGTTTACTTTATGTTAGTGGGAATAAATTCATTTCTATTCACGTTCTCGTCAAACGTGGACGAATACTTTGCGTTTTTTTACCCTTTAGTTCCGTACGCGGTACCGGTACTAAAAAATCTTTAAACAGGACGTCGTCGGCGACTGGCGGACATCCTGCAGAGTCTGCAACTGGCGTGACAGTTAACGAGCACATCACGGCAGCAGCAGCAGCAGCTCGTTGTCTCGCAATGTGTCGTTACATCTCAATCAACTGCAGCCTGCATGGCCCTGTCTCTGTCAGCTGGCTTCTCCATCCGTAGTCCGTACTCCGTCCACGTACCAGTGATTAACGATTCGACCCCACACGCATCGCGCGACAGCTATCCGACAGCCTCATGTATTTTTCAAATAATCGTATACATTAATTCACCGCGGCCAATAAAATACGACTTTTTTTCGTAAAACCCAACACGCCAAACTTTCACTGTATGTTTGCTAACAACGTCCAGAAAAGCCAGTCGGAATTATTTCAGTCTAACGAATGTGTTGGAGCGAAATTTTTTTTTGAAAAAAATTAACTTTTGCTCATTTTACGCAACGTCGTCAACGACTTTGACGCGTTTTCGATTTTTTTCACAGAAAGCTTTTCTTATAATTAACGTACCCATGTTTTTCCTCAGCCAACTTTCCTGGAATTTTGTAAACACTGTCAGCATTCTCGAAAGTTTGCCACACACGCTGTAGCTTTATCCCAATCATTTCTGCGTATGTGGCTTAAAAATCAATGACAGAATAAAACTTCCATCTAGCATTGTTTTCGGACATTGCACGCGTGCAGCTTGGCGACGTCTTGACGTTTGGTGATGCATGATGATTGGTCGGCGTGACTCACGGAAGATTGCGCAACAACAAGACGTGATATGCAGCCGACAGACAGACAGTCACCATCACAACCATTTCCACCTGCACCGTCAGCCTCAGCAGCAGAAACTGGCGACAGAGCATGCACGAGTCGTAAACAGGTGCTCTGCCAGGCGTGAATGATATGCCGACGTCGTCTGACGTCACCGTTTCTATAGCAACGTGACGACGCCATACATGCAGCTAGCCTTGGCGCCGGCACGCAGTTGAAATAGTGGCGCTACAAATGTTGTTTCACTTCGCCGTTTTAATAATGCAGTGTTTACACGATCGAGCAAACATCGAGCAGCTAGCTCGACGTTCTGTGATAATTAGCATGCTAATTGGGAGAACGGACGAGTTGTAGTTGGAAGGTCTATATAACACGTGATCAGCTGTGGGATAATAAGAGCTTAAGCCCAGGACTACATTTGAGCCAAGGGGCGGGGTTCCAATAGGCCTGATTGAGCCAGCTCGATGTTTGCTCGACGTTTACTCGATCGTGTAAACACCCTATAACTGTCCCACGAAACAAATAAGAAAACACGATACTAATATTGTTACCACCTCTACTATCACCACTACAGTGCTATTACTACTAATAATCATTTAGTGACGATCGGTGCAAGGGTTTAGGGTTGGCTGATGGTCAAAGTTTGCTATTTCCCATAGACTTCGATGGTCATCCTTACAACACTGACACTACCGTGTGACTTTACCGTCATTATCATCTTCTTATTGTTGGTGGTGGTGACTTTGTGATTGTATTATTGTGATGACAATAAACACGTTTCGTACAGTTTTGCTACATTGCTAAAACAACTTATAGAATAATGATGATACTAATGATACTAAACTCCTATTTTACCGGCCGTGGTTATGCGCCGCATTTAACAAAAATCTGTTGATTATTTTCATTGGCTTCTGTCGTCTGAGCAAACCATCTGCCGGCTCACGACTGTTGCCCAACGACTGTTGATACCTTAGCTTTTTTTTAAAAGATCATTCTGGCTACTGGCCATTTTCGCGTTTAACCCTACGTCTTATTATGTCCTATTCGATTTTTTCTTTACCAGAAGCGGAAGAGAGATTCATTGTTATTGCCTCAGACACAGAAATACAGTGTTTCGCCGGTATGGTTGGCTGGCATTATAACAGCAACGCTGCGACGTGTGATTTACGTAGAAAAACGCGCAATGTGACAATGCAGGCTGCACCCTGGGCGATGCGAGAGAGAGAATGACTGACCACACGAATGAGTGAAGGAAGCTGGACGACATATTGTCCGCGTGTCGACGGCGCCGGGCGACCGGCTTAACATTTTTAGCCGCGAATAAATCTCAGTGCGATGCAGTGGCAAAGCAGTCGGTGCGAGGACGGGGCTGATCATGTGACAGGCGAGCGTGTGTGCTGCGTCGAGATAAGGCGAGTCGAACGCGTCACCGGCAGCGGCAGCAGCACAATGTCGACGAGGCGCCCTCTCGATTGTGTGACGGTCTATACCCCTCACCACGCGGTCTTAGTCAGTGTTTGAATTGCCGGGGGGATCCCTCCCAACTGTTTTCTCAATTTCCTAACACGCTGTCAAATTATGTACAGGGGGTAAGCTGCATACTGTATGCATACGATTTACATCACAATTTTGTTCGGTCTCTGACCGTCGAAAAGTTTAACCCTCAGCTAATTTTTACAATTCAAACACTGGTTTTAGCGCCCTGTAGTTGACGATTATGACGAGAGGGAGTGGGTATACCCGATGCTCGAGATGGCGAAACGATCGTATAACGTACGATAACCAATAAGCATCGCGGTGGGTTTAGCACTCGCAAGAAATTCTGCTGCTGGTTTTGGTTGTTATATATCAATATTTTTTTATAAAGACGCAAATAATTTTATACGTGGGTGACATTAAGGCTGATACAGCATTGAAGACTGCAAAGACTGCATTAAAATAAGTTCCCGCCAACGATTTAGTGCAGTATTCAGTGTTCTATCAATCCCAATACTTCTTATTTATGAAATTACGTGTATTTATAAATTTATAGAAAGATTTAGCATAGAACGTAGTACTACAGAGTCCAGACACGAGAAAAGTGTATGAATCGTCATGATAGCGCCCTCTCAGTTCCACCGGTCGCCCTGCGCCGCGCTCTGCTGCACGGTCGCAGCCCCTCTGCGTAATTGAATATCGAACTCGCCGGCGGCGCGACCCAACGCGTTTCATTATAAGCGTTATCGCGTTTAATGTAACGGTCCGCAGCTCGGCAGAATAAACGCGAGCGGTTGCACTGACCGCAGTCGATGACAATTCGATGATGATTGAAAGTGCTCGACGGACAACCACCATCGACTGCATGTAATGCATCGCCGCTATACGCTTTCAGCCATTGAACTGCTGCAATTATGTTCTTTACGACAGAATTAGCTCAAACACAATGCGCAGCATTGTCGTAAAAATGCGCTGGACATACCAGTACTGGATGAACAAAAATGTCTTCACTGACTGTCTGAAAGTCTCTGTTGTACATTCTGGATCCCAAAGATCTTCGGGCGGGGAATTCCAGACAGTTGGGTTGACAACAGAAAACGCTCGATAGCCGTATAACTATAGTGGGCTTTCGGGAACTTTGATAATAATAATGATAATAACGCCGAAAATTTTTAACGCGCCGTAACACAGAAACCTATTGATCTTTGATCTTTAGCACTAAAAATTGGGGCATGCTTACTCCTGTCCAGGTAAACGTTTACCCTATTTTTAGTTTTTCTACGTTTTTTCCGACTGATGAGCCCACTGTGACAGACGGGCGAACAGGGGGACAGACAAGAGGCGTAATACGGCCTATGGTACCTCGGCATAATAATATTGGAATAAACCGCGTTATTACCGCGATATATTATTTTATCCGTAAAATATCGAGAAACGCCGGGAGACAGATTAATCGGATATTCGGACCGATTGGACTCGGTCAAATTGAGCATTTAGTTGCCGCCTCCTCTAACAATTGCAATCAATTAATCACGGCACATTAGCTGATGGCAATTTTCGATCATCATCACGCGAGGATGCGAAGCTTGCGTTGGGTTATTGCCGATATGTCTTTGATAAATATCAGTCGAGCGCTTCTCGGATGAACAGAATGCAGGTTTCATACAACAGCTGCTAGTGGCAGTTTTTATCATAAATTCCAGAACCGGTTTGTTTACAGTATAGATAGGACAAACGTCAGGGAAAGATATACATCATTAGGCCTACTTTGCGTTTTATGGAATTTTGTTAAAATTTGTAAGCGCTGAATAAATGCGTGAGCTTCTTGCTTGACGTAGGCTAATGAGTAAATCCAATCCTTCGAAGATACATCTGTTTATATTTCCGTCGTCACGTATAAAAAAGTAAATTTAAGTAGAAAATCTGCTACTACTTTGCAAGTGGCACTTCGATTTTTTGTCGGTGCGCTGGAGCAAACAGCAAGAAATGCTCAAGCCGGTTAGCCAAAGGAAAAAGCGCCATTTGTATTTGTCTGTGATTTGTTTGATATAGACCGAAAAGGTAGTCGAAATCGATCGTGAAAACGATAGACTACACACTGGCATTCTCTTTGCCGAAATATAAAGCCCGTTTAAGCAGTCGTCAAGCACCAAGCTTACAGTTCTGTAGCCTATTTAAACTTTGCTATCGCAGCCTGAAAGTCCCGGAGCAGAACTAAAACGGCGATGAGCGAGCGGCGTGCTTGCACGATCGAACGCGCTTCGCTGACCTTCTCAATTTCCAGCCGTCAGTCTCGCTCGCTCACTCACTCACTCGCCCATCCTTCCTTCCTTGCCAAGCTCGTCGTCCAGAAATAATGTCCGCCAACGGACGGACGAACGATAATCCGTCCAGCGTTAAATCTTCACTTAAGAACGCTCCGCAGTGCACGGGACAACAGACCGCGCGTGCCGGTGCCCTATTATAGGATCGCCCCCCCAGAAAAGTTTCCCCCGGCCGACAATTTACCGACAAAAATCTGCCCCGCCCTGCGACCGCTGGGGGAGATTTTTCTAGGGGTGCGATCCTATAATGGGGAGAGACTTTAAATGGGGCCGGCAATATTTTAATAAGGTTAGACATATCAATTCCGTGAGTCCGGGCGGTATTTTCATGGAGGAGACATTTTAATGTGACACCGGCCGGTGCCCACACTCAATCACTTCTTCCTCGCAGGCTAACGCGAAATTATTTCGGCATTACATTGACGCGATGCTAAGCTGTGTCGGCTTGGCGTCCCTTCCCCGTGTCCAGCGGCTGTCTTCTTCGCAGTCCCCGACGACGTAACATGCGTGCTTGAGCATTTCGTCGTGGATTATGGCCCACCCAGGCCCATGCCAAACCGCCCGCAGCCTACTGTACACTACTTATCCTCCGCAATGTTTGTTGTGGATTAGATTCGCGGATTTTGCACCATCGAGCCACGGGCGCGAAGGGATTTTGCATCGTCATAACTGATTCTTTCTTTGTCGCTTAAAACCGAGAGTCTGAGACGGCACCATTCGAATATTTAACTGCATCCACGTGTTGCTGAAAACAAGTGTCTAAAGTAAAATCAATAGGCTAATTAGGAAAAAATAATTGTGTTTGCAAAAATGAGCAGATAAAATTGGAGTTTAAACATTTTCCTGATTTAATTCGTGTTTCATATAAGTGTTGCGGTGTTGTGCTGTTGTATTGATCATAAAAGCTATTTTAGTTCTAATTACTCCAAATTGCAATTACTACTCAGTGCAGAAAAAAGCAGCATCCGTTTAACCAAGTAACTCAAAATCGTAATAAATTACTTTTTCTGGCTGTGATTGATTATGAACAACTGTATGTATAGACAATCTCGATAAATGCAAAACTTGTAATATCGTTATTTGCACAAGTTTTACGCAGCAAGTTTTTTTTATTGTGCCAATCTACTTCAGAATTTGTCTCTGTAGTTACTGTCGATTTAGACTCTCGTCACTTTGTCGTTTACTGACGCTGTTTTTTTCGTACATTAGGTTGTACAGGCTTAATAGTTACATATGGATTTCTGAAATACAAATGTTGCACGTATTATGTCATTTTGCACGTAAGCACGATCTGTCTTCAAAATGTTTTTGATCTTGCTGAAAAAAACCTGCAAGTGTGCACAACACTTTTATTTCGCATTATGTTCGATACTGCTAAAACTTTTCCTTAAAACTTTTCCAGATTTGCGGATTATTTTTATTTTGCATGCATACGCAACCAGGGCAGGCTTGGCAGTAGGAAAATGTTCTGGGTCGTGTTGCATGTGTTCAGACTGGATCGGGACGCTTTCGTTCTGCATCTCGCTGTCGTGCGCTCCGCTGTCGGTCGGGTTCATCCGGATGTTCGGTCATCGCGGTTTCCGCGTCAGTGGTCTGCTGGGCACCGGCGTGCTGACCATCAGTTGCCTGGGCTCGTCGTTCGTACAGACGCCCGAGTGGCTGTTCCTAACCCACAGCATCATGTACGGCTTCGGCTCCAGTCTGATCTACATGGCGTCGTCGCTCGTCATCGGCGACTACTTCCAGAAGGACCACAAGTACCACGTCCTCGCCACCAGCATTCTGCTCTGCGGGTACCCTATAGGTCAGTGGCAGCCTGCCAAACCAGTTCAAACATTTATGGGTTGTTACTATTTATAGAGCTTTGGTGTAAACAGTACATCATCAGCTGGGAAAACATGTTTGCTGGAGTTGTATTTGTCGGTGATAGGTGGTTTGACTCCTGTACGAAATGGCAGTGAGCAGTGACCCCTTCCTGGATTTCCGCGTGCACGACCGTGGACGGATTTAACTCACTACAACTACTAAGGCTAATCGCCCTGGAATCTTTTTTGAACCTTAACTAACCGCGTTTGTATAACTTAACGAACAAAATCGGAAAATGTTTTAAAGATATTAAAGACCTTTTTTTTCATTGATTTTTGGAAATAAAAATTAAGTAAGTAAATGAATGGTGATTTACATAGCACTCAAGTCAGCACACTGGATTGTATTAATATCTTATGCAAAGCTACTTACACACCATATCGAATTTTAAACAATCAAACATACATTTGTATAACGCATATACACATGTCTCTGGTGCAATGGACGGAGACGAATTAGCATTATGGTCACGATAACTACACGCATTTTTAGTGGACGGATAGATGTTTGCACTAAACTTGCTTACTGTCCAAACCCTGAAACTGTCTGTCGCTGTGCGCCAGGAAGTCTTCTGTTTAACCCGATCAACGCGTGGTTGCTGGCGAACTTCAACTTCCGCATCGCCTTTCGCTGCTCGGCCTGCCTGGTGCTTGTCACCGGGGTCCTGTGCTGCTGGAACTTCTCGGCGCGCCAGGATGCCACCGCCAGTCAGCTGGAGAACAGGGGTGGAGGAGGGCGGTATGACGGCGAGTCGGACTACGACGACGATGACGGCGTCCGGTCGACCGGGTCAGGTCCCACAAGCAGTGCGACGGTGCGCCGCTACTGCACGCTGGCCGACGTCCGGCAGCGCCCCGAGATCGTGCTCTGGAACGTCGGCAACCTGTTCAGCTACCTCGGCTTCTACATGCCCTTCGTCAACCTTGTACGTTGTCCACATATACACCGCCCGAGTTGTATCACATTATGTTAGCCAGGGATTCTCATTTAAAGTTCTTCAAGAAATATCATGTTGGCAGCGAAAACTGCCAGCGATGCCGTCCAGTGTCAGTTTAATTTGTTACTGATATCGTTTTGCTGCAGCTCGTGGTTATACTGTGTTTATTTCATGATTTACTTGGTCCTGTTATCTCTTAGTATAGTGTCTGGGGTGTTACAAGTGCTTATAATCTCACTTTACTCAAGCGTGACAGCGTTTGTATATCACACGCGCGTCCAGTCCACCACGGTCACAAAATAAGTAGGCTACGTTTCAACACGGTTTACTGCGTATTATGCGAATTTATGCCTTCGTGCACTCGCGCAATTTACTGTAGAAAGTGTTGAAACCGGTACATATTTACATATTGCAATCTTGCAATATTGCAATCTCACCGCAGTGACTGGAATATTATAATCGCCCATAATCTCACTCCAGTCACGCGTGACGATTGAAACGAGTCTCGCGTCTGTTTATCACACGCACGTCTCACGCAGAACTCACCGTCGACCACAGTCATGCTTGAAATAAACACGTTTCATGACGGCATACAGATCATTATGTCTCTTTACACTCGAATAATATACTGTAGACGCTGATAAAACGTACACGTCGGCGAGGATCTAAGTGTTGTTATCGCAGTCGTTGCTTGTGTCTGATACACTAGGGCTACTATATGGAGCTGAAGCACTTTGCACTGCAGCAAAGTTCCGTGGCGTTGACACTGCTCAGCATGGCAGAATGCGTCACGTACATCGTCGCCTCATTCCTTGGCGACTATCTCAATAGTCACTGTCTCTCTGTCACTGTTAAGTCTATTTCATACAACTCTGTCGATGTTGGCGTCTCGTTCCAACTTTATTTCTCGGCGACTATCTCAAGGACCGACTGGTTTACGTCAACATCGTTTCGTCGAGTTGTCTGGCCGTCATCTGTATCATCTGGCCGCTCGTTGATATCACCTACGTCATGATACTTGCCGTCGCTATTGGTATAACGTTCCTTCCTTCGCTGAATCTTCTTCATCATTTTATTACAATACCACCATCATCACTGTCATCATCGTCACTGGATATTAACTGATATTTTGATATCTCGTAATAGATTGGATTTTTCAGGGAGGTTAATTTCACTGCATACACGCGGGTCAAACAACTGCTACATCTGTGTTTTAAAATTTTCATGAAAACTTTATTCGTAAAACGTTTCGAGTAATTTCGCTGACTGATAAAAAGCCTTTGCTCTAGGCATATTCAGCAATTATTTTTCTTAAGGTCAACTCAATTTTTCATCCGCAAAACCTGCTTGGCTGGGGGTAAGGCAGAACGCGTAAACCTGTCGAGTGGTAGGTGACACTGCGTGATCCTATATGGCAGGTGACGCTCTTTAGTTCCGAAATGGGTTTTCTTGATGAGCGATGAAAACACGTTTTTACCGTTTATTTCTTTGTATTATAAGTTTATAATAGTTTAATAAAATTTATATGGGATAATGAAAACAAAAGCAAGATGCATATTAGTTTTTCTGTCTTTTACACTCAGTCGTATGTTTGTATTCTGACAAAATCTAGTGCCAGACTGGTTAATAAAGTTTCGTGTGTGCATCATAACTTTTAGTCTTAACTTTTTGCGCCGATCAGTAATTTACACAATGCGCAAGCTGCTGCTGAGACAACATTTCGCTTCAATGTTTCTTAATTCCTGTGTGGCATGCGGTGTATAGGTATGGGCGGCTTTCTAGGCTTGAACATCGTTTACACGTACGCGGCGTCAGGCGAAGTGACTCAGCTGCCGATCGACGTCGCTTGGGCTTGCACTAATCTGTGGTCAGGCATCGGCATTCTCCTCGGACCGTTCTTCTCCGGTTTGTGCATCATCATCATTCTCTGTTTCATCAAACGCAAAAATACGAACATAAAAATGCAGGACACGAAAGCCTGTTTGATATATGACGTGCGTGATTTGTGGTTTGCATCTTACAATTTAACCGAATACAAACTATGAACTTACACTAGTTATTGCCAATCAAACATTTCCTGTTATTCTGTAATAATATAAACTTAACTTGCTGTTCTGACTTGAGTTTTACGGTTTTTTTTTACAAAACTGTACACTGCATTGTAATGTAATTTGTGTATGTCTTTTATCTTGCAATTTCGTGTCTTGCAATTTTGACAGCGATCAATCTTTTTCATGTCCGTTATTTTCAGTCAACTCCGTCAAATGTTTTCGCGTCTCGGCGATGACTGTGTGAATTATGTCCCCAAAGATTCCAGTTTATAGTTTTCGATAAAAATTTTGTAATAAGTTGTAGGCTACGTGTTAAGATTGTAACTTAAATCACGTTTTTTTTAAATTTTAACAGGCGCCTCTTAGACGTTTGTTTAACAGGCGCTTCTTTAATTTACAAAATTAACTAGTCGATATTGTCACTGTTGTAGCGAACTTCTGTTAGAGCACTGCCGATGCCTATAACTGTCCCATTGTACTGCTTATCAAATGTAACCTACTATGTTGTTTTTTCGAGCAAACATAAACAAGAAATTTGAGCTAATGCTTACGAGACGCGCGAAAGCCTATAGCAGTTTCTGTTCGCAAACCATCAGTCTATCTCCAGCCATTTCGTCGCAGTTCATTTGTGAAGTGTGCGCTGCAGCCGAAGATCACAAAAATCAATATCAACCCTTTATTTTGGAAGTTCAGGGTCTTTTAAAGTCATCGATGTTGATACGATTGAAAAGCTTGCTACTAGTGTTTGTTGTGATAGGCAGTATGTCCATGCCTATATGCAACCGTTTTCACGAAAGACTGGCCAACAACGGTAAAATAACGACTTTTGCAAGGCTACCGCTCTTTGATGTCTTCGTGCACAGGTTTCCTTGAACCTAAAAAATCGATACTTGGACCATCGAAATCTACGTTCATTGCTGAAAATTTTTTGTGCAGCTTCTTCATGTCTATCTCATTATTGATTTCGGCGCAATTCGCTCTTGAAATTTGTGTCGCAGCCCGAAATCGCCAAAAAATCTATAAACCCCTATTTTGGAGTTCATGGTCATTTAAGTTTATTGAATTCGGCACCAATCGAGAGCCAGTGTACGACTTCCTATTAATGAATCATAGTAACCTAAACCCTATCTCGAACCGTTACTGAGATACAGCGACTTATTGGCTGAAAATCGCAATTTTTTTCCACCTTCCTCTCATTTAGCGCCTTAGTTCGGGGTGGCCCCCTTCGAATTTATGGAAAAGCTTTACGGTTCCTTAAACTAAAGTTTTTCAGGCAGCCGATAGTGAAGATTTGGCGATCCTAGCTTGCACCATTTTTGACTGATTCACCCGTGTGACAGACGGACAGACGAACAGACAGAATTGTGATGGCTAAAACGTGCTAAAGCAGTAGCTGCTTTCGCGCGTAAAAAGTGGAGATGATTGATGATAGCGACGTTCTCCTAGCAGCATAGAATCGCACTGCTGTTTGTCAAAACGTATGATGCGATTGCTGAATTTATGCAGTGTGGCTAAGTCGTAATGCGTACACTGCAGTTGTCAGAGAGCGCGACCGAGCTAATGCCCCCCTCTGTTTGAGTTTAGTCGTGGTTACAGCGCTCGGTTGCAGAGTCTGCAGACGGAACGGCATGGCATGTAATTAACTGCATGAACGAAACGCAGTGACGTCACGCAAGAAAACAATAAGCGGCTTGCAGAACAACGTGCACACACACACTGCATATAGAGATGCTCAGCGTAGGCTTACACAGCATGCTGGCGACGTACACGACAAAAAAATGACAGTAATGTGAATAGGATGTGTGCCCTGCAGCGCATAAATTTATTTACTTACTTACTCTTAGATTTTTTCATCTGCACTCTGCAGCTATCACACTGACTCGTCATTATACATCATTTGATTTTATACATCTATTTGCTGCTCTCTGTCGTGGAAGAAAATGGGGTTCTGTTGGTTTATCAAACACTATGTTTTTATGCTGTTTTTTGTGATATAATGCATAATATGCATTGAAGAACTGGCAGGCAAGCGGTCAGTTTAATCTACACTGTGTCCCAATAAAAGTGGCTCCCTAGAATGTCACCAATAACTGTGTTAAACTAATACTCCTCCTCTTTGTTGGCAGACTCCTATTGGAGCATAGCGGTGTCGACGACTTGACTCCACTGCCGGCGATCTGCAGCGAGACGCCAGGCCGAGTGAACGCCGGTGCTGAGGTGGGGACGTCCCGGGACACGGTCTTCAACCATGTATCACGAGGACGTCCTCTCGGTCTTCTCCATATTGCAGGCGGGTTGCTCATTGCAGCTACCACGACCCTGTGGTGGTCTTCCTCATATGATCTTCTAGCCAGGTGGCCGAATAGTTCAAGCCTTCTCATGCGCACCAACTTGGAGGCAGCGGAGCACCCTGTGGTACTTCTCATTTCGGCATTTGTGACATGGCGTGTGTATGGAATGCGAAGTATTCTCCTCTGCCACCACATGTCAAAGGCATCTGAGAGTTGCTTGGTCACTGTCCAGGTGTCGCAACAGTACTGTATGACGGGCAGTATGTAAACCATGTAGAGACGAACCTTTGTGCTGAGGGAGATTGATGACTTCCAAATATGGCTGTAAAGTTGTGTTATACAGTCGCGAGCTATGCCGATTCGTCTCCGGATTTCTGTGTCACTGCTTACATTTCTGTGCTGTGCGCTTCCTAGGTAGACGAAGGACTCTACAAATTCCACATTTGCGTTGCACACAGCAACAGCATTTTCGTTGCTAAGTGGATTGCCAATCTTAGATCAGTTGATTTGTAGAAGAATTGCGCCCTGATTCTTTCTTTGCGCCCTGATTCTTTCTGAGACTTTGGCGCTTTATAAATCATTTACTTACTTACTTAGAGTGCGTAAACCAAAACTACCATTAGTGTAAGTTACTGTCCAGTATTTTGCGAAAAAAATTGAAAAAAAATATACAAAATTTGGCTTAGAAGTATGAAGCACAAGCAAAAAATGAATTTTAAAGAATTGTTTTTTAAATACTACTACAAACAGCTATGTATACGGATGCTTGCTGTTGATGTCATTGGCACATCACTATTGTCTATATAATATAAAAAAACAGTCGCTTTAGCAAAAAAGCTACAGTTGTAATAAAATTTTACATCGAGTAATTTTTTATTGCATAAAGCAAATGTAAATGCACAGCAAGCGATAAAAATCCAAAAAAAAACTACAGAAACTTGCTATGACGACGGCAGGTGCGATATACGACATCAACGGATCATACACGGATGTGTTTATCGTCGTCGGCTGCGTTTACATTGTCGCTACGCTCGTGTTCGGCGCCATCCCCGTGCTGCAGTATCTGCGCCAGGGATCATCGACCGTCGACGAGATGAATGGAGCCACCAAGTTCGAGACGTTCCGCATCAGTACGAAGAGGTCGACATCTCGCGGAAGCATCGCCAACGGTCTGGACGCCGCGGTCGCCGCTCCGCCTCTACCGCCGCCACCCGCTGCCCCAGCCGTCGACTCTTACGGAGCCATCGCGCCCGCCGGCAACGTCGACTTCACCGGCGGACACGGCTACGGATACGGTAGTGGTGGTGGTGTCCCGGACTGGAACGGGTCTCGATCCGGGTCTGGACAGATGTCGTCGCCACCACCCTACGGATCACTGCAGTAGAATAACGCAAACACTTTAGCCGCGAACCCCGGACCAAAAGCCACCAGGCTGATTCTTCACTATGCGTAACTCAAGTCGCCAATGTCTGAGTTCAGTGACTTATATGCAAGAACATTGTCTCTCGAGCTGTGTCCGGGCTTTTCGCTTACAAACTTAAAGCAGCATCTTTCTATGACTGGCTCGACTGAGTACAGAAAAATAAAGCAAAAAGACGCTATAAATTACGGTAACAAAAATTGTCAATTTATTTCGCAGTAGATCTACAATGTCATAGTGTGGCAACTTGAGTTATTTCCAAAAGAATGTGTGCTTTATTTGGACGAAGAACTTTAGTGAAAAACCAGCCTGGTGGCCTTTTGTCCGTACACCCTTAGCAACAGCTCATCATCTCGATACGCTCTGCAGTTTAGCAAAGAATTTAAGTAAGTGTTTCAGATAAATGTACTCTGTTTAAATCCAGCACCGTCGTAAATAATCGGAGATTAAAATAGGCTGTTAACTCACAAAGACTCGCTGTTTCACTTTTGTGGGACGTCAATTTTGATCACTTATTAAATGGAGACCGCTAGGTGCTAGATGGTAAAAGATTTCACACGGTCGTCGTTGTTGTTGTTGTTAATATTGTTGCGACATTGTGGCACGTTGTTTTTTTATTATTCAAGTCGCTTTTCGTCGTCTATTTTAGATCCGTGCAGAGACTCTTGTACTTGTAGGCTCTAGACCTTTGTTGAATGGCTGAGTTCACGTTGATTTGTCTCACTCCAGTGACGTTTTTTTGCTGTTTTCGACGCTCTGTTGTTATGTACATACAGAAGAGTATTTGGCGATGTATGAAGTTCGAATATTCTCGTACGTAGTTGAATCGTTGTAGATTGTAGGCCGCTTTCACGTTAGCAATATGGTCTTTCTGCTCACGGCACATTTTTGAAACATTCGTCGAAGCTCACTGTTTTTTTCTTCGCGTAGTTTTTAACGATTCCGTTTTCTAGCAAAATATGTTACTGTATGGCGAACACTTCACATTTTCACGATAATGTCAGCATGCATATTTCACAATGATTAACACATTTTGATCAGTAACGTTTTTGTTAGCAGTTACTGTCGAATTAATGTTTTTGTGTCCTAAGTATTTTAGACCTTGCATCGTTTGTACCTGTTAATATTGTGGTTATGCGTGCGCGTGTTGTGACAAGTGTTTTGCTGTATACACTTATTGGCGCAACTTTCACACATATGTATAGCTATTTGTGTACATAAACTGCTATAGAACGTCGTTATTAGCTTCGCCGTAGAAGGCACAGGTTGTGTGACAGTGTTATGTGACATTGTCTGTTCGTCTTGTTTATCTTGTCCGGACAGATGGCGTCTCCTCCACCCTACGGATCACTGCAGTAGGACAGCGCAGGGACCTTAGATACGAACCCTGGACAAAAAGCCACCAGGCTGATTTCTCACTATGCGTAACTTTAAGTCGCCGAAGTATAAATTCAATGATTATATGCAAGAATATATTGTCTCTCGTGCTGCATCTGGGCCTTTCGCGTGCGACGCGACGATAAAACAGCATCTTTTGGTGACTCGCTCCACTGAGTCGACTGAATAGCTCGAGAAGTTATGATAGGATTTTGATGAAATTTTACAGAAAGGCAGAGAGAGGCCCATGGACAAACCAGTCAGATTTTGGTTACGAACGGTTTGGGACCGGATCTAAATTTATTGAATCCTGATTCTCGTCATGTGACAGGCAATTACTGTTGTATTATAAGCCACTTTGCTTCGCTGGCTCACAGTCATCGGCCATTGAGCATAGGCCTATATGTAAAATAATTCATAGCCTACTGCATAGTGTCCCGTTACATACACCGTGTCCAGAAAAAGAGCCTGTACTTTTTCTTGAATAACTTCAACAAATGTAAATTTACTTTTATAGTTTTTTGCACACATTATCATAATGATACGCTTTACTGGAAACATCTAAAACTTGTTTTCAAAATTTACTTTTTACTGAATATAGCCAATGTAATCATGACGTCATGGAAAATGCCACTTTCGCGGAAAAAATAACGTCTAAATGAGCCTCTGCAATATGAAAACAAGAAAACTACTGAAAGAAAATTGCAACAAAAAGCTCGAGACATTGTTGGCATAAAAAGTTATTTTTTATCAATTTTTTTTAACCTAATCTTGATTTTCGCCATGTTAAGCGAGGTCATCGCGTGCACTGCGGGAACGTCGTTGTGCAGCAGCCGTTATCAGCGAGCAGCGTCATTTCTGCAGCATGCTTTACCGTCGCGGTAGTGTACATTTGTAAAAAAAAGTTGTTGACTCAAACTCGGTTAATAGCAAGTTTTGTCACTATTGATGACAACTAAGGCAGCCACAAGCAAAAAAAACTATTTTTTCTGCATTTCTGTTTATTTTGGTATGGAGTAAAGTAAAAATACGAAGAGTGTTTTATTTTACGCGGTAAAGTGGCGTCAGTATTCGGACAAAGTAGACTATCAGTACACTGTCAGTTGCGCGTTACTTTTTCAATGTTGCCTACCAAAAATTATAAACATACGTTCACATTTGGTAAAGTTATTAACCAAAACACTATTAGCGTTTTTCACCTCGGATGCAATAAAAACGGCATTTTCGATGACGTCATAATTACGTCAGCTCTACGTAGTGACATGGCAGTATAAAAAGAAAATATCTCAACAGTTTAATCAAGTGAACATTCAGGACGATTCTTGCCAAAAATTATGAAAATATGTTTAAGTTTCTCAAAGTTATGTCGAAAATACCGTAGGCTTTTTTCTGGACACGGTGTATATTAAGCAAGCTATGGCTGCATCACGGCATTATTGTCTGTGGAGTTTTGTGCCGTCAGAGCTTTTTTCTCGTTTCTATTGCACCATTAACAAATTCATAGATCGCCACTTGAACAGTTCGCGAATTTTTTGTCCGCACAGTTTTTTACGTAACAAAGCTTGCATGCAAATTAGTTTAGACAATTCACGTGCATCTCTGACATTTTGTAGCAATTTTAGCAACATGCTATAAGCTTACTTCTCTTTTGCTAATACATCGTGTAGCTACGTGGCAATTCGCGTACTGTACACTGTACAGTATATCACCGTTGTGACTGTTAACGATATAGCTATAGGCCTATATCTAGCCTAGTCGCGTTGTGCTGTATAAATGACATATGCATGTAATAATGCTTGTGAGCGATGGGCCGTGTATTTCACGTCTATGTAATGTATGAAATTGATCAGTTGACGTAGTTGTTGTTACGTAGATTGTTTTTACGCATACATTTGTCGGTTTCGTGACGACGATAGTCTCGTATTAGGCTTATAAAAAGCTCGTCAGCAATGCCTGTTACGGTATAAGCAGCAAGTCTTTATTTATCTGCAAGTCTACAAAATCTTCTATTGATTTTTGACAGTAATTTTTTTAAAAATCGATTAACATTTGATGAAGTTAAGGCAAATAAAATGGTGCCATTTTTGGTCCACTCTGTAAAAGCTGGCTATAAAAACGCGCCTCAGCCCATACGATCTGTTGAAGATATGCGGTAAAACTGCAAACAGCACGCGGCGGCTCCTAGTTCGAAACTTCGAGTAGCTACTAGTTTTTGGCCGACCGTACTTACGGTCGCACCGATGGTGTTGTCTGTCTGTCTGCGTCTCTGTAATAAGGTGTTTACACGATCCAGCAAACGTCCAGCATTAGCACGTGCATTCTGAATACATTTGCTGGAAGTTTGCTGGACGTTTGCTAGATCGTGTAAACACCCCATAACGCATGTATAATTTCTGGTTAACGGTAGGTATGTAGGCCTAGTAAGAGTCGTCGATGATACTGTTGGTTATGGCGATGACGGGTTTCTATAAACTGTCAATAGTAACCATGTCTCTATCTGCAGCGGTTTGGCCGCAATTTTTAACGCAAAGTTTTTGCCTGCATCCATACGTCATCTACGTGCGTACTGCGTAGGCTATACCGTATTCTAGCGTTGATTGTAGCGTTTGGTAGCAGCCCTATAGCATAGCGTAGATAGAATTGTAGTCACCTCTGGGAAATCGCTTTCTCTCAGCTATCGGAAGTCGAACGCTGGCTTTCGGACATAGGCTAGACGGGTACGGCCGGTCCCACCGTATAGCGTTAGCCCTATGTGGGCTTCTTGTTGTAGGACAACGTACGCGATTTTTGTCAAGTGTCATTTTTAGCTTATTTTTTAAAACATGATTACAAACAAAAACAATTCAACGAACAAGCTATAGGCCTACAGTAAGCAATTCATCAATTTGATATCACGATAAGCCGATAACATGCAACATGTTTAATTTCTCCACCAATTTAGAAAAAAGTGAGTCGCCACTCTTTCATGAAGAGCCACCAGAGACACTTACCGCTATTTTAATCAGCACTCAGTTGTCAGTTCTGCATTTGGCAATTTTGTTTTTTTTCTGTATTCAGCACTGCCGCGGTGTGTCCAGCCCACATTTAGGCCTAACACAGTAACACACACAATAACACAGTATTTAATAAGATACAGGAGAAGAGCTAAAGAAGGGTAGGCTAGTTGAAGTCGCGGTTACAAATAAAGATTATTGTTACAAATTCGATATTTCAATGCTGTGTGCAGAATCTTCGAAAGTTGTACTGCATTTTCTTTTCTGTGCACATTGTCAAGTGTCAGCGATTAACCGGCGATTCGAGTTCAACTCATGTCATCAGTCTGACCAGCTGCCTATCGCAGGACGTTTTACTAAATTTACTTATTTTCCAGCCGGTTACGGAAAGAGAAAAATGGCGGATGATTGTAATAGTGAGTGTTTATTTTGTTTGCAAAAAAGTAAATTTGCAGCGTTGGAGTAGAGAGAGAAATAATTTTATCTTTTAAAGAGAACTGTGTTAATTGCATTATGCCGCTAACGACTTAGCATAATCCGCACTGTGCACGATTGTCACTCATTAGGCATATGCAAAGAACTTATGATTCATGGAACTTTCGTACCCGACAACTTTCGTTCGCTAACACTGATAATTACTGAACCCCTTGTCCTTACGTAGTGCTTATAGTTCAGCGTAAAAAGCTCCAATTTTGTGTCACTCGCTATAGACGTATATAGCTAGAGTTTCAACAGGATATAATAATAAGAAGGAAGCCTAGCTGTTGCTAGAGAAGACACACTACACCTTGTATATACTGTTCCTGTGAATTGCAGTACTGACCTCTAAGGTCATCCAAGTTTGATGATTTTTATCTTATCTGAATGGGCGAGATATGGCTAGTTTTCTGTGAAAGTGCACATTTTCCTAGCACCGTCTATTCAACCCCAAATTTGAAAATGTTTCCCTTGCATGGCATCCCCGAAATTTTGTACGCAGAGAGCATTGACACAAAACTAATTATCTGTGAAAAAAGTTTTCCTCTTTATGACCCAGTGCTTATTCACAATACATCCGTTACGAACAGACAGACAGACGGATGGACGAGAGTAGGGATGTTAAATTCGTTTTTTTTCAAATTCGAATTTCGACCTCTAAAATTCGGATTAATGAACTTCGTTTATGTATTTGTGGAGAAGCTTAAGCAATTTGCGTTTGATGTCTGCACTGTGGGCGAGATGAAAGTCACAGCATGCACGCCACACGCCGGGAAGCAGTCTATCAACAGTGCAATCAGCCAGGACGTCAAGCCATGTCGCGCTCTATTGCCGTTGATTGATGTCTGCTCTGTGTCTGGGCCACCAAGATTTGTCACTTTGATAGCTTGCATCAGTATACAACATACGCCAGGGGCGGGGAGGGGAGAGGTAAGCAAACACGGGTGGCCATCCCTTGAATTGATGGCCGGCAGAGAACAAAGAAATCGTCACACAGTGCACCGCTGAAGTAACAGCACTCCACTTTCAAGGCAAAACCGTCTGCGTCTAATTAGTGATGCTTGGATTTGAATATCAAAGGGATGAAAAACGAATATGAATTCGAACTTGAAATTCGAAGTTCGCAAATCCGAACTTCGTTTAACAACCCTATACACAATGTATCCAAATAAGTTAAATAACGCTAAAACAAAAAAATTAGCTAGTACAGCATGGACAACTGGCTGTCCTTGTTCCTCGGCATCTACCACAGCCAGAGTATACATGTTAGCATCTGGATGGTTAGTAGGCAGGGCCCCAGCTGAGGCATCTTTGGACAGGAGACAGCTGGAATGTTAAACATTCGACAGCAAATCTGAAGTGAGTGATCTTCAGCTGAGTTTGTTGTCTGTAGTTAACAGACCTTGCCGATCTGAGTGCTCAGATCGCCGATCTGAACGTATCACTGTGCATAATTAATATTTTGAACTGCACTGCACTCTGCTTAGTGCAGTAAGAGTAAAACAATACAAAATCAGCCAGTAGTTGGCCAATGCCAAGTATGCGAATTGTCCAACAGGCTAATGATTATTAGCGAATCAGCTGATTTCCAGCCAATACCAGTTACCATCTGACAGTCTATGCACTGCTTCTCAACATATGTTAGCATGTCAGCAGACAAGTGATAGAAAGATGGATAGACTGACTCACATTCTCTGAGCGCCAGGTTGAGATCCATCTCATTCATACTGGTAACATACTGTCAGCATACTTCACTGCACCCTATATACACAGTATCATCAGCCTCTGTATACAATGATGCCAAGTTACTACAAGACTACCCTACTGCCATAGCAAACAGATCATCTTTACAATCACTCTTTTCTTTCTTCAATGTAAGGTCAAACTTTAATGAGTTGAAGACGCCAGATCAGTAGTGGCTGTGAACATGCCAGCAGTGCTGAGTGTAGAAAAAATTGTCAAAGTGCTGACTAAAATAAAGACGAGTGTTTCTGGCTCCTCACGGAAGGGTTGTGACTCTCTTTTACCAGAATTGGTAACCTGGTAAAAAAACTGTGTTACGCCAAGTACAATTGTTAAAACGACTGCCATCTTGCTTGTCATCTGGGGCCATATGCATAACAACGTCGTAACTTTACTTCCAAACTAAAATCAAATTATGTCGGATATAGTGCTAAGTCGGTATGCATAAGGATGACGTGGCACTAGTCAGACGCCTACGTCCGAACTAACTCTAGTCGCTCCAGCGACCTGTCATAAATATTTAGTCCGTTGTTGTCAATGTAAACTAACGTCGCTATGGAGAATCTGCAATCACGTCATGCATCGTAAAGGACTTCTGGTAAATCAGTTACACTATTGAAACTAATTGCAGTAACAAAAAGTTGCTGAATAAAACTTTTAGCGTTCGATAAATTTCATTTATTCGTATCGCGTATTCTTACTTAGCCCATGGAGCTGTAACTAGGCTCGAGCACGCCCGAGACTGCAGCAGACGACAAGTCAGGCCATATTTATTTTTAGCTGCACACCGGTTGAGGCAGAGTGCGTTGAGCCAGGAAATTCCAGAGTCAAACTACCCGACGTCAACTACGTCGGTAGTAGTTAGTCGCTCGCTATGACAACGTTTTGCATGCCGTCGAACGCAACTTTCTAGTTTGGAAGTAGTTAGTCGCGACGTAGACCTTACGTCCAAACTAATCTACGATGTTGTTATGCATACCGCCCCTGCAGACAGTGGCTGCCGGCTACTACTAGCCTGCTAGTCTGCACCGCCAGACCTGCATAGGCTGTAATGCAGTATGGCTAATCACAGTTGGATCTGGAATGACTGACCTTTGGAGTGATGTAACGACAACCAACAAAATACCAACATCCTCTGTCTACACAGACCTGTGCCTTGTTATTAAAAATAGCAAATAAAGTAAATTCAGCTAGAAATTATTATTATAATGATTATGCAGATTATTGTGCTGAATATTGTGCTGAGTGCTGGGAGGGAAATACTACCATAGGTCTAAGTGCATCCAGAGCACTTGTATGGCTGCGTAATCATAGAAAAATAACCACATTCAAAATTAGTTCACCTATAGGCATATCCGGTGTCGGTCACTTCTGGCCAAAAACTACGGAGAGCGTTATTTATTACATTATGACTATCAATATTATAATTTTACGTAAACATTGCCAACAACACGACATGGCACGTAAAACAATGCTCACACTAATCACCGAAATGGACTGGACAAGACTTTACCAATACTGCAGATTCTGGTGAGTAGATAAAAAAGCATCATCGCTCGTCATTCGTCGGCTTAGTGACTGTTGTTTCTTTCTTTGCGCGAAACAGTTAGTCTGTTTTCTTCAAAAAACGTTTTGCCAAGTACCGGTAAACAGGGCTCCCGTTAGTTGGCGTATCGGCGTATATGACGCCACAACATCGTCGAATACACCAAAAATTTAGACCCCTGACGTAAGGATACGCCGAGATTTTGAAGCCCGGCGTCAGCGTACGTCGAAAAATAATGTCCTGGCCTCACCGCTCAGCTGCACACGGATAACTCAGATAACGAACGCAGTCTACAAGAGAACCGCGCTTTTGTGATGACTCGCAGAATCTTGACACCATTAACACACCATTAGTGCTGTGCGCTGCTGTGTAAGCTTACAACACGACACCTCGACATGCACCGTTGGTTAATCCAAGACTTGAGTCCAAGACCAGGACGTGTCATTATCGCAGCCACCACTGATCTCATGTCACGGAGTCTCCTGTCTTGACGGACAGCTGAGTCTGTCACTCTGTCGAGTGCTTTCCCTTTCCGGCCACAGTCACAGCCAGGGTTTTCAATGAGGTTCCTCGGCGCGGCGTCATTCAATAGAGGGCGCACGAGCTGCATGGGACTTCCGGTTTCGCCTCGGTTTGTTGTTGACTGGGAGTTTAGCCA
>Ga0209367_1000260_pt1 | contig 45971 bp, 41 predicted proteins | sample WorMetLIZISLAND2_FD_187412 | JGI IMG/M metagenome (GOLD analysis project Ga0209367, IMG submission 187412) | Marine gutless worms symbiont microbial communities from Max Planck institute for Marine Microbiology, Germany - Olavius geniculatus... ... | reverse complement strand
GGGCGCGTTCACCTCTGTCGGGTGGCAGGTAACACTGTGTGATCCCATATGACAAGTGACGCTCCGTAGCTCTGAGATGGGTTCGCTCATTAGGAGCTATATGCGACCTTTAACCTTTAATTTTTTTCTTATTGTGTGTTGCGCATAGTATAACAGCACCGTTTGAAGTAGCTTAGCAGTTTCACCAATGCCAGCAACATCAATTGTTATGGTCTAAATGTCAATATTCGACTACTCCATTCCAATAATCCTGTGTTATAGCTACAGTCAATCTTGCATTTACATTCCCAGATTTTGTTAGCGTGGATACAAGGGTAAAATCGTGGTAAAATCCGAATCACAACATTCAATTAATATTAATAGTACAGTTTAACTGATTGCAATACGTTATAATGTTAACACAGCTTACCCTGGCAGCTTGGCCGATGCCGGGGACATCAACGGAGCAGATGAGTCGCTGTTTGCTGGAGGGTGGCGAAGCTCGGCTGGCCGGCTGCTGGGGCTCACTGGATACAACGAATGGAGTTCTCTGCGACTGAGCTGCAGTGCTGGCAGGCCGGCACTGGGACACTGACGTGCTAGCCACAGGCTCACCACTATGTGCTGGTACTGCTGACGATAATGGTGACGGCAACTCAGCCGAGAACTGTGACCTGCTGGAATGACTTGATTCTCGAGCCAAAGGCATGTCCTCCTGCCGACCAGTGGAAGATGCTTTGTATGACGGCTGGAACACGCAACATGACAGATATACAAGTCATGCACAACAATCACTAAGTGCACAGTGAGAACAATTTATACTGCAATAAAACATCACTTCAGTTTGATATCTAGGATAAGGTCACTTCGATATCACCACCCTCTCTGATAACACTCAGCCACAGACCAAAAGACAGTTGCTGCAGTTACATGTAGACAGGCCACGGGCCAAACACAAACTAATTCTATCTGCCAAACAGGAACCTGTGATGCTGAGAAAGAACTGTGTGAAGAAGTGACTGATGCCGCTGCTGACGCTGATGCAATGGTCGGTTGGTTCACAGGCGTCTGTCGTTCTGCGGTTACAGAAGCATCGTCACAATGTGATGTTGCTGCTGATGATGGCATTGGTCGCCTGCAAACAGTCACCACACACATTGTTTGACTTGTGTCAAACTCAGTGCGTCGTAGCCAGGGGGGCGAAAGACCGGAGGGGCAGCAGAAAAAACAGCTGCCACCCCCCAAATTTTGGGCTATTGGAAAACTGTAGAAACATTGTGAGAAAATCTTCTTGACAAAAACACTTTTGTCCAAAAAATGCAAAATTTGGGATAGAAACTTCCATTTTGAAAAAACATTTGAAACTTTGAGCACCCAAAATCTTTTCTGTCTAAAATTTGCAGCATCTGTCAAAAAATTACAACTTCCTGCCACGCCTACTTTTCTAACCTACGATACTGCTGGTTGAACTGCAACTATGGAAGTCAAGCCATATGCAACCTCAACTGAAGTCATTAGCATGGCTTCCAGTTACCGAGTGGATCAACTTTAGCTGGCACTGCACATGTCTTGAGGTGCATGTCCAGCAGTTCTGGTGTATGCACCATTGCACCTGACATCTACATGTTAATTGTTTTAACGTGCAGTAATTTATTAATGCGTTAATTTGACCACTCTACTTCCAAGTATTGCAATATTTTAGCACTAAAACAATTGCAATACCAAATGCAATACTAAACGTGCAACCAGTATTGCAATACCCGTTGCAGTACTAAAAAGTATTGCAATACTTATTGCAATAATTGAAATGCTGCAATATTAACAACCCTGACGTCACGTGACCCCAATAGGTGAAAATCTTTGAGGCCCCGTATCTGTGAAAAACCATGCAAGATAGACACATCGTCATTACTGACCACCTACAGGAAAGTGCCCACGCTGAGTCCAATGGTCATGCAACCAATGACATCACGTAGCTTTAAGAGGTCAAGGTTGTAACCCCAAATTTTTGAGGCTTCGCATTTTCATAGCTGTGAAAAACAGATAAGTTATAATAGACACTTATGAATGAACATTATTTTAGTAATAAAACAGCAAATATAAATTTACAAAACGTCAGCTTATATGCTTGTTAATGGCAATGCACAATGACTGTCACTTGGAAAACAGCAAAAATCATAGAAAAGTTATATTATTCAACAGCACAATGACAGTTAGGTGATGTGATGGCGAGTGGTTTCACCTTTAATGATTTTTGCTGTTTTTGAAGTGTCAGTCATTGCACGTCACCATCAACAAGCATGTAAACTGATGTTTTGTACATTTATTAGCAATTAACAGCAACCTTAACCCTATCTCTCACTGTTTTGCCACAATACATCCGTAACAGAGAGACAGACATCAGCCCATGCCATAGGGCAGACCTCTGAACTTAGCAAAACTTAACGATCGTCCCAATAAAAAAAACTAATTATTGCATTTTCCCATTTCTGCAAACTAGCAAAGCAAATAATGATAAGTTCCAAATTCAGCATGTGAGATGCTCACCGTCCGACCACAATGGGAAAGAGTGATACGTCAGGGCCACGGCCACAGCGAGCTTGCAGTGACATCAGTACATTAGTCATGTCAGTGCAAATCTGCAAGATCTGTCCACACATACAATCACATCCAAATAATAGATATCACAGCCACATCAGCACTCGCAGGGCTTAATCTGTGCCGGTACCATCCACTCAGTCTGAAGGTGGTAAGCCGTAACGGCAGTTCCTGTTGCCACAATGGTGCTATGCTGAGCATCAGTCATGTTCAGAATATCACCAGAATAGAAAACCGCTTCTCATTGGATGCATTTCTCAGGCTCGAAATGTACCACCAAAACTCGTTTTTGGCCGGGGCTCTGCCAGACCAAGATGAAAGAGATTACAATACTCAACCAGCCCCATCCCACTCCCCTTAGTCGATAATCCATTCTCTCTTCAATCTTCATCTGGCCGCAATTGCATTCTGCAGCACAAGTGGGCACGGAGCAACAGCAACATGCTACACACCTTCATGCTTCGTATCATGCTACACTACCATACCGTCCCACTGGTTTAAATTGCTATCAAAAATACAGCTACTGTCATGCACAAACTACTCACACCTCAAACATGCATAAATATTAAATTCCAAATTACTTCAAAATCGAATAAAATTCAAGATATAAAACTGCAAAGTTTTACCAAAAAAATTAAACAGTCAATCGGTGACAGCAGCCAACATTAACAAACATAAACATAAATATTTAATAAAATAACTGCAACTGAACAGAGTCAAGTATCTCAGACATTAATAATTCACATACTTCACTGACATACTGGCACATCTCCTGTCCCTCCTCCGATAATTCAGACACATTGCTGGGTGTCGACAGGGGCTTAAGTGACCCGTCAGACAAAATAACTCGCACAGTATCATTAGCCTTGTGATACTTGGCTCCTATGTCAGTTATCACACACAGATCATTTCATACAAGCTACAAATTGCAAATTTATCAAAAACATCTGCGCGTAACATATTCAGCAAAAATGACCCATCAAAACTTTGTCTCACATTTGATGTGAATGTAAAACGTAAACGTAAAGTCCTTCCCGAGCCTTACGGCCCATAGGGCGGCGCTGATCTTCGTTTCCTAAGGCTCTCAGCCAGACACCAGTTTTTACACTGAGAGACCACGGATACGAGGTCAGTGTATCGCGAGTTGTGCCTGTTTATGTCCCAGTGGTGAAGCCGGTACCAAATTATACTGCTTGGTGACAGAGGCACATGTGTGTGAACAACTTGCCTAAGGTCGTTACCCGGCAGTGTAAAGGTGTGGAGTTGAACCTGCGCCTCTGAGTTACCTTAGAATTACAAGTCCGACACGTTACTGTTAGACTACCGAGCCACACTACATTAAATTTGATGTAAAAAACCTAAAATGATGCAACCCACCACTACCACTACCAGTAGTAGCAAGTTGGGCATAAATACTTCAGCCTATCGCAGACAAAAACTCTGCCTGGGTGAATTTTTACTTCAGCGATTGATAGAACTATGGTTCATGCATGCACCATGTGACCACAGCGAATGAAAATGTCAGTGAGTGAGTGAGTAGGAGGGTTTAACGTCCCATCCGACACAGTATAGGTCATTTCGGGGACGGCCTTTTCAGGCAGAATGCACACAAACACAATAATGGAACGGTAAGTTTAACCTTTACAATAAAGAAACAGAAAATATAACCTTTACAGAAACGAAAACACAAAATAATGAGCTAAACCTAAAATTGTAAGAACTCCATTATACATGTGCATATGTAATTAACATAATGGCAGTTCTAATAATCTTCCCTGTTATCCTCCAGACAGACATCAATGTGATAATGCTGTCTATTGGAGGACAGGGGGCAAAATGAAAATGAAAATGTCAACTACACTGCAACTGTTCTATGACATCTGGACTGCATAAATCACTAGTTTCGAACTAAACAATCGCATTGCAGGCATCTTTTAGAGTAGTTATATGATGTTGCTATACTGATCTGATGACTGGCAGCAAAGGACAATGCATACACATGGAAAGTGAGCAAAAAATAACCAAAAATGACTCACCATTATAAAAAGTAACATCGACATCAGAGTTCTCCATGATCTGAAACTTTGCTCGATGCGTATACAGCGTCACCTTCGGCATCTTTGCTCGGATGTGGCTTACAAACAATGCAGCATAGTTGTACTTTTTCCAATGCCTACGAGGCAATGCCTCCAGTGTGTAATGCTTCAAGTGGACAGATCCCAGCGGTGGTGGATCTGGAGGCTTCAACTGCAAGATGCAGCCTTTGCCGTTGTTCGGCTGATATATCTGAATCTGTACACATTACAAGCACACAATCAAAAATTCATCACAATCACAAGTTATATTCTCCATCTACATCAGTGAGACCAACAATGTTTCACGTTGCAGAATCAGATAAGTCTTGGTAACTTTACAAAAAAAACAAAAGCAGACCAAATGTCCCTGCTGCACGGAGAAATCTTTCAATAAAATGAGACCACACAGAGAGAAGGCACATTTCACGAACTGGGTCCACGTCCTCACAACAACAAAAAAGCATTAGTTATGAACAAACAGAGCTGGCAACAAACAGTTTCTGTGGTGTTGAATTTCACAAAGATGCTGAGAGATATAAGACACAGCATTTTCTTACACCAAGCATGCATTGTTAGCTTCGTAAAACACTTGTTGCCATACACTGGATGCATCTCAGAGTAAATCTTATTTGCATAAAATCTTTTGCCCACAAACAAATAACAGCATGCTGTTCATTAAGAAATGACTTTAATGGCAACGTCACCATATTTAGTGTTGATAAATGACGTCACAATGCTGTAATCATAATAAAACTCACAGCTGCTATTCCGAACTCAATTCCCTACTACACGGATATTTCACATATTTTTGTATTCCGAACACTAACAGAACGATGTGGTATTGTAACTTATTTATCAAACGACCCTCGTATTTACACATGGTTTACTGTTACATTTCTTATCACACTCATACAGGGTCAGCCAATAAAACATGTGGCACTTTACTTTTGTCCATAACTTTGCCACTTATTGACCGATTTTCAAAATTCTTTCTCTGGCACACTCAGAGGACAACTTGCAATGATGTGATTATTATATATCACACCACATCATAAATGCGTAACTACATTGCCTTGTGAAATATAACTGAAATATGAATGTATAATGATAATAACAAACATTTCGGTAAATGAAAAAAAACACTTTAGACCAACATTGCGGTAAATGATCTGTATGACAATAAACTTCATGAGTCTAATGCAGTCTAGTGTCATAAGAATCATTCATCACAATGTTGGTCTAAAGTGTTTTTTTCATTTACCCAAATGTTTGTTATTATTGTTAGTTTTTTCTCACATATATATTTCACAAGGTAGTGTGGACACATTTATGGTGTGGTGGGATATATGATAACCATATTATTGCACATTGTCTGCAAAGTGTGCTAGTCAAATAATTTCAAAAATCGGTCAATAATTGGCAAAGATATGGACAAAAGTAATGTGCCACTTTTTATGGCCCACAGTGTACAAGATGCACACACATGTACAAACTGTCACCTGAAGGCCATTGGCAGAGATGCACATCACTTCTGTAACAGTTGCCATACCGCCAACAACACGAAATAGCTCCAAGCAGACACAACCATCTTCCAGTATCGTATACTGCAACCAAATATTAATAATAGGGTGTTTACACAATTGAGCAAATGTCAAGCAGACATCGAGAAACGTCGAGCAAATATGATGCAGCAAACATCAAGCTGGCTCAAGCAGGCCTATTGGAAACCCGCCCCCTGGTACAAAAGTAGGCCTAAGCTTAGGCTCTTAGCCCACAGCTGATCATGTGTTATATAGACCTTCCAATTACAACCTGCCTGCCCTCCTAATTAGCATGCTAATTACCATAAAACGTCAAGCTAGCTGCTCGATGTTTGATCGTGTAAACACCCTATACCACTATTGTACTGATTCTTGATATCATTAAATTATTATTATTATTCATTCTCAATATGAAGTTAAGAATACTAAGCCCAACAAAACCCCAGTATCACTACAACAGTATGTACAATTACACTACTTACTAAATATTACTGGTTATATTATGAAACGATGGCATAACTGAAAGCATCAGTGATGTGGGCTAGTTATGTGACAGATGTTACCATTAATTGCATCTATCCACTATGACCATTGGCCTTGTGAGCTTAAAACACAGTACCGTAAATTCATGTTTGCTCCAATATGCAATAGTGGCAAATGTACAACAAAAATCCACCAATGTATACCACAGATATCGTAAAAACAAGACAATGATAATTACACAGATGACATAAGAACATAATGCGCCAATAGTTGTCCATAAATATATAAAAGACAAGTAACTTCATTCAGCAAACTATGAAGTTTGTGGAGACGCCACTAGCATACTGTGAAGATAAGCCAGACGTTAAATAAATGTGAACGTACCACAGCGGTGCTCATTTGGTGACGACAAGGTTGGAGCCGGGTTGTTGTGAATGGCGTAGGTAAGCTGTCCATAGGCTTCTGACAATTAGTGCTCTGTTTCTGCTGCTGCTGCTGCACATTGGACTGCTGTGCTACGGCAGATTCTGCGTGTGCTTTGGTATCAATGTCCACCACACTCCATGCTGCAGATTCGACTTTCTGTTTATGCTGGTGGCTCAGGTTATCGGCGGAGCGGCTGCGTCGACGTAACTGCTTAGCATATTCTGATGATACAGTTGGCTGTACCGCACCGATCACTTGCCATCCATGCACACGACGACTCTGCTGACCACGTGGCATAGAGCCACTTGATGCAAGATTTGTCTCTGACGCATAGTGAGCCAACTGTCCACTAAGCTGAACATTGTTCAGTGAACTGGCTTCAAAGTCCAGCTGATTTTCTGCCAGCATCTGACCACCGCCAGAAGGCAGCAACTGTGAGTTCTCGTCCGACATATTACTAACATCGTTGACGACGGGACTGGGAGGAGTCTGAACACTGCTGATTGTGAACAGGCTTGATGATGCACTGCCACTGCCATCGGGTGAGCTGACTTCAATGAGATGCGGGTTTCTTGTGGACCGATGAGGCATCACTGGCGCCGATCTGTGCTGCACGTCTGTATGTTTTCTTGTTGCCACCTCGGCATTTATCGCGGGCGCTGACACAACGCTGGGAGACAACACAGTTGGGCTGCTCTGTGCAATGTGTCCACGACAATGCGGCGAAGTCGCAGATTTAATGTCAGTCTTGAAATAGCAGTTGCTGGCCGTGCTAGCAAAGTTCTGCTGATTACTGAAATAAAACAACAAGCAACATAGTACCAACTACAAAAGTAGGCTCCTGCTGTAAATGAATTGTAATATAATAATAATAATAATAATAATAATAATAAAGCGGATTTATACACGGCGCCTAAAAGTAGAAGTCATTAGGTGCCGCAGTTTCAATTAGTTAAACAAATGTGTCTTTAGTTGCGCTTTGAACTGTTTGTAGTCCTCTAAGGCTCGGAGAGCATCGGGCAAACTGTTCCAGATTTGGCCAAAGTCAAGTCATAGCGTTAAACAAACTGTTGATTTGCTGCTTACTACTAAACAGTGACACAAATTATCGTCATTATTATTCCGTGGCAGTTTTATCTAGTCTTGCATAGAGACAGCGGAATGTTCATGTTCTCTGCAGCAAGTGGTTATCAGTTTTCAGATGTTCACCATCATATCTACTTTACGCTGCTTTCCTACCAATGTAAACTTAATCAACAATTCAACAATTTAAACTAGGTTAAAAATTTTCAATGATTATCAAGTGACTAGTTGTTAATTTCCACAGCTCTAGCTACAACTATAAAATGCAGTATTATCAGTTTATTCACAGCAGTACCATGAGATTGTGGGTTGTTGTCGTTGTGGCTTTGCCTGACAAGTCGTTGCTGGCGCTGCACTCTGAGGTGCCAATGGAGGTCTTGTGGTTGGTGGCTGTCTGATACAGCCCGGGCCTGCTGCCTGGTGATGAGAACCGTTAGTGGACATCGACTGTTGATTAGGAGGCTTGGACGTCATGGCAGGCTGATTGACAACTGAGCTCATAGCTGTTAGCTCGGTCGTACATGTCCCACAGCCACTGTCCATTGACCACTCGGCACATGGCTGATCACACACACACAACACACACTCAGTCAACTCAACAGAACTTTCTTACAAGCCAATCATAAGCGAACATGTGCTCACTCGTCTGCATTACCAGGAGCTATTCTTGATATTGTCTACCCATTCTTGTCACTGCAAGTGTTCCGCAGGAAACTGAAAACCAAATTTTTTGCTCGGTCTTGCAGCCACTCTGACCAACAGCATCTCACTGCACTGACTACTACGTGAATTCACCGTTATTGTTACGTGTCTACGTGGTCTCGGGACTTATGCCATGTTAAAGTACATTCATTCATCATCATCATCATCATCATTCTGTAACACTCAAAATCAGAAAATTGAATTAAGTAAGTAGTGTTTTACATCTGCACCAACAGACATAGGCCATTCGAACAATAAGTCTTTCCAGGCAAGCACTTGCACTGGCATGGACAAACGTACTAGCAGTCAGAACAAACAAGAAAATAACGCCAAAAACAAAAATACTCAAACATGAAAAACTTGAACAATTTTTTAGATACTGGTAACTCGCACTAACAGGCCTACCAAAATTATAAAACATTTAGCAATAACAATTAAAACGTTGTATAAATAGTCCACTGAGGTAACATCATAATCATAATAATAAACTTTACTGAAAACAGCACCAATGTATTCATAAACTATACCAGGTAGCAAGTACATTCAAAAAAAATAATGCATACATTTTTTCCGGGATACTTGCTTCGGAATTCATCCAGCGATGCACCCGTCAAAAATGGATGATCACGGATTTCTGAAACAAAGGAAGCACATAACATGATGTTATAAAATGCAAATAAAAGGTAAAGGTAAAGGTGTCAATTTGTATAGCGCATCTCGCGTAAAACGCCTCTAATGCGCTTTTTGTCACTAACCCGAGCCGCCAGCTGCACGGCCACCACGTGCAGCCTGCAGACACAGGCCAACGCAGCGGCCGGCTAGGCAGCCCCAGTCAGCTGTACTAAGCTCACCACCTTCCGTAACCCGTATAAGTGAGTTACTGCTCATTTTACCATCCCACGGAGGATAGAAGGCTGAGTTGACCTAGCTGGCAGGCTTCGCACCGAGATGGTTTACCTGCCCGCAGGCAGTCACCCATTGCAGTACTAACCGGGCCCGGCGTAGTGTAACTTCATTTCAGCCGAAACGCGTTACCAACTACGCCACGCCACCACTAAAGCATAACATGAACAAACGTCACTCAGTGGTGTGATACTGTCGACCACACGATAAAAAAGACATCTGGTCTGCAAAGATGACCTACTGCAGTATTCCCCAATTATTCTCCCTTGGACATTCTAGCTTAGCCTTGAAAACTCCATAAGCATAAGCCCCATAGAAAAAAAACTGGAAGTAGTAATAGCAGTACAGTGGCAACAAGATCTAGTGGTTAACATAACGTATCTGATCAATACAGTTGCCATAGACTGAGGCTCTTTAGTACCTAGATGTGTCCCGTGTCTTTTGACAGGTAAAACATCTGGATGCATAACCAGCCACCCAGGTTGACTCAAGCATTCCAAGTTCCATCCCTTTGGGCGAGGCAAATCGAGCAAAAGCCTCTCTGGCTAGGGTTAAGGCAGTGGGTTGGTGGCGTGGTGTAGTGGTAACACGTCTGATCTAATCAGCGAAGTCACTGTATGCTGGGCCCGGTTAATACTGCGATGGGTGACTGCCTGCGGGCAGATAAACCACCTCGGTATGTAACCAACCGCCTAGGTCAACTCAGCCTTCCATCCCTCCGGGGTAGGTAAATCAAGTACTGGCCTATCTGGCAGGGGTTAAGGCTGGGTGCGTTCACCTCTGTCGGGTGGCAGGTAACACCGTGTGATCCCATACGGCAGGTGACGCTCCGTAGCTCTGTGAGGGGTTTGCTCCTTAAGAGCTATATTCTGACCCTTACCTTTACCTTTACATATTTACCTGTAAGGGGCGGCAGTTAACAAGGTGGCAGGTGAGTTTGCAATGGAGGGCTATGCTCACCCTAAAGTTAGCAATTATATTTCTTTTATGATAGCAACATACAATAAGTCACATTAAGATAAAACAGCGAAATCATGACAACACGAACCACTGAGTGTGAGTCTATCACTGGGACTCAGCCTCATCACCGACATGATCAGATGCTGTGCCTTCACCGAGAGCAGATTCGGCATCTTGTATAGCACGGCCTTGATACGATTGATTGTCTCCAGCAAATCAGAGCTCTCAAACGGCGGCCCACCAATGAGCATAGTGTACAGGACGGAACCAAGCGAGAATATGTCCGTTGCAAGGCCATGTCCCGAACCACTAGCAACCTCACTGCAAACAGGTATCAGTACGGTAATTAAAATACAACAAAGTTTTCCATAGTATCTCCTTAACGGTGATTAATAATGAAAAACCAGGCCTAAATAATAAAGGGAAAATGATCAAAAATAAATCACACAATAGCATATAAAATACAGAAACGTAGTACAAAAGTTGACTATGCAACATGAGCCTACATAACATCATAACAAAAATGACGGCTGGCATTAATCTGAATTACTCTAATATGTCCATATGCCACATCTTTGGTCTTGCTCAGTGTTCAATGTGCATATTACAGCTGTACCTATCACAGAATTCAGCATCATCACATTTAGTGTTCAGTAGGTAATGTAACAATGCACATCAGGTGTGGTTGGATCTTTACTAATTACTTAACTGTGAAAAAATTTTCCAGACAATGTCAACATAAGATAAGTTTCTGACAAACATCGTGATATACTTTTTGACAAACAGCAAACAAAAATTGGAATAACTCTATCTCATTACACAGTACACAATGGAACTGCCATCCGACAATATAAGCTAAACTCAGCTCAGTACAAGGCATGACTCATCACTCACGGAGACATGTAGTTTGGAGTGCCACACATTGTGAAATGTTTCATGTCTGGATTCTCAAGACGTTCAGCCAAGCCAAAGTCTGCGATTTTCTGAAACAGTAAGTTCATCCAATGCTGACAAAGTAACGCTCGAGAAGCGATCAATGCCAGAAGCAAGAAGTGCAACAGATCTAATAACTGGACCCCAAACTAAGCCAACTTCCATAAATTCCATCCAAAAATTTCAGGTCCAAATAGCCACCAATATCTGGTCCTTGCGCCACCCTTTACCCATCCATAAAATTTCATCAGAATCCACTGAACATAAATTGCTTAGTTACATACATAGCAAAATTGTCAGTTTTGCCCTATCTCGAATGGAAAATAATCATGCAAAATCAAAGAATCACAGATATAATTTTTAAAAAATGATGGATATTGAATAATAGTGTGGAATCCACAAAAGAACTCCAGATTGCCACCAAAAACTAACAAGTACCTCCTCGGACCATGCCAAACCACTCGATAGAATTGCAGCAAAATACATATGTAACTTTTCAAGCAATCCGGATGCCAAATAAACAAATAGACGATTGGGCGGACACTAAAACCCTATCACATAATCTCTTTCTTGGATAGAGGTAACAAACTAGGAATGATTGGACTGGAAGTGATCTATCAGAAAGCTGCAGACACAAAGACTAATCATGCAAATAATATTTTTGAAATTCCAATGGAAAAGTCGCACACACAACTAACCGCTTGTAGATTGTTCTGCCGGTCACGACTGAGTAGCACATTGCCCATGGAAATGTCTCGGTGCATAATGCTGTTCTTGTGCAAGACCAACAGGCCTTCGACAATCTGACTCAAAATGCAACGTGCTGAAAACACATACATATATACATACCTACATACATTCATTCATTCATCATTTTGTTACGGCTTAGCGTTAGTGCAACTATTAAAATATGCAATGGGCTTCGGACCAAGATCCAACAGTGCATCAGAATACATCATTTTCTAACTACTACTTGCTAAGTTGCTAGCATTACTGAAAAGTGTCTAAAATGCAATAAGGCATAATAAAATCTAATTACCAGTCAAACGGACGTGTTACAAGCTTACCTTCCTTTTCACTGAGTCGTTTCTTATTCTCAACGTATGACTTCAGAGTCCCCATGTTGCACCATTCCAGAACCAGATATACGTTTCGTCCATCAGCGAATGCACCAAAATACTGAAATTATTGTCACACACACACACACGCACACACCACAAGCTCAACTACAGATAAGAAACATCAGTCACTAAAGGCTGCCTAAACAATTACCACACCTCAAACGTTGACAGTATTACAATGAACCAACTGCAATTCTTTCATCATTTAAATGGTGCAACAAATTCTGCTATGTAAAGATATTTAAAATAAAGATGACACCATACAATTGGCATACCACCAGTACAGAAAAAAATTATACCGACTGTACTGTTGGAAATAGAAATTTTCTAGTTCTAATGACAAAATTGGTCATTCAATTGAAGAAAAATCTTGCACACCATGCAATCTAGATTTTCATTGCTGATTTTATCAGCTAGCAAAATTGACCAAATTTATAGACTGTATGACACTGGCTTAACAGACCGCCTGCTTCTTAGGTCTGATCACCGCTGACAACAGATGTGCAAAATGCAAGATTAATTATAAATAATGTGCACATAGCATAGAAACAATAAAAATAGTTATAAAACGTTATTAAAACATTTTTAAGTGTTTCAGCACCACTACAGATATAAAACAAACCACCATAACATAAAACATAAACAGCAACAGTCAGTGTAAGAAAAAACGTTGTTAAGTTTGCCCAAGCAAGCATCGTCAATTGGTCATTCAGACTAAAGATCACATACCTTCACTATAGAAGGATGTCGCAGGCCTTTATCTTGGTGAATATTAACTTCATTCAGCACTCGCTGCCGGACCATGGGTACGTTAACTAACTTGTCCGTCATCTTGTTCAAATCAATCTGCACAGTACATAGAGATTAGTTCATCTCCGAACAGCACGCTAATTCATCTCACCATCTTACATAAGCAGGTTTCATAACTTAAGACACAAAGATACTATTTGAACTACGTATCGAACTATACACTAGCAGTGTTTTATGGTCAACTACAATAAGACCTGCAAGTCGAGCAGATCAAGGCGATTCAAGTCGACTTGGGCCTTCCAAGTCGGGTCAAGTCGGTCTGAAGCAGCATCGCCATCAAAATTCTCTGACGTCATCGGTTTCATTACAAGTCATTTCAAGTTGACTTCAGAAGTCAACTTGACAAGTAACCTTGCACCTACCAGTTCTCTCAAATGCGGCTATTGATGAGTTCAGGCAAATATCGAGTTTCAACGCTTCGCACAATTCTAATTGTTAGATGACGTAGAAACCAGAAACGTACGTGTAAATCAGCCTAGTGTGAATGATGTAAGCCTAATGTTGTTGTTCCCCTTGCACTAGATTGCTGAAAGTTTGCATTCCTAGGTTTAAGACACAGGGCTAAATATTCATGTAAAAAGTTTTTATAAACCTCAACAGTTAGCCACAATACATCCGTTATAGACAAACAGACGAACAGATGACAACGATGGCAAAGACGCCATACAGCATAGTCACATAACACACAGTTTTTAGGCCTAACTGTCTGTATGAACTTCCTTTAAAAAATGACAATAACAAAAGACGTCCACCAAAGGAATAAAACACTTTATGAATAGCCTACAGTAAATGACGTTTCACAAAACAACCCTTTTTTCTTTCTTTCATAATTCACTCAAATTACAACCAATTTACATGTGAATTGATCATCATTTGAGTGAATTATGAAAGAAAGAAAAAGGGGTTGTTTTTTATGAAACACCATGTATACCTACAGCGTTCACGCAAATTCATCACAACTTCTGAACGTCAGTCGTTTGAAGTCGACTCAAGTCGACATGCCGCTGTCAAGTCAAGTCAAGTCGAGCCGGATGTGCTCAAGTTGACCACCGTCAACTTGGGGTCATTGGTCATTTTAGCCTCAAGTCGGGTCACGTTTCTGTAACTCAGTGACTCGCAGGTCTACCTACAATGCACTAGCTTGCCACAACCACAGCTTACAATGTCAGTAAATTATGTTTCTTTAATCCTAGACCAGTTCTCCCAAAGCTGTTGGAGTGCAACTTCATACAAACTGAACGCTCTCCACGTTGTCCAAGAGCTCAATTTGTTAGATGTTATCATTTTGTGCTTCATTAAAATCAATCTGATATATAATGATAGATTCACTTAACTTACAATCTTGATTGCAAAAACGTTGCCGGTGTGCTTATTTCGTGCCAGTCGCACCGTAGCAAATTGTCCATGTCCGAGATGATCACCAAGAATATAATCCTGTCAGACAACAACCACAAGCATCAATTAACAATAACAGAAAATGCCAGACTGTCAAGCTAAGTGTTATTTTCCATCCGTATGGACGGCGATTGTCGGCAGAGATGTAGGCGTGATAAACTAAACCAATGTGTGCAGCTCTATTTATAACGGAAACGCTTTACAACTTTACAACCTAAACTGCTGCCTATTGATTTTGTGATCAGGACTAGGAAGTAAACTAAGGCTCATGCTGGAGTTGACAATAGGCGCATCTGGTAACTTAGCCGATGCAAGCACCTGACAGCTGCTATGCTACATGATCGGCTGGAAGTAGCGTAGCAGAGCTGCCAGCCACTTGCAACAACTAAGTTACCAGACGCGCCTATTGTCAACTCCGGCAGATAACCACAAGCGAGTCTCTGAGAACAGAAAATAGCGCCTAGATATGCAGTCTTCCGTCCATATGGATGGAAGAGTGCTTTCGCTGGCCATTCTTTCGTCCGTATCCATGGACGAAAAATAGTACCTGGTCGCACAGTCTTCCGTCCTTAGGTACGAAAGATAGCCGTTTTGCGACATATTCTTCTGTCCGTAGATAACATTAACGAACTGTCAAGACAATGGCAAGATACAGTAGCTGCATAATTCAGCAGTGCAGGTATTGAAGATAAACATTCCCCAAAAAATTTTCCACACAGAATTCCTCAACCCATTTCAAAAATACAGAAGTTATACACAACTGATACATCACGTTTCCCGTTGAATGCAACAGCTCTGCAATGTAAGTCGAATTATGGATTTTTCGCCCCTTTGCCGGTTTGCCCCCTGGCTTGTTTGCCCCATGCCTTGTTCGCTCCCTGGCACTTTCGCCCCTGGCTTGTTCGCCCCCTGTGCCTGGCTGATTCGTCCCCTGGCTGATTCACCCCCCTCCCGTTGAATATACAGGTGTGATTCATTATTGAGGCTTGTGTTTGTGTTTCAATCTACAGAAAGGCAACAAGTAAGTAACAGAGACGACAATCGACAACCATTCTAATAGCTCGTTCGTTACTAGAGTACAGTCGGCTGAAAACACGCATTACCTCACCACTGTCACCAGGTGGTGGTATGTCTGCAAGCCGCATCACAGACCCCACTCCGATCACGCTAAGTGTGTTTGAAGTCAACACGCTCTATGTGTGAACGTCAAGCTTCCTTTGAAGTGAATTTTTACAGGTATACTTAGGAAGTCTTAGGTCTAGGCTTAATAACCGCTTGACGAACGCCTAGATCCATAGAGAGCGTCATACATTATTGCAAACATTCTAAAGCGAGAAAGCGTACTAAAACTCTGTATAATAAAATACGTGTATAGGCCTAACGATTTTATTTCAAATTTGAACAAAGCATTAAACATCTACACAATCGTTTATTCTCATCATCATGCATAAACTGTCTAGGCCTAAGGACAATTATTACGTATAAACCTCGACATCGAACCACCGGTATTCAACGGGGGCGAAACGTCCAAGGTAAAGAGAACGAAAGAGCCAGGGGGCGAATCAGCCAAGGGGCAAACGAGCCAGGGGGCGAACAAGCCAGGGGCGAAAGAGCCAACGGGAGAAAGAGCCAGGGGCGAACAGGCCAGGGGGCGAACCGGCAAAGGGGAAAAAAGCCAGACACCTGTAAGTCTACGGCTCATCACTCCTCTAGTTGAACTGCCACTAGAACTAAGTAACTGTGATTTTAACTGCTGCGTACTATAAGCTTATAAAACCAAAACCTAACATCGTACTAGTTTACCTCGACGGTTTCTTTTCGCGACATATCGTGACGTATCAATTACAGCAAAAAGAGCGATCCGCAATCGTATTTGTTTACAAAATAAACCGACATTTTCAAATGCGCCGAGCGACGCGCTCAGAACGGTTGGGACTAAACACCGGCTCGGCGACGTGTTCAGACGTGTTTGCTCGCTGCCTCTGCCTACTGTGTGAGTAGCATATTTCAGTGGTGAGTAGTGATTGTAGGTGTAGGCTAGTGTAGGCCTACTCGTGTCCATGGTTAGGATTTTATCTTCTAACCATGGTCGTTTCGTATCGTACGCTTCTACTTGTTGAAACTTGCTGACTGCAATGCATTGCAGATAGCAGGTTATAGTTCCATTTTAACAGTCTGTACATGCGTGTTGAACATAAATTGGCTTATACACGTGAACGTAAATGTCTGCAGATCAATTAAAAATAGCTAAAGTAGTATCTATTTATAAAAAAGGTGACAGAAAATCAGCATGTAAGACCAATATCTTTGTTGAGTATTTTTGATAAACTTTTAGAAAAAAATTATGAAAAGCAGATTATATAGCTACTTAGAAATCAATAATGTTCTCTTTGATTACCAGTTTGAATTCATACGGCAAGCGGAATCAACTTAGTTATTAGAATAGTAAGCGTTATATGGCTTTTGCCTGTGCTTACTTAGGCCACCAGTAATTCTGGTGGCTTCGGTGAATTTGGTGAATGAATTTGGCCCATCTCTAACAACCTACCAAAATAATAAATATTCAATGAAGTTTGTTTACATTTACGTTTTATGTAAACAAGTGATTTTTTGTCGTTAGAGATTGACGGAATTTTAATTATGCTTCTAAGGTAACACAATAAACCGTTCGCGTTTTGTTTTAGGACTATCATGTATTCGATTTGTCTATGGCAGTTTGCGATCATTGTTTATAATTTCATGTTCACTACATGGACAATGGGCGACTTGACTTAGACTTTCGCTGAGTCTAAACTTCGGTCTAAGTACCCACTTAAGTCAAAAAGTGAAGTGATTTCGCTGAGCCGGAATGCACATCGACTTTTGACTTTAGCTGAGCGAAAACATGGCGACTATTTACGAGTATGACTGAAAACCGCAGGACACCACAGGACACCGCAGGACACTTTAAATATCCACCAAAAAGTGCTGAAAACAGTAAAACTGTAGGTTTTCTTTAATTTTAGAGCATTATATAGCTACCTTATAGCAGTTATGTGCCAATGCTAATATTTCAGAATGTGCAAGAAAACCGTAGGACACATACCGGCAAATGTATTGATTGTAAGCTTAGCCAGTACAGAATTTGAGAACAGGAGTGGCGTGAATGAATGTCCAAACACTGACAACATGAGTGATGTTCATTGTAAGTTTAAGCATCTTGGCTCACGTCTGACATACGGCATACACACCCTTGGCATTCAGGTATGTGGCCTGCATCTCAGTGTCGGCGTGTAGCATTTTGTCCCTGTTTCTAGGTATCTGGTGGCGTGCTGATTTTTGCATTGTTTAACGGCGTTTATTTAAATTTACTGAACTATTGAAAGGTTAAGTCTTGTTTTCACGTTTAAAAATCGTTTTGCGGTTATTATTTATGTGTCCTGCGGTCTTTCTATGGAGTACTGCAGTGTTTTGCGGTGTCCTGCAGTTTTCAGGCATACCGCTATTTACTTGTACTTACTTGTACTTGATGATGATGAGCATATAAACGCCGTAATGGCTACGTAAGACGCTACATAATTACGTCATTTGCTTTTAATTGCAATTAAATAAGCAAGTTCAAGCATAATTGGTTGATTTATTTCCTGTTAGGTTCACTGGTTTTACTGGTTGGGCTAAATGTTAGGAAAGTGGTCATTATGAACGATGAATGACATTTGTATAAATGAAGATGGCTTGGTGGCTCAGTGGTTAGGGTTTTATTTTCTTGATCAACAAGTGAAGAGTTTGACTCTTGGCTGCTTCGGTATCACCTATCAAATAATAATGCTGACCAAGTTGTTCACACACAAGCATAGTCTGTGGTTTTGATGCCCCAATTTATGGCCCTGTCATCTAACTAATTAAAATTTAAAAAAAAAACAACGTACAGTATCAGCTATTTGCTTATTTGCATCATTATAACAAGTAGTTAGTTCGTGTGTATTTTTAATAAGCATTCTTTATATTTGATAATGTTTTCATACGTATGGCATGTTATTACAGAATTGTTTGCATAAACTGAAGACTGCCTGCTGGTACTGCTTTTTCATGGAGACAGTGTACGGATGCCATGATGAAGTTTACTCGTCAAGTGGAGCAAGTGTATCAGAACGTGTGCAGAATTTGGCAAGCAGTGTGTACAGTGAATTTGAAGTGATGATAGCCACATATGGCGATGGTGTCATTAAAAACCTGATGCCGCAAATTGTGACAATACTTGAGAGTCTCAACCTGGCATATCGAGAGAAGCAGGAACATGAAGTCGAACTTGAGCTGTTGCGTGTGGAGAATGATAACCTCAAAGCACAGTTTGAACGAGAAAAACAAGTTCGAAAAGCACATGAGCAGGTTCATATGTCATATTTTTTGTATCATAATTTGCTTGCTTACCATCTGTAGATATGGCAAGATAGTAAGAGTAATCAAAACAGTGGACAGGGATGGTATAGACTAAGTTACGGGTAATGCGTAAGATCAATATTAAAAAATATATAGCGGTTTTGATGCCGTCGGCTTGATTGTGTTCGTTTTCTTGCCATAATGCACTTTTTTCATTTGCTAGTATTACTATTATGTGAATTTTGGATCGATTTTGTCATAAATGTTTGTTTTGTTTCTGTGGCATTGCTGCTTGGCTGCAGTATGCTGCGTTGCTGCTGCCATTCTGCTAATAGACTTTATATCTTGCAACTAATTTTTGTTCTGCTAATATATGATCCGGAAAAAACTAAGTTTTTTTGGTTGTTGGTGGCATTATCAGATATTTTTAACAGTTTGTGGAATTTATGTGTATTAGCGCTATATTGAGACAGAAGATGCAGTTGATGAAGAACGTAAGACTTGGTCACAGAAAATGCATTCACTTGAGATTGAGATTCGTAAATTGGAAATAAAGCTTCGGAATATGCAAGAGCACGGTTTGTTATTATTACGAGTAGCATATTTTGACAAATGATGTACCGGGTAGTTTAAATACGTGAGTATGTTTAGTTCTGTTGCTAAAATAAAACCATTACTGTATTCAGTGGTATATGTTGGGCATGAACTGTGTTTAATTTTAGTATGCATTACGTAGAACTTTCTGCACACATTTTTTTTGCGGTTGTGGTGTGGTAATCATGTCTGTATTGTAATTGTAGAATTTTTGCGTATTATCATCAGCAGTCTGCTATGTGTTGGATAGTAACGAAGTAGTTCTACTTCGTTACTTCACTTAAGTCGAAGTTTTTACTTTTTCTTCAGTAGTTTTTGTCGGGCTACTTTCTACTTATACTTAAGTAGATTTATGAGCTACTCTCTACTTTTTGTTACCAAAAGTAGTTTTTTTCTCAATGTAGTTATTCCATCAACTACTGCAATACAACTGTTAGTATTTTTTAATGCAAGATCGATGTTCAGTTTTTAAGAAACTTTTTAACTTGGCATATTTCAATTTTCCGTCAAACTCAAGAAAACAGGTTGAGGCATTTTATTTTTTATCTTTAACTGCTGGTAGTAGTAACCAAGCTTCTGAAGTTGTTGTTGCAATGATCATTTGTATCGCCCTTCTGTTGCATATTGACATTTAAGACTGTAATATTGATTCTGACTGTTTCATATAAGCATGTAAATTTTGCACTGAGGTACTGAAACTACTGACTAAAGTTTGATCTCATTTTTCTACTGGATAAAGTGACAGGTATCAGTATGACTTTAAAGTGCCTAACCAAAACCATGACCATAACCACGAAATTCACTCAAGCCATCTGGTATTTTACCCCATGACAACTGCATTGTGCATACAGTGGCTGCATAAATGTTGTGGAGCAAAGTTTGAGTTTTTACACTGAAAATTTGTACTTAAGTTATTTCTTAATTTGAGTCTTTTTCCATCTTTTTAATTACAAAAGCTGCACTTTGTGTCACTTAAGCTGTGAAATTGTTTTAGGCAAAATATAAGCACAAATTTAGTACTTAGTTTACTTACACAAATGCGACTAGAAAGAAAGACATCCATCTAGACCCAGCATACAGTTTACAGCCAGAAAAAAATCAGTCAACATTCGTTTAACTTAACGGCTTTAAGTTTGAGGTCAGTTAAGTGTCAGTATTTTTTTAATTTTTGCTGCATTAAAAAACTGGTAGATTAAGTGGTGTGCGTTCTAGTTTTGTTTGCATTTTGTATAAGGTCCTTCTGTCCTAGAGACCTATATACGAAAGGTTTCCGTACAGGTCAGGTCAGGTCAGGTAGTCGCATAGTCATGAGACCGTAGCGTCGCTCTTGCACCGTGACCGCGCTTGATAGCCAGCTTCCATTGATCAGCAGGTGGGCGGTTGTTGTCTCTTCGAGCTGGTCTATCCACCTGCCACGTGGACGACCGGGACGACGTTTCCATGTAGGGTCTGGGAGGCGTCCCTGAGACAACTTGATGCAACTGTGGAGTGCCTTGTAAGCTGATACTTCATCAGGCCTACATGTACATGTTAAGGTGAATAGGCATAAAGCATGCAGGTTATTGATCTGACACTAAAACTCACTGTTAAATTTAGAAAAACAGACTACTTTCTACTTAAGTAGAAAAAATTTCTACTTCTACTTAAGTTGTTTTATTTTTGGCTACTTCTACTTCTACTTCGGTAGATTTTAGGGGCCACTACTTCTACTTCTACTCAAATAGAATTTTTGACTACTTTATCCAACACTGGATATTAGTCATAATTGTTTCATCATAATTGTTTTGTTGTACTTTTTATGCATTCTTATAAGTTTATTTAAGTTTATTATTATACTAAAGTGAGGGAGTATTGTGGTGATTTTTACAAAATTCTGTGTATATTACTGTTTCATAAGTTATAACTGTCATTTTTTTGTTGCATTGTTTTATTTCATATTTTTTATCGCAGTTGTTTTTTGTGTAGTCTCAAGGCAAGATGAACGTGAAAGTGAACTAAGGGATGAAAACTCAAAGCTACACACAAAATACAGTGAGGTAATGTCATATAAATATATTTCATTCACTGTCAAAACGTAAAAGGTAAAGGTAAAGGTCGTCAATTTGTATTGCGCATCATTGCAAACACGCTTCTAATGCGCTTTCGTCACTAACCAGAGTCGCCGGCCGCACAACCACCGCGTGCAGCCTGCAGACACAGGCTGGTGCAGCGGCCAGGCCAGGCAGCCCCAGTCAGCTGTACCAAGGTCCCCACCTTTCGTAACCCATATAAATGGGTTACTACTCATTTAACCAATCCCGGAGGGATGGCAGGCTGAGTTGGTTTTGTTGGTTGACTGATAGCGGATGCTTAACCCACAGAGTGGTCAAACGGCCATCCATCAGTCTAGCGCAGGATAGGGAAAGTTCGCCAGCTAGGATCGATATTCTAACCTCTGTGCTACTCTAACAACTATAGCCATGTCAACCAAGTATTCAAGCAGAACATATTGAGTACGAGAACAACATCATTTTTGCATTAAATCGTTTGAAGATTTCATGAACTGACTATCTGTTAACTAGTTAACAGTTAGTTGTCAGCCTGTTTGGTTTGGTTAAAGTTTCAGTGATGAGTTGCAGTACGTGTTTCAATGTTGCAACTTTGAACTTGCCAGTCACTTTGTTCATAAGTTTTTAAATCACAATAGCTGGAAAATATGTCATCGGTAATCAATAACTATTATATTATAATACTAATGCATGTGATGATGAGCATGAGTTTTTTGTTTGTCATTAGAACAGCATGCTTTATATACTGATAATGGATGTTTTGCCTGTATACAGCTGTTCAAGACACACGTTGACTATGTTGAGCAAACTAATGCTGATAACCTACATTGGTATGTAATGCTTAGTATAAATGCAGTGTAATTAATTGTACTGTGCATTGCTGCTGGGCCAATTTTGTATGCTGTGTTGCTGCTGCCATTTTGTTAAGCTGTCTATGACATATTGGTAAACTTACTTTGCTGAAGAATAAGGCTGAGTGACAGTTTGTTCATTTGTCTGTCTGTCTGGGTGAATTACGCAATGTCCCTGTCCTCCGATGGACAGCATTATCACGTTGATATCTGTCTGGAGGATAACAGGGAAGATTATTAGAATTACCATTATGTTAATTAAATATGCACACGTATAATGGAGTTCTTACAATTTTAGGTTCTCGTGTTTTGTGTTTCAGTAAAGGTTAAAATTTCTGTTTCTTAATTGTAAAGGTTAAACTTACTGCTCTGTTATTATGTGTTTGTGTGCATTCTGCCTGGAAAGGCCATCCCCGAAATGACCTATATTGTGTTGGGCAGGACGTTAAACCTTACTCACTCACTCACTCACTCACTGAATTACGCAAAAAGTTGTGGAAATATTTAGTGCAATTTTGTGGAGGGCTTCGGCATGGCCCAATGACCAATCACTTAGATTTTGGTGACATTTCGTTTCTGGATCTTAATCCAACGAATTTTCTGTGAAATTTTTGTGAAGGTGCACATTGCATAAGCAGGTCCACGGAGCACATATTAAATACATTGGGCGACTTCACTTTTTGACTTAGACTTTCACTGAGACTTTCGCTGAGCCTAAACTTTGGTATAAGTACCTACTTAAGTCAAAAAGTGAAGTGATTTCGCTGAACGAAAACATGGCGACTAACACGGATAGTTTAATAAATTAAAACAGTCTAATACCAAAAATAAACGCCATAATGGCTACACAATGACGTAAGACGTTACGTCATTACGTCATTTGCGTGCGTGGCGCAATTAAATAAGCAAGTCCAAGCGTAGCTGGTTGATTTATTTCCTGTTAGGTTTACCGGTTTTCCGCCATTTGTAATCGTTTAGTTGAACTTTGGTCTAAGTACAAACTTTAGCGTTTAGCTTTAGCTTTGGCTCAGAGAAAAGACTCAGCGAAAGTCTAAGTCAGAAAGTGAAGTCGCCCATTGTATAACTTTGTTCGGTGGCATCACTGTTTTTACTCAGTGGAAGTTTGAAATTTCTGAGGTTTGTAACTATAAACAGGCAGTTTTGTCATGTGTTATGCATTATTTTTGTTTTCATCTGTTACACATCTGCTGCACTGTTTTCATCTATTGAATGTTCTGAATGCAAGAATGTTATAATTGTATGTAAATTATGACATGTTCAGGGCAGTATCATTGACTGCTGCACAAAGCTCTGCAAACACAAGTGCCTCACAGTCAGAAAATACTTCACACAATGAAAGCAAGCAAAGTTTAGCAAACACTTCATGTTCGGTAAGTGCTATTTTTGTGTGAAGTTATTAGGGATGTGACGAAATAAAAAAAATATTCGTATTTGTCGAATACGAATATTAACTTTACTATTCGTCGAATAACGAATGCGAATGTGAGTACTTAGTCAGCCTCAAGAAAACTTCTCTATACCAGTATTTGAATAAAGCGAAACATCCAAATATAGTTGTTCAGTGTTCAGTCAGTGAAAATCAGCACCAGTATCTAAGGCGGAGTTCAGTCAGTCCAGTTCAATTAAAGAAATGAAACATCCAGAGTCCTCAGTATTTCCTGTGTAAAATTCAATAAAGTTCAATCAAGTTGAACGAAATGAAATATTCGTACTCGCCAGAAACGCCCTCAACTATTCGTCGAATATCGAATAGCTGTAAAGTTGTCGAATATTTGCATGTTGTCGAATGCGAATACGAACTTTGTCACATCCCTAGAATTTATCATGTTCTGTGTAAATTCACTTTTGTCATGTGCTAAAGGCGTCATGCAGAATCTGTTAGATTGTGTTGTTAAGTTCTATTGGCAGCTCATTTTATTGCAACAAGTACCACTTTGAGTTTTTTCTCTTTTTTTGAGAAATTGAAAATGATACACTTTACCACATTTGTCTGAGTTTTTTTTCACAGCAGCGTGCTGTAAAACATGGTATATGCCATAAACATTTGTTTGTCTGTCAGACCAATCAGCGGCAAGCAACATGTGGGGCCTGTAGGCTATCTTCTTGAGTTTTTGTTATTGTGAAAGGACCATTTAAGGTTACTGGCATAAACTGCACCAGTAAAAACGTTGTAGACTGTGACATTTGGCTGACGTTTAGTGTCTGTGCGTTGTGTTAGACATATTGCAAAGCATTGCTAAGTTCCTTTTCATTAGCTATGTATTTTATTTATCAGGCTTTACGTTAGTGCATGATGTAATTTCTAGAGCTGTCAAATTAGCGCATTAACTTGATGCATTAAATAATTATTGCACGTTTAAAAAGTTAACACACGAATACAAATTTGATAAATTCTGTGAAGCAGGAGTTCCAGTATTCCAATAAACTTTGGTTATTTGATGATTAAATAATATTCAAGTAATTAAAAATTGTTTTGTTGCTGTTTCATTACTACTGTCATGGTCTGGCGACACAGCCATGAGTTTGTCAGTTGTAACTAACACCTCAACGGCAGTAATTTTATATTGCGTCCGATTATTAACTTGCTGTCAGTTTAATTTTGATCTTATGAACTATGTTATAGGAAGAAACGGTTGCAGCAGAAACCACAAATGTTTATTTGTTAAAAGCTGATGAAGACATGGTATTACCCGCCAACACTGCAGATGGTATGATATTCAGTTTTTGGGCTGATCGCTAAGCTGTAAGCTTAACGGTCGACCCTTTGTCGTTGTTGTCGTTCGTCTGTTCATCCATCTCTTTGTCATTCGTCTGCCGTGGATGTGTTGTGGCTAAACGGTGCAAGATATTGCCTAGGTTGCTATTGATCACTAATAGGAAGTCGCATACCAGCTTTCAAATGACATATAAATCATTGACCTTGGATGATTTTGAAGTGTCATAACACAGGGTGGAATGGAATGTTTCAAGCTGTAAGTGGCCATATCTCGGAAACGGTGCGAGATAGGGCCAAGCTTACTATTAATCACTAATAGGAAGTGTCATACGCCTTGTCAGATTAGATGGAAGTCGTTGACCTTGGATGTTTTTGAAGGCCGTTATGTGCTATTGTGGCTAAACGGTGAAAGACAGGGCCTAGGTTGCTAGTGGTCATTGATAGGAAGTTGCATATTGGCTTTCAAATGACATGAAAATCATCGATCTTCGATGACCTTGAAGTGAATGCACTATGATTGGAAGTTGGACGCTTGGCTTTGGACGTAGGCGGTGCGGCCGGCCACACTCAAGCGACAGCTGGGATTCTTGTTCGTGCTACATACAGACACACACATCATCCAGGTAGCCCATGTGTGCACTATGCTTTTGGCCCATAGGCAAGCCAGGCTTGGTTCATAACACCGCCTAATGGACCAGGCTGGTCTGAAAAAATAATGGGCTTTCCCCTATCAGCATTTATATTCGGAATTTTCTAATACTCAGATTCAGCCAACAGGTGCATCTAAGATGCTTGAATAAATGGTTTTCTGGGCAGTTCAGTCCATCGGCTAATTGTCATGTATGGAACTTTTTATGTTTAGAAGAAAATGGTAATGGGAATTTGACTGGTGTAGGCTGGGTCATGATAAAGAATGAAACAATTCAGCTATAGGCATAGGTCTGTGCTGTACATTAATTATACCTAAAGCATTTTTACTTACTTGGTTGGTGGCTTGGCGTAGTTGGTAAAGCGTTTCGGGTGAAACGAAGTTACTGTACGCCGGGCCCGGTTAGTACTTAGATGGGTGACTGTCTACAGTATGGAGCCAGCCAACTAGGTCGACTCAGCCTTCTACCCTCTGTGGGATGGTAAAATGAGTACTAGCGGTGGTCACGCCCATTGCTAGGGAAGAAACGGCGAGTTCTGCGCACCAGTAGCCCCTGTGGCCAGGACTGCTAGTATACTGACCCAGTCGGTTAAAGGCGCTCGCTGTTAACTTGAGCCGGCCATCCGGCCGACCCGGGCTGTATGTTAGCTTAATTGGGCATAGTACTGCAGTGGGTGACTGCCTGCGGGCAGGTGTGCCATCGCACCGGCTTCGCCCTCGCCGGCTCAAAGCGCTGTAAAGGGGATGAGCTCCCATGCAACGGACCTCGGTCTATGCGGAATCTTCTTTTTCTTCATTTTTACTTAGCTTGTTGCTTTTTTGAGTAGTTTTAGTTGATTGATTGATGGATTGATCAGTCAGTTAATCAGTCGATTAGCCAGTTGATTGATTGGAGTGAAGCTTTAGAAGGTAACCTAAATGCATTTGTTCGTGTATGTATGCATCAGATGCTGCCACTGAAATAGATACAGCAACAACAGAGCCACTGCCTCAGCAGTCATTAGATGTCGGCACTGATGTCGACACTCATGCTGATGATGCTGTCACATTGGAAGCGATAAAATTAGAAGTATTAGATCCGTCGCCACCACCACAGCCTACAGACTGTCCAGACCAATCGCCGTCAGCAGTAAATGCCGACATTCCGAATATTGATGATGTGACTACTACAGATCTTCGGTATTTCCATGCTGATGAAGCTGACGCACTGGATGAAACTCTTTTTCATGACTGCATCTGTACGTCTTTCACTGGTAGGTTGTTCGTTTCTATTTATTCATCTAATATTGAAATCATGCATGACATGTGGAAAAACATGCACTGTAAATGAGCTCAAATAATAATAAAAGTAAATAAAGGATAGGAAATGTACAACCAGCAAAGCATGAAATCAGAGTGTTGGTTGGTACATGAATATTCATTAGCATGGCAGACGTCAGAAGAGAGGAAGGAAACTGTCTCTGACCATTGCAAGCTCACGTACCAGCTCTTTATCCAGATTTCACCCACAGTTACCGTAACTGTTGCACGTTTTTTTTCTAGATTTTTCACGTTGTTGTTATGTTTTAGCTTGCTTTGTTGAGAGGAATATTAGAGTCTGTTATTTTTGTCATTCAGGCAACACGACTGCCCTTCATTCAGCAGACTTTGATGAATTATGCGTGAACTCTGCCGACGAGGATGACAGAATAGCAAATGAGGGTCAAAGGTATGACTTTATCGCAAATGATTTTTTCTGTATCGCACCACTGCCATTTTCTTTGATCATTCAGCCACGTTGGATACAGAATACAGATGTAGAAATCTTGTTCGTTTCTCACCAAAAGTATTTTCATGTCGTCGGTCATCATTTTATGTCACCTGCTTTAGTGAATGCATTTAGCAAAATTATTTCCTTATTGATGCATCATTTCTTTATGACGAGAAGTTTTTTTGTACATGGAGCACAGACTGAGCTTACATTTCTGAGTTTATAACATATTTTATTTTTCTGTTAATATGGTACATAAAAACTACACAGTATCTGCACGTTGTTTAATAGCATGCACATTATAATATTTTAACTCAGCAGTATAACTATTTAGTTTTTTCACTCACTTGTCAGGTCAGCGAGCTTTGCTACTTATGTATATACCACGGTCTGGAGTGAGATAAGTATAGGTTTCAACACCATCTGCAGTGTATTATGCAAGTCTAACCCAGTAGATTTTACTTCTTTAATTTCTTTCAAGAATACCATTAATGATGTTGATTACTCTGATTTTCTCAAGGTTTTTTCATTTTAATTTTATTATTCAGTACTGGTTGTTCATATTTGCTCTGTCTTATTATGCTGTGCTACTTTTTGTTATATGGGCAGTTGTAAGTGCCGTCGCGGCTTTTCTGACCCTTGGAACACATGTTTTATTGTTCACATACTGTTTTTTTGTATTTTCTGACATTGTCCTGTTCTATGTTTCCAAAATAAACTGATGATGATGATGATGATGATGATGATGGGTGACTGCAGGCAGATGGGCATTGGGCAGTTAAACCATTTTGGTATAACGATAAAATTGGCTAGCGTAGAATTCTATGTTAGAATTCTCGTAGAATTCTTACTTGCGCGTTTCACACTTTTCGTGAGAACTAGTGAGAACTACTGAGCCGTAGAAGTGAGATTCTCAGAGAAAAAAAGTGCGAAACGCATCTCAGGTCTGCCTGGTTGGGATTTAAGCAGAGTGTGTTGTTTTCTCTGTCATGTGGCAGGCAGGCAACGTTGTCTGATTCCATGTGGCAGTTGACAATCCGTAGCTCTGGGATAGGGTTCCGGTGAAGAGCTGTGTACATTTTAACTTTTCTTTAACCCTTCAATAAGCCGAGTGCAGCAGACAGCATTGTGTTGGTCGATGGTGTGTAGCGAGAGGCTGAATGTGTCAATCTACGACGAACTGGCGGGTCGCAGTACGGCCGCGTTGAGAGAGATAGACAGCGGATCCGAGCTTATTGTTACTGGTCTGTGCTCTTCGTCATTCTTGCGGCGATATCTGTCTCGACTTTTTGCAGATACGGTTTCTGAACTGATTGACAGTCGTTTTAGCTTTAGTAGATGTGATGTACTGACTTGCAGCAAATGTAATACTTATTGCAGCAAGACATTTAACCTCCAAAGCGCCCTAGACCTTCATGTGAAATTTTATGCAAATTTGAATTTTTTCATGAATACTAGTTATATCACAACAATAAGTTATGCAATATTGTAGTGTTAGATAGTACTAGCCGATGACACTCTGCCACTGTCAGCGACATTTATAATGTCCATTTATGCCAAGCTACAAACTTTCGCAATCTGCATGGCAAAGACCAGCTGGAAGATTATTCCTCTGTGACAAATTCTTATCTTTGGACAAATGCTGGATCATATGCATTTCATTTGCAGGAGACAGTGTTGAGAAGTGACAGAATATGATGTACATACCTTTTGGTTAACTGTGTCGGTCTGCAAACTTTTTGAATGACCCCCATACATGTATGATTCCTCACATTGAGATAATTAACCGCCATCCAGGTTATTCTGGCTGGGTCAGCCATCTGTGGATTGGAGATGCACTGAATGTAGCTTATGGTCTAGACTGTACTTAAGTTGGTCCATGTGGTAGTCTGTAATTTCACGTTTGCCTGATGCTCCAGTCAGCTTGCTGTCACTGTGGGGATAGTTGTTGTTAAACACTCAAGTTTTTGGATGTTTCTGGTAGGAGTGAGCAGTGCCGTCGAAAACTTGATCATGGAAAACAACGAACTGCTTGCGACAAAGTAACTTGCTCATGTTTTCTTTCATGTCTTACTGTTTATATTAGAAGATATGGTAACATTACAGTTTACTGTCACGTTACCTCTTGGTGTAACTTCATCTGCAAAACAAGTATTTAATGGTTAGTTATTATGCAGTCAAACTAATAGGGCATACTACAGTTTATTAAACGCCCAGCTGTCTATCTGTCCGTGCAGTTTTTAAATTGAAAAATAAGAAGATGTAGAAAAATCGTAAATGGCGTGAACGTTCTTCAGGGCAGGATTAACCAGCATGCCAATTTTTATTTTAGGTCAGGGTTATCATTAGCATCATGCTGTTTTGGGTGGAGGCTGAATAGTGTGTTGGTGCTTAGTTCTTCTACAGGGTGCGGCAGAAAAAAGTGGCCCCCTAAATTTTTTTGCCATTTTCTCAGCAACTGTTTGGGATTTTAATATGAAATTTTGGTGGCAGGTCACAATGTCGACAGTCAAAATGTCGACAGTCACAATGTAGAAAAGTCAAAATGTCGACAATGGAAATGGCGAAAGTCAGAATGTCGAAAGTGTCACACATATGCGGTTCAGAACACCGGGCCCAATTAGTGTGAGAAACATCTGTCATGCGTGCTAACTGTCTGATGTTTTTAGTCCATAGTAAGCCTACCTGTGTTTTAGTATATTGTATTTTATGCGACGAGGTAGTCGTCGAGCAGCACTTTTCCCGCCAACCACCTGGAATGTCAACGACCGTTTTGTTAATGATCTTCCACGTACAAACAACTCTGTGGAGGGTTGGCATCATGCATTCCAGCGCAGCATTGGATGCCATCATCCAAACTTTTGGTCATTCATAGAGGTACTTCAACTCGAAGAAGCAAATCAACGATTAGTACTCGTACAGGCAACTGCCGGCAGCTCTCGGCCACGGAAACGCAAACGTTACGAAGCTCCAAATACACGAATCGGAAACCTCATTGAAAACTATGCGCACACTGACATTGGCCACTTTCTGTGCGGGATTGCTCACAATGTTGAAATACACATACAGGTATGAAAACTTTTTTTCGTTTTCTTTACACGTGTTGCGACAGTCGCAACATATTGCGCATAATGTTCACCATTCTGACTTTCGCCATTTCCATTGTTGACATTTTGACATTTCGACATTTTGACTTCGACATTGTGACTGTCGTCATTTTCATTGTCGACATTTTGACAGTGTACCGAAATTTTCTAGCTTTATTTACTGAAACCTTCTACATCTAACTGCCGAGTTAAATGTGATTCTGTTGAAAAACAACGAAGTTATAAACTTTCTAACATGACCATCTGCCGATTTTTCAGCATTCAAAAATGTTTATGTTAAAAATGTATTCAATTTTTAAAAACTGGTTACACGTTACTGCCGATGACGTCACAGTGACGTTTTGATAAACAGCAATTTACGTTGTTTATAAATTATCATTAAGTTATTCTTCCTTTAAAGCAATCGCCAGTTGCCCACCGGATTCATCTTCCAGCAGGACGGCACGTCAGCACACACATCGAGCAAAGCCGTGCTGTGGGCCAGCTGTCCAGATATCATCACAAAAGACCATTGGCCTCCAAATTCGTCGAATGTAAACCCAATGGACTATCACATATGGGGTGCAATGTTGGAGGCTTACTGCAAGCTTAAAATAAAGCTGAAAACAAGCGCCAAACTCAAGGAAGCACTTCAGGTTATCTGGGGCAACCTGCCACAGGGACCGATCGACAAGGCTGTTAAAGATTTCTCAAATAAGGCGACTGGAGGCTGGTGTTGTTACTTGGAGCCGGTGGTGAACACTTTGAACATTCACAGTGACAATGGAATTCTGGCATCTGATCAATATTTAACTGTGTTGTTTCGACGATGTTATTAAATTGGTGTTGTAGCCGGAACATTTTTGAATGCTGAAAAATCGGTAGGCAGTCATGTTAAAAAGTCTGTAACTTCGTCGTTTTTCAACAGAATCAAATTTTACTTGGCATTTAAATGTAGAAGGTTTTAGTAAATAAATCTGTAAATTTTCAGATTAAAATGCTAAACAGTTGCTGAGAAAACAGCAAAAAACTTTAGGGGGCTACTTTTTTTTGCCGCACCCTGTAGTTCAGTAGTTTGACTACTGTTCTTGCGTTTGCAGCATTATGAGTGATGCGTGCACTGTGCTGTAGAAATGCGTTAAACGTCGTGAAGGACGATCTCATTGCTAAATTGGATGAACTCACTGGGTGAGATTTGCTTTTTACTGCATTGTTTACTATTTCAAAATGAAATAATAATAACAATAACTGCCACGGCTATCATGGAAATGCATACACTGCGGTTCATAAAAAGGTGCCACTTTTATTTTTTGAATAGCTCCGTAAAACATTGGCCAATTTGAATAATTTTTGGCATGCAACATCAAGAGGAAATTAGATGCAAACGAGTGTAGTTTTGGCCACCTCACCTTAATGCTGTTGCTGCACTACCTTGCGAAATACAGAAGTCATAGTTTGGCCATTTACAACAATGAATTCATACTGGGTTGCGCCATCGGCTCAGAAATGATAACTGAATAGCAACAAGCACAACTGGCAATTATTGTCTCTCAAAAAGTCACATGTGACACACCACATCATCTTTATTACAGCATGTGTTGACCTCCTCCAGCACGAACACAAACGGTAAATGTTGATGCCACACGCCAACGGCACGTTCCATAACTGTGATTTCTGCATTTCACAAGCTAGTGCAGCGACAGTATTAAGGTGAGGTGGCTAAAACTATGGCCATTTGCGTCTAGTTTCTTTTTGATGTCACGTGCCAGAAATTATTAAAATCGGCCAATGTTTTATGGAGCTATTCAAAAAATAAAAGTGGCACCTTTTTATGGACCACGGTGTAAAGATACATCTAGCAGAGTCGTGGTTAATGGAGAGTTCAGCAGAATGTTTCACATCGCTAAAGGGGTACTTCAGGGCGATACCCTAGCACCATTCCTCTTCATCATCGTACTCGATTACCTTTTGAAAGTGACAGAATTGGGAAACTTTGGTATAAAAACACACCCAGACAAATCATTGCATGATCTGGACTTTGCAGATGACATTGTGCTCCTAGATTTCCTACAGTGAATGTGCAAATGAACACTTAATTTCTCTTCAAGAAAACACAGGATACATTGGACTCATCATTAATTGTAAGAAGACTAAATCTCCGTTCCTTAACTGTGCGCCAACCCCATTAGTTGTACTGCAGGAAGAAGTAACCCCAGCAGAGGATTTCTGCTCCCTTGGATCTGTGATATAATCTCCTTTGGAAGGTCTAAGACGCAGGCGAGGGATGGCATCGAGTGTTTTCTGGAAACTGGAAATGGTTTGGCGCTCACAGTCTCTCAGCCTTGAAACAAAATTCTGACTATTTGACAGTCTTGTACTGTCGGTAATGCTCTGTGGGGCTGAGTCGGTGCACAGATGAAGCACCTCATTAACTCTTTTGCAGCAAGTGCGTATCGCATTGTGACAGGAGTCAAACGACTAGACAAGGTGCGTAATACCATGGTCCTTGAATCAGTCTCCAGGAATGAGCTCATCATACACACAGTACAAGATCGACAACTACTTTTTCTTGGTCACATGCTACGAAACACCCAGTCTCTGCATGCCAGTACTTTAGGCTATACCAGCCAAGTCATGGCACAACAAGACGTGGCCGCCCTCGACTAAACTTTGTGGACTGTGTCGAGAGGTTGACCGGAATGAAGGCTGACAAACTGGTGGAGGTGTCACAAGATTGTGAAGCCTGGCGTGAACTTGTGGTCGTTTGTGTTGACTTACAACCACCCGACTAGACAGACAGAGAGAGAGAGAGAGGAAAAAAATAACTACCAGTATAATAACTTTTGATTCTGTCCTTTTGTACTGTTTATGCAGTGTCTAACACACAGTTTAGTTTTTTGTAACTTTCAGTTATTAACCCTTGGTATCGGCACTATAATAATGAATAGCACACGGCCATGCCTTTTCATAGCTAAGTTTGTATTGTTTCAGGGAGATTGATTTGCTGAAAGAACAAAATAGCCAGTTACTGCAAACGATTGAGGAGCAGTCAGTGAAGCTTGTAGCATTGGAAGAAGACCTGAAGAAGACAAGAGACTCCAAAGTTGACAACGAGGTACAGAACGTACTCAGCACAAATTGCTAGGCAGTTATAGCAGCACTGTTTGTTTAATTTGTATACGTTTCAATGAGGCTGGGGTTGCATTAGAGGTGGGCAGTTTGGCTGACAACAAATCTGATTCGATTCGGAAAAATTCCGATTTGATTCACTAGCAGCAGTATCGTGGCAAGGGGGCAAATAGTGGGGGGAGGGCAGATGCTCACCCTAAATTTTCGGCTGTCGAAAAATTATCAAGTTATCTTCTTGTCAGAAAATGTTTGTTCAAAATGCAAACTTTGGGGCTGAAAAATCTCTGTTTTGAGAAAATTTAGGGGCAAAATTAAAATGTTGAGCACCAATAATCTCTTCTGCTGAAAATTTGCAACTTTTTGTCAGAATTGCATAGGGCCGCCATCCTGAAAGCCATTATCCATGGTCATTGCAGGGAATAGTTTTCGATATTGGCTCTCGTCATCTAGCTTTTATTTTCAGTGCACTATTCAGCTCACAGTTTATGCTGGATCCTGACCCTTAAACATAACCCTGAATGTCGGCCTCTCAGAATGGCAACTTCTTGGAATGGCGGGCTGACACTGAGGCAACAATGTATACATAAAACTGTAGCCGAAATTGTGAAATGCTTTTGCAAAACATTCGCTTGCTTTGACTGCAGATTGCCAATAAATATGCACTGCTCTGCATTCAAACAATACACATTGTGGGCTGTACTACAAGTGACTGTGAATGCTCCACTCTTACGGGTGAAGCTTGCATGAGATTAACTATCAACTCGTACATTGAAAGTCGGACTTGTACTCGGGTCACTGTGAACTGAACATAGCCTAGAGCAGTTACGCAGTTGTTGTGGCTGTTGTTTGCAGTCCCACTTCACACGTGTTGACCTGATGAGAGTTCTGATGGAGCGCAATCAGTACAAAGAGCGGCTGATAGAACTACAGGACGCCGTGCGTCGGGCCGACATGGCACGGGCCGCAGCCAAGGAGCAGCAGACAGTGAGCAAACCGACCAAGAAACGCTCATCTGTCTGGGGATTGTGAGTTTGTACTTTATCAGTCAATCAAAGCATTTTAAAAACATATTTATACAGTGCCATAAGTTTACTGTAGGCAATATCAAAGTTACCGCTACATGAATGCATTTTTATTTAGTGAAATTTTGATTATAAAAACAAGAGTGGTACTTACCTGACAATATAATACAGTTGTTTTCATTCAACTACGACTAATTGTTACTTAATTATAATTGTTTGACTTAACAATTACAACTTAATTGTAGTTGTTACTAATATAATTTTAGACCCTTGGGAAATGTAGTACAGACGCAGTTGAAAGTGAATAGAAAACACACCAGTGTGTATGGTATTATTATAAATATTTATTTAATATAATTGTAATTATTTGATTTTATTTGTAATAGATTTTGTCATATGCTGTGTTGCAGTTGTTGTAGTCTGTAAGTGACGTACATGTACTGACTGTGCAGTTTTGGTGAACTCATTCGGAGTGAGTCGGCTACTGAAGCGAGGCCGTGGTCACCAACTGATAAGGCAGCAAACTCCATGGTTCTCTGACGTTATCTGGGCAGCAAGCAGATTGTGATTTTTCCATTCAGTGCTTGTACATCATTTCTGTCGCTTTTGTTGAGGTGTATGTAAATATTATTGTTCGTTTGAGTACCATAAGCAAGCAAGTCTTTTTCCCCATTGTCTTTCATCACAGACACAAAGCATATGTCCATGGTTAAAGTGCAGTTTTTAGTTCAAGGCATTCCTAATCCTTAATTACAGAAAGACCTAAGGTGATGATAATGTAGAAGCTAGGATACACCATTTTATCTTATGACTGTACCTTGAATTATTGCACGGTTTGTCATATTTTGACTTAAAATCAATGTTAAAAAGACACTGGATAAAACTGTTATCTAGGGCAAATGAGGACAAAGTTTTTAATTTGTGAAAATAAGCATAAGATCCACAATCTCAGGGGATTACAACAGGGGCTCAGACTTAGAAGTTCCTGTTCTCCCACCTCTGTATTTCCACTTTTACTTCTGACCACTTTGAGCATTCGTTATCTACTGTGTAGCAAATAAACTCTTTTCCGAATGTGTAACTTGCCAGGAATGCAAACATTTTGATGAGTTGTTTACTTCTTATTTTACGCTTTTACAGCATTGTTATGAACGTAGAGTACATGATATTTTATGTGCATTTAAAGCACTATCGACTACTGCAAGGTTCTGCCGCATTTGCAGTACATTTTCAGTAGATGTTATTAGCAGTTGACTGAATTATTTCTGTGCATAGATTTGTCAGTATTTTATTATAACTGAAGAATTGCACCGTTGCTCAGTTGTTGATTACTGTAGCATTAATGAGGACCGGTCTTACTTGCATATACTATACCTTGCGACTAATATACAGTGCTAGCCATTGCAATTAACAGTAAGCAAACGACTTCTGTTTTATATTTTATAATACCGGTTGGTTCTTGCTTCTTGTTAGCATATGCCTTATAATACTAATTTACAGGGATTTTGTGCAACGAGTGATTTTTATACCTCTTCACCAGTTAATAGCTGTAAGGATATCTGAATACAGACAGGGGAGAGATGTCTGTTATAGGCATTTGTTTAAATTTCAGTCGTTTCATCGCACCTCGCTCCTGAGTTATAGTTTGTCGGCAAACTTTATTCTTTGTAAAATTTTCTTCTAAAAATACAAAATTTGGTGCTGAAAATATTCCATTTTATTCCTCCAAAATGGAATTCTGAACACCCATAATCTCTTCAGTTGTCCGAAAACTGCAACTGCCCGGCCCCTACTTTGTAACCCACGATACCGTCGTTAAACATTTGTGGTTACAATTTATAAAACGGTTGACTTAAAAGGTGAGAAGTGCATGAAAGATTGCTTCTGGGGGTGAAAGTAGCAAGAAAGGTTAAATGACCTTCCCATGTTCCTCAGTTGCCTTTAATGTATATTTTGTGCAAATAATTGTCCACAATGCAGTAGTAATAATGTGATGTATATAATGTGATTTGTTCGATGATTGAGTAGTGGTGAATTTTTTAAACGTAGTTTTCAAGAATTTTATCGGTTGCTGTTAAAACAATGTTGTACTTGTTAAATGTATAATTTGCAGCTACAGTGGTGTCATTGTTTTAGTGTGCTGTCAGGTGTTCTTGTGTTATGGTGTCAACGTATTGAGAAGCTTACCAGTATTACAATTTCCCTAGACCCCTTGCATTCTCTACCCGTTTTAAAAACCTACACGTCTGACTGGTCTTACCAACGACGTGTATCGTATTTTACTAGCATAATCATGTGAGATATTGATTTTAAACTGAACTGCTAATGAAGTTTTGTAATTGTATCATTCAGTTGTTCGTTGTTGACAGTTGCCGACATATCTTGTTATCATGGGCTGCACTGTGTTGTGCCACATTGTTGTTCCAGTGTAGTTGCCGTGGACTGTGATGTACTTGTGTTATGTTGATACTTATTGTTCCATCCGTCATTTGGCGTATGGTTGTGTCGTATTTGTGATTAAAGATTGTTAATCGAGTTTTAAACTGGTGACACCTAACACAATGCTGCCAAAGTCCTGGGCCAGATTAAGACCATTATTATATGATTAAGATCAAATTGGGCCTGATGCTTCTGCCCAGAAGAAAGTCTTTTTTTCTTCTCGGCATTCAAGACTGTGACCAAGATGTCCAAATCCAGCCTGCTACTCAAACACTAGTGGCGGAAAGGTTTTTAAGGTGCACATCAAGATCAAGGCACTGAGATCGAGATGCCATAGGCGTCGAGGGGGAAAGAGGTGGGAGGGTTTTCTTCACTTCCCCCCATCCCCATTTGACTACGGGGTTAGGGTATGGGCAGCATTGTAAACTTTTTACATCCCACTTGACACATTGGGGAGCTGAAAATGGATTTTATGCATATTTGAGTTTGGACTGAAGTCATTTGTGACACTTCAGTCGGCCAGGACCCATAATTTGAGTCATCGTGCTCCAGCTGTTGCAACAAAGATAACACAGAAAAAAAATTGGCATTGTCCACTGTGTGGCCATAAGTCTATTTGATGGAATGGGCCTAATGCTGCAACATCAATAGCACCCACTTTAATCCGGCACTGGCAGTATCATATTTCACTTCAGTTACTGAAATTACACTTGCCCAATTAAACTGGTTGTACTATGTATATGTTGAAAGTGTTGCCTACGTTCACTAAACAACTACCATACTTGCAGGAAAAAAGACAGACTAAAAATTATTCATTAGCACAGTAACAGCCGCACACATTGCAGCATGTCAGTGATTGTCCTTTGCACTGGTAACTCGCATAAATATATGAAGTCAACTTCTTACACGACAATTAAACTTCCATGTAAGTGACACTAGATTTGGTGGATTTAATGATAGTTTTATCACAAATTTTCTGCAGGGTGTGCCGGTGAAAGATATTTTTAAAAATCTGTTAATAGTAATAATACAACTTCTATGACACTCTATCGTCCTAAAATACAGAGGCAAAGACATGGACAAAATCTTGTTGCCACGTTTTTTGACTCATATTGTATGTGTGTAACAGAAACTACAACTTTGACCAATTAACTCCACATAACAATGTCGCAAACCGTTATTCTGCCAAAAGCTGAAAACTGAAGTGTTTTGACAGAGTTAATCTACAAATTTGTAACCGTATATAACTTCAACAGCAAGCAAACATTAACTTTACAAACAGATCATAATCCTATCAATAACGTATGTTGATAATTGTGGTATGAATACAGGCATGCATACCTACTACAAAGCACTACTAGGACAGTAAAAAAACAAATATCGAAATGTCAGTCATAATTGATCACAACTTCCGATACACAATGACATGACAACATCACACTAGATTTAGCCAGGAGATATCTATTTACTACCAGCCTGAGTGGCATTGTGGCATATCAAGCAGTAAAGCATCCAACTTATGGGTTCAAATCCCGGTTGGGTTGCTATTAAGTGGTTACTAATTTATAACCGATTTATCAGCACAGGAAAACCATCTCAGTATATAACCAATTGTCTAAGGTCAACTCAGCCTTCCATCTTGCCGTGATAGGTGAATCGAGTACCGGCCTGCTAGGATTAAGGGGGTGGAGGCTCTGATATGGGTTCCCATAAAGAACCATTTTTAAACCTGTTAGCCTTAGGTAAGCATCAGTCCATGGCTGAGTTAAAGATTTATTTGCACTAAGAACAGATTCTCAGCAAAGCACAGTTGCTTGCTTAGTAAAACACAGCACTGCATATACATGAAAGCACATAACAAGCAAAATATGAAACTGAAGAAATGCTGAAAAACAATAAATAGCCATTCAAATAAATGAGAACAATAGTCAGTATTTCAATCGGCGACAATTGCAGTTTGATCAGTTGCAACAACAGATAACTGTTGTACACAATCCTATGAAACTTTATACCTATATAAAATGGAAATCAACAAAAATGATACCGATTAGTAACACAATTGGTAAAAACAAATTTAATCAACTGCAACAACAGATAAGTGTATACAAATTCGACGTAAATTTTATGCTTACAAATACAAAGTTAAAGAAAAAAATAATGATAAACATCAATATTGCAACAACAAAAAACTGAGATCGAAAAATAAATAGTAATAACAAATAGTGTCAAGGACGACAAAGTATCAGTGGTGGAACGATTTCATCTGGTGACCAGCTTCATCGTCGCTGTTTTCGTCATCAGTCATGATGTTGACTAGCGTGCCGAATGCTTTGTCCACCTCACCGGCAACTTGCAGCAAACTGTCTACATTGGCACTGCCTAAACTCAACACACACATGCAGTGATGTTAAAAGGGGCCAAACTCCCAAAGATGAGGATAAACCAGAACCGTGAGGCCGAGATCAAGGCCAAGGCCAGAAGGACGAGGCCAAGATAGAAACCAAAGACAGATGTTCAAGGCCGAAGCCAAGACGGAGCCTTCAAGAGGTGGATCTGACAGCTGCATCCAAACGATGTGGTTACAAAGTCCGTCGACACTCTCCCCCACCCCCTCTATACCGCCACTGCGTTTTCGGCTGAGGACCAGCCGAGGCCCACGGGTCTGGAGAACGGGCTACAACAACAACAACCGAGGTAAAAAATATAACTATAAAAGTGACAACAACTACATCATACGGTAAAAGTTTTATTAGGGATGCTAGTTATATGCGAATATGCGATCGCGCATTTTGCCAAAACTCGCATATCGCATATTTTTCTGCATATAATAAATTTCTAAAATCACATGTGCGAAAATTATGCTGCATATCCAAAAATTCGCATATATTTGCACATATGCCGCATATTTTCGCATATGCGATTGCATTTTTCATGTCCGACGTTGTTTTAAAACCGTTAAATATTTTTGGCGGCTAATGATTACCGGTATATTTGCAATTAGACGTTGAATAATTTGAAGTCAAAAATGTCAAAACTGTGCAGAAAAGGCCTATTAATAATCATGATTATGATTCTCCGTCACTCAAAGTTGCATATGCTGGAAATATGCGGAAAAATATGCCGCATATATGCAGAATATACGTCGCATATATGCACCGCATATTTTGCCAAATTCCGCATATTTTCCCTCAAAAAGTTCTGCATATTTTAAGAAAATCTTCCGCTATAAACCAGCATCCCTATTTTATGGTGTTAACAAGGCCAAAGCGCTACAACTGAGGCCAAATGCCACGGTTCCAAGAATGAGGCCAAGGCCAAAATTTTGGCCTTGAGACCATAGTGGCTTCGGGGACTTAACATTTCTGCATATATGACAACATAGCTTCTGTCAGCCAAGTTTAACATGCAAAATTTGAAGAGAAAAAAAATGCAAAATCCAAGCAAGCCTTCTCGAATACTGTGTCATATCCAAGGCAACTAAGCAAACAACAGCTAACAAGGACAATTGCGTCATTTTAATGATCTAATTTTTTGGGGTTTTTTGTGGCTTCATACTGTAAACAGCGACCTAGATCCTGCTAAGGGATTGCTAAAATGTTAGTTCCACACTGGATATATGGTGAAACACCTAATGTTCCCACATTAGTGTAGTCAAAGATCGCAGTTTTAAGCGCCGACTGTTGAACTAACATTATACAAGAAAAATCTTGATGACGTGTCCTATGCCACAAAATTAGACTACAAAAGTTGATCACCAGTCATTTTGAAAAGTGCAAAATTCTAATCTAATTTTAATATATTAATTTTTCGAAGATTAACTCATTAGTGTAAAGATACATAAAGAATCATGCAGGTGGTTACTGACTTTCCGGCTCAGGTCGACTGCAATCGTACACAATTGAACTGAAACTCGGTGGCCCGTGATGTTGAACCAGCCCACGAGACGGTGAACCAGAAAGATAATTGGCACGTGTGTCTGACAATGATGACGACAACGGATATGTCAGTATCCGCCCATTTGCTTCGGGCTGTGCAGTACAGCACCGCCACAAATCTACATTATTTTCTCATACATCTAACGAGGTGCCACCTAGAAACGCAAAACTTTGATTATTCACTAAAATCAAATGACTGGGGCAAATTTTAATTCAAATTAAAAAGCTAGCTTGTAACAAAAAGCAAATCACTAACATCAATATCACAAACTACGCTGATCAAAACTAGCAATACGTGTCAAGACACTTAATACTGACAAAAAAACTTGCAATAAGTACAGAAGAACCACAGCCAGTTAAACACTTCAAAGGTAAAAATGCATGAATTTATCACATTTCGACAAACAAAATGTAATCAATATCTCCCCTTGGCTAAGTTTTTTCTTATTCCAATTCACTTCTAATCAGTAAAGACACAGAGTAGAGACATTCATGATTTTATGAGGAAAATTACACTGAGATGATAATAAATCCAAATAACCTGGTCGAGAAGTTGTCGCAATCGAGTGAGCTGCCACTCCAGCTGTTGGTTATGTTCTTCCAGCACGTGCATCCTTGACTCCAGCCGGCCCTTGTGTTGCCGCAGCAGTTTAGCCTCCGCAAGCATCTCAACGTCACGAGAACCTTCAAGCTCAATGCTCTCGTGTCCCAATGCAGGGTTGCTGGTGCCATCGTAATCTATGGCGGCTGATACTGTGGACGGATTGGCGTAACAGTTGTGCGACTGTTTTAACAGATCATACTCCATCTGCAGTATCCTAATATGCAAAACATTAATGGCAATAAATAACGACGATGCTCTTATATAACTGATAAAAGATAAAAAGAGGTAATTTGTAGAACAGTACGAAAGAGACATAGCTTGGTGGCATAACGATAAGATGTCAGACTTATGATCGAGAGGTTGTGGGTTTGACTCCTGGTCGGGTCACTATCAAATCGTTACTACTCGAATGGATGACTCTCTATGGACTGGCAAATCATCTGAGTATATAACCAACATCAACTCAGCCTTCCATCCCTTTGGGGCAGGTAAATCGAGTACAAGCCTGTCTGCCTGGAATAAAGGTAGGGTGCATTCACCTTCATAAGAAGAAATTTACAGTAAATATAGCTTTTGTAGGCAATTGATAGAAGAATAACAAAACTATCCATAACAGCAAATTTACATAATATAATTATTATGACTGTGCTGGGTGGCAGGTAACACTGTGTGATCTGACATAGTAGACAATACTCCATAGTTCTGTGATAAGTTTCCCATAAAGATCTATACACAACCTTTTACTACCAAAGTTTAATTTAAAGTTCTAAATGCTGTAACAATTGTTCTATTATTGACATCTTCAGTCGACTGTGTAGTGTGTAGATTCCATTACTACTAGGTTCAGCATTAAGAAATTTACAGTAAATATAGCTTTTGTAGGCAATTGATAGAAGAATAACAAAACTATCCATAACAGAAAATTTACATAATATAATTATTATGACTCTGGCTCACTTTGCAACCATGTCACAACAATAACAACATTACTTAACCCCCAAAAAGTTGACAAACAAAAAATACTTCTCACACATTTCACCTGTTTTCCTCTTCCAAATCGTAAATCATAGATTGTAGTTCTGTGCGCTGGTCAACATCCATTGCCATCACAATCTGCATAGGACTTCTCAGCTGCCACAGCAACAAGATACTGCTATTTATACAAGCTGACATTTAACAGTAAGAACTATACAAACAAATCTCACTACTTAATAAAGCAAATTACACTCCAAAAAGCAAAATCAGAACAATCAACCAATCTAGGAACAACCACTTCATAGTGGTTTATATTACAAGCATGTACTGATAAAAAAACCCCAGATGCCTCCTGGAATAAAATTGTGAAAGCTGTCTACATGAAAAACCTGCTGCTGCAGTCTCAAAAGATTATCTTGTACAAAACCACCTCACTTTGGGCAAAGCAGACAGATAAAAAACAATCCTAAAGTAGTAACAGTAGTAATAGTAATAATAACAGCAGTAACTAGAAAGCACTCAGAGCCCGCACACCTCCGCCAAGGCTTGAGTGCGTTTCAAACTATAGTTGCTTTTTATACACTGACCTAGTTCTATGTGACCTAAAAAAACCTTGATTCAATCCCATCTTGTTCGCCAGGTGTCAGCACCATAGCGACAACAGCACTTTCACTTATGGTCCATTGAAATCAATGTAAATTTCAAAGTGATCCAAAATCCAGGATTCTTTACGGATCACCATCAAAATTGAATCACTGGTAGTGTTTGCCATTCCCGACATACCCACAAAATTTCAGAAAGATCCGTCCATAACTTTTTGAGTTATCCTTCTGACACACAAACAAACAAACTCCGACAAAAACATTACCTCCTTCGTGGAGGTAATAATATTAATACTGGTGCAGTGTATGTATATAGACTTGACACGAAGTTGACTGACCGTGTGTGAACGGTCATTGCCATGCAGACTGTTACAGTACTGGGCAATTATACTGTGCTCATCTTCACTGCCTCTGCAACAAAGTATTGTCTTTGTCAATCAAAAGTATCGTCATTTAAAATTATCATGCTAAAACAGCACCTAAAATCATATAACATATCCTGATTTGCCAAGCTAATATATTCACAAATCTGTACCTGCACAGAATAATTAAATACGGTATCCCAGCTTAATAAGCATCAAGCAAATAACTGAAACATCTGTTGTTGTTGTTGTTGTTTTCTTCTGGCGCTCAATCAAGGATCATACACAACCGGCCTCGGTGAGGCCAGCAAACATCAGGTAACTGAGTGCTACTTCGGGTTCGTTGAAAAGAAAAGTGATGGGATCATCCTCATCTAAATGGTGGCTGCGTGCATCTTCCAATACCGAACATTCAGTCATTGGGTGTACCAGCGTCTCCTCTGCCTGACCACATCGCTGACATGTGGCCGGTTCAGGCTGGTCTTGGAAACATCTCAGTGTGCCATGGCATGCTGGCAAAATATAACAAAAACTGCAAACAGAACTCATGCTTTAAGGTCCACCAAACATTCAAGTTTGATCAATACAAAGTCAAGAGATTAAAAAATACACACAGAACTAATAATGCTATCACTGACTAACAAGGAACAACATTGTAATGAAGAGCAAACTAACAAGTCCGGAGTGGACATTGCTCGCTGACGTTGTTCTGCCTCCGCCAGTTTGCTAGCATACATCTCCATCTCTGAGTGCATATCTTGTCCGTGTATAGCTGCTTCACCATACTGTGGAGATGAGGAAGAAAACTGGCTACAAAACATACAGCAAACTATGTAGCAAGAAGACAATTTCTGTTGCAAAAGCACACAATGTCCACTCCTGGTTTGTCCACACTCCAATCTGTGCTGTTTGTAAAAAAAAATCTGCTTTAATGCAAACAGAAGACACAGCCTTTACACACCATAGTTCAAAGTCTTTCAAACTTCACTGGGTACGTGGGTTTCAAGTGACTAGCAAAGACTATGTCTTCATGTGCATGATAATAAAGCAATAAAAATAATTTGCTTCTTAAATAGGCTTAAATAACACACATAACCAGAGTAAACGTTACTTCTCTTCACACTTGAATTCACAATGTAAATGCACTAAATTAACACTGTAAAATTACCAAAATTACACTGTAAATACCAAAATTTTTCCAACCTATTTTTAGAATGTTTTAGATGAATACGGAAAGCTGTTCCACATTTTTATAAGTCATTTATTATGTCACCATATAAATAATGTCACACATAAATAATTCATAATTTCTTGATGCTCATCTGAGTATTTGTTAGTCCGCCCGAAAACGATAGTTTGCGGAAGGACTTATGTTTTACTGCAGATGTTTTTTTTTTATTGCAACGCGAGATCTCCGAGATGTGTGGGCCGACTGGCTTGAAATTTTGCATGATGGTCAGTAATAGGCCAAATTTTGTAATGCCGGTTCAAAATTTTGGGGGGCGCACCCCAAAAAAATTTCAGGGGCGAAAAACATGCAAAATTTGGCCCGTTTTCGGACGACTTCGAAGTTCGGCGGCGAATATCTCCGAAACGGATGAAGATATTCAAAATCAAATAGTCATTCCGTCTATGGCGATTCGTCCTGCATTAGGCGAAACAAGTACGGCGAAGTTTGGTCCAGTGACCTTGGAGATTTAGATGTGAAATCGTACCCCCCTAAAGCGCATTTTTCAGAAGACCATATTTCGGCCCCTAGAGGGTGCTGCGCCCCCAAATTTTTACACGTGCTAGAGAATCACCAAGTCTTACTAGCGCAC
>Ga0209367_1000259_pt1 | contig 45974 bp, 32 predicted proteins | sample WorMetLIZISLAND2_FD_187412 | JGI IMG/M metagenome (GOLD analysis project Ga0209367, IMG submission 187412) | Marine gutless worms symbiont microbial communities from Max Planck institute for Marine Microbiology, Germany - Olavius geniculatus... ... | reverse complement strand
CCGGGAAAATTTTACCCCCCCTTCTCTAATTTCCCCCAATCGGACTTAGGGCGCCGAGCGGACTCACGTTGGGCTTTGCCCCAAATTTCTAGTTTTATTTTATCTTATCTTATCTTTTATGTTATTTAGTGAGTGCTGTGCTATTATAATCTCATTCCTGCAGTCAAGCCTGACAGTGGAGTTTGGGTTTACTCTACAAGCGAGAGTTTAACTAGGCCCTATAATTTGGCCTAAATAGGTTTGGGAACAGAATATAATCGAATTCAGCATAGGCCTAAGCCTATTCGAATTACAGGTAGGCCTACATGTTGAAGTCAGAGGCCAAACTCTCGGAAATGTCATACGACATTCTTCTCCAAAATCTTCCTAACATGTTTTTTTTGACATGTTTAGGAAATGCGCATTCTTTCCTAAGTCGCTGCTCAGATAAGAATTAAATCTCCTTCCTATAAGGTCTTCGTAAAAAAATTCCAGAATGTGACCCCGGATTCCCAGCGCTCACCTGAAAATGCCCCAAGAAGTCGCATTTCTGCGCAGAGATGCGTCCTTGGCTGCTCGTTATACTTGCCAGTTGGCGATGACTTCACTATTCGTAACCGAGGCTGCAGTCAGCCGGACGTAAATGACCGTGCGAGTACACTAGACACGTGCTGAGTTATTATGAGTATTTAAAACACTGTATCCTAACTGCATCACATGGCCAGCGCCCAGCTACAGAGGCTGACTGACAGGCTACTGCTGTGCCGCTGCGTGGCGCTGAGCCGACGCTGTGTGGGCGCCCGAGTTATGCTGGAGATGAGGCGGTTCAGAAATGCCCCAAGATAACACCGCGATAAAACCGCGACATACTTAAAAAAATTTTGTTTTGACTAACGATTATCGGTAGGCTATTTGCAGCCGCATCGTAAAACAAAACAAGAAATTTGAGCTAAGGCCCACGAGTCGCGCAAAAGCCTATAGGGAGCAGTTCCTGTTTGCAAACTGTCAGTCTATCTCCAGCTGTTTTCACGAAAGACTGGCCAACAACGGTAAAATAACGACTTTTACGGGGGTACCGCTCTTTGATGCCCTCGTGCGCAGGTTTCCTAGAAAATCGAGACTTAGACCGTCGAAATCTACGTTCAGTGCCAAAAATTTCATACGCAGCTTGTCTATGTCTATCTCAATTGGTTTCAGCGCAATTCGCTCTTGAAAAGTGTCTCGCAGCCCAAAATCGCCAAAAGATCCATAAAACCCTATTTAAGCGTTCAAAATCATCCAAGGTCATTGAAATCGGTGGCAATCGAGAGCCAGTGTACGACTTCGTATTAGTGATTAATAGCAACCTGTAGGCCCTATCTCGCACCGTTACTGAGATACAGCGACTTATTGGCCAAAAATCGCAAATTTTGCCCACCCCCTCTCATTTAGCGCCCTCGTTCGGGGTGATCCCTTCGAATTTATGGAAAAGCTTTACGGTTCCTGAAACTAGAGTCTTCTCGGCAGCCGACGGTGAAGATTTGGTAATTATAGCTTACACCGTTTTTGACTGATCCACCATCGTGACGGACGGACGGACGGACGGAGGGACGGAATTGCGATGGGAGTAGGAGTTTGCAAACTTTTGATAGACAGCGAACAGAGGAGATTATGTCTTGAGTGCTTGGAATTTTAATGTTGCTTCTAAATTTGATCTACCAAGTAAAGTTTTTTATTTTTAAATTTTGTATTGTTGGAAGATTTATTATTCCGCCATGCTAAAATTCAGACGGCAATCTCTTTACTCCTGTAACATGACGTCACTAGGTATTCTCAATTTTATACTGAGTAATAGCCTTGTTATTTTAACTGCAGTGGTTATGTTGGAGCATTGTTTGTAATACTGCAATGATGATGATAATATTACTGTAAATAGAGAGTATAAATACCCGGGCATTAAATAAAGCTTAATGATATTTCTTCATATCGCAACAAACAATGACTCATCAGTCGCTGGACGCCACCATTAAGCCTGCTGCTTAAAATTTTTCGTTCTCGGTAATGTAAGATGTGATAAACCTCGAGAAAAGGTTTTTAAAATGTTAAAATGCACCTTTATGAAGAAAACTTTAAAATGCTGGAAAAAACTAAATACAAAATTGACTTTTTGTGTTTAGAACTTTGACTACACTAAGCCTACATCGATCCATTGCTTCCATCGGTATACATTTTCACATTCATCCATATGTTTCAATCCACATACGTAATTAAATTTCTTGTACATACATGTATCATATTTATATCATTTATATTATTGTTCAAGTTTTGAATACATTTATTTTTAATTGTCGTTAATTTACATCATGATAATACCGCGGAGTTTTCAATATTTTTTGCGCAGCTCTGGCCAACCGGCTCACGAAACGCATTACCTAGCTGCGTTATGGCAGAGTTCTAGCCATGATATAACGCTAGACTGGCTACGCCGCGAACTGGCCGCTATATACTGGAGTGGCCGAGAACCACACGCGTTCTGCATAGGTCCCACGCTGAGCAATTAACATCCATGAACCAAACGCCCGCACGTTTTAGTGGGCCTACGTCAAAAACGCGCTTTTATGAAAAACAAATTAAAATGCTTGTAGGCTAAACTAAGCACTAAATGCAAACATGACTTTTTCGGCCGACCGCTAAGCTGTAAGCTTAAAAGACGACCATTTGTCGTCGTTGTCGTCCGTCCTTCCGTCTGTCACGGATGTATTGTGGCTAAACAGTAAGTCGCAAGGGGTCTGCGATGGTACCACCGGATAGGGCGGTGACAACTTTCTATAGGCTGTCAATAGTAGGCCTAACCATGTGTCCACCTGCAGCGGTTTGGCCGCAAATTCTCCGTGATTGGAAGTCGGACACTGGGCTTCGAACGTAGGCGGTGCGGTCGGCCCCACCCTATCGACAGCTGGGATTCGTAATGTACTTGATGCGTTGACTACATCTATTGCTTCAAAATTCATTTTTTTCGTAACTAAACAGATCCGCCCTCTGTCCCTACTTTTTCGTCGGCTGCTACCGAAAGCAGAAAAAATTAAGCCTTATTTTTTTAATTTTTACACACGAAATTAAAATATGTAAGCCTAGTTTTTTGACGATCTAGCTGGGATATATTACGTCATCATTACTGGCAAACAAGTTTTGTTTTAGATAAAAAAAGGATTGTGCCCGAGGATTTTTTCGTGTACATTCTTTGTCGAAGGAAACTTTATCGAAAAGTAAATTATCAGAAGTTGTTGTAAAATGTTATAAACCTTATGTTTCTATAAAACTGGAGTACATGTTGGATTTCTGCCGCTTTTGCATACTCCGCCCATATTTAAAGTTCAAATAACGGGTGTTCATCTGGGACTGGATTGTTGACGCTGGAGCTCCAAATGCACTCTATAGACACATTGAATAAGACCACAAACTCGTCGACGTCACAGAGGATGGTCGTCGCGCTTTGACGTAATGGCCGAGGTAATAAAACGCTGTGTAGTGTGTAAGCTTAAAACGCGTGATTTTATGCTTTTATGCTTGATTTGATAGCCTATACCGTTGATACCACAGCTAGTCAGAAGTAAAAACTTTCTATAGTCAAAAGCTGGAGTGAACCACAGTTGGCAAATTCAGAACCTACTATACAGGGTGGGCCAAAAAACGTGCTACTTTACTTTTGTTCATATCTTCCCCAACAATTAACCGATTTTCAAAATTCTTTCACTGGTGCATTCTGTGGACAATTAACAATAAAATAATTATTGATTATCGCAGGATCGACCACCGCAGCTTATTCACGGAACGAGTCGTCGAGCGGCAACGGAATTAGCAATCCATCAATAACAGTAATCACATTCTTGTTATATCATTCTTTAACAAATAATTGATATATACAAATACACATATAAAAATGCACCCTTTAGTAATTTTGTTAATTGGGAAGCAGACAGAGCATTCGCCTGTAAGTCCTGCTTACAGAATTCCCAAAGTTTACTTCCGGTGGGTGTCCAAAAACAGCAAATAAAGTAAGTAACTGATATATAATACAATATTAGTGATACTACTACAAATGCAGACCAGGTTTTAATAAAAAATGTTGCAAAAGGCAAAAAAAATTTAATTGCAGTAGAAAGATTATTTAGGTCAACTTAGCCCTCCATCCCTAAGGGCTAGAAAAATTGAGTTCTAGACTTCGGTTTGCTAGGCTGGGGTTAAGGCAGAGGCGCGTTTACCTGTGTTGGGTGGTAGGTAACACTGTGGTCTCATATGACAGATAACGCTCCATAGCTCTAAGATGAAATGAATAAAGTGCTAAAAACAAAAACGGACAATATCTGGAACAGTGGACTGTGGATGTCCGTTTATCATCTAGCATTATTCCCGGTACTATTCTTCGCCAGAGCCCTGGACACTACGAGTTCCTTGATGAAGTCTTTCGATATAGTCACGGGCAGACTGAGTGGGCCGCCGCTGGGGGCAGTGCGTGGACGGGTGGGCAGAATCAGTCTCGATGATGACGTCACGGTCACGTGACCACGGGCACCTGCGCTGCTGTCCGTAGCTATCTCTTGTTTTATCCTCTTCCCGCCACCAGTCGCCGTTTCTCGCTCACAACTTTGTCGGCGTCGTCGTTTCCGACTACTTCCGGTTTCGCTGGTAGACCGGAAGTAGTTTGTGATGGAATGGTCCGACGCTGGAGGAAGCTTGACGTCGACGCCGAGCCTAGGCTTCACATCCGGCGGCGACGACGCCACAACCGGAAGCCGACTGTCGGCCGGCGCTGGCGGCCGCGATGTTTGATCACGTGGCCGAGATACGCTCCGCATGATGTCGTCGTCTTCGGGAGCAGAAACTACTTCCGGTCCGTCGTAGACTGAGTAGTAGAGCCGCAGAGGACGCGACTGAAACACACCCGACAGAATCAGTCTCGTGATTAATACAATACAAACTGTTATGTAATATTGGTCTGGCCGTTTGCATAAATGGGTCTAGGACATTGGCTTCAGTTACTTTTTGCGTTAGTTTGTACATACACATCTTTCTTTGATATGTCGGTAAAAATATATGTAATCAACAAACACAAACAAAAAGCTATATAACAACGTTACTATTTAACGGGCGGTTAAAATTACCCGTCGCCAGGTGTAGATATAGGCGATGTCCATCAGTGAATAATCGTCTCTCAGAGGCTCCTGCGTATGGAACATCAGCACCTGTCAGGAAAATAAACAACATGATATGTCATTGTTCTGCGATCTTCCACTTCATTTCCAAAATTTTCCCAGAATAAAACCGTTTACAAGCCATTTCTAGGCTTTTAAACATGAGAAAAAGCAAGGAGTGTCAAACATTTTTCCATACAGCCGTAGTATGCTTCTCCATATTTTCGCTGATTGCCTACTGCCAAACTTATACCAAAAATTGGAAAAGGGGTAAAGATGTGACTCAAAACTAGCTGTCACAACAACTGAACAAAAGCATACAGAGAACTGTTATTGCAAAAAAAAGCAGCAAAGTAAAATTGCCACAACTGAATGTACAGTGTATTTGCCGATAGAATACCCTTTGCTACAGAGCACGATAAATTTATTGGCCAAAAGACGTAAACGTTCTGAAAAAAACAGCACTCTTTACTCTACCGGTACGGTTCAGCGTCAGTACAGCACCTCAGATTCACACCTTTAGACAATGGCACAATATTCAATTTAACTGTTATTCGATTTGATTACAGCAGACTAAAATTTACTGTACGTAGTTTGCATTGACAGAGTGAGAGTGACTGAGACGTGTGGGATCACGTGACTCACTGACCTTAGCGTCGTCGGCAAGGTTAAACTTGAGACGAATAAACTTTTTGAGATGCGCCACGGTAAACAGCGCCGGACACAGCAGAAAATGTCGGTATGCAGCCTGCCACCAAACGCCACATTTTTCTCGTCAACACCAGCAAATATTTTGTACATCAGAACGCGTTATGTCGATGACACGCAGTCCAGAGACCGGCGTGGCGCCAAAATAGGCTCCGATAATCGGCTCGAAATCGGCGCCGACTTTCGGAGCCGACGTTGGCGCCGATTTCTGGACAGTGTGTCATCGGCATTAGAATAAACGTTTGTCTGAACTCTAACCAAAGACATAGCACACAAGCTTTGACATTTGGCTACGTTCTGTTTTTTTTTTGCAATTTTAAACAGTTCATTTAATGAATTACTTTTTATTATTGAGAAATGTAGATTAAATAATACAATGTCAAATAATACTTTAAAGGAACGTCGTCCCTTGACAATCAAACCCACACTGAGGTTTTGCGTTTGAACCCACTGGGAGCATTTTTTTCTCATTCCGCAATTCCGCTCTGCGTGCTCATTGCATTTTTCAACGCGTGCTCGCCCCGTTATAAACCCATTTCTGAATAACTGCTTAAATCGAAACTAAAAGTGTTCAAAGTGTAATCATTGTTGTAGCTGTAGTTGCAGTTGTTAAAAAGTTTGTTGTTGTTGCCCACCTGTCTGCTGTAAGTTCCTCGTCCGTCACGTTGTCGTCGTCGCCTTCTCGGCTTCCCACTGCACGAACACATCACATCACATCACATCAGATACATGGCATATAGCTTTTAGCCGACAGTACGTAATGACGGTCGCACTTATAGCATGAATGTGTCGTCTGTCTGTCGTCTGCCACGCACATATTATGGCTAAACAGTACGTTACACAGAAACACTGTCCCAAGAAACAAGACCTGCGGCACCAATTCGGACTCTCTACAATATCCCGCTATTCACCAGAACAAAGGTACTAAATGCTCGCCCAAATATTTGCATCGAGAATAGCGACATGGTTGCTATATTAAAAATAAACTAAGTCAATATATTAGCGATCAAACATACTTGTGACTAAACTCAAGTAAGACGTGTATATTTTCGTCCTCGGTGTAAAATCTTCCGTCCGTGTTTTCGTCGATGAAATTCGTACTCTCTTCGCCGATACCAGAATCACCTATACAACACAACGGGCCGGTTATGCACGTGCAACCAATTGACATGCAACTTGTTTTAATGATACAAAATCCTGAAAATTAATGTTGACAACATAAAACATGAATTCAGTTTGCTGGCGGAAATAAATAAAGTACGGAAACAGCAGACTGCAATATGAATGTACTGTTCAACCTAAGCCTAATACACACATAGGGCCATAGACCTACTAGTCGACTGTGAAATTGTGTCCTTATAACAAAAAGTTGCAAGTTGCATGTTACTACTAATTGCAACAAAAAAATCTACAGCGCCTTATACAGAACTGGACGGCAGCGTTGGACAATGACAAAAAACTAAGCCCAAGTAATATGAAACCGTAAGAAAAATGTCAAGCCATGACAGTGAGCTAGCCGAAGCCTCGAAGTGCTGTAAGAACTTTTGCTGCATAGTTAAGCAGTAATTTCAGCAACCATGAAAAAATCTTACAGCACGTTTCACAGACTAAAATAAGTCCGTCAGACAACGCGATCAAAAATGCAAATCGTACGATGACGAATGGCGCTAACTAGGCCTAGACCTATAATAAACGTCAATCATTCCGATATATAATATTATTTTCTCTCACCAATATCAACTTTATGCTGACAGAGTTCCTTCCGTCGCCGCATTTCACCTGAGCAGTGACAGAACAGTAAAGAAATGCTAAAGATATGAAAAATTGAACTAATTTAATTCACATTAAATACTGTCAAATTTTAAACAGTTTGTTCAATAAATTACTTCAATTGCCTACATTATGAGAACACATCAGCACATGAAACCAGAGAGGTTTCCACACCCATATCACCTCCGACTCAACCTCTGTACAACACCGTCTTGGATTTTTGTCCTGATAACCCATTCCCCAGTATCGTAGAGTGGATAATATGTTCACAAACAAGAAGTCCAGCTGTCGCTAGGATAGCCGACTGTACTAGTTGTTAGTGACCATCAAGGTCATCCAAAGTCAATGATTCTCATGTCATTTAAAAACCAATATGCCACTTCTTATTAGTGTTCAGTAGTAACCTAGGCCCTACCTCCCATTGTTTAGCCACAACAGCGCGTACCGACCTTCAAGGCCATCCAATGTCAATAATTTTGATCTCATTTGAAAGTGCGTATGCCAGGTTTTATTAATAACCAATAGTACCATTGGCTGTATAGATCTCTCACCGTTTCCGAAATACGGCCACTTATAGCTTAAAACTTTCCACTAAAAATTGCGGCCAAATCGCTGCAAATGGAGACATGGTCACTATTGGCAGCCCATAGGAAGTTGCCAGCGCCCTATCTGATGGTATCATCGCCGACCTCCTACGACTTACCGTTTAGCCACAATACCGCACTATTTGCATACTATAATGCGTTATGACTCTTTAATGCCATCTAAGGCCAATGATTTTCATGTTACGACGACGGACGACGACAGACGACAACCATTCCATAAGCTCGACCGTTACTAAAGTGCGGTCCGCTAAAAATCGTTAAATGGTGCTGTGCTTTTTTATTGGTTTTTGTATTTTAGAAAGTTAGTCGCCAATCTGTGTCTGCGTGCGTGGACGGTGTGATATAGCATAAACATAGGCCAGCTAATGGTAGAGCCCGTCAAAACTTCTCACCGTCAGAGGCTCGAGGTCTGCCCAGACTAGTCACACGCCTTGTAAAACTAAACACCCCGAATATCAAATCTTTGGAAACACCCTGTATGACACGACCAACTAGCCCCAAGCGTTGACTTACTTACTTACTTACTCACGTGGAAAGAAAAAATGGTTTGAACGTTCGCAGTGTTCAGAGTAACTATGGTGTGCTAATTTTCAGTTCAAAAGGTGACAGGATGTCGAGTCAAAAACGCCGTAAAATGATGCATATTTCGCATTGTCGCAGTTTATGCGTTGACTTAATTTACTGTCAACGCGTCAAACGTCCGGTCACTAAACGGACGCCCGCATATCATGCCGGCACTTGGCGCCAATATCTTTCCTTATTTTAAATACTGGATGAAAATAGCAACCAAACTACACGATCGGACGCATGTAAAGAACACTTACGACTGAGCAGTCCTGGCACCAACTTGTAGACAAGATCTTGTAATGTCCGGTCTAACCTGTGTGCAAGATATACAGTCATAACTTCAAATTATTAGTCACATATCACATATAGAAGCATTTTAACACTTTTACTTCACGTGCACTGTAAACGTTTAAATTTTTGTCGGGTTACAATTAATACTGTACCAAAATATCAACAAATAATGGCGACATCTTTACGTTTGCCTGCCCCAAACTTCGCAATATTCAATTTAACTGCATTACTTCAAACTTAATGAAACAATGTAAACTTATATTGCATAACAGAGACACAAAAACCAAACAGTCAGATTGCAAATTGCAAGTGCGCCCACTTAAGTAACAGAGTAAAGAAAATAATAATTTATAATTTTTATTATTACGCACCGCAGACTGAGCAGCGGGTCGGTTTCATGAACGAGTATATCACAGACAGGACAGTAACGGCTGACCTCCAAGTAGCGGACAATACACGTCTTGCAGACTGTATAGTGTGGATACACCATCATGCAATGGCACAAAACACACAGTTCTCAACACACCATTATAAACATGTTACACAGTGCAATGCATTAAATCACGTCGTGTCTCATAAACCCTTACCACAGCACACGGGGCGGCAAAACAACTACCCAAATACAGAGTGGGCCAAAAAAAGTAAGCTATTGCACTTCGCAAACATATTGATCAATTTTCACAATTTGTTCACCAGTGGACTTTGTATGTAAGAAATTTGTTACTCAGAGGCATGCATACCACAGTTATTTTGTCGCTACACTACCTTGTAAACTATTAATATCAAAAGATATTAAATATCTTTAGATGGACAGAAAGTCGAATGGTAATTTTTTAAGATATGTAACTGAAATGTTAAAATATGAGTTATAGTAAGTGTCAAAAATATTGGTGGACATATTGAACATTTTTTCAAATAATTTAAACAATTTGATTGTGCACTAATTTCCAATGTAGCCTACATTAATGCCGGATGATGGCTGCAATTTTGCTCAGTTAATTGCATAAGCATGCAAAGAAATGTATTTCAATTGTGCGGCCCTACAAGTTGTGCACTATTTTTAAAAGATAAAAACTTACTTCGTAGTTACACCTAAACCTTGTTGATACTTATTATAACTTATATTTAACATTTTACTCAAATACTTTAAAAATTTACTACTCGACCTTATTACCATCTGTAGATATTGTACGTTATTGAATATTTATATTTCACAAGGCAGCGTGACAATACAATAAGTGTGGTGTGCATGCCACGAGTAGAAAATTTTTTTACAGAGTTTACTGGTTAAAAATTGTACAAATTGGTCAATATTTAGCGAAGATATAAAAAAACGTACAATAGCTTACTTTTTGGCCCACTCTGTAAATACAAAATGTTTAGCATAGCAGCTATAAACGACCGGGTGACAGTCTCAATAAACGCGCATTAAAAGCTAAAACCGACCAAGTCTGCACTAAGTTTGACAACAATGCCTCTAAACATGTCAATAGGACTTCGTAAATAAACATAGACTCAAAATACAACGACAGTAGTCAGCCCCGCCGAAGCGATTAGGCGACGAAATCAACTGTAATAGTCCTTTGTATTCTTTCACAAGATGGCAGTACCAACCAACGTTCTGAGCGGAGACAGGTTAAGATCTCTGATGGTTCGTAGCTAAGATATAATAAGATTACAGGCGAGAAATAACAAAGAAATGACGATATGTGTTGATGCACTCACAGGTGTGGAGACATTCTGCGATGGCGGTGGCGTCGACAAAATAACCTCCGCACAGACAGCAGGTGATGAAGTCGTTGAGAGAGCGGACTGCTACACGACCTCTCTCCGACCACACGGCCATCTCCACCGGCAGCGCTACAGGTCACCTGAAACAACAGCAGAAATTCACCGTAAAATCTCACGTACGACGAAAGAGTTTAAATGAAGTACACCAAACGTCAAAGTCATTTGCAGCATTCAGTTTGGCCGCGAGTTGCAAGCTGAGGCGAACTTTTACTAGGGACTCAGACCTTAAGTCTCTGTGTCTTTTCTCGCGAAAAAATGGGACCCTTTTTTAAACATGTGGACGATATGATAAACGGTCGAGAAACAGCCTGCAAAACCTAAACGTATAATTATCGATTAATATCAATCAGTTAACCAAGTAGCAGACAAGTCTTCTAGGCAGAAACCCCTAGATTAAAGTAAAAAGCTAAGCTGTTTAGAGTTAATATAAACTAAATTCGCAGATAAACCACCGAGACCTAAGTCGATGTACAAAAAAACCAAAATCAAAATTACGACATTTAAAATATATAACGCGAAGTTACCAGTCGTTCGACCTTTCTCGCATTAGCTGTAAAGGGGCTTAATTTACAAAAAAAATGCTTCAAAATTTATCAAAAAAATATTTCTCAAGTTCTTCCTGATAACCAGTAATAACCAGTGAGTTTTTATAAGCTTTTACGACGAATTTTTGTAAAGCATTTGCTCTTGAAATTTACGTAATTTTGACCTTTTCCTAACTTTTTCGAAAGTTTATTTACAAACTTGACCCGAGGGCCTGTGTGGTTGCTATACAGCGATAAAACTGTCAAACGAACGATAGAATGTTCTTACCATGTACCAGTGTTAAGACACAGATGCCACAGAATAGTGTGAAAGATGCTGCTGGAGATATATCGCGACGACAGCCGACGACTCGAATGTCAACACCTGCTATAGTGCGTATGAGTTAAGAGTTGTGATAGTCTTGACGGGCGCGAACAATCTCTTACACTTCGCGGCGACTAACAGGCGTTTGTTTGAGCGCTGACAACGATCGCCAGTTTACTGCCATAAGTTACAACTAAGCGACGCACTGGTGCCGTGGCCTGTCCTCTAGTGACACGTCGCGGTACTAAAGCAGTACAACAGACAACGTCTTGTAAATATTTGCACCAGTCGATACTGATTTCTACCGGCACTTGCACGTTTCACGCAGCAGATAAAAAGTTTGGACTTTGCAGAGCTTTTGCTGTATTAGGTGTTAGTTGTATTTCTGCCACGTGGTGCTCAGTTTTGTGCTTAGATTTTTCGGCAACTTTTTCACTGAAACTGTTGTCGCATTACCGAACGGTCATACTGTCTAATTTTCTGTTTTAATGGCCATGCTGGTTTGGGACCAGTGAATGATGACGGCGATAATCTAGAATCTTCTTTATTCACCAACATAAGTAGTAGTAACAATTGCAGCACACGTTAACAGACTGTGGCACCCGTAGAAACAAGGCATTTTCACAAATGATTCAGAGCGACCACATGTAAAATAAACCTAATACACTTTACAATTGCAAAACATTTAAACTTGCAACTGTTTTATCTTACTGTAAAATGAAACATTTGCAAATTCTAATGTTTTACCTTAGCCGAGACGAAGATGGACGGCGCTAAAAATCTGAAGCTGGGGAGCAACGGGGACATGACACTGGGGGCAATAATTTTTTGTGTGGGCCAAATGTTGATTTTTATTCAGATGTTGTGTGCGTCAAAAAGATGTAGCAAAGTCCAAGTCGGGGGAGGGAGTCAAGAAGGCAATGCTCTCCTGAAGCTGACACACTTTTAGCTTTTGGACGTGCAATGGAAGCCGCAAGTTTGCCTGGTTTTTAATATTTGAAAACGCCAAAAATCGCAGATATCTGTGTTGTCTTGCAAAATAAAGTTTAATAAGTCGCACCTTGGCATGTGTAGGGTCACCACAGGGCACTTTATCAACATCAAAGATTTTCCTGGGGCAACGAGGGGGCAAGGGCACAGAGGGCAACGCTGTCCCCCCCTTCCTGCCCTCCCTCTGGCGCCGCCAATGAAACAAAATAGTGTTTTATTTTGCTTAGCTGTAGTTTTTGCTTCCTAAAATACAAATGTAGCACAGATATTGCCAAAAACTTAGAAAATTAAGGTAAACCGTAATTGTAGGCCTATATATGTCAAACAAAACATTTTTGCAGCATTTTTTACTTTCCATTTTAACACCGCCTTTCTTGGCAAGCAAAATTTTAACCACATAGTTTACTGCTGTGCCCGAAAACGCATACCGTGTAGTTTCAAGCCAGGATCCGTGCAGAGCACTGCTATGTACTATAGCTATAGTGTTGTCGCCGTCATTGCTAAGTAGTATAGGCTTACTGCAGTCATCAATGAAGTGCTAATGCGCGCCCGCTTGTCATAAACGCACAACGAGCTCTTAATGAGTCGTCTGATCAAAAGCCGCGGTCGGTCAACTGGTCCGTTATATTGGCTACTGTTGTAAAACTTGACCGGCCGCCACCAAACTGCGCTCTTTTCACTGCAAAGCGTTCCGGTTGATCGCCGGCTTTGATCTGTGGCGCCACCTACCGGCACCCGTACAGTCAACCATCGCAATGTGCGGTCTGCCGCCGACGTCCGACGACGAAAATCGTATTCCGAGACCCTGCGCAAGCGAGCACTTTGAAGGCAAATCGAGTTGGACAAAGAGTTCCAGTATTCCTTGACGTGATTTCAGAGGCCCGCGCTGTCCGTCGCCACTGCATGAGCCACGATTTTGACTCATGCAACTAGGCCTATCTGTTCGTTAGGAATTGGCGCTTCCGAGAATTTTTATTACTAGGCCTATACGCTTTAGACTAACAGTCTAAAACGATTAAAACACATACATGTACCAGCATCTGATTAATATCCTCTAACAACGCAGTTAAATACTGATCACAATCAAGTTCGATTTTTTGGTTCTTTTATGTTACTACTGTTAAGGTCATGGTAAAGTCGTAACCTGATAGGATCATAACGCTGCAATGAACCTTTAAATAATAATTAATCTCAATCGACTGGGTAAACTACGCTGTTTTCATCTATGAGCTGGCAGTAACATTCTGCAAATTAGTGTGAGGATAACTTGATCGTTTTAGTGTAAATTTTTGTTCAGTGTGCCAGTAAACAAAGACCAGAGTAATTTGATAACAAGCGGAGTTAGTGATGGATGCTGCCATTGGATGAATCGCAGATCATCATATTCGTAAGTCTGAACCAAAATTGCAAATCTTTGCTAAAGTTCAGTACCCAAGTCTCCCCTGTCTTTGGGTCACTGACTCCATCTAACACAATGTAATATGTATCATTATACCCCACATGTGTATTTGCCAAATGTCATCTAAATGTATGGAACGGTTTAATAAAAGGGCATGAAGGTGGCAGACAGGCATGCGACAGACAGACCACGCTACAAACAAATCTGTATGAATAGGCAAAATAGTTAGCCTGCGGCGGAATCGACTTGCGCCGAAAGAGCGACTTCGCCTAAAAATTCAAAACTTGTTCATCACATGTTTAGCGACTTACGTTTTGGCTTATTTTGTAGCGTATATTATATGAATTCATAAAAGATAATCGCCCAGCTTCAGTTAGCTTAAGTAATGTACTTGTAAACCCAAAACAAATTTTAATTGTAAAAAGTCTAAACAGTGCGTTTGGAATATTTTAAAATTTGACTTTTTTACTTATATCTGCGACGAAAAAACACGCTAAAATGACAGCCTACTAAAATTATTATTATCAAAGATATTAACATTCATTTTTGTTTTTATTTAAGCTCACTAATCATCGTGCTGCAAAACGAGCTGATATTCAGATCTAAATAGACCCTACAACGACGCAATTCACTTATTTCAGCCTCAGCAATAGACCCTACAGACTTTCTTATATTACTGACAGATACAGATAAGACAGGTAAATTTAATTTCTTTTGTTACTATGCTCTTGCGCAATTTGGCTTCCTATCAGCGAAGTAAGTGTATAGGCCGACGTACATGTACATAAGGTATACTGCACATGTACGGCTATCCCATGTGTACTATAACATCGGTTAAACTGCAATAAGACCGGTCTGTGACTCTTTGAGTTTTGACTATCTGTTAAGTAGGCTAATTGTCAGTTAACGGATACTCGATCAATATTTGCTTGTTTTCAGTCTGTTACGTCTGAAGTTCGTCTACGATTAAATTTACAACCAAGTGAATGCGGCTTCTGTGCGGCAAATAACGTTAACCCATTGTGGACAGGAATTCGCTCGACTGGCTAGCTTCGCTTCGCTGAAGAACTTGAGTTCGAATCATAATACAGCTCTGATATCATATGCAAATATTTTTTGTGCAAGTACTTAGTACGTTAAAGTATGGGTTTTGTAGGCCTATGTTGTTCGAGTTTATATTGATCCAATCACGGCATTTTTGATAAACCTAGAGTTTCTTTGTATAAGCGATATAGCCGACCGCAGTAACAAATTTTATACTAATTCTGTCTTATGTTTCGTTGAAATAGTTGTAGACTGTTATGTCTACCTCTGCAATAAAGCAAGCTATTGATATTAATAACACTAAGCCTACTATTATGACAGACTGCAGTAAATAGCTATGAAAAGGCATTAAGTTGATTCACTCACAGACTGTTAACGAGTTAGTAGTCATTGAATAGCTTCTTAACTAGAAAGAAACAGTTACTTCAGTTACTACTCAAAATGCCCTTTAATTTTTTTACAGCTCGTAACAACAGATGTAACATGAATAATAATAAGTAAATAAATAATAAGTATTGTCACAATTAATACGATATTAAAAAGTTAGTAGAGAGTATCTGATTTGCATTCCAGCATCTCTGTGTTATTTACCAGATAAATTAAAACACTTTTTTCATTGGCTCAATTGCATTATTGTCACAAATGCACAAAACACTGGTAAACGTGTTTCAGCATATTTTTGCTGCTGCTGAGAGCATGGGTCTATTATAGGCAACGTAAGTTGTTAAGTATGATAATTTCTACGTGGGTGGTCATTGATCAAGAGTTAAGGCGTCGTGAGCTAAAAGCCTAGGGCAAGACGCAACAGTCGGCGGCGCCTGTGACGGAGCACTTGTTCCAATAAACGCCTTCAAACGCCGGTGCCACATTAAAATGTCTACCCCATGAAAAAAAACGCCCGGGGAGAAATAATCACGGATTTGCTATGTCTTCTTCCCCTTATTAAAATATCGCCGGCCCCATAAAAAGGTCTTTCCATTAGAGGATCGCCCCCCAGAAAAGTCTTCCCCGGTAGATAATTTATTGGTAAAAATCCGTCCCGCTCGGGCGACTGCCGGGCGGGGCGGATTTTTGCCGGTAAATTGTCGTCCGAAGGAGAATTTTCTGGGGGCGATCCTATAATGGGACACCGGCCGGTGTGACCGGGGCACTAAGTGCTGCGACAGCCTGACTGGCGTACCGTACGTCAATTTAGCAGTCGCCGGGCGACGCAAGCAAGCAATTTAATTCTCATCGGCACTTCACATGCAAACTGCAGGCGCAGTCCACTGCGTTGCTAGCAGGTGCTTCTTAGACCCAGAGGCTTTCTACCTACCGCATCGCATCGCGGTTAACAAGTACACTCGCTCTACTGACCGACTCTACGGGATAACGCGTAAAAAATGGAACACACACACACATACACACCCAATTTACGTGTTCAAGTATTATAACACTTAAAGAATGATTAGGCTCGTTTGATTTTGTTTAAGTTTGATTGTTTTTATTGTAATATTTATGTAAAAAAACTGTTTAGTTTATATACAGTGTAAGGGTAGATATAAAACAGCACAAATCACAATTTAAAAATTCAAACTTTACCATTACACAATCAGCAAAGTTCTTTGCATGTCGGCAGATATGCCGGACGTAATCATCTGTGCCAAATTTTATGTAAAAAAAAATTAGGGGGTTTAGGATATACGGAGGGTCATATTTTGGGTTCTCCCATTGAAATGACTGGTCACCCTTACAGCAGCTTGTGATTTACACTAGCCGCTAGATTTCTGTTGGTGTTTCTCTGTTTGTGGCTCTGTCTGCCTCGGTGTTCTACTGGCATCCATACAGTGTTGTCTATTCTAATGCCATACTGTGCCACATGATGTGGGTTTTTTTTAAAATAAATAAATGACTGACTTATTGATTGATTGATTGAATTTTTGCATCTCGAGTAATCAATCGCGAGTTTTTGAAACGATCAGCCTCGATCAATGCAGTGAACGTTGGTCACGTATGATGATGTTCAACACGTAAACTTTGAACACTGTGTTTAACATGACCATAATTCGCTAGAGGATAGTCGTTCTCGAAGCTGTCCGATTGTTCGATATATAGGCCGCCTATGGCTGAATTTTTTTGCGCCGCCCGAGATATACCAGAACAGCGCAATCGACGCTCGACATCAGCATAATAACGCAATGACAGTGCAATGATAGAAAGAAATACAGATAAGCTAGAAGTAACACAACTAATTATAAAAATGTAGTTATGATAATTATCATTGTAAGATGTTCTAGCAGTATTTCTGACATCACTTCGCAATAATCATATACAGTGTATGTTGTCCTGATAGGCATTAAGATAAGTTAATAATACAAAAAGCCTGAAAAAAGCCAACACTAACGCTTCTGAGATGACTGGTTACCACTGCATGGAAATCAGTAAAGCATGTCGCAGTCAGTTGAATAACCACCATAAACCTGAAAAAAAAATTTATCGACAACTTTTTGCTTTAGACTACATCTCATAAGCGTAAAATTATGTTGAAAATACGTTCGACGCGAATATTATGTTTTTGTATAGGCCTACAACTTTTAGTGTTAGCTATAGTAGTCAGAATACAAAACAACCCGCTCAAAGTACGCACGATAACACACTTAGAAAATTATAGATAATTTTTTTCTTGTGGGGACGAATTAAAGGCGTGACGCGATGGCCCGTGAAAGAAATAATTAGATTTTGGCGGAAATCCGAATTATTTTTTGGATTCTGCGTCATCTATGGTTTTTACCGTATAGCAGATAGTGCATAATTATACACTAAGACTTTTCTGATGCTTGCCAGGCGACAGCACGCAACATGATTCTAGGCAAAGGTTTAAAATCTCTTATCTGTTTTAGTAGTGCTATTGGTTTCTACAGTATTATCATGTCGCCATTATTAAAGCCTAAACTCCACTTCTATGATTTGTTGTAAATTTGCTGGACAACATGTCGTACAAAAGGTGTCCATAGTAAACTTCACACGTGAAACAAGACGTAGTGAATTTGATGTAAGCCTTCGATTTCTGCGGACTTTTGTACAACCTGTTGACCACTATAATGTGCAACTTTTTATAGAACAAGTTCTACAACTTAACAGCGATAAATCGAAGTTAAGAAACTGGAGTTTGAGTTTCGAAAACAACGCGGCGGATTGGCGAAAAACAAACTCTGTCAACTTCCGAGGCTGCAGTCTAAAGGCGCGTGCGGAGCGACGTAACTAAACTAGAATGAACTGATCTGACGCGGTTTATTTTTTTACGAACTGATCAATGGGCAAGGAAGGCGAGCTTACTGGTCATTGATTGACGCGTACGTGAGCGTAGTCACGCAGGCCACCGACGAGGTTAGACGGTGCCTACTGTAATGCATTACTGCTTGCCTATTAGTCAGTTCGTCAAAAACTAAACCATGTCTGTTCAGCTTAGTTACGTCGCCCTGCAACCGCCATTAGCTATAACGTTGTCTCTGTTCTAAGTCAGTTTAGCAGCTTTGTCATTCAGTGCTGTCGAGATCATCAGCGGACTGTGACGCCACAGAAGACGTCACAGGGCGACGTCGGTTCTTGGCAGTCATGTTGACACCACGTGACTTGGTGGCGGGTTGCTTGCCGCGACTGTCGTCTGTTGGTGACGTCATCACGTCTGTCGGTCGGTCGTCCGGCGACCCGACGCCTTGACTACTGTACGTCGCTTTTCTTACGTTGTCATCATCATCATCGTCATCATCGCTGTCCATTAGTTCATTAGCGCTCAGACTCATCGACGGCGGTCGAGGTGGCCACGCGGCAGGACTGGAGCTACGTCGACGGCTGCCGCACGGCGCTGGACTGGCGGTCCCTGGTTGACATAACCCAGTTGGTGTCACGCCACTGGTCGCATTGTCCTCCGCACTACTGGCCCGAGAAGTGCTCGGTCGTGGCTGTTGCTGGTTGGCCGTGCACAGCGGTAGTGGTTCATGATACGGTTGATTGTCTGACGACATGGACGCCTGGCCGCTCGCGTCCGTCCCGTACAGCTTCGTGATCTCATAACTGCTGCTCTCGCCTGCAGTACGTAGTACACACAGACTGTCAGCAATGTGACTGAAGCACTAACCTTATTGTGCTTGACTGAGTACGTTCTCAAAAAGTCGTTGGTGCAACCGATTTTTAGTAATACTAGGCTGAGTTCATACTAACATCGGTTTTTCCGTGCCAGATAACGTGGGACCCACTACTGTGACATTTGTGTGATTCTGTTCGCACCATCTCCGTCTTTGGACGATTACTTACGAGAACATTTTTTCAGAGTACTAATGTAAACCGCGCATGAGGGCGTTAATTTTTATAAATGCGTTATTTGACGTTTTACCTACCTCCATGCTTACATACTTTCTTACTTGCTAATCCAGGGTCTCATTCAATTTCAAACCGTCTGTGTCTAGCACTATGTCCGCAGTGATATAACGGGCTGATAACCACCGGTGCGATCAAGCGTGACCAAACGAACGAGAGTGTAGTCTGCACGACCAATTGTCGACTATCGTAAAATAAGTGCGACGCGTTACAACTCTGACTGGAGCTAGTGTACGAGGTCCATCCCACAAGTTTCCGGCCTCGACATAAAAACAATATTTTCCACAATCTATATTATATCAGTGAAACGTACATTTTTACTGACTCATATGAGTTTGCTGCGGATACGACGTCGTTGTAATTTCTGACGTAATACAGCATTAAATAGTAACGATTTGCAGCGGTAACGCAAACAGCGTAAAATTAGACTCGCTGTTGCACGACAATCTTTCAATCAGTAGCTAGATTTGTGAAAGTGGGAGTCAAAATTTTACAAATCCAGCTACAGACTGAAAATTGTCATGCAACAGAGGGTCTGATTTTATGCTGCTTGCGTTATCGTTTAAAATCGTTTTGGCTTAGTGCTGTATTACGCCATATTAACAGCAGACTCATATGAGTCAGTAAAAATGTACGTTTCACTGATATATAGATTTTGAAAAATATTGTTGTCTAAGATGTCGAGGCCGGAAACTTTTGGGGTGGCCCGCGTATAAGTATATGTTAAACCACGGTCTGGAGTTGGATAATTGAGTGCCAAAGGAACTTACATAACCCTCCAGATTCTGTTAAAAAACTTCAAAAATAAAGTTTATCTGACTTGCATTTCTGAAACCCGAAAAACGTCACGACTTCATAATTTACTTATCAAACATTGTGCTACCATGTGGTGTGTTCGATAATGAATAAATGAATAAATTGCAATACTGTAATTTTGAGCTAAAATGTGCTTTTAGGCTTAACTGACATGCATTCTGCATTAGCACAATTCTCAGCGGTTTACCGGTGGACGGATAATTCAATTTACTATAATCCAGCACCTGTGCCGCTGCCATGATTTTTTTTCAAATCAACACGATCGACGTCTATTAGGCTATCTTACCGAAGCTGCGGTCATTGGGCAGCGTGGCGCCGGAGGTGTGGAAGTGAACGTCATCTAGCGGCAGTCCGGCGAACTGTTTGGCCAACCGGCGACTGTGCTGCCACTTGGCTAAGAAGACCAGAGACACGATGAAACCCAGAGCAAGAAACGCTCTACCACGTTCTTGCAACTTCCTCTTGAAAAAATCTCAAAAACACATCCGATCGTATCTTGTGAGAACAGATGCGCATTGTAGAAAAAAAATCGTAAGAAATAATTTCAGCAACGACTTTTAAAAATTTGCAGGAAAAAAATCTTAAGAAGACATATCGTATCTTGGAAGAACAGATGCGCGTTCTCGAAACATTGTAAGAAAAAATCGCAGAAACGACTTGGCAAAATTTGTATGTAAAAGTTTATAGAACATGGGTCCAGGTCCTGGAGCAAGGAACGCTCCGAAGGTGGATCCGAGAGCGACCGATAGCGAGTCGGTGGACGTGGTTCCAGTGACGCAAGCGACTGCTGCCGCTGACAGAGCACGCTGTCCACCGCTGTCGACCACTACACACAACATCAGCATCATCATCATTTAATTTGCCAGAGCAATTAGTTGACAACGTCAGAATGATTACAAAGTAATGAGACGAGAAGAACTAGGCAATCATTGCAATTAGGCTTACGATTGTCTTACATAATAAAACCTAATATAACGTAACAATAAGCAGAAAATGGCGAGAATAAAAGAGGCACAGTAAACATTAAAAATGCTGCATGGTAACTCGTAAACTCTACAAAAACACATATATACAAAAACACAAATTAAAGTCAATGGCATCAGGCGAAAGTCTAAAATTACGCATAAAACTGGAATCAGTAGACTCAGGAAAGCTATTGCAATAATTTATTGTATACACATATACATCTTTACTCGCCAAAATGGTAGCAATTACCACATGAGCATATAACATAATAATATATGCAAACACACACTACAAATGCAAGACAAAAGTAATTAAGTTAGGTATAAATAACTGACAATACTGACTGATTGTAGCAACGACTAACTTTTATAAAATTTACTACTACGTTTTTCAGTTACTGCGTTTTTTAATCTTTCACCAAAAATGCAAAACGTTACAGGTGTTAATTAAACATTCACGAGGACGTCGCTACCTGCAAGTCCTCGTCTGGTCGACTGCATTGCCGCAGGTACTGAGGCTGCACCCGGACGCTGTCGCTGCTGCGCAGGCCCGAAGGAAGACGCCATTGGTGCCGCCGTCTCAAGGCGTAGCACGCAGATCTCATAGTTGGTATTCTCGTGAAGGTGCGTTATCTCATAGTCGCTAACTGTCCGGTCCAGCAACCTCGTGTATTGCACTACCGAGCTGCCGATTGCCTGATAGCGGATCTTGTAGTCACGAAGTCGTTTCCTTCGATCTTCGTCCTGAGTACAGATAGTTATGCCAGTGATGGCCACAAAACACAAAATATTGATTTTTTAGATATGAGAGATTACGATGTGGATAGATTACTCGTAGTAAGAAGGAAAGATGATTACTGTGACTGATAACGGATCTTGTATCCAAGCAGTTGCTTTGTTTAATCTTCGCCGTACTGTAAATGTGGTAATCTTACCGACTGTTCTGCTAGTGACGATCACAAATTATAAAACATTAAATTTAATGAAGAGTCGGAGACTTGACTATTCACGACCAGAATACTGTGATAACTACTGTGATTGGTAGCGCGGATCTTGTATCCACGCAGTTCGGTCTGGTTGTTTCGTGGGTGGTCGGCGCCGCTAAACCTCCAGCTGACGAAGATGGAATCCTTCGACCACGACACTACACTCGCGTCACCGAACATCGTCCCTTGTGGTCGTCACGAGTCGATTTCACTTCCTAAGTCTCACTTTCTGCCGTCTTCAGCCTGACACAGGAATCACGCCACGAATATATTCGATGTAGTGGGAAAAGAATCCAAACTTATATTCCTAGTAACAAAAACAGTAAGAAAAGTCAGAAAGATAAAAAAAATCTCAATGCGGCCAGAACACAACTGAGTGTCCGTTTAGACCTTATCTGCCACTCACAGAGTTAGACTTGAGTCAAATTCATTAGACCCGACCCGATACGATCTGATCCATAAAAATTCTACGTTTTTGACTAAGTTAGTGACCAGCGAGTGACCCGGCCTAACGGCGGTCAGCAAAAAACAAGTAATTTTTTTTCACCGAAAATGACTTAATTGCTATAATTTTGCCATCTAGCACTTTTCGTTAAGTTACAAGTTTAACGACACACTGCTGCAGGACGGCGAAGGATTTTTTTTGCGTTGCCGACTGCTTCGCTGGCGATGGCTGCCCCGTGCATTGCTGGCGACGGAGCAATTTACGCCATGCGTCGACGCAGAACGTCGCCACTAACACTGCTTCGCTTCTACCACCACCAACACCATCATCGGTATTAAGACGATCCGTGCATCTCCTTCGATGCTGTACGAAGACGATTCTTGCACTAGCCTATGTTCCGATCAATGTCCCTACGTGCGAAATAGGCAAGAACGAAAATATAGAGTTATTATATGAGTTTATTTCGCAGAAATGCAGACCGTTAAAAACTATAAAAACACACATCATACGATCAGTAGCCTAAGAAAGTACATACAGTTAGGCCTACACACATACTAAAACAAATTTCAGATTGACGCGATGTCTTATACAAGAAATGTTACTATGTGGAGTAACAACAGCAAATTGACACAGTTTCTAGGCCTGAACTTATTTTTCGTCGTATACATTGCAAGTCGGTTCTGATGCTGTATGCGCAGGCCTTATAACCTACTTAGTTTACTTTGCATTTTAGTGATCATATGAACTGCACACAAAAGCAAAAATTAGCCATAAATAAAACAGCACTCGTGGTATTCACTTCCTTTTTCTTCCAGTCCAGTGCACGAATCGTCAAAAGGACTGCATGAATCGTCCCATAATCTCACCACCACAACCACCATTACCATCATTGCTAGCGTTGCGATCGCCGTGCTGCGGAGACTGCTTTGCCGTCGTCTGGGCGACGCAAATTCGTTTAAATGGCTCATTACGACGACGTATAGCCGGTGGACTGGTCCGACGTATCTAGGCTCGGTCATTTGATCACGCGACCGGTGTCACATTAAAATGTCTTCCCCATAAAAAATATCCACCCGGAGAGAGATAATCACAGATTTAATATGTCTGGCCCTTATTAATATATCGCCGGGCCCCATAAAAAATCTCCCCATTATAGGATCGCTCTCCAGAAAAGTCTTCATCGGCCGAAATTTACCGGTAAAAATCCGTCCCGCTCGGGCAGCCGCCGGGCGGGGCAGATTTTTGCCGGTAAATTGTCGGCCGGGGGAACTTTTCTGGGGGCAATCCTATAACGGGACACCGGCGTGTGACAAGCAAACAGGCTTCACAGAGGGAGGGAGAGAGAGAGAGAGAGCAGAACAGCGACCTACGGTAACAACTGCTGCAACATTGCCACAAGCAGCAGACTGGCAATATTGTTGTCTTTCGAAAATTATAAGTGTTACATCACATCATTTTTATTTCAGCATTTGTGCTCAAAATGCCTTCCCCAGCACGAACGCAAGCGGTGAACTTTCACGCCACTCGCTAACAACACGTTCAATAATGCGCGACCCAGAGCAGCTCACTCGCTGTTGATGCGTCATTTCAGTTCGTCGACGTATAATATTAAGATGAATATTATTAATGTTAAATACGTCACAGATTTTCAATGGTTATGTGGTCTCAGTGATTTTCTGAGCCGACGCATACGCTACAGAGTATGAATGCATTGTTGTAAACGGCCTAACTACGACTTCTGTATTTCACAAGGTAGTGTAGCGACAGTATCAAAGCAAAGTAAACTAAATTACAGCCATTCACGTCAAGGTTCTTTGATGTTGCGTGTCAAAAATTATCAAAATTGGCCAATGTTTCACGGAGTTATTCAGAAAAAAGGTGGCCCTGGGTTTTTTGATACACGAGAGAGAGAGAAAATACACAATTTCAATTCAACTGTGTCACTAGATTAACTAAGTAAACTATCACAGAACTAAGTTCAACTGAATGCTCAACAAAAATAATATAAGTAATCTGAGCAGAGCTCACGTGACGCGGTACAGCATCGGTGCTGCCACCCGGGAAGTCAATCTGCAACGTGCAATAAAATAATGATGCTTTTTGAAAGGGTAACCAAATTTGACACCTCCGTACAGAAGACTTTAAATCTAAGGTTAAAATTTATATAAGGTAACTTAAAATCTGTTTTGTGTTTAAAAAATCGTACGCAGGTTGTCCTGCCAGTCCTGGTTTATTTTTGGTAATTTCGGTGCTATTCACTGTTGAAATATGCCTCGCAGTCCAAAATCCCGCTTTTAACGTCAATTTTTTTTCGTCAACTTTTTTCGATAACATGATTTCTGCTGTTTTAAATGTGTGACTTAGTTGTCGTTACACTATCCGTTAAACTTAGACTAGGCTAACTAATGAGTATTTTATATCTTTTTTGTTGTAAATGGCCAAACTACAACTTCTAGATCTCACAAGGTAGTGTAGCAACAGTATTAAAGGGAAGTGGGCTGAACTATAGTCATTTACGTCAAATTTCTTTATGATGTAGACTGTAGTGTGCTAAAAATTATCAAAATGGGCCAACGTTTTACAAAGTTACTCAGAAAAATAACAGTGGCACGTTTTTAGGTCGGTGAATTTAATGTTCGTAATGTTTCTTATCTGTTTACTTCAAATTTGTGCGACGTCAGTAAAATGGATTTATCGCGCTGTGAGATATCGACTTCGCCCAAACATGCAGCGTCCGCGCGCCTGTCACCAGTTACCAACTGTTACCACCGGCTTTGCCTGCCACGTTGCAGGACGCGGGCGAGGAACTCAAACAAAGATGCCGATACATCGAGCTGCACACAGCTGTGTTGGACAATAAACCTGGATGTCGATCTTCTGCCGCCCGATACACCCACACTACCCCGCAGTCCTGCCCTGCCACGCCTAGTATTATTGATAACTAAGTTGAATTACGACCACAAACGTAACATATGGCGAGCAACCCAACAGCAGTAAGTACCGGGTAAGTAAGTAAGACACAATGTTTGTTACAAACGGCACAAGTGTCACACAAAACGCCGCACAATGGCGCCAGACGACGTTCGCCACTGTGTTTTGAACTACGAATACTGAGCGTGTATAGGCCAATCAGCTAGACGCAGTCGTGACATTCCAATGGCTGACTGACACGGATTCACTAGCTAGAAGACGAAGAAGCCATCAACTGGATATCGAGCTGGAGCAAGGCACACGAAAAGTATGCACAATACTCGACGTCAGGGAGTCGCCGCAAACTGCATGCAACTTTTGTCCACTTATCTATGGACGAATGCTGTCCAGTAAAAATAGGTCTCTATTGATATACACGGTGTTTCATAAAAATGGCACCCTTTTTCTTTTTTTCATAACTCAGTCAAATGGTGATCAATTAACATAAACTTTTTACCAAATATAGCTAAAAAATACTAATTCAAACTACTTCAACAAAATTTGGCTAATAATTAAATATTCTTTGCTAGTCGTGATGTAACGCTGACGTCATAATGCGTTCTGAGTACAAGCTTGCTTGTCTCAACTTGTGCTGTCATTTGTGGTCTTGCTTTGATGGTAAATTTTATCTGATTTAATAATGAAAATTTTTCATCGTATCAGCACTAAGCAACATGGGGGCATGAAATCAGGTGTCTCGCGATCCAAAAACTCAACCATCTTGCAAGCGGAGTGTGCTGGTGCACTGTCTTGCTGGAAGGTGCAAAAGTTAAGCTATCCCTACAAGTGTGTGAAAGTGATCGTTTTGGGCTTTTTTGTGGCTCTACAATGGTAAAACTTCAACAGTTTGTCATCAGTGAACCAGAGGAAGTCCACCATCGAAACAAGGTAGCGATTCAGCAACTGTCGGCACGGGTTGCGACAAGCCAGTTTGTACTCGCGGCACATTATGATGTCAGCATTACATCACGACTAGCACAGAATATTTAACTAACAGCTACATTTTGTTGAAATATTTTGAATTAGTATTTTTCAGCTTTATCTTGTAAAAATTTCATATATTGATTATTATTTGAGAGAATTATGAAAGAAAGAAATAGGGTGCCATTTTTTATGAAACACCGTGTAGTCTATGACGTTACTCTTAGCAGATAATGGCGGGATTGTTAAAACGTAAATTTGTCTTGCGAAATGTTTCTGATTCCATCGAGACACGTTAGGGTCTAATGCGGCCCCAAACTGTTCGCCGCTAACCCCATGCATCTACAGCGTCACTCAGATGCGGGGATGACGCCCACCACCGCTATCATCGCACGGCGCTTCATACACCCCGATGTCAGAAAATATCGTGAAATCTGCCGATACTTTCCCCCACATCGTGATTTACCATCTGCCACCACCTTTTTCTGCCAATACCACTGACAGCTTGGCTCCTGTAATACACTGTGTCCCAATAACAAGTGGACTTCTGAAACATCGTAAATAACTGTGTTTAACTAAAACTGCTGTTAACGTAAATTAATGTCAATTTGTATGCGTGACAAATTTAGAGAATAGCATCTGGTTTTGCAAAAGAAATCGTTGGAACAAAAACGTCGTTAAATGCACGATTGACGCTAATGGCGACAAAAGGTGCGCTAAAATTGGATCTAAAGTCCAATTCGATAAAATTTAAGTGAATTCTCTCACACGTTTGATGGTTGCGGTACGCAAGGACTGATAGTTTATATTTCATCAAAACTGGCGGCTCAACGCATGCAGTGCACACTAGTTTACAGTTTTAATATTTTGAAAGGTAGTGCAGCGACACATTTCAGGTGTGGCGCTTAAAGCGATGGTGCAAACTGTTGCAAATTTTTCGCCAACTCTATCAGTGAAAGAATCTGGCGAAAATGTGGACAAAAGTTTAATGCTGTGTTAATCTACTCACGGCTACAAGCGGGTTTAAGCGACTGAGTCAAATTGTGTTCAAGTATACAAGCCCGTCTTAAAGGGGCTAGCACCTTGGCACGTGTCAAGGGCCCCGCGATCGGTTTTCATCGCCTTAAGTTGATGATAAATTATTGTCAAAACCTGAACTCAATTTAAACGTTTAAAAAATTTTTGGGGGTGGAAGGAAATCAAAATACAGGGTCCAAATTTTTTTTGCTCGCTAAGTTTGCGAAATTCTACACCTAAAACACGAAACACTACTTTACAGACTTAGGCCTTTCCTACAGTTTGTGGTGCAGTGTGGTCACAGCTTACTACTATGTGGTATCAGGGACTTCGCGGGTAAGTCAGTGCCAAGAGCCCCGCGCTAGCAAAAAAAACGGCCCTGCAAGTAGGCTATACAACATGTTAGCAAGCAACATTTAAGTTTGCTAAGTTTCAGCCAATTTGATCGAAATGCAGTAGGCCTACTTCCACGAAAAAAACTGATCGTGAGATAACCGTAGACTGAAACTGAGTTTTCGACTGAACCTTAATAATTTCAACGTGGTGCACCCATATACTCCTATACCGACATCGTCTTCACGAGATTTCTAGCGCTATATCGACCCCATCAGTTGAACTTGAGCGAGCGAGTATAGGCCTACCAGCTGTCGATAAAGTTCAGTGATTAACGTTCGGTGTAGGCCTGCTTACTTAGCCTATTTACCAGTTGTCGAGTCGCTGCTTGTTCAGTCTTGTGTGATCCCACGACGAAACAACACTTAAGTGGCTAGGTCTGTGTGGACATAACTGTTCTTTGATAATCGAGAGCCGCTATAGAATTGCTGCAGATGAGTCTTTTTCACAGCTGCGTAGTTCATGCTGTAAACTTCTGAAATTGTGCGCAACTGCACATTTGAAATGCCCACTTATTATTTACATATCGAGGATAAAATGACAAAACATTTTATTTGTTGTCGATGACATATCAAGAAAATTGAAAACAATTTTAGGTGCAGTGCATTTTTCAGACTTTTCTCCAGTGTAAAGTTTTAATACTTCATTACGTAACGAAGTAAATGTTCAAGTAGGCATAGCATTTTGAAGAACTCTGTAAGCTTAGTTTGTTGTTAAGAGGTTTTGCCATAGTCAACAGTACTGTAAGATAAAATGTTTTCCCATTTCGCCATCGATTTGCTGCGTATATTATATTGCCTGTTGCAGTAAAGTGCAGTGAACAATTATGGCGTCGCTGATGTGGCTTCCGCTGTGCCTCATCGCAAGCTTCTACAGGTTTGAACCAACTTGTTTTACCACTCAACGCTTGCATTAGTTGCCGATGCCGTCACGTGAACATCTTTGGATTAAATGTTAGGGTAACATTGGAGGCTCCATATCTCGTAGTAGAGTAGTAATAGTAGTAGTAGTAGTAGTGATGGTGGTTGTGGTAGCAGTAGTTAGTAGTAGTTGTCGTTCCACTGCCAGGTTTTTATACTATATCCTCATGTTAACAACGGGTTGTCAGATTCGCTTCATGTTTTGTTAGAAGGTTAAACTTATGGGTCGGCATATCGAATAACTCTGGCTGGAGTTTTGTATGTCTGCGAGTGAACAAAATGCGACGAATCATAGTTAGGTTGGGCCTACTTATGGCCAAATCACACCTATACGACGCCGACGCGACTCAACGCAACTCAACTGCTAGCAAATAACGCATGGTCTGTGCACAGCAACGTGACGTCACAATGCTAATGACGTCATTGCATTGTCGCTCGTGGTAGTCGCAACAGTTGAGTTTGGTTGAGTTGAGATGCGTCGGCAATTCGAGTTCACACCAACGGCGCAGCTCAACTCAAAAGTTAAGTTGAATTGCGCCGTAGGTGTAAATTGGCCATTAGTCTGTATACTACGCTTTATACCGTGGCTACACGCACCGATTTTCTCGTCCGAGGTGTTGTACGACGTCGACGCCGAGCATTCCGAGGTTTAAAAACCTCGTCCGAGAAAATCGGACGCGTCGTCCGACGTGTCGTCCATGTCGTCTGATGTGTTTAATTTCCTCGTCCGAGAAGCTCGGACGACACATCAGACGAGCAAATCGGTGCGTGTAGCCACGGCATTAGGCCTACCTCATGTTTTACAATCAGAAGAAGTTTCGTCTGACGAGGGCATAAAAGTTACGGCTAATAACTACCAATATAATACTATTAGTATAATATGTGATGTGTCGCATTTGTGGTGTATTGCAGCGTCGGATCCGTTAATGCTCAAGGAGACGGTGAGTTAATTAGTGGTTGCATACGATAACCTAGTATCTATACTGTGTCTAAAAATAACATCCCCGACATTTTCGACTGTAACTTAAAAAGCAATTAACAGATTTTGATAATTTTCGGTACGAATATTCATGACACAACTTGCCGTCAAAAGACCATTTAGTTTCCCACCTCACCCAACGTTTGTTTTTGCACTATTTGGGAAAAAACACAACCAGCGAAATATCACTTTTTTATCTAATGCGATATGACTGCTTAGTTAACATAACGCGTAAAAACACATTTTGTTCACATTTTTGACACTTTGGCTGACATTTCATCCAGTTGTTTATTTCTCAACTGCCTGTAATAAAATTGCTCGAAGTGTTGGCCCACTATGTGAACACAAGCAAGGAGACGCTTTCTCCATTCATTGACAACAGTATCGATTAAGTTCTGCTCCAGACCAATCCAGGCTCTACCAGTCGCTTCTTGACTTCACAGACATTCCTAAACTTTATATGGTAGACACGCTGCTGCATGACAGTCAAACCTTGTAATAAACCGGCTGTTGGGGCCCATAGATCAGGATAGATGGAATTTATCGACGTTTTTTTCATTCATTTTAACACGTACTTTCGTATTATGCTTGGTCTGCTTTCCCCAGGTAGTGCAAAAACAGACGTTGGGTGAGGTGAAAACTAAAACATTTATTTACTAGCCAGTTGTGTCAGAAATATTTCTGCCAAAAATTATTAAAATCTTCTAATCATTCTTCAAGTTACGATCGATAATGTTGGAAATGTTTTTTTAGGTTTTCTGTTTATTTTAACACATATTTCGCTTGATCTGCTTTCCTTAGGTAGTGCAAAAGCATACATTGAGTGAGGTGGGAAACTGAACGGTCATTTAATGGCAAGCTGTATCAAGAATATTATTTTTAAAAATTATCAAAATCCGATAATTGATTTTCAAGTTACAGTCGAAAATGTCGGGAATGTTTTTTGAGACACAGTGTATAACCATTTCTCAAAACTAGCGACCGGGAACACTCAACAACATAGCTGTACCAAAAATTTGCACTCTACATGCACTTACATGCAGTGGTAAAAGTGCAACTTGTGACTGTTTGCCACTTTTTAGGTAGACTATATGTGCTATGCTGACAAAAAAACGGTATGTTGAGTTGAAGTGGAGCTATTATCTGACCTCCAAGACAAATAAGTAAGTCCAAACAGAAGGGTTGACGACATCAATTGAGGGTCGAACTTCCAACTTTTACGGTAATTCCCACACTACTAACGATGGACGCTAGTTGCGTTCACGCCAGAAGAAATGCATTTGAGTAGGCTATTCTGATAAAGCCTGAACCAGCTGAGAACTTAATTGATTAGTGAGTCGTCGCATGCTCTGCTTTGTGGGCCGAAGAAAAAGAGAAGGAAAATAGGGAAATAGTACATGCATCCCCCTTGACCGTGAGCGTATCAGACTATTTGCGTTGATGTTTTATTTGTTGCAGCAAGCTGCAGAATTGAGACCCAGGGATACGGTTTGGTTACTACTGGTACAACGGAGGCGTTTGTCAAACTGAATGCACAACGCGTGTTTTTCGCCACGTCAGCTAACAACGTGCAACATCGTGGCGTCAACACACTTCTTATAGATCCATTCGCTTGCAGCGTCACCCAGCAAAACCATTACGACACCTTTGCTTCAGCAGCCGACGCCACAAACCTGAAGAATTATCTGGAGGGTTTGGCCGATAACAGTCTCCTGGTGGTGGTGACTTGCGACGAACCGACGACCACGCTGTCCACTGTTCTTTCCACCCTGCAAGGTCTGGGAGCGGACGTGTCGGACGTCAAGTACAGAGGCGCGTTCACGTTTGTCGCGAAGAAGGGCGCTCCAAGCATGACGAAGCTTGACAAAGTGCTGACCGAGGCCGCCAGCGCGTCAAGACAGCCATTCGTTAATGTCATGGTCGCAGGTATGATGAAGTTTATTCGCCATGACAGGCAGTAAAAACAAACAAAAAAACCATGCAAGACAATGTAACAATAGTGAGTCCAGACATACGACAGTAAAAATTTTAAAAAAACTAACCACTAGGCCTACTTAAAAACTAGTAACTTTTGCTGCACAGCTAAAATGTTCAAATATTTTGTGACGGATATCCTGTTCAGTACAAATGTCAATCATAACATCGAAGTCATAACACATTGATACAAATTCTACAGATTGACTGTACGAGACAAAACACTGCCGTTAGACGTTAGATCATTGCGATGCCTGTTACTGCCTCGTTAAACGACCATACGACGGACATTTGGCTTCTTAAAACATTTTCGCAAATGTGTTAGCCTAAATGCGGTTACAAATAATATTAAGCACAAAGCATAAGGCTTTACATTTAAGCAAATGTCTTATGTTCTAAACCAGCATACGTAGGCTAACCACGCCCAGCAAAGTTTAAGTTTTTGTATTGTATAATAATGCTTATTTGCCATTGTTCTTTATGCATACGATGCTTTACTGAATGACAATAAACAGCGTTTTAATGGAATCTAGAAAGTATATAATTATACAGTACACGTTACTGTGTGTTGTAGGGTCTACTGCGGATGATCTGACAATCGGGACACTACAAGGTAAGCCTATACGCCGCGCATAAAAACTTTAATAAAAATTCGAAACCTGGTGTTTTTTTAAATCGGTCTACTTTGTTTTGCATGGCTGGCGTTTACGGAGGACGGACGGACGAACAGACGGACATGTTGACGACAGCTAGAACAGTGCTCTGCTTAGCAAGCTGTGCAGCTCACGCCGTGTACAAAGAGCTCTGCCAAAGACCAAGACTGAAAAAGTGCACGTAGTGATAATTATTGATGATATCTGTAAATATTGCTGGGGAAAAGTGCAACGTTACTGAGAGCAGGGAAGCTACAGAGTGGGCCATAAAAACCGTCCCCCTACATGTCAGCTAATTATGTCTTGAGTCAAGAGTAATGTACATTCAAAGTGAATAATCCACGTTGAAATGTAATCAATTCTGAGTAGCATGTGCAAATTTTGTGCAGATATTTTCAATAATTTGTAATGGGATAAAATAAATGAAAGCAACCCAGCTCTACAGGAAACACAATGGAGAAAACAGTGTAACGTCACCGGGCGAAGTTAACGGTCGAGTTTCTGCAGCAGAACGTACCAAACTTCATCGAACCTTCTGTCTGGCCGACGAACAGTCCGGACATAAACCCCGTCGATTATGCTCTCTGGGGTGCTCTGCAGCAAGATGTGTACAGAGTTCCGATTGTGGGTTTGGAGGATCTCAAAGACAGAGTGCGTACCTGCTGGGCCAGTCTCGATTAACAACTGATCAACAAAGCCACTGATCAGTGGCGACCGAGATTGAAAACTGTAGTTAAAGTACACGGAGGGCACATAAAACAGTTGTTCACTTGACTGTCTTGTTGTAGTATGAAGTTTTCGCTGTTTTACTTAGACATATACGCAAACACCTATTTCCATTTGTGTTTCACCATTCTGATATAATACAGTTGGGGTGCTTTGATTTTATCGTATTGTTTGTTAATAAAATTTTGACATACTCATTAGGTTTTGACACCAATATGTGCAGAACAAACTAGCAATTTATATGGTATATCATTTTGTCAATATAAACAAATGCAGTAGCATTTTAAACAGAATAATATAGGAGACGGTTTCTTTATGGCCCACTCTAGAAACATATCGGCGCACGGTGTGACTGCTGTGTCGTTACAGCGAACTGCCCGATCTCAGTGCTGTCATACAGCGCATACGGTGATGAGGCTGGCTGTACGCCGCACGATGGATTCGTGAAACTAAGCGGAGCCAAGGTCTGGGAAGCTGGATGGTGTAACAGCGGGTTGACTAATCATCGTGGCGTGAACATGGTGAAGATCGACCCGTTCAGCTGCACCGTGCTCGAGACACGCTCATTCGACACCCACGCCTCGGCCAGCGAGGCCACTGATCTCAAGAATTACCTGGATGGTTTGAGTCACGGTGATGTGGTCATCGGAGTGTCAGGTGACGAGCCGAGCGCAAATCTGGCCAACGCCAAGTCGACCTTGTCAGCTTGGGGAGCGAATGTCGACGACGTCGGCGGCAGAGGGTCGTTTGCGTTCATTGCGCAGAAAGGCTACGCGTCCAGAACCATACTGGACAAAGTTCTTACCGAGGAAGCAAGTAGTACTGTACCAGGAAAGATCAACGTCATCCTTCAAGGTAATCTGCACACATTGTGTTGCAACTGATTACGCACAGAAAGGGTTGAATATAACTAAAATTTCTGCACTCGACATTCGTTTATCTCAATCGGAGACGAACCGCTACAAATTAAGCAGTAACAGATTAAACAATTATTACAATGCAGAACTAAAATTTGTTATAACCCGTTGAATGCACGCGAATACTGCGATGTAAAATTGACAAGCTACAACATCATTAGAAGCATAACTTTCTGATCACGATGTGTTCAATGCATTGCAGTACTTGCATAATTATGCACTGTAGGCCTATCCTGAAACAAGAGTCAGTTTGTTGTACATATCTAAAACAGTTTTGCGTACTTTCACAATTTTGGTCGCGATCATTCCGATAATTTGTTGTAGTAAAACATTTAAAATTTACCACTAAATTTTGACGGGGTCGTGAATTAAAAAGGCCGGGCAACAACTTGCAATCCGACAGCAGGCCCTGGGAATTTCTTACAGAATTTTGATAGACAGTTGCAAATTTCAGTAAAATAAATCATGGTTGCTCAAAATTTCGATTTAGTCCCTTAATGTTTCCAATGTTTTAGCATCACATTTTGCATTTTTGGACAAACAAAATTTCCAACCAAAAAATTTTCCAACAATTTTTCGACAGCAAAAATTTTGAAGGGCTCTTCCGGCCCTCCGGTCACGACACCACTGCAAATTATAGGCCTACTCATCACGTGTTACTAAAATTTTTATGACGTAATCGTCATTAACGCTTTCGGAAAAAGGTAGCATATGACTACGCATTTTCGACATGAAAAACAGGGTATTTTGTTGAAAAATTATATCTTAACAAAATTGAAATAAACTTAAAGTATTCAAGATTGTAGCGTTTTGCGAAGTAAGCCAATGCAAATGTATTTTGTAATGTTAACTGATTTAGCTCGTTCCATCGAAAGAGTTCAACAAAGCGTGCGTAGACTATATAAATTTGTACTAAGCTCGTAAGTGCGTGTACGACTGTTCTGCAGGTGCTTCATCGACCGAGTTGACAATTCAGGATGTCTCCACAGGTTTGTCTTATACAACCACAATAGCAACGACATTACCAAGCCTTGCTCAAGGCTAAGTACTGCCCGCGGTATCTTGCACACAAAATCGCCCAAAACCGATGTGACCCTAAACTTAGAAGTACGATCTTGATATTCATTAGACCTTTAAAAGTTGTCGTGATACGTGTTCAAGAAAATTTTTATCAAGCTAATTGCATCAGTTCAAAAGTTATCGTGTTGACGCAGAACATTGGCGACGATGTTGAAACAATGCTGCAGTCGCTTCCGCGGGCAGTAACGACGATAACATTGACACTATATAGTGAACACATGTATAAAACAGAGCAAGCCGCAATGACTGCGCTGCTCCGACTGTCTGTTCAGTTTGATTTATGGCCTACCGCTATGATGTTTTTACGGTACAAACACGATACTGCAATTTCTGTATTTTTGAACTACAGACCTAAATTTACGAAACCGCGATAAATGATAAACAGGGATAAGTAAGATAAGTAAGCTAAGTGTGCAAATTATGTGTATAATATAGAACGATAAAACCTTCTTAGTTTGTGTCCGAGTTCGAGTATTGAATAATGCGGACTCAAGTCCGACTTGAGTCCACTGCCATGGTCGAGTACTACATGACTGTGTGGTCCATATATGTACAGCAAACACGAATACACAGCACATATAAAATATGTAACAATTTCTTCCGTTAATGAAAAAACAACGAAAATGAAACATCATTTTGCTTGCTTACAAGTTATTATTATAGTACGAGTCCAGTGACTTCGAGTCCGAGACTCCGAGTCACGAGGGTTTGGGTCCGCGTCCTAGTCGTGAAAAATAAGGACTGGAGTCCGACCTGAGGTCTCTCTCGCTGCTAGTTATACCTCGTTTACACGATCGAGCAAACATCGAGCAAACGTCGAGCAAATGTATTCAAAATACACGTGCTAATTGCTCGATGTCTGCTCGACGTCTAATGCAAATTAGGAGGGCGGGCGGGTTGTAATTGGAAGGCCTATATATATAACACGTGATCAGCTGTGGGCTAAGCCTAGCCTACATTTGAGCCAGAGGCGGGGATCCATCAGGCCTGCTTCTGCTAGACGTTTGCTCGATGTTTGCTCGATCGTGTAAACGGGGCATTATGTTGCATTGTCTGCACTGACGTTATGTAGTGCCATGTGAGAACACGCTTCCTGACTGGGCGTGCCATTACTACAACTACAAGGATTACTGTGACGCGTCCTACACCAATGTCAACTACGTCCACTCGAAATGCCGCCTTGGTTGCGGGTTAGTATAATCATCTACACAGTAGATCTGCAGTCACTCCACAACATGACATTATTTCAATCATCCCAAAACTATAACTACGACTGTGTGCCAGTGGCTAAGTGGAGTAACGGTAGAGTGTCGGACTTACAATCAACAGGTCGTGGGTTCGACTCTCGCTCGGGTCGCTATCAAGCGGTTACTACTAAAATGAGTGACTGCTGATAGGTGAACCATCTCGGTATATATTACCAACAGTAACCCATTTTCAAAACAAAAATTCTTCGCCGATGTACTTTGCAGTAAATTTGCAATTAATCGACTGTTGGAGATTCCATTAACTTCAAGCACGTCGCTACACCGCTTTGTGAAATATAGTCAGCTGTACACGTAAAAGTGCGCGAATTAATGATAATGTTAATGTTAATGTAATAGTCTTTACTACAGTTCCCTTGAAGAACTTTTCTCAGAGGTTGCAGCAAGACGTTACTCATAACAGGAACGTTTTCAGTTTTCACTTGAAGCAGTTTCGCGTCTTGTGGTGGCCGGCAAATGGTTCACAGCTATAATTTTAACATTACATTACATTAAAGATTTTTAACGTGGCCTAAGTAAAAAACTGCTAGGTCAATGAAAAAAACTGTGACAACCATGACATCCGATAAGGTTATGAAATTACGAAAATGGACGAAATGGTATGAGCACTAATCGGATGTGCTAACGTTGCGTCTGCTACAGACTGTGCGTGAAGGCCAGTATTACAAAGTAATTCTGGACGAGTGAAGAAACCGGACTGACAACAACGGACAACAACCAACTATCACTGCGACCGATCAATTGACTGATTGTTCTCGTGCAATCACACGGTTTCAGCTAATAAGCTTTGCTTATGGCTTATCACTATTAGCTTCCCGTTGTGCTTATTACGCTTATCTATGTAATATTGATTGAGAGTTGCGACCGCCAATAACTTCTAAAGGGTACGACATGCGGCTGCAAAATTTTGCATGCAGACCCGTGTCGCATCGTACACACACGCCGTGAATACTTTTTTCCGCTATTCGGCAAATCCACTGTTAGGCCCTACTGACTGCCATGCATCAATGTTGACGTATTGCTGTAAAATTTCTAAGAATTTTTTGCACAAAATATTTAAATCAGTAGATTTATTCCATGTCACAGATGATTGCTTATCTTTAATTTCTACTACCAAATATACTTTGCGTCCAAACTCGCAATTTTGTTTAAAAAAGCACACGCATTTTTCTTGATTTACGTTCCTTACGTTTAGTTTTTGCAGGGGCTTTGACCCAGACCGCACTGAGAAAAAATGCACAACAGAAAGTGATAAAGAAAAGGAAAAATAGTAAGCAAAAAAAGACAAAAAATAATAAATGGAATAAAAGCTAAAAGGGAGAACGATAAAAAAGAGCGATCACACCGTTACATTTTAAAGTTAACTATTGACCACTTAATGGCGAACGAATGTTGCGAAATGCTGCGATTTGACGAACTTTATCGTCGCTTTTGCTTGATGCAGACAGTGGTGTAATATAATTTGCTTACATTTGCTAAGTTTACGAGAAATACAAGCATAAAAAATCACAGATTTTTAATCGCTGCTGTATTAAATTACAACTAAAAACACAGCAAAATCAATCTAACAGAGTTTGCGCTCAAACGCTGGCAGCTAGCATTCAATTTAGTCTAACGCATAAACTATGCGCCCTGATTCTTTCTGAGACTTTGGCGCTTTATAAATCATTTACTTACTTACTTACTTGCTTATGTAATTATTTTAAACGCAAAATAAAACAAATGGACCGAATACAAAAAAATGAAAAATGTCAAACGATTGTAAAAAATATGAGCCTAAAATTCGAAATACCTATAAGGGGAACTAGTGAAAGCTAAAGTGACAGAAAAAAAACTGATAATTCGTTAACTAATTAAGAGTGCTGATGACTATAAATACCTAGTTTGTCATCTGTCGAGTGACTGATGGTAAAGATAAACTCTTATTGCGAATGACGGCAAAAGTAAACAAAATATAAAACCAAAAATTGGGGAAAACAGAGTTTTTAGCAATATGAAGAACGTGCTTTTCAGGCACAAAGCCTACTTTGGCCTAACCACAAGACTACGAGTGCTACGTACATTGTTATGTCTGGTTGGTTTTGTTGTATCGATGTGAAACTTCGTCAATTTCAAAATTGATGAAAGACAGATTGATGGCCGCAGATTTGATTCTGCTCCGTACCTTGTTAAAAAATTGTTGGTTTATTAAAGTTTGCGAAGAAACCTTTATTTTTGTAAATTACACCAAAACCTCAAAATGATTACAAATTTACAATTTATCTAAACATAATGTGGTTTCAACAAGGTCATAAAATAGTTACGTCGTATTTAGTATCTCTGTTTTAAAAGGCTGGAAATGAAGGTAGCAGGATCAGCCTACGCGTCGCCCACGCTGTCTTACATAATAGATGGTTGGCAGCCATCTATCTTCTCAGTAGAATCAAAGCGCGTTAGCGCTGCCTGATTTCCGCTTTGACACATTTTCATCTCGAGGTCTACATTTGCATTAGTCAATAATGGCCCCATTTACTTCGGAAGACCTTCTTTCAGTTTCCTCGCAGTCTAAAGAAGAAAATTTCTCTGCTCTTGGGCGACACTAATAACGTAATAAACAAGAACCAAATTAATTTGGCAAAAGATAATAAGCGAAATCTCATGAAGCACGTGCAAAACATTCTAGTCGACATTATGGATCGCCAGTCACAATGTATGCCTAGCCAACAAGCTGAAGTGTACAAACTCATTGTGAAGTCAGTGTTCAAATGATCGAACGTGCTATTCAGGTCCATAAAGTCTGGTACGCAATTGGCCAGAGCTCCTGCTGCAGCGTTGATGCAGTTTCCTGGCAACGCTATAACGTCAGAGATACTCAAGGGCGTCTACCCCTTTCCCCCTTGAGGCTGATATCGTTATTGAAGCAAGTTAGAACAAGTTCCTCCAGCCCTTATTTTTCTTTTTTTCTTTTCCGCCATTCTCACTTTTTTGTCTTCTCTCACCTTTCCCCACTTCTGTTTCGGCCCAACTTTTGGGGCCTTTGCGCCAAGACCAGTTAACCAGTTAGGGGTCTGCAGAGCTCTGTGAGCGCCCGATAGCGTCCGTCGATTTTTTTACGCGCGAGAGCTATAGCATAGCTATGGCGCGTATTAGCTACGGTAATTCTGTCCGTCTGTCCGTCACGACCCGGTACCAATCCAAGACCAGGTGAGATAAAGATTTCGAGTTTTTACCGTATGATAGCCTATTGTCTCTAGTATTTCGTGACAAAATTTCATCCCCCTGAGTTAAGGGATCCCCTCGAATGAGGGGGCGAAAGAGGGGCACCCCCCTTTAAAAAGCGTTATTTTACCGCTATAGGTTCGTCTAACGTGAAAATGGTTGCAGATATGCACAGGCATGCTGCTTATCATAACAAACACTAGCGATGTGCTTCTTAGAAATGTCAACATCGATGACCTTAAATGACCTTGAACCCTTAACATATTGGTTTTAGTGATTATTTGGCGATTTTTGGCTGCCAAAGGGTGAATTGCGACGAAATGGATAGAGATAGATCAAGATTACTTGCGAACAGGAACTGTTATACGCTCTCGCGCGTCTCATGAGCATTAGCTCAGATTTCTTGTTAAACATACCAAGCCGCAAAAACGCATTTGGAAGCAAACTGAAGATATGTGACACAGGCTAGCTATCGTTTCTGGGCAAATAAATGACTGACCGGACGACTGACTGACTGCGTAAATTTGGTCGTGAATTATACCAGCTTTTCCCGAAATGGCTTAAACATCCCCCAGAACTATGATAAAACACATTGTCTCCAAGGTGTACGGTATATGGCATAAAGTTAATGCCGATGCCATGCACGCAAGTCAAGCAAACAATATCGTCATGGCGCTGTGAACTGAAGCAGATGTGACTGTATGCGATTGCTGCATTAAGAAGTCACTCCAATGTCTCATTCAGCTGACAACAGCAGTTCAGTATTATCGACTGCGTAGAGGATAAAAGAAAGAAACCGCATAACGCGCTTTACGGTAATGTTCAGCACGGTCACTTCAACAACTGCTAGAGGTAAGTCTACCTGTGTGTTCGAAGAAAGAAGGTAATCGTTCACCTGCATCTGTTTGCTGTTTGTCTATCCGCAAAATTATGCAAGAAAAGTAACACCGGTAATACTGAAAATTTGACATAGTTTATTTCTAGCCATTTCGGCACAATTAACGCTTGAAATGTGTGTCGCAACCCGAAATCGTGAAGAATTTACTAAAGCTCCCTCGGTCCCTATTTTAAGCGTTCAAAGGCGTTCAAACTTCAAGGTCATCGGTGTTTATGCCACTAAAATGCTTGTCGTCAGTGCTTGTTATAATAAGCAGCATGTTTGTGACCGTAACATGAATCGTCTTTGGGCGTTTGAAATGAAATGTTTACAGTAGATACTAAATATAAGATGACAGCAGAAAATCAAGAACAAAGAAATCATGAAAAGAATGGGCATAAGTGCCAACATCGTGCAGTTAATGATGGAGAGGAAACTGAACTTCTTTGGCCACATATGCCAGATGCCAGATGACAGGCTAATCAAACAGGTTGTGTTCGGCATAATGCATAGCAAGAACAAGAGAAGTAGACCAAAAAGAAGATGGACGGACGACTTAGTAGACTGGTGCAACAAGGATATCGGCACTTTTTTGCGATGGACAGGATGAAAATAATGGACCAATTTCGTGAAATTTGTCATGGACACCAACGGGCACTAAGCCCATGGAGCAAGAAAGAAAGAGAGAGAGTAACAGTTTTTACGCTAGACGAGCAAATAGCGGTAAAATAAAAACTTTTTAAGAAAGTGCCCATTTGCACCCCTCGTCCGAGGAAAACCTCATAACCAAGTGGTATGAAATTTTGTCCAAAAATATTGAAGTTTTTGCGGCAGCCCACAGTAAAGTCTGTCTGATCCTAGCTTGCACTCATTTCGTGAAATTTGTGAAATTGCGCATTTTAAAGGCCTACCCAAATTTGAGGTCCCGTGCGAGGGTCGTCGAAACTAAAGGGTTAAAAATTAAACTGCTGAAGTCTACGTTCAAGCTAAAAATAGGCCTACATACGCAAGTTGTCTTCGTCTATCTCCAGCCATTTTCGGCGCAATTCACCCTTGAAATGTGCAGCGCAGCCTAAAATAGCAAACAAAATCACCAAAACCTCTAAACAATGAGATAATTTTGATAAAATTCTTGCAAACTTGTGTGTCGAATAAAAACAAGAAATGTCGATAAAAATGAATTCGCTAGGCAGTCAAACTCCGATCATCACATTTCTTATTTTACCTTTTTTAAATTTCCATAATGTTTTTCAATGAAATGACTACTTAATTGGCCCTATTATTCGCCCTATGCCAGCGCCTCATTAAATGCATGCTTATGATGTGTTGGGTTGTAGAAACATCACTGTGTATAAACGAAAGCCAAACTAGCAATGCTGAGACATATTACAAGCCGGTTCTGGGTAACTGTCAGCACTTGTCTCATCACTTCCTCCATTCCAGGCACGAAAAACTTACTGCTGCTTTTTGTACTGTAAACACAGATGGTGGCTTAAAATAAAATTCCACAGCGGACAATACGCAACCTCTACGCAACGAGTTGCCCGCTTTAAAAAGGACAGGAAACTGCTTAATCTTAACACTTCTCCGAATCGAACAGTAGCCTATTCAACGTACGGTACGTATAGCCTACGCCTACTCATCGCGTCTTAGTGAGCAGCCACACTGCCGTGTAAAACAATGACTATGAAAAATTACAGTACGAAAAATGACATTTTTTGACATCATGCTTGTATTGAAATCAAGAAAACATCGCTTGGCAAAAATTGTTTCTTTCAAGACGTGTTCAAAGTGTCGATGTCCGCCCCTATAGCTTTCGAACAAGCTCGAAGTCTTTTAGCGAAGCTCAGTGGTCATGTCGATGGAGTTCTTCTGAAATCTAATTCTATCTGACGTGATTTAAACCTGCAGTCTCACTTGGTGGAACAGACCACTTCGGTGCTGTGCGCCATTTCCATCTTCTCCAGCTGCATTCGAAACCTGTTGCCTATGTATCTTTTTTCAAGTCTTTTACCAAGTGTTTGTTGAATTTCCTTTTACGCGGCATTTTGATATTCACAGTAGCGCTTGTTGAGCAATGTTAAATAATAGAATCGTCCATTCTCAGTGGTCTGTGTTGTTTCGACAGCGAATGCGAGAGCGCCGGAGCGAAACGTGGCAAAAGACAAGCCGGCTACCCAACTGCCGACGTCCACTTATGACCCATCTGTAGCAGTAGATGGCAACTTCTCGATATCGGCTTTTACTATAACATGCAGTCTTGCGGAGGAACACAGCTGGTGGGCGGTCGACCTGCTGGAACGCTTTCTCGTGAAATCAGTCATCATCTCCACCGACGACGACGACGTCGGAGGTTACTTAGATCTATTTATTACTGTGCAGCCGTATTAAGCACCTTGCATGTACGTCTGTACGTTTGTGTTGCACGGGCTTCCGTGTAGCTCGAAAACGATAAGCGCAAAAACTGTATGTATCATTTTTAAACTTAAAGGTAGAGATAAACATATTGTAGATGATTTTCCTTGTTTTTCTATGAACAGTTGCAAGCTTAGCTTTGTGTCACAGTTTCGTTATTTCGGTCATATGTTGAGTAATAATATAAATGATGATGATGATATACGAAGAGAGATTAAGAACTTATTTGTTCGTACTAACATGTTAACAGATTTTATCGGTGTTTAGTAAATATGAAGTTGACTTTATTTAAGTCATTTTGCCTCTGTATCTATGACTCGGCGTTGTGGAAATATTTTTCCGCTGGTATTTATAATTAACTTAGGTCTGCATATAATAAAATGTATAAAGAAATGTTTAACTACACTCGTCGCGACAGTATGTCTGGTGTTTTATTGGAGATGTCGCTGCCAACGTTAGATACTGTGATCCATAACTCTCGTGTTCTTTTTGCTAAACATAAGATTGTTCAGTGGTTCTCTACCATACATGTGTATTAGTGCTTTTCTTTTTCTTTTTGTTATCATTTTTATTGTACATTTGTAGTTGTGTAGTTCTATGGACCTCGTATGTCTGAATTAAACTGGATTGATTGATTGATTGATTGATTGATTGACTGATTGATTGATAAGTGACGTAAACGTTTTGAAGAGTCATTAAGTTTTTTGTCATCGTGACACAGTTAAATCTCGTGTAATCGAAGCTCCGTCTACCCTGTGTACTGCAATGTTTTTGAATTTCTCCAAAATAAGGGGTTTCAGCTTCAAATTTGACATTTTTGAACAAAGTTTATCGACAAGAAAAAGATTTTTCGACATTTTTTGGGTAATTCATAATTTAAGGGGGAACCCCCTCGGCCACGACGCCACCGGATGGTGTAAGCCTAATTTTGTCGTGTCAATGGTCAGCTGGTCGTTACGACGGACTGGCGGTGGGTCTGAGCAACACGTCTCCGTGGGATTCAGCTCCCGTCTGGCTGGAGTACGCGTTGTGTGGTCGCTATCTGGGTCCAACTCTCGTCGTGCCCACCAATTTCACAATCCCGTGCGGAGAAGTCGGCAACGCCAATCGTTACAGATACGTGATAGTCCAGTCCGCGCATCCGACGTTTGCAGCCATATGCTTAGCCGAGGTCCAGGTTTTCGTGAATGGTATGAAGAAAATATTCGGTCATTGATGCCCAGACTCCACTGTTTCGATTCGTTGTAAATTTGTTGTACAGCTGTTTGCATAGCAAATTTACTACAAATCGAAGCAAGCAATGTTTGGCCTAAACACTGCGTTGTTGACTTGTTGTAATGTAAACGATATGAGTATCAAAGTACCACATGGCACATAGAGGTACAAGATTAGACTTTTCTGTGAATTTATTCGCCTAATCTTAGGCACGTCGTGTTACTGACATCACCCGCGAGACCACACATGGCGACATAATGAGGTGGGAGCAAGGATGTATTGCAGGAGCGGATTTAAACCCAATTAGGCCGTAGAAAGGTGGTGCTCTCACGTAAATTATCTGTTCCTGAAATAAATGAATAAGTAACATCTTGAAGTTTAGATTTCTCAATGCGGCGCACAGAGCCCATCTCAGACCAAAAAATGTCGAGCTGCTGTCTGTCAATGTCCGGCCTGTGGCGCCCCGATTCGGCGGAACATGCTAAACGTGCCTAGATTCGCCTCTGATATAATATGCTGTGTAGGCTGGAAATGGCAAGGCCAGTTTGGAACGAGATTGGTAAGGGACAAAGTGGCAGATCGAATCGTGGTCAGTGACGCGGACTGCATGAACGAATGTCTCCTGCACGACATCTGTGACTCGATCAACTACAGACCGTCAGACTTGGCCTGTGAGCTCAACACTCATCCAGACTCTGGAACTGACACGGCCGACATGGTCATCGACTGTTACTGGATGCACTGGTCGATCGCGCCCGACTATATTGTCCTGTAAACGGCAAAAGTTTTTGCTGAGACCTCAATTACAATGCCGCCCGAAACTAATGTCTGACTGACGTGCGGAATAAAATTACAGCAGTTTAACAGAAGACAACCTGTTGATGTTTACAGATCCTTTGGTCAGATCGGGTTTCTTCCCTATCGACTAAGGCTTTGGCGTCTTCGTCTCTGTGCCTGTGGTGCCTCGCTTCCCTATTGCAAGACCTTAGTTTTAAATAGAACTGAAATGACAGAATTGAAACAGATACAGACTGCTACGTAAAACACAAACAAAAACATTCACAAACATACAAGTTACGAGAGAGAAAGAAGCCTGAGATCTTTAATAATGCGACGTAACTGAACTGAACTGACATAGCTTAGCTCTTGACAAACTGACCAATGGGCAAGCAGTAATGCATTACAGTAAACATCGTTTAACGACGTCAGTGACTACGTGACTACGCGCACGTACGCGTCAACAAATGACCAATAGGCTCGCCCTGCTAGCCCATTGGTCAGTTCGTCAAAAACTAAACCGTGCCAGTTCAGTTCAGTTGAGTTCAATTAGGTCGCTTTGTATGCGCCTTTAGAATAGCCTCGGCTTATAAATGCACTCGCCGACATTATTGAGCCATATATTCTGCACGAGCCGAACGCAGCGAACACCAGCTGCTAAGTGCAGTGTCTGCACGATGCAGATATATCAGCGACGACGACGTAGGCCTAAGACCTCCTGGCCTGGCCCTATTACGTGTCCCGTCTGTCCGTCTGTCGGCGCCCGTCTTTCGTGCACGGACCCCCCGGTCAGTCGGCTGGCTGTGGACTTAGCCACTGAGCTGAAAAAAATCAATCGTCTGCCTGTTCTGACTCCTGAGGCACCGCACTTATCTCGCGCTATATGATGTCGCAGAAAAATTCACTCTGTTGTAAAAATGTTGTAAAATAACTGTATATAATGGT